>OBYC01000158.1_pt1 | contig 76064 bp, 60 predicted proteins | sample 1550651 | NCBI WGS metagenome assembly OBYC01 (sample SAMEA2580181, study PRJEB22360) | human gut metagenome | biome: human gut; feature: human-associated habitat; material: faeces | place: Denmark | collected 2008/2010
TTTTTTTCACAAATTAATTATAACAGAAAGAAAGACCTTGAGTTCATTATAAACTTTTGGTCTTTCTTTTTTTTCGGGACTATTCTTTTTTCACAGCCCCAGTATCTGAAACGGATGGAGTACCGTTTTTAATATACGCAGTATTTATGGAAAAATACAAAGCCACATGGAGGTTACAATGCTTAAATTATCTTTAAAACCGGGAGAATACATTGATATAGGAGAAAATATCCGTGTCGTTTTTTCCGGCGGTTCTGCAAATAACATTCATCTTCTTGTAGACGCACCACGCGAATACAACATTGTGCGCAGTAATTCCATGAAGCAAAAGGACAAAAAAGAATACTATCGTGAGCAGACCATATCTGAGGAGGCAAAGCGTGAGATCGCAGGAATCTTAATGCGTGAGAAGCACGCAGCTTCTGAGATAACGGACAGACCGGCTGCAAAAAAAGCCATTTACACAGTCAGCCACAGACGGTAATAATGCCATGCTAACCTAGGGGCGTGGTTTATTATACAGGCACTTTGTGCCAAAATCCTGATTTTATTCAGGGAAAAGGGAATGGAATCCCGAAAATAAAAATTATTTTAGCGGCAGAAAGACCGCAACACACGGAGGTAAAAAATTATGGTAGTACAACACAACATGCAGGCAATGAACGCCAACAGAATGTTAAACGTAACAACAGGACAGCAGGCAAAATCCACAGAGAAATTATCTTCTGGTTACAAGATTAACCGTGCAGCAGATGATGCAGCAGGATTAACAATTTCTGAGAAAATGAGAAAACAGATCCGTGGTCTTGATCAGGCTTCCACAAACGCTCAGGACGGTGTTTCTTCTGTACAGACAGCAGAGGGTGCTTTAACAGAAGTTCATTCTATGTTACAGAGAATGAACGAGTTAGCAGTTCAGGCTTCCAATGGAACAAACTCTGAGGATGACCGTCAGGCAATTCAGGATGAGATCTCCCAGTTAACAACTGAGATCGACCGTGTTGCAGAGACAACAAAATTCAACGAGATTTACCTTTTAAAAGGAGATAAATCCGGTACAACAAAAACAAACACACTTGCAGCACATGACGCTGGTCTTGCAGGTAAATTAAGTGAAAGTGTTGATGGAAAAACAACATTCACAGCAGATGCTTTAAAAGTAGGAAGCAGTGTAAAAATTGCTGGTACAGAATATAAAATTGTTGGTTCCGCAGACGCTGCTGATTATACAGATTTAAACGGTTATACTGCAGCTGATGGTGACCAGATTATCCGCGGAGACAAGACTTACACATATGATATTGGTGCTACTAAGTGGAAAGATGAAGCAGGTAAAGAAGTAAATGGTTTCGCTGCCACTGCCGGAGATACACTTATAACCAAGGCTACTGGAAAAACAACCACTATTATGGGTGATGGAGCGAATGCCTATACAGCATCCACAATGACTACAGTTGAGAATGCAATTAAAGCTCTTGGTACAGGTAAAAAAGTATCAATTAATGGAACGGAGTATACTGTCGGAACATCAACAAAAGATGATGGAACTGCGTATACAGCAGATGACATTGCAGCACTCGTAAAAGAGGGAGATTTATTAAAAGTAGACACTGATTTCCATTTCGTACTTCCAGCAGCAGCTAAGAATGAGAACGAAATCTCTCTGAATGATGCTTATGCAAAGATGGCTGATGAACTCGGAAAGGCAAGTTCTATTGGAGCTGACAAGGCTGCAACAGTTAAAAATAACGGAGACGGTACATTTGAGATCACTCAGGGTACAGTTAACGTAAAGAAATCACTTTCTTTCAGCTTGCACGTAGGCGCAGATGCAGATGCTACAAATAAGATTAACGTTAATATCGAAGCAATGAGTGCGGCAGGACTTGGAATCAAAGGTTTAAGCGTAAAAGATGATTCCGGTGTGGCAGCAACATATGCAATCGACGCAATCGCAGATGCAGTAGCAAAAGTTTCTTCCCAGCGTTCCGCTCTCGGTGCTGTTCAGAACAGATTAGAGCATACGATCGACAACTTAGATAACGTTGTTGAGAACACAACATCCGCTGAATCCCGTATCCGTGATACAGATATGGCTGAAGAGATGGTGAACTACAGCAAGAACAACATTCTTGCACAGGCAGGTCAGTCTATGCTTGCACAGGCAAACCAGTCTACACAGGGTGTTCTTTCTCTGTTACAGTAATTACAGATACCATAAGACAAGCAACGACAAAAAGTCTGACCGCATCAGCGGTCAGGCTTTTTTGTCGTTGGTGCGCCCGGCGTCGCACGTTTCTAAGTATGAAGGACATGCCGTCAGTCTGTGCACGTCAATTATTGAAACCGCCGTGTACCGAACGGTACGCACGGTGGTGTGACAGGACGGCGGTTGGTCACGTCTCCTACTCGATTATTCGGAATGAACAGTAATATATTTTTGTTTTCGACTGTTTGGCTTATCTGGAATAGTCATTTTAAGCTGGCCACTTGCCAGTAGAGGATTCAAATATTTTCTTGTAAAATAAGTGAGATTTCGATAACCAATAAACGAGCAAATTTCGTGTTTGCTTTTTTCTGTTATACAAAAATCCAAGACTGCGTGTAGGATGTCCTGTGATCTATCTTGATCACTAACTTGGTCACAATCTTGGTCACTGACTAAGTCTTTCTGACTAAGATGGTAATTCACATTTTTCAAAATAACTCTGAAATCTGTCGCTGTTGAGGAAAATTCGGGCTTATATGCCTCTGTGTATCCAGGCAGCTTTTCAGTTTCACTGACGATTTTGCGCAGACCACTTCCACGGCGTTCCATGTACTTCATGCGGTGGAACAGGTCAGCAATCACAGGGTTTCGTCGCATCGAACGAATACTGTAAATATCGTATTCCTGAATTGAGCCGCCGCCAAACATACCGCCTGGAGATGTGATTTCCACCCGATCATCAAACATATCAATGTGGACTTCGCTGCCAAGCACAATATAATCACGATGGATGAGAGCGTTGACAAGAGCTTCTGTTACAGCTCGTTCAGCATAATCCGGCTTGTCTACCCGATACTGAGCTTCTTTGACAAAACGGACTTTCGAATTATTGCGAATAAATTCACTGCCGCTTTTCAGTAAATAAATCAAATTCCCCTCGTATTCCTTATCATCCAGCGCATCATCAAAGATAGAGCCTTTTTCCAAGCCATTCCACCGGGTACAGAACATACGGGAGTTATAAACTGTGTGCTGATCGGTCATGAGCTTTCCGGCATTGGTCAGGAATCCATTTTTGTCAGCCAAACCGAAGGAGACATAATCGGATGGCTCAAAGCGGAGACCAGTCCGTTCCAGATAGGTTGCTTCCAGAAGTGTAAAGCTGTAATCCTTTTTTACCGCGTCTGTTGTTAGGGTATCAAAGGACTGATTGGTTCCCTTTAAGATCAGTTCATTCACAATGTAATCCGGTGCAATTACGCTTTCATTTCCAACACGGATATATGCTTCCATCACGCCGTCTGCCTTGTAATAATAAGGGGTGCTGCGGCCGGGAGAAACCTCCAGAGCTAATAGATTTTTATCATCTTCCTGTAATGGTTTTAAGATAAACTGAGGTAATGGTGTGATTCGTTCTTTGATTAAGCGGCTGATCGCCTCAGCATCCTTTTGAACATCGGACAAGCCGATAGGTTTCCGGTCATCAGAGATTCCGAAAAACAGAGTTCCGCCGATTCCATTAGAAAAGGAACTGACACTTTTTAACCAGCTTTTGGGTTTCTTTATTTCAAGTGCAACTTTGAAATCACATTCGGTTGCTTCGGCAATTAGCTGTTCTATCATAAAATCCCTCCTTTGAGGTATTGGTAGTTTCTTTATATTATACCCATAAGGAGAGTTTATTTCAACGATAGGCACAAAGAGTTCAGAGAAAATATTTTGAGAGGATGGCGGTAGACACCGCCTCCTGCTCGTTGGGTATCCCCACATAAAACAGGTTGCTTTTGCAGGGCTATGTATGCAATAATATCATTAAATTCAGAAACATGACACAGGTCAAAATGACAATATAGGTAATTGCAAAACTTATAGAAAACATAATTTAATCGTGGAAAATAAGATAAAATGAAATATCCACTTGTCAAACAGGGCAAATTCATGTAATGTAATAATTGCGATGAATTTTCACGAATAAAATCCGTCATATTTTTGGAATAAAATACTAAAAATTGAATTTATGATCTCAAATATTGCAAGTTTTGAAATTAGAATATTCAATATGGTCAAGTGTACGCAGTACACGGACAAAAAGAAAGGCTTTTCGTATGGATTTATTTGATTATATGAGAGAACAGAACAGAGAAAAGGAGTCGCCATTAGCTTCCAGACTTCGTCCAACCACGTTGGATGAGATGGTGGGGCAGCAGCATATTATCGGAAAAGATAAGCTGCTTTACCGCGCAATCAAGGCTGACAAGTTAAGTTCCATTATTTTATATGGACCGCCGGGAACCGGGAAAACGACTTTGGCAAAGGTCATTGCCAATACCACAAGTGCTGAGTTCCTTCAGATCAATGCAACTTCCGCCGGGAAAAAAGACATGGAGGATGTCATTGCGCAGGCGAAGAACAATCAGGGCATGTACGGCAAAAAGACGATCCTGTTTATCGATGAGATCCACCGCTTCAACAAGGGACAGCAGGACTATCTCCTTCCGTTTGTGGAGGACGGAACCGTGATCTTAATTGGTGCAACGACCGAGAATCCATATTTTGAGGTGAATGGAGCGCTTTTGTCCCGTTCCATTATTTTTGAGCTGAAGAATCTGTCCACGGAAGATATTAAGACGCTGATCCTCCGGGCGGTGAATGATAAGGAAAAAGGAATGGGCGCTTACGATGCAGTCATTGAGGAAGAGGCACTGGATTTTCTTGCGGACGTGGCAAACGGAGATGCAAGAGCAGCGCTCACAGCAATTGAACTTGGCATTCTGACAACGGAGCGGAGTGATGATGGAAAAATCCATATCACACTCGAGGTTGCCAGTGAATGTATCCAGAAACGTGTGGTGCGCTATGATAAAACAGGAGATAACCATTACGATACAGTCTCTGCGTTTATCAAAAGCATGCGCGGCTCTGACCCGGATGCAGCAGTTTATTATCTTGCCAGAATGCTTTATGCGGGGGAAGATATTAAGTTCATCGCAAGAAGAATTATGATCTGCGCAGCGGAGGATGTGAGCAATGCCGATCCGATGGCACTCGTTGTCGCAACATCAGCAGCACAGGCAGTTGAGCGTATCGGTATGCCGGAGGCACAGATTATTTTGTCGCAGGCGGTCACGTATGTGGCAAGCGCGCCAAAGAGCAACTCGGCAGTCAATGCGATCTTCGATGCGATGGAAGCAGTAAAGAATACGAAAACAGCGCCGATCCCGGTTCATTTACAGGATGCACACTATAAGTCATCCGGAAAACTGGGGCATGGTGTTGGATATAAATATGCACATGATTATCCGGATCATTATGTGGAGCAGCAATATTTGCCGGATGGACTGACAGACCGGAAGTTTTACGTTCCGAGTGAGAATGGCTACGAGAAGAATATCCGCGAATATTTCAAAAAGATCAAGGGTGAGCCAGAAGAGGAGTAAGAGAACATTCCGGGCATGAGATGATCTCTGTTTCACAGGCTGATGAGCAGAGCACATTTTTCCGGTATTGGATCTTTACATATATTAAAAAGCAGGAGGAATTAGAGATGAAGTCCTACGAGGAAATGACAAAAGAAGAGTTATTGAAAGAGAAGGAAGGTTTGGAAGCGGAATACAAAAAATTCCAGCAGAGAGGCTTAAAACTTGATATGTCCAGAGGTAAGCCATCCCAGGAACAGTTAGACCTTTCGATGGGAATGATGGATGTACTGACTTCCGGTGTTGATCTGACCTGTGATGATGGTACAGACTGCAGAAACTATGGTGTGCTGGACGGTATCAGTGAAGCAAAACAGCTTATCGGTGATATGATCGAGTGTAATCCGGACAATATCATCATTTATGGTAACTCAAGCCTTAACATTATGTATGACACCATCTCCCGTTCCATGACGCACGGTGTAATGGGAAATACGCCATGGTGTAAATTAGATAAAGTAAAATTTTTGTGCCCGGTACCGGGATATGACAGACATTTTGCAATCACAGAATATTTCGGCATTGAGATGATCAACGTACCGATGCTTCCGACCGGACCGGATATGGATATGGTGGAAGAACTTGTGAGCAAAGATGAGGCGATCAAAGGTATCTGGTGTGTGCCAAAATATTCCAATCCACAGGGAATCACTTATTCGGATGAGACGGTTCGCCGTTTTGCAAGATTAAAACCGGCAGCAAAAGATTTCCGTATTTACTGGGATAACGCATACTGCGTGCATCATTTATATGATATTAACCAGGATCATCTGATCGAGATCTTAAAAGAATGCAAGAGAGCAGGAAACCCGGATATGGTTTACAAATTCTGTTCTACAAGCAAGATCACATTCCCAGGTTCCGGTGTGGCAGCGATCGCAACTTCTGCCAACAACTTAGAGGATATCAAGAAACAGTTGAAGATCCAGACCATCGGTCATGATAAGGTAAACCAGCTGCGCCATGTCCGTTTCTTCAAAGATATCCACGGAATCACAGAGCATATGCGCAAACACGCAGATTCTCTCCGTCCAAAATTTGAAATGATCCTGGATACATTTGAAAGAGAGTTACAAGGACTCGGAGCCGGAAGCTGGTACAGCCCGAAGGGTGGATACTTCATCACATATGAGACACTGGATGGATGTGCAAAAAATGTTGTGGCAAAAGCAAAAAAAGCAGGGGTTGTGATGACTCCGGCGGGTGCGCCTTTCCCATATGGAAAAGATCCGCATGATTCTGTCATCCGTATCTCACCATCCTATCCAAGCCTGGAAGATCTTACGACTGCAATCGACATCTTTGTTGTCTGCGTCAAGCTTGCAAGCATTGAGAAACTTTTAGGAGAATAATAGTAAGTTTTTAACCGCTGAAAAGCAAAAGAAAAAGACCTGTGTGTACAATGTCATGATGTTCGCATGACATAGGTACACGCAGGTCTTTTTTATGGATTATGCCTCAGTGGAAGCATCCTCTGTTCCGTTTTTCCATTTGTTGAATTTCTCGACAACTGCGTCGTAGGTTCTCTGGGAAATATCCGGAAGTTTATCTCCCCATGCTTTGGTTGCCTGTTCGAAACCTTTCTTGAAAGCTTCTAACATAGCGTCTGCCTTGTCAGGATCATCACCGGATAAAGCTTTTGCAAAATCAAGAATACGGTCGGAAGTCTGCTCTACACCCCAGTAACCGTCGTCTGCGATATCTGCCTGTGCCTGTGCTTTCACATCGGCTGATACGGTAAAATCACCTTTTGCAAGGAATTTCCACATATCATCTGCGGTGCCGATCGCAACACCCTGCTTGGTCATCATCTGCTCAACGATGCTGCGGAGCTGTGCAGTGCGCTGCTCTGCGTCAGCTTTTAACTTTGCAACGATCGCTGCGTTGTCGGTCTTGCTTGTTGTTTTATTGGAAGTCTTGTCTGTCCTGGAGTCAGAACTCTTCTCATAAATGACACCGGAAGCTGTCTTGGAAGAAGACGCCTTTTTCGTTGTCTCGGATGTCTTTTCTGCTGATTTTGTTGTTGTCTGTGTAGATGCTGCTGCGGCAGCAGTCACAGTGTTAATGGAATTGATTGCCATATGATCCTCCTTGTCTGGCGAAGCTAGATGCATTTGTTTTTACAGAAAACAAAATGTTCAGCCACCTGAATGAATAGTTATTAACCTTCCATGGTTCTGTTAATTATATCGGACTGGCAAAGAAAAAAGTTTAGTGCCGATTGACCTTTTGGACATAAAATGATAAGATACTAATTGTATACAAAAAACACAAAAAAACAAGTTTTATTTTAGGTACAATCAATGCGTGTTAGCGACGATTTTGGTAAGGAGAAACTAACCGATGAAGGATATTTCAGTAAAGGCGCTGGCTAAGATCAATCTTGGGCTGGATGTGGTACGAAAAAGAGAGGATGGTTATCATGAGGTCCGCATGGTGATGCAGACCATTCATTTGTTTGACAGGCTGGAAATCTCGAAGAATACTTCCGGTGAGATCACGATGGAAACGAATCTTTCTTTTTTGCCGACGAATGAGAACAATCTTGTCTATAAAGCGGCAAAGCTTTTGCAGGATGAGTTTGCGATAAAAGATGGCGTGCATGTATGGCTGCACAAGTACATTCCGGTAGCTGCCGGGATGGCAGGGGGAAGCACGGACGCAGCGGCAGTGTTATATGGTATGAACCAGATTTTTGATCTGGGACTGACAAGGGAAGAACTGATGGAGCGCGGTGTGAAGATCGGTGCAGACGTTCCGTACTGCATTATGCGTGGAACGGCTTTGGCAGAGGGCATAGGAGAGAAGCTTTCGAAGCTTCCGCCGATGGTGAAATGTCCTGTTTTGATCGCAAAACCGCAGATCAGTGTTTCTACTAAGTTCGTCTATGAGAATCTGAAGTTAGGCTCTGATATGGTACACCCGGATATTGACCGGCTTGTGGCAGATATCAGAGAGAAAGATTTATATAAAATTGCAACAGATATGGGAAATGTCTTAGAGACAGTGACAATCCCGGCTTATCCTGTGATCGCAGACATCAAAGATCACATGATGGAGCATGGCGCTGTGAATGCCATGATGAGTGGCAGCGGTCCGACGGTTTTCGGTCTTTTTGACAAGGAAGCGACGGCAGTAGAGGCATACGAGGCGATGAAAGCCTCCGGTCTTGCAAAACAGGTATATTTAACGAGTATTTATAATAACGCGCGTAAGTAGAAAGGCATGGTATCAAAGATGACAGAAGATTTAACATTGAATATGGATGCGTATCTTCCGCTGAGAGATGTTGTGTTTAACACGTTAAGAGAGGCTATTTTGAAAGGGGAATTAAAACCGGGCGAGCGGTTGATGGAACTGCAGCTTGCGGCAAAACTTGGTGTCAGCCGTACACCGATCCGTGAGGCAATCCGTATGCTTGAGCAGGAGGGACTTGCCGTTACGATTCCAAGAAAAGGCGCGGAAGTTGCCAAAATGACGGAGAAAGATATGGAGGATGTCCTTCAGATCCGTGAAGCGTTAGATGAGCTTGCGGCAAAAATTGCATGTGAGCAGATTTCTGAGGAACAGTTAGAAGAGCTGGTTGCGACCATGCATGAGTTTGAGGAATCCACCAAGACAGATAATGTGAAAAAAATCGCAGAGGCGGATGTAAAGTTTCACGATATTATTTACCAGTCAACCGGTAACCCGAAGCTTGTGAATATGTTAAATAACCTCCGGGAGCAGATGTACCGCTATCGTGTGGAATATCTGAAAGATGAGAATAACTATCCGACATTGATGAAAGAACATAAAGATATTGTGGAAGGGTTAGTCCGTAAGAACAAAACGCAGGTGACAGAGACGATGCACCAGCATGTGAAGAATCAGGCAGTCGCAGTTAAGGCTATGATCCAGGAGCAGGAATAAGAAGTAACCGCCCGGAGGACCGGAAAACTGCATAAAAAATGGAAAAACGTACAGACTAGAAAGAGGATAAGCATTTTGCTTATCCTCTTTCGTATTTTTTTTTAACAATTAAGCGGCAAAACTCCAATCTTCACTGTGAATATTATGAAAAATGAACAAAATTTTCATGATTATTTACTGTACTTAGGAGTTTTGCTGGCAGTTTTTTTAATAGAAGAAACAAATAGAAAGGAAACAAACTGCAAATGTCGGAGAATAGTAAGCGTCCGGTGTCGACGGATTTAACGCAAAATATAGAGGAAATGGAATTTTATTTTCATGACTGTGCGGACATTAAAAAGAAGCAGATGAAGCTTGGCAGGAATCAGGATACCGCCTGTTATCTGACCTTTATTGAAGTGTCTGTGGACATGGGAACGTCCGCACTCGGAGAGACTTTAAAATACTTAAATGGACTGACAAGAGATGAGATCCTTTGTACACTGCAGGAAAATGCGCTTGGAATTTCGGATGCAACATATTTTCCGACTATTGAGGAGGCTGTGAGCGGTCTGCTCACCGGGGAGGCGATCCTTTTTGTGGATGGTTTTGACCGGGCAGTGAAAATACCGGATGACGGTTATCCGAATATGGGGATCACAGAGGTTGATTCGGAAAAAGTAATCCGCGGTTCCAACGAAGGTTTCTGCGATTCTGTGAAGCAGAATGCGGCGCTGATCCGGAAAAGGATCCGCTCGCCCCGTGTGAAAGTGAGGGGACTGAAGGCCGGGATTAGATCGAACACGAACGTCTACCTTGTGTATGTGGAAGACCTTGCAAACCCGGGACTTGTAAAAGAAATTGAAAAGAGGCTGCAGGATTTCACAATCGATGGGATATTAGACAGCGGAATGTTAGAACAGCTGGCAGAGAAAAAATGGTATTCGCCATTTCCACAGTTTCAGACAACGCAGCGTCCTGACCGGGCGGCCATGGCGGTATTAGAGGGCAGAGTGATCGTGATGTGCGATAATTCGCCGATCGGACTGATACTGCCGACGGACTACAATTCATTTATCCGCACCAGTGACGATTATTACAGCCGTTTTGAGATTGCGACGTTCGGGCGGATCCTGCGGTATCTCGCATCCTTTTTTGCAATGACGCTGCCGGGATTTTATCTTGCAGTGACTAATTTTCATACACAGATACTTCCAACCACACTACTTTTGTCGTTTGCTGAGGCGAGGCAGGGTGTCCCATTTCCGGCAGTCGTGGAAGTGCTTATCATGGAATTGTCGTTTGAACTTTTGCGGGAGGCGGGCGTGCGGCTTCCCGGTGCGATGGGAAATACCATCGGGATCGTGGGTGGTCTGATCATCGGACAGGCGGCAGTCGAGGCAAATCTGGTCAGTCCGATCGTGGTGATTGTGATCTCCTTTACCGCACTCTGTTCCTTTGCAATCCCGAATGAAGAATTTGCCACGGCGTTCCGCATTTTAAAATTCTTTTTTATTGGAATCTGTGCGTGGCTTGGCTACTTTGGCATGCTGCTTGGGCTGCTTGCGGTGCTCACCCATCTGTCGCATCTGACAAGCTTTGGCATCCCGTATCTCATGCCGTTTGTGGGAGCAGATTTGAACAATTATGAGGATGAACGGGATTTTATCTGGCGGCAGCCTTTCCGGAAACTGCGCAAACGTCCGATTTATGCAAATCCGAAAGAGCGGACAAAGCTGACGTTTTCAAAGAAGAGATAGGTTGAGAAAAGTTTTTATTTTAAGATAAATGGAAATCTGATGAAAAAATGCGCAGATGTTAGAAGAGATAGGGGGAAGTATGTTCTCAGAAAACAATCAAATTTCAGGCAGACAGGTGTTCCGCCTTCTGACATATGACTTTCTTGGAATGGGGACGCTGCTACTGCCGACAATGCTTGCAGATACGGCAGGGCGCGACGGGATTTTCTGCATTCTGGCGGGGATTTTGTCCACGTTTTTGTACTTGAAATTATTGAGATATCTGTTGAAAGGCATGAAAACAAGTTATCCCGACTTTTTGAAGCAGAAGTGTGGAAAAGTATGCGGTTATGTGCTCTGGGGCGGATATTTTCTGTATTTTATCCTTATGGCTTCGTACACGGCGTATCTGTTTTCCACGCTGATGTTGAATGGGCTTGTGGAAAACATCAGCTTTTATCTGGTGCTGTTGTTGATATTGCTGCTCGCGTTTTATGGAATGGCGGGCGGGATCGAGGGCAGGGCGAGAGTGTACGAGATGCTGTTCTGGTTTCTGATGATACCGCTGTTTCTGATGTTATTTGCGGCGTGCAGGGAGGTGAAGCCAGCCTACTGGAGCCCGGTTTTTGTGGCGGATGGAAAAGAAATGTTAAACGGAAGTTATTATGTATTTTTCTGCTATTCTATGGTGTCAATCGTACTTTTTTTGAAAGAATACGTGTCGGATGACAAAAAACATATCAGCGCGGCGGAAAAAGCGGTCGGATTTTCCGGCGGCGTATTTGCAGCACTGTACCTGATCCTGATCGGGCTGTTTGGTGTCGAGGCACTGGCTCAGATGAAATTTCCGGCGGTCACGATGATGAGCCGCGTGCAGGTGACGGGCGGATTTTTGAAGAGGACGGATGCTTTTATGTTCAGCATCTGGTTTTTTACGCTGTATGCGATGCTGAACAGTATGGTTTTTTACAGTGGAAATCTGGCTGAAAAAGTGATCCGTGACTGCGGCGGTTATCTGGAAGGGAAAAAAAGAATGCTGCCGTATCTCATCCTGCTTCTTCTGGTGTATGGCGTGACAGTGCTGTTTTACAGAAATCAGCAGTTTTTGGACTGCGTGACATTCCTGCTGTGGAAGATTGGAACACCTTTTGTCGTTGGCGTGCCGGTACTGCTGTGTCTGACCGGAGAGAGAAAAAAACATAATAAAAAAGTGCGTGTGCTGGTGCTGGTATGTTTTTTGTTTGGGTGTCTTTTTTTGCAGGGGTGTAATGTCGCAGAACTTGAGGATAAGGCATTCCCGGTTCTTTTGAATATCAGAGATCAGGACGATTTCCAAAATGTGTGGCTGAATCATGAGTATGCAGGAAACAAAGAGGTGGATTACAACCATTTGAAAGTGGTGCTCATTGAGAGGTCTTTTCTGGAAAAAGAGGCGGAAGTGGAAGATATGCTATCCATGCTGGAACAGGAAAAAGAGATTCCGTGGAACGCTTATGTGATGACAACGGAAAGCTGTGACCGTCTGGCGCAGACAGAGGGAGAACTTGATGTGCTGCTTGGAAATTATCTGGAAGAACTGCTGGAAAATACATCGGGCATTGATCAGAAAGCGTACCCGACGCTTGGCATGCTCTATGAGGAGCGGGCTAATCACTTAGAGACACTTTATATTCCTTTTGTCGATATAGAGTGGGAGCAGTCCGGGGCGGTGCAGGATGATACCGAGAAGGAGGAGGAAGGACAGCAGCCAGGCATGATCGGGAAACCGCAGATTACAGCCTACGAAGTCTGGAAACGTGGAAGGGCGGCTGGGCTTGTCAATACGGATACGGCGCGTGCAGCATTCTTCACACAGAACTTTGCGGATGATTACACCTTACAACTTGCACCGGAACTTTATGTGAAAGTGGATGCAGCTTCCTGTCGAGTCAAAGAAACAGAAAAAATCGGTGTCGGAGGTCTGACAGAGCAGATTGTCACAGTGACTGTGACCGGAGAAGGCGAAATCTTAAGCGGCACAGTTTCTGCAAGGGAAAATCCGGCAAACGCAGAAGCAGGGAATACAGAAACAAACATAACTAACACTTCTTATGAAAAAATGACAAGGGAAAAAGAGCAGCTTCTCAACACCCGAATGGAGGACTATCTGAATGCGGCCGCCACACATGCACTTGAGAAAGAAATCGATATTACTAACAGTTACCGGAATCTCGGCGCCGATAACCGCACATGGTATTTTAAGTATCAAAACACTCCTGCCGCTTATGAGAAAGACATCAAAATCCAATATCTGATAAAAATAAACTGGAAATCGGAATAAATGCAAAGTTTTCGGGAATTATTCAATGTAGGGATAGAAGGTCGATGAGCGAAACTCTTAGAAAAAGTGGATTAAATTACGAAAAGTTGACAAGAGCAAAAGAAAACACTGGGGAGCGGTCGGTCCTTAGAAGGCAGGTGCAACGTAAGTTGTGACTGGCTTCTTAGTACCGTTACCAGCGACACGTAGCGAAAGTGTGTTTTCGTTGATATTGTTAACTTTTCGTAATATTCATAACGTAAAAATGAGTTTCGCAAGCAACGACACAGCCTGATAAATATGAATATTATCTACATTTATCTGATTTTTGGCAAGTGAAAAGGAGATTTGAATTATGGCAAAAAAATGGATCGGATACATAGGAGTTGGAAGTCTGATGTGCGCTGCATTGGGATGCGGTATTTTGTATACAAGACAGGCGAGACTGCAGCAGACGATTTCGGACAAAGTACTGCGGTTTCATGTGCTGGCGAACAGCGACAGCGAGGCAGACCAGAACTTAAAACTTGCAGTGCGTGATGCGGTGGGAAGTTATATGCAGGAAAAACTGGCAGATGTGGAAAATCTGGAAGAATGTGAGCTGGTTGTGCGCCAGAGCCTCGGTGAAATTGAGGAAGCCGCGGCAGAGACAATCGCAGAAAACGGTTATGACTATGATGTGACAGCGGGGCTGGAACACACTTCGTTTCCGGTAAAAAACTATGGAAGCTACACCTTTCCGGCGGGAGATTACGAGGCACTCCGTATTGTGATCGGAGAAGGAAACGGACATAACTGGTGGTGTGTGATGTATCCTAACATGTGTTTTTCAGACAGCATGTATGAGGTGATCGATGAGGAAGCAGGAGAAAAGCTGCGCAAAGTACTGACCACAGAAGAGTATGAGAAGGTGCTGGCAGAAGGAGACTATCAGGTCAGAATGAAATATTTTTCGTGGCTGAATCCGTATCTGGAGATGCTGGCTGAAAACTAAAATAAAGCAGCACACTTATAAGAAAACAATGTTTCAAAAAGCTTACGCTTGCTAAATTATAAGAAACACGCTAATATATGGCTTGAAAAGACAATGACGCGAAACAGAAAAGAGGTTTACATAAATGACAAAAGATGTACTTGTGAAAATCAGTGGTTTACAGTTTGCAGAAGATCAGGATAACGGCCCGGTGGAGATTATCACAACCGGAAACTACTATAAGAAAAATGGAAAGCACTATATTTTGTATGATGAAGTGCAGGAAGGCTTTGACGGCGTGACGAAAAGCGTTATCAAAGTAAATGATGATTTTCTGGATGTCACCAAAAAGGGTGTGACCAATGTGCATATGATGTTTGAGAAAAACAAGAAAAATATGTCATACTACAACACACCGTTTGGAAATCTGCTGGTCGGAATCAACGCCACAGACGTGAAAGTGAATGAGACAGAAGACAACATTGACATCAAGGTCGATTATAAGCTGGAAGTCAATTATGAACATCTGGCAGAGTGCAGCATTTCCATGAATATCATGTCGAAGGATACGAAGGATTTTAGGATATAAGGAGTGCAAGTGAGAAGAATGCATTTATGCATTCGGCGAACGATGAATGTCAATCATGTGCCGTTTTTGCACATGATATGATAATCGTGAAGTTGAGGTAGTATATTATGAAAAATTGTAAAATGGCATTCACAATCGGTTTGGTGTTTGCAGTAATGATGTTGGTTGCAGCCTGCACAGACAGCAGCAAATCAGACAATCATATATTTGATCATGAAAGTTTGGATGTTGATGAATATGTGTATCCGTCTGATTTTGATCTTGGAGATGATTTAAAGGTCACAAATTCAGAATCTGATGCAGGATTTGAAGAATTATCAGCAATGATCGGAACGTATCATTATACTTCCGATTATGGAACAGGTCGATTAATGATTGAAGCGACAGAGGATGGCATTGATATTTCTGATTATGAATCGGAGGACACCTATAGATTTCTGGCAAATGAAACAAATGTAAAAAATGAAGAGGAAAACAAAGTATATTTGGAATACCCGGCACAGGTGTATGAAGATGATACGGTTATTTTTGAGTATTACATTTTAGAAAAAGCTAGTGATGGAATTGATGTGTATTATAGTCCATCTTCTTTTGATGAAGCTGAATTTTTGTACCACGCTGTCAGGGAAAACTAAAAGAGGATTGCGAGATATCATAGGATATGTTATATTTTATTCAAATCAATTTTAACAAAATCAATTTGAATAAAAACAAACCGAATTTGCAGAAAGGTGATTTCTATGTTTATTGGCAGAGAAAGAGAGTTAGCATCCTTAAAAGAATTCTATGAAAAAGACAGAATTGGCATGATCGTTATCTATGGGCGTAGACGTATCGGAAAGTCTACGCTTATTACGGAATTTGTGAAAGATAAAAAAACGATATTTTACACAGCAACAAAAGTTGGAAAACATAGGAACTTAGAATTGTTTTCAAGACAGGTACTGGATGTGCTGATGCCAGGAGTGGAAAACATCAGTTTTAATACGACAGAGGCAGTTTTTGATTTTATCGACAAAAATATTGGTGACGAGAAGCTGGTACTTGTCATAGATGAACTGCCGTATTGGGCAGAAAAAGATGATGCCCTTTTATCCATATTACAGAAATATATCGATACAGTCTGGAATAATAAAAAACTAAAGATTATTTTATGCGGTTCTTCACTCAGTTTCATGGAGCAGAAAGTGCTGAGTGAAAAAAGTCCATTGTTTGGAAGACGTGATTCGCAGATGAAACTGGAAGCGTTTAATTATCTGGATTCAGCAAAATTTGTTCCGGACTATTCGAATGAGGATAAAGCAATTTGTTATGGAATTACCGGAGGCGTTGCAAAGTATTTGTCAATGATCGATCCGGCAAAGAGCATGGATGAAAATATTATAAGACTTTTTTTCCGGACAGATGGCTACTTATATGACGAGACAAGAAATTTACTGACACAGGAATTTGCAGATGTATCGGTTGTAAATAATATTGTCGAGCAGATTGCATCAGGCGGGAATACGCTTAATACGATCGCAGGAAAAATTGGGGAAAAAGAACAGACGGTATTATATTCATTGGACAAATTGATCAGTGTTGGCCTGATCGAAAAAAAGAAGTGCATTACAGATGAGAAGAATAAAAAGAAAACGCAGTATGTTCTAAAAGATTATATGTTTAAATTCTGGTATGAGTTCATTCCCAAGGCTACCAGTGTGATCGAGATGGGACAGGGAGAGATTTATTATAAAAAGGCAGTAAAACCGGTTTTACATTCTTTTATGGGTTCTGTGTTTGAAGAAATGTGCAGGTACTATACTTTGATGAAAGGCATCATGGGCGAATATGGCTGTTTTATTACATCAGTAGGCACCTGGTGGGGAGTGGAGAATGTAAGAGATAAGAATGGTGAGATAAGATCACAGTCTGCCGATATAGATGTTGTTGCCTTATCTGAGACAGACAAAAAGGCGGTTGTTGGAGAGTGCAAGTTCAAGAATGAAAAGATTGACAAGGGGATTTATGAAACTCTGATCAGAAGAGGAAAACTGATCAATGCAAAATATGAGGTTACGAAGTATATTTTCTTTTCGTTGTCTGGATATACGGACTGGTTTGCGGAATTGGCGGATGAGGATGTTTTGCTGCTTACATTGGATTCGCTTTATGAATGAGACACTATAATGATTGCTAGGAAATGCTAACATTTCACACTATCTCAAAGGAGCGCAATCATTATGAGTAAACGTGTTTGTAAAGAGGATCAGATTCAACTGATCATGGAATATCAGTTCGTAGAACATATAGATGATATATGGGATTGTATAGAAGTGAAGTGTGTTTCCGATACAATGATATCGTGGGCTATACAGAGTTCAGACTTTGTTGAGGTATTGCACTCAGAACCTTTACGTCACAAGATTAAGGAAAAGTGTAAGAACTTAGATGAAAGATATAAGTAAGTTCGCATCTTTTTTTTCAAGAAGAAAAATGGTTGGTGCTAGAATATAACCCTTTTGGCAGGGGAGGAAGTGGAAGCAGTCATAGCAAGCATACGCAGTTATCTGGAGACAGTCAGGAAGAATGAGATGATCACACGGCAGTTTTTGCTGTCATTAAGGACGGATGTTACACAGATGGTGTATGTATGGCTGTCAGAGATGGGGATTTATGCCAATGCACTTTTTTCAGATAAAGAGAGTGAGAATTACATGCTTGGCGCTGTAAATGGATTTAACGAAATGATGGAGTATGTAGAAAATTTGATGCGGAAAGCGGTTGGATATAAATTATATATCACAAAAGAAGACTCTGTCGCAGATCAGATATGTACATATATTGACAGTCATTTCAGGGAAGAGATACACAGAGATGAACTGGCAGAATTAGTCTATTTGAATACAGACTATATGTCTCGGATGTTCAAAAAAGAAAAGGGAGTATCTATAAGCAATTATATATTGCAGAAAAGGGTAGACGAAGCAAAAAAACTTTTGTGTGGCAGCAGTATTCCAATCAATACGGTTTCATTACATATTGGATATAGTAATTTTTCCTATTTTACAAAAATGTTTAAGGAGAATACAGGATTGACACCACTGGAATATAGAAGGAAATTTGGAGAGGAAACACACGTATGACAGAACAGAAATTAACAGAACTTTTGAGAGACATGTCTCTGGAAGAAAAAGTAAATCAGATGAGTCAGGTGACAGGAGGATTTTTTAATGGTGAAATCGTTGTCACAGGTCCTATGGCAGATAAGGGATTTACAGAAGACAATGTAAATCTTGCAGGATCAGTCATCGGATCCATGGGCGCTGAAACCCTGAAAAGTATACAAAAAAACTATATGGAAAAGCATCCGCACCATATTCCATTGCTGTTTATGCTAGATGTCATAAATGGTTATAAGACGGTGTTTCCAATTCCGCTTGCGCAGGGAGCCTCCTTTGAACCGGAATTGTCAGAACAGTGTGCATCTGTGGCAGCAAAGGAGGCTTCGGTCAGCGGTCTTCATGTGACATTTGCACCTATGACAGATCTGGTAAGAGATGCAAGGTGGGGACGTGTCATGGAATCAACGGGAGAAGATCCTTACCTGAACAGTTTATTCTGTGCAGCAATGGTGCGTGGATTTCAGGGAAACAGCCTGAAAGATAACTATGCAATTGCAGCATGTGTCAAACATTTTGCGGGATATGGTGCACCGACGGCAGGGCGGGAGTATAATACGGTAGAACTTTCAGAACATACATTCAGAGAGTTCTATCTGCCATCGTATCAGGCTGGAATAGATGCAGGAGCAGCTCTGGTTATGACATCTTTTAATACAGTCAATGGAATCCCGGCAACCGGAAATAAAAAGTTGATGCGGGACATTTTGAGAGAGCAGATGAAGTTTGACGGTGTGCTTATATCAGACTGGGCAGCCATCGAGGAGACCATTTATCACGGATATTGTGCAGACAGAGAAGAAGCAGCAGTGCGTGCAGTGGAAGCAGGCGTAGATATTGACATGATGACAGGAATTTACAGTGAAAATCTGTGTCAGATGGTCAGGGATGGAAAAATAAGAGAAGAGCTTATAGATGAGGCATGTCTTCGTATTCTGCGGCTTAAAAATAATCTGGGACTCTTTGAGAATCCATATAAAGATGCAGATCAGAAAAAAGAACAGGAATATATTTTATGTGAGGAGCACCGGAAACTGGCTAGGGAAGCTGCAAAGAAATCTTTTGTTTTGTTGAAAAATGAGGAACATATCCTGCCTTTAGATCAACAGAAAAAGATCGCCTTTATTGGTCCGTATGTAGATAACAGAAACCTGTTTGGTGCCTGGTCATTTATCGCAGATGCAAAAGATGTTATGACGCTGCATGAGGCAGTACAGGAACAGTACGTTTCAGAAAACAGTACATTTTGCCAGGGATCACCAATGTTAGGGGCGGATGTATGTCTGGAAGGATTTGGAGAACAGCAGCAGCAATCTTATACGCAGGAGCAGGAGGATCATATGCTGCGTGAGGCAGTACAGGCAGCAAAAGAGGCAGATATTGTTGTACTTGCAATAGGAGAAGACCGTTTACAGTCGGGTGAAGCAACCAGTAACGCAAATATCAGAATCCCTGAGGTACAGGAAGCATTGCTTGATAGAATTGCGGAAGTCAATCAAAATATTGTAGTGGTTTTATTTTCAGGACGCCCGTTAGACATACGTGAAATAAACAAAAAGGCAAAGGCCATCCTTCAGGTGTGGCTGCCTGGAACAGAAGGAGCGAGGGCAATTGCGGACACTTTATTTGGAAAATATAATCCAAGCGGAAAACTGCCGATGAGTTTTCCATACTGTGTAGGACAGGTACCGGTATATTATAATGAATATTCAACAGGACGCCCACATGTAGAAGGAAAAGATAAAGACAGATTCCGCTCGAAATATCTGGATATTCCAAATGAGCCATTGTATCCATTTGGATACGGTCTGAGTTACACAACATTTGAGGTATCAGATATTCATTTGGATCGGACATGGATGGATACATCGGGACAGATCGAAGCGGAGGTAACTGTAAAAAATACAGGAAACTGCACGGGAACAGAAACCCTGCAGCTTTATATCCATGATATTGCGGCTTCTGTAGTGCGTCCGGTCAGAGAATTGAAAGATTTTAAGAAGGTTACGCTTCGTCCGGGAGAGGAAAAGAAGGTAGTTTTTACCATAACAGAACAACAGCTTCTTTTTTTGACGGAGAATGGAATCTATGAGAGCGAAGCAGGAGAATTCGAAATATTTATCGGAAAAGATAGTTTGACAGATAATAAAGCTTCATTTGTATTGAAGAAATAAGGAAGAAGTGAAAAAAGGCTTCCAACCCCTCCGGGCTGGAAGCCTTACCTGTCCATTCTTATTTTGTCTTAGATTTCTTAGCGGCCTTTTCTTCATTCATGGATTTTTTCTCTTTCTGAAGTTCTTTGTTGGCGCTCTCAGCTTTTCTCTTTAACTTGGTTCTCCAGCTTACTTTGCCTTCCGGTTTCTCTAATGGACCGCGGACACCGGTAACTTTCGTGATATAAATACCACTTACTGTAGCTTTGACTTCTTTTTTCACAGGGATCATATCAAAACATGCATCATCAGCGATCAGAGTCATAACCTTTGGTCCGACCTTAGCCTTTACGATCGGAAGCTTGGAACGGCGCATAAGCTTTGGTGTCTGGTCAATGACTGCCTGTGGCAGACCGGACTGGTTCAGACGCATCCTCTTCTTATCAATAATCAACATAGTAACAGTCTGTGCAGTTGCAGCAAGCTGTGCATCCTGCTCGTCTTTTCTCTTCTGAGCTTTCTTTCCGAGGAAAATTAAAGCAATTGTTGCAGCAATAAGCACTGCTAAAATAACTAATAATACAATTGTTACTGGACTCACAACGAAAATCCTCCCTAATTTCAAATTCGTGTTTTATTGTAGCATTGATTTTTGGAAAAAGCAATGTGATTTTGGGGAAATACCTTTTATTTTAGGGAAAATTGTGATATGTTATAAAAGTTAGACGGCAGACTCCGTCTTTTGGATTTCCGGCGGAAAAGCCGGAAAAGGAAATGAGGAAAAGAAAGGTAAGATTAAATGAAAAAGAGAGTGTTAGCACTTTTATTGTGTGTATCCACAGCGATCAGCATGACAGGATGCGGCAGCAAAGGTGAATCAGTTGAGGCAACGGAAGCAGTAGAGAATACCGAAAGTACAGAAGAGGTGCCGGCAGTTCCGCTTGCACAATATGATCTGAAGGGATCGGATTATGTGACATTATGTGACTACAGTGCAATCCCGGTTACGATTTCAGGAGATTATGACGTCACAGATCAGGATGTGCTTGATTATGTGGAAAAGATTTTTACACAGGGAGGACCTTTTTATACGGCTGATCCGGACAAGACAACAGTGGAAGAGGGCGACATTGTAAACGTAGACTATGTCGGAAAATTAGACGGTGAGGCGTTTGACGGCGGAACAGCAGAGGATCAGAATATTGATGTGTCCAACAATTCTTCCACAAGCGGTTCCGGTTACATTGATGGATTTACAGACGGACTGATCGGTGCATCAGTAGGCGATGTGATCGATTCTAATGTGACGTTCCCGGATGAATACCCGAATAACCCGGATCTTGCCGGTAAAGAAGTTGTATTTACGTTTACGGTCAATTCTATCCAGAAGGAAGTGACCATGGATACGATGGATGATGAATTTGCATCGAAACAGTTTGGTGCGGATTCCGTGGATGGAGTGTACAAGCAGGTACGCCAGTATCTGGAGTCCAGCGCAGAGAGCACTCATAAAAATGATATTTATTCCGCATTGGAGGATTATCTGTTAGAAAATTGTACCGTTGATATGCCGGCAGATTACAGATCTGATGTGATCGAAGCAATCCGTGCCAATTTCATTGACCGTTATTGCTCCGGGGATGAGAGCCAGATGGAAACGGTACTCAGCTCTTATGGCTATACAGAAGAGAGCATTGAGCAGGAATGGTCTGACAGTGTGGAGAGCAGTATCAGGTTAGAATTGATCGTAAAAGCCATTGCAGAAAAAGAAGATATCCAGATTGACGATACGGAATTTGAAGATTATGTAAGCACGATCGTAAGCAGCGGCGGTTTCGGTGATGCTGACACATTATATAGTAACTATGGTTATGGCGATTCTGTTTACGGAAAGAATCAGATCCGTGTGATTTATCTTGCAGGATTAGTTTTAGATAAGTTGGCAGAGACAGCAGAGGTTACGGAGAACGCAGTAGAAGAAACGACAGAATCTGTGGAAAGTACAGAATCCGCAGACAGCACAGAAGAATAAGAAAACGATACCGAAACAGAGGTATGAGATCATAAAGGAGTCGACAGACGTTGATGAGAGAAAGGGAGAGTAGAAAAATGGAATTAGTAAATGTAAGAGATTTATTCCGCAGACAGGATGAGTATGTGGATCAGACCATCGCGATCGGTGGCTGGGTGAGAAACATCCGTAACTCCAAAAACTTTGGATTTATCGTGGTAAACGACGGAACTTTTTTTGAGCCGGTCCAGGTTGTTTATTCCGATGTTCTGGAAAATTTTGAAGAGGTAGAAAAATTAAATGTCGGAGCAGCGATTATCGTTACCGGTAAATTAGTTGCAACTCCGGGCACAAAACAGCCATTTGAGATTCAGGCTGAAAAAGTGGAAGTAGAAGGCCCTTCTACACCGGATTATCCATTGCAGAAGAAAAAACACAGCTTTGAGTACCTGAGAACCATCTCTCATTTAAGACCGAGAACCAATACGTTTGAGGCAGTGTTCCGTGTGCGTTCTCTCTGCGCTTATGCAATCCATAAATTTTTTCAGGAGAGGGATTTCGTGTACGTGCACACACCATTGATCACCGGAAGCGATTGTGAGGGCGCCGGCGAGATGTTCCAGGTAACCACACTTGACATGAACAATCTTCCAATGACAGAGGATGGAAAAGTAGATTACAGCAAAGACTTCTTCAATAAACCGACTAATCTTACTGTAAGCGGACAGCTGAACGGTGAGACTTATGCGATGGCATTTAAGAACATCTATACCTTTGGACCTACTTTTCGTGCAGAGAACTCCAACACAACAAGACATGCGGCAGAGTTCTGGATGATCGAGCCGGAGATCGCATTTGCAGATTTAGAGGATGACATGATCTTAGCTGAGAGCATGTTAAAATATGTCATCAACTATGTATTAGAGAATGCGCCGGAAGAGATGGCATTCTTCAACAGCTTTATCGATAAAGGGCTGTTAGAGAGATTACAGCATGTTGCAAACTCTGATTTCGCACGTGTGACTTATACAGAAGCAGTTGAGATCTTAGAGAAGAACAACGATAAATTTGATTACAAAGTATCCTGGGGCTGCGATCTTCAGACCGAGCATGAGCGTTATCTGACCGAGCAGGTATTCAAACGCCCGGTATTTGTAACTGATTATCCAAAGGAAATCAAAGCTTTCTACATGAAGCTGAATCCGGACGGAAAAACAGTTGCAGCAGTAGACTGTCTGGTTCCTGGCATCGGTGAGATCATCGGAGGAAGCCAGAGAGAGGATGATTACGAAAAATTACTTGCAAGGATCAATGAACTTGGACTGAAAGAGGAAGATTACAGCTTCTATCTTGACCTCCGTAAATACGGTTCTGCAAGACATGCAGGATTCGGACTTGGATTTGAGCGCTGCGTCATGTACCTGACAGGTATGTCCAATATCCGTGACGTTATCCCGTTCCCAAGAACGGTAAATAACTGCGAATTATAAAATTGTATTTCATATCGTAGGTGATTGCGAAAACAATTGTGTTTTTTGTCATCTACGATATTTTTAGACAATTGCGAAACTCATGAAAATCTAAATTGAATTGTGAAAATTTAACAAAAGCTTGAGAAAACACTGGGTGAGCCAAAATCGAACAAGTTCGATTGGTACTTAGAAGGCAGGTACGATGTCAATCGTGACTGGCTTCTTAGTACCGTTACCAGCGACACGTAGCGGGAGCGTGTTTTCGAAAATTTTGTTGAGTTTGAACAATTGAAAGAAGAGTAGGATGAGTTTCGCAATTGCCTGCTACGATATTTAGATGACAAGGAGAAGGATTGTATGAGATATGTTTTGGAAAATGACACATTGCGTGTGGAGATCGATTCTTTTGGGGCAGAACTAAAATCCGTAAAGAGAAAATCCGACGGTAAAGAGTACATGTGGTATGCGGACAAAAAATATTGGGGAAGAACCTCCCCTGTGTTGTTTCCGTTTGTGGGGAACTGCAGAAATAAAGAGTACCGCTATGGCGGAAAAACGTATGCAATAGGGCAGCACGGCTTTGCAAGGGATATGGAACATATCATGGAATCCCAGACAGAGGACACCATCTGGTTTTCCTTACATTCCAATGAGGAAACGATGGAAAAGTATCCATTCGCGTTTGTTTTGAAAATTGGATACAATTTGACAGGCAATGAATTAAAAGTCATGTGGAAAGTGGAAAACCCGGATACAAAGACCTTATATTTTTCCATTGGCGCACATCCGGCTTTCTTATGTCCGTTTCATGACGAAGAAAGCAAGCTTGGATATGGTCTGCAATTTGCAGGATTAAAAGAACTGCATCATCATGGAAATACACCGGATACCGGACTGGCAGTAATGAGTGAAGATATTGTGATCCCATTGGAGGATGAGAAAGTATACTTTACACCAGGATTTTTTGACCGCTGCACTTATATGGTGGAAGGAAAACAGACCGGGGAAGTTTCACTGGTCACACCGGATGGAAAGCCTTATGTGACCATGGATTTTGATGCACCTTTATTTGCGATCTGGTCACCGGAAGGAAAAGACGCACCGTTTGTCTGCATTGAACCGTGGTATGGAAGATGTGATGCAGATGATTTTGATGGTACATTAGAGGAACGGGCATACGAGAACGCAGTGGAGCCGGAGCAGACATTTGAGGCTTCTTACAGCATCCGTTACCTGTAAAAAAGAAGAAAACTTTCATCTGCCACGGCAGGACATAAGCGCTCATTTTAAAAAATCCGCATAAGCAGCCGGATTGCTTCATATATATAGACAGAAGTGAAAGTCTGGCGGTGGCGGATTGGGAACAGGATTGAGATTAAGGGCGAGAGATGCAAAGGAAAACCCGGCAAAAGTGCTGGCAATGGTTCTTTTTATCATGTTTATCATAAGTGCGTTATTGTTATTGCTTCTGGCATTGCTTTTATACCGGCTGGAGCTCTCGGAGGCAGTTGTCAAAGTGGCAGTGATCGTTATTTATATCATAACGGGGCTGACTGGAGGCATTCTGATGGGAAAAAAGATCCGGGATAAAAAGTTCCTCTGGGGATTTGTGGCAGGAACGGTTTATTTTGGAATTTTGTTCGCCGTCTCACTGATCATAAAGGGGGGAGCAGGCATTGAACCGGTGAAAATGATCACAACCTGGGTGCTCTGTGCGTGTGCGGGAACTGCCGGCGGCATGATCAGTTAAAAAAATGCTTTTCTTATGAAAAACTATGTGTTATACTATAAAGCAGTGAAAAAGATTTTTAAAGGAGAAATAATCATGAAACACGTTAAAACATTAAATACTAGAAAATTACAGAACACAGTAAAAAAAGGTGGATGCGGCGAATGTCAGACATCCTGCCAGTCTGCTTGTAAGACATCCTGCACAGTAGGAAACCAGACTTGCGAGAACAAATAAGTTTTAACTCAAAAGTGAATAATGACACTCACAAACGACCGTTCGCGCAGCGTGCGGTCATTTGTACGTTATAGATATGTGTAATGATTGCACATATTATGAGGAAAAAATGATAGAAAGTGAGGAAATATTATAGTGGTTCATCAGTATAAGAACAACGGCTATGATATTGTTCTGGATGTAAACAGCGGTGCAATCCACGTAGTTGACGATGTGACATATGATGTCATTGAGATGTATGCTGCACGTGAGAACGCAGCAGATACCTCTGCGGAAGAGATTGTAACTGCATTATCCGGCAAATATGGAAAAGAAGAAGTAGAAGAAGCGATTGACGAAGTTCAGACATTGATCAAAAATGAGGAACTTTTCACAAAGGACACCTATGAAAACTATATGATGGATTTCAAAAAGCGTCCGACCGTTGTAAAAGCCCTTTGTTTACATATCGCACATGACTGCAATCTTGCCTGTCGTTACTGCTTTGCAGAAGAGGGCGAGTATCATGGAAGAAGGGCATTGATGTCCTTTGAGACCGGTAAAAAAGCCTTGGATTTCCTGATCGCAAATTCCGGTAACAGAAGAAACTTAGAGGTGGATTTCTTTGGTGGAGAACCTCTTATGAACTGGCAGGTTGTAAAAGACCTCGTAGCCTACGGAAGAGAGCAGGAGAAGATCCACAACAAGAACTTCCGTTTTACACTTACTACAAACGGCGTTTTATTAAATGATGAGATCATGGAATTTGCCAACAAAGAAATGGGCAATGTGGTTTTAAGCATTGACGGAAGAAAAGAAGTCCATGATCATATGAGACCATTCCGCAAGGGAGCAGGAAGCTATGACCTGATCGTGCCGAAGTTCCAGAAATTTGCAGAGAGCCGCAATCAGGACAAGTATTATGTGAGAGGTACTTTCACACACAATAACCTTGATTTCTCCAATGATGTGCTGCATCTGGCAGATCTTGGATTCAAACAGATCTCAGTAGAGCCTGTAGTGGCACAGCCAACCGAGGATTATGCAATCCGTGAGGAAGACCTTCCACAGCTTTATGAGGAATATGACAAGCTGGCTGCTGAGATGGTAAAGAGACATAAAAATGGAAATGATTTCAACTTCTTCCATTTTATGATAGATCTGGAGGGTGGACCGTGCGTGGCAAAACGTCTTTCCGGCTGTGGTTCAGGAACAGAGTATCTGGCAGTGACACCTTGGGGTGACCTTTATCCTTGTCATCAGTTTGTTGGAAATGAGGATTTCCTGCTTGGAAATGTGGACGAGGGTATCAAACGTCAGGATATCTGTGATGAATTTAAGTGCTGCAATGTTTATGCGAAAGAAAAATGCCGTAACTGTTTTGCAAAATTCTATTGCAGTGGCGGATGTGCAGCAAACTCCTACAATTTCCATGGAGATATCCACAATGCATACGACATCGGATGTGCACTTCAGAAAAAGCGTATTGAATGCGCAATCATGATTAAGGCTGCCGAGGCAGACGAAGAATAAAGGAAGGGTAAAACAATGAAAAAGAGTAAAGCAGCAGTCATATTGGCAGTGATCCTTGCAGCGTTTGTGGGACTTGCTTATTATGCATCAATTATTCTTTCATCCACCGGAATCGGCGAAGATATGTCAATTCCTCTGGGACTGGATCTCTCCGGTGGTGTTTCCATTACTTATCAGGTAGTGGACGAGAATCCAAGTGCTGAAGATATGAGTGATACCATTTATAAACTTCAGAAACGTGTAGACAGTTACAGTACAGAAGCTTCCGTATATCAGGTTGGAGACGACAGAATTACGGTTGAGATCCCTGGTGTGCAGGATGCAAACCAGATTTTAGAGGATCTTGGTAATCCGGGTTCCCTGGAGTTCCAGATGCCGGATGGAACGGTATTTATGACCGGTGATATGGTCGCAGACGCACAGGCTGCAACCCAGACAGACACGTATGGCAACAAAGAGTATGTGGTTGCCTTAAAACTGACCGATGAGGGTGCAAAGATTTTCGGAGAAGTAACTTCTGAAAACATTGGTAAAAACCTTCCTATCGTATACGATGGAGAGACCATCAGTTATCCACGTGTACAGACAGCTATCACAGGCGGTGAGGCACAGATCACAGGTATGGCAGACTTCGAAGAGGCTGAGACACTTGCAACGCAGATCCGTATCGGTTCTCTTTCTTTACAGCTTTCCGAGTTAGAGTCCTCTGTTGTAGGAGCACAGTTGGGAAGCCAGGCAATCTCTTCCAGTTTAAAAGCCGGTGCGATCGGTCTTGCAATCGTTATGGTATTTATGATCATTATGTACGCAGTACCGGGTATTGCAGCATCCTTAGCACTTGCAATTTATACAACTTTAGTGATCGCAACCTTATATTTATTCGAAATCACACTGACGCTTCCGGGTATCGCAGGTATTATCCTTGGTATCGGTATGGCGGTGGATGCGAACGTTATCGTATTTGCACGTATCCGTGAGGAGATCGCAACCGGAAAATCGGTCCAGACATCTATGAAGATTGGTTTCCAGAAAGCGATGTCAGCTATCTTAGATGGTAACATTACAACCCTGATCGCATCTGTTGTGCTTATGGCGTTAGGTTCCGGTACCGTAAAAGGCTTTGCCTATACATTAATGATCGGTATCATCCTTTCCCTTTTTACAGCGATGGTTGTGACCAGATACATTCTGTATTCTCTGTATGCATTGGGACTGAAGAGTGAAAAACTTTACGGTCGTGCAAAAGAGAGAAAGAGCATTGATTTTATTGGAAAAAAAGCAGTATTCTTTACAATTTCCGGTATCATTATCGCTGCCGGACTGATCAGTATGGGAGTACATTCCGCAACAGAGGGCAAGGCATTGAACTATGGTCTTGACTTTATGGGTGGAACTTCCACAACGGCTGATTTTGGCAAAGATATGACCATCGAGGATATCGAGAATGACATCATTCCTTATGTGGAAAAAGTAACCGGGGATTCCGATGTGCAGGCAACAAAAGTAGAAGGAACAACTCAGGTTACAATTAAGACACGTACCTTAAGTCTTGATGAGCGTCAGGAATTGGAAGATACACTGGCAGAAAATTGTGACGTGGATGCATCCACCATCACTTCCCAGAGTATCAGTTCTACCATCAGTGGTGAGATGCGTTCCGATGCATTGAAAGCGGTTATCGTGTCCTGTATCTTTATGTTACTTTACATCTGGTTCCGTTTTAAAGATATCAGATTTGCAGCAAGTGCGATCCTTGCATTGGTTCATGACGTTCTTGTTGTGATCACAGTATATGCACTTGTGCGTATTTCTGTAGGAAGTACCTTTATTGCATGTGTTCTTACCATCGTAGGTTACTCTATCAATGATACGATCGTTATCTTTGACCGTATCCGTGAGAATCTTGCATTAAAGACCGGAAAACAGACTGCGGAGGAATTGCGTGAAGTTGCAAATAAGAGTCTGACACAGACATTGTCCAGAAGTATCAATACTTCTATTACAACTTTTATTATGGTCGTAATGCTTTACATTTTAGGTGTGGCAAGTATCCGTGATTTCTCACTTCCACTTATGGCAGGTCTTGTATGTGGTGCTTATTCTTCTATCTGCATCGCAACAGAGTTATGGTATGTCATGAAAGTACATTTAGGAAAAAATAAAGCAACAAAATAGTTGTGAAATAGGAAAACGGCTGCCTTCCGGCGGCCGTTTTTGCATTTCACATTTACAGAAAAAACGAAGGGAGACAGGAGAATGCAAAAAGGACTTTTGATCTATCTGATCGTTATGAATCTCATTGGACTTGCAGTGATGGCAATGGACAAAAGCAAGGCGAGACATCATGCATGGCGGATACCGGAGAAAACACTTTTCCTTGTGAGTATTTTAGGCGGCAGTGTCGGAACGTGGGCCGGCATGTATCTGTTTCATCATAAGACAAAGCACTGGTATTTTGTGGTGGGAATGCCGGCAATCCTGATCTTGCAGATATGCATCGCGGCATTGATCGGGAATATGCATGGATTTGGGATGTGATAAATGCATGGTTTGCGACAGCGTATACATTTTTTAAATAAATTTATAATTGAATATTTACAGAAAGTCCTTTATAATGAACTTTAAAATCTGGCGGAAGACAAGGAGGATTTTATGTACACATTAGAAGATATTCAGGCAGTGGATATGGAAGTCGCACAGGCAATTACCGATGAACTTGACAGACAGAACAGTCATATTGAGCTGATCGCATCCGAAAACTGGGTAAGCCCGGCGGTTATGTCAGCAATGGGAAGTGTCCTGACGAATAAATATGCGGAAGGTTATCCGGGAAAGAGATATTACGGTGGCTGCGAGTGCGTGGACGTTGTGGAAGAACTGGCAAGAGAGCGCGCAAAAGAATTATTTGGGTGTGAGTATGTCAATGTGCAGCCTCATTCCGGTGCGCAGGCAAATATGGCGGTACAGTTTGCAATTTTAAAACCGGGTGATACGATCATGGGAATGAACTTAGACCATGGTGGACATCTGACACATGGTTCTCCGGTCAATTTTTCCGGAAGTTATTTTCATGTAGTACCATATGGTGTCAATGACGAGGGATTCATTGATTATGATAAAGTGGAAGAGCTTGCAATGGAATGTAAACCAAAAATGATCATTGCAGGGGCATCCGCTTATGCGAGAACCATTGATTTCAAGAGATTCCGTGAGATTGCAGACGCATGTGGTGCAGTGCTCATGGTCGATATGGCGCATATTGCAGGACTTGTGGCAGCAGGACTTCATCCAAGCCCAATTCCATATGCACACGTTGTGACGACCACAACACACAAGACACTGCGCGGACCGAGAGGCGGAATGATTTTGAGCAGTCAGGAAGTTGCGGACAAGTATAACTTTAACAAAGCAATCTTCCCGGGTATTCAGGGCGGACCACTGATGCATGTGATCGCAGCCAAGGCAGTCTGCTTCAAGGAGGCATTGCAGCCGGAATTTAAGGTTTATCAGCAGAATATTATTGACAACGCACAGGCACTCTGCAAGGGACTGATGGATCGTGGAATTAAGATCGTATCCGGTGGAACAGACAATCACCTCATGCTCGTAGATCTGACCAATTATGATCTTACCGGAAAAGCAGTTGAGAAACTTCTGGATTCCGTCAACATTACCTGCAATAAGAATACCATTCCAAACGACCCGAAATCTCCATTTGTGACAAGTGGTGTACGTCTTGGAACTCCGGCGGTAACTTCCCGCGGATTAAACACGGATGATATGGATCAGATCGCAGAGGCAATCGCAGTGATGATCAAAGAGGGTGAGCCGGCAGCCGACAAGGCAAAGGCGATCGTGAAATCTTTGACAGAGAAATATCCATTGAAATAAAATAAATTTTTTTGTTGAATAAGAAGTGGTTATCTGCTTCATGAGTAAAAAAGCCTCCCGATAAAAATGTGGGAATTGCGATGAAAGGCAATCCGGATCATTTTTGCCGGGAGGCTTTTGTGGTTTAGGAATGCAGCATTTTGCAAAAAAATAAGAGTTTAGCAGAAATGATCATCTTGCGAGCACATCAATGATCTGTCCAACGTACATGGTGTGCATATCGCCGTCTTTGTACCATTTGTCAGCAATCTCGGAATCGAGGAAGGAATCATCCGTGATTCTGGTAGCAGACATTTTTTCACAGACCAAAACAAGATTTCCCTCATCAATGTATGGGATTCCATGCCGGTAGTCCACGGTAAGCCCTGCGTTTGCAATCTTATCCTCGTTCCGGCCGGAATGGGAGCCACAGTAATTCAAGGCATCGCGGTACTGATCACTTACAAATGTAAGGGAGAAAAAGTCTCCCGCATCGATCAGTTCCTTGGTATATCTGGAATCACGGACAAAAACATAGACAACATTTTTGCCCCATAAAACACCAACACCGCCCCAGCTAATGGTCATTGTATTGGATTCCTGTTTATTTCCGGCTGTGAGCAGTGCCCATTCTTTGCCGATTTTCGTAAATGGATTCATGTCCAGCATATCAACTGGAATTGGCTGAAATGTATGCATAGGGATCACCTCTCATAATTTTTTAGGTAGTTTTATTATATTACAGGAGAGTGGAAAAGTCACTTGAAAAAGAAAATAAAATCAGGTTATAGAAAATAAAACAGATAATAACTAATAGTTATACATAACATAAGGCTTCGGAATAATCTTGACATGAAAAAAAGAAAGTATCATAATGGTTGTCAAAGTTAATTTCCCAAAAGTGTAATGGGAAAAGGAGGCCAAATCCTCTGCTCCTGTAAGGACAGTCGCATTTGCTTCGCAAACAAGGAGGATATTATGGATATCAGATTTGAAAAAAGACCAGTATTAAAGGAGAAACCAGACCAGAAGAATCTTGGTTTTGGCAAGTATATGACAGATTACATGTTTGTCATGGATTGGACAAAAGAAGACGGATGGAAAGATGCAAGAATCGTTCCGGAAGGACCTATCACAATGGATCCGGCATGTGTGACACTTCACTATGCACAGGAAACATTTGAAGGTATGAAAGCATACCGTACAGCAGAAGGAAAAATCCAGCTGTTCCGTCCAGAGATGAACGCAAAGAGAATGATCAATTCCAACGCAAGACTTTGCATGCCGGAATTCCCGGTCGATATGTTTGTCGAAGCAGTGGAAGCACTTGTAAAAGTAGAAGCTGACTGGGTTCCATCTGAACCAAACACTTCCCTTTATATCAGACCATTTATGTTTGCAACAGAAGCAGCACTCGGCGTACATATGGCAAACGCATACAAGTTTATGATTATCTGCTGTCCGGTAGGTGCTTACTATGCAGCAGGTCTTAATCCGGTTAAGATTCTGGTTGAGGATGAACTTGTCCGTGCTGTAAAAGGTGGTACAGGCTTTACAAAATGTGGTGGTAACTACGCAGGTTCTATTCTGGGACAGGTGAAAGCAGAAAAACTTGGTTATGCACAGGTTCTCTGGTTAGATGGTGAGCATCGTAAATATGTAGAGGAAGTTGGAACCATGAACATCATGTTCAAAATTGCCGGTGAAATCTACACAGCACCAATCGAAGGAACCGTTCTTCCGGGTGTTACAAGAGATTCCATGATCCATCTGCTTCGTGACTGGGGTTACAAAGTAAATGAGACAAGACTTTCCGTAGATGATCTGATGAAAGCCGGACATGACGGTACATTGGAAGAGGTATTTGGTACAGGTACAGCAGCCGTTATCTCACCAGTTGGAGAACTTCGTTACAAAGATGATGTTGTGACAGTCAACAACTTTGAGATCGGTGAACTGACACAGAAATTATATGATACCTTAACCGGTATCCAGTGGGGAAGAATCCCGGATAAATATGGCTGGACAGTGGAAGTAAAATAACTTCTGGACATTTTTTACATATCATAGTATAGTAATCATGTTATAGATGCCTTCATAGATGTAGCAGCATTTATGAAGGCATTTACAATATATATAGCACATTGATAATCGAATAAGGTTTATATTTTCAGATATGTAATCCTGTCTGTGACTGATTGCAGACATTTAGGTTTCTCTTCTAGCGCCATGTACCTGTGAGGACGACCATACACAGGTTAACGAGGAAAAGGGTTATCGAAAATTCGGCGGACGCCCTTTCGTACCTCCCAGTGCGAGATATGCCGGCAAATATGCAGGTGACTGCAAAACAAATACGGTATAATGGGACAATTGAATTCGAATATGATTTAAATTTTAAATAGAAAAGAAGAGGAAATTTAATATGTGTGGAATTATAGGTTATACAGGCAGTGAAAACGTAAAAGATGTTTTATTAGATGCGTTGGAATTATTAGAGTATCGTGGATATGACAGTGCGGGTATTGCAGTGAAAGACGAAACTTCCCATGTGACAAATGTTTATAAATGTGCCGGAAGAGTAAGTGATTTAAGAGCAATTTGTGATTCAAAGAAGATTTTGTCTGCCTGCGGTATCGGACATACAAGATGGGCAACTCACGGTGGAGTTACAGACCAGAATGCGCATCCGCATCAGCAGGGAAAAGTGACTCTGGTTCATAACGGGATCATCGAAAACTATCGTGAGCTGATCGCCGATTACGATTTGCAGGAAATCCTTCATTCTGAAACAGATAGTGAAGTTGCGGCTGCATTATTAAATCATTATTACAAGGGAGATCCAAAGGAAGCAATCAAAAAAACAGTGAGCAAATTAAAGGGTACCTTTGCGCTTGTGATCCTGTTTGAAGATCAGCCGGATGTAATCTACTCGATCCGGAATGTCAGCCCGATCGTTGCAACCATATGCAAAGAGGGAGCAATGCTTGCATCAGATCTGACTGCACTCTGCCGTTTTACAAATGAATACTTTGTTGTACCGGAATACCACATTTTAGAGTTGCACAAAGATCATGTTGTACTTACGGATTTAAATGATAATGTGGTAGAACCGGAATTTTTGTCCGTTGACTGGGAGTTGAACAGCGCGGGAAAGAATGGTTATCCATTTTATATGGAAAAAGAGATTATGGAGCAGCCGGAAGCAATCAGGAATACGATCAAAGACCGTATCGTGAACGGTCTGCCTGATTTTACCTCGGATGGTGTGCCGGATTCTCTTTTTACAGACTGTGACAGAATTTGTGTGGTAGCATGCGGAACAGCCATGCATGCGGGACTTGTGGCACAGGCTCTGGTAAAATCTATCGTTCATGTGCAGATGGACGTAGAACTTGCATCAGAGTTTATGTATTCCGATCCGGTCATTGATGAGAAAACATTGGTGATCGCAGTATCACAGTCTGGTGAGACAATTGATACCTTGGAAGCATTAAAATATGCGAAGAGACAGGGCGCAAAATGTTTATCCGTTATCAACGTAAAAGGTTCTTCCATTGCAAGAGAAAGTGATTATGTGTTATACACCGCAGCAGGACCTGAAATTGCAGTGGCAAGTACAAAAGCTTACACAACACAGCTTTCCGTATTTTATCTTGTGGTTGCAAAAATGGCATTATTGCGAGGTGTCTACACAGAGGAGCAGACAAAGAGCTTTATCGCAGAATTAGAGCGTGTTCCGGAAGTGATGCAGAAAGTATTGGAGAAAAGACGTGACATCCATGTGATCGCAAAGAAGATTCTGGAAGCAAAGGATCTGTTTATGATCGGACGTGGACTGGATTACTCTATTTTACAGGAAGGATCATTGAAACTGAAAGAGGTTTCTTATATTCACTCTGAGGCTTATGCCTCCGGCGAATTAAAACACGGACCAATTGCACTGATCACGACTAACACACCGGTTGTCGCAACGGTAACACAGGAAAAACTCATGTCAAAAGAGCTTTCCAATATTAAGGAAGTAAAATCCAGAGGTGCAGATATTGTATTATTTATCAAAGAGGCACTTTCCGGTGATCTTGATACCGAATATCAGGTGATCAAGCTTCCGGATATGCAGGATGAATTTATGGTTTTACCTGCATCGGTTGCATTACAGCTTTTAGCATATTACGTGTCATCCGATAAGGGATTTGATGTTGATAAGCCAAGAAATCTGGCGAAGGTAGTTACGGTAGAGTAAGAATTAAGTTTTGGGGGATTTGGATAAAGAACGGAAATAAAAATTGAGAAGTTGGGAAATCGAATGTTTTGCACAGGAAGCAGAACAGGATTGCATGTCTGAGCATATAATATAAGGAAATGTATGAAGAGGTTGTTCATGCCAGATATCAAATATGCCCAGACAGAGGCTGTAGATAAAGGAAGCCTCAAAGTAGAAGTACTTACAAACCGGACCAGAAGACCGATTGAGGGAGCAAGAATCACCATTTCCTATTCTGGAGATCCGGATTCCACGGTGGAGGAGGTAAGCGCGGATGATTCGGGAATGTCGGAAAAACTTACGCTTGATGCGCCTCCGCTTGAATACTCGATGGAACCCTCCGAAAATCAACCATTTGCCCAATATACAGTCAAAGTTACCGCACCGGGATATCGTCCCGTCAGTATTTCGGGCGTTCAGGTTTTTTCAGAGCAGCTCGCATTGCAACAGGTGCGAATGGCGGAAGAAAATGAGGAAGAAAATCAAATAGATTCCATTGTGATTCCGGTCAATACGTTGTTTGGCAATTTCCCGGCAAAAATAGCAGAGTCCGAGATCAAGCCTGTCTCCGACTCAGGGGAGATCGTGCTGAGTAAAGTGGTGATCCCGGAATTTGTCGTTGTTCATGACGGACCGCCATCGGATCCCAATGCGGCAAATTATTATGTCCGTTACCGGGATTACATCAAAAATGTGGCATCCAGCGAGATATACAGCACGTGGCCGGACAGCACGCTGCGTGCCAATATCCTTGCGATCATGTCCTTTACATTAAACAGGGTTTACACGGAATGGTACCGGAACAAAGGCTATAACTTCACCATCACAACATCCACTGCTTTTGACCAGAAATTCGTCTATGGAAGAAATATTTTTCAGAGTATCTCGGATGTGGTAGATGAAATGTTCCAGAATTATCTTTCCAGACCGAATGTGAGACAGCCAATCCTGACGCAGTATTGTGACGGACAGCGCGTGACGTGCAGCAACTGGCTGAGCCAGTGGGGAAGCAAATATCTTGGGGATCAGAACTACGAAACGATAGAAATTCTCCGTTATTATTATGGTGATAATATGTTTATCAATACAGCGGAGGAGATTTCCGGTATCCCTGCATCCTGGCCGCGGTATAATCTGGAAGTGGGCGCTGCCGGAGATAAGGTCCGGCAGATCCAGGAACAGTTAGCAAGAATCTCCCAGGCCTATCCGGCAATCCCGACGATCACACCGGATGGGATTTACGGAGAAGCAACGAAGGCAGCAGTAGAAAAATTCCAGTCTATTTTTGGATTGCCTGTGACGGGAGTGGTAGATTACCGTACCTGGTATAAAATATCGGAGATCTATGTTGCGGTGACAAGGATTGCAGAACTGGTATAAAATGCAGAGTAAATGTGCCGGGGGATTGGTATTTTTCAGTTCCCCGGCACAAAAACGTTTCAGGAACAGATCGCAGACTAGGATTTGAGTAGAAAATGTGTTAAACTAAAAGACAGTTTAAATTGCAGTAAAGCAGGGATAAAAAGTATGAACAACTATAAAATCACAATCCAGTATGACGGAACAAGATACAAGGGCTGGCAGGGGCAGAACAGCACCGGTCTGACCATTCAGGGAAAAATAGAAGCAGTGCTGGGACAGATGGCAGGACACGCGGTGGAAGTCATTGGTTCGGGGAGAACGGATGCAGGCGTGCATGCCAAAGGCCAGGTGGCAAATTTTCATATTGAGGAGCATTTTACGGAGGAAAAAATCCTGTCCTATCTGAATCATTATCTGCCGGATGACATTGCCGTTATTGCGGTTGAACAGGTGGACGAGCGTTTTCACAGCCGCTACGCCGCAAAGAAAAAGACCTACCGCTATCACATCCATATGGGAGAGATCTCGGATGTTTTCGAGCGGAAATATGAGTACCAGTATGAGAAAACACTCGATGTGGAGCGCATGAAAGAAGCTGCTTCCTATCTGATCGGAACACATGATTTTACTTCATTTTGCGGAAATAAGAAAATGAAAAAAACGGCAGTCCGCACAATTTATGAGATCAATTTTACGAAGAAAGGGAATGATCTCTGGATTGATTACCGGGGCAATGGATTTTTGCAAAATATGGTGCGGATCCTGACGGGTACGCTGATCGAGGTCGGGGATGGCAGGAGAGCGCCGGAGGAGCTGCCGCAGATCTTAGAGAGCAAAAACCGGGAGAACGCAGGCTATACAGCGCCGGCATGTGGACTGATGCTGATGGAAGTGCATTATTAAAAGATAAATTCATAAGAAAAAACAGGCAGCAGGTGTTACATGGAAAAATGGTTTGTAATCAACAAAGGGGCTGATTTTGAAAAGCTTGGAAAAGAGTTCGGGATCAGCCCTGTCACAGCGCGTCTTATCCGAAACCGTGAGGTGATCGGGGAGGCGGCATTTGAAAGATATCTCTATGGAAGTTTAAAGGATTTATACGATCCACATTTATTGAAAGATGCAGATCGTTTGACAGATATTTTAAAAGTTAAAATAGAAGAGCAAAAGCCGATCCATATTATCGGCGACTATGATATAGATGGAGTTATGTCAACCTATATTTTATACCGGGGAATTAAACACTGTGGTGGAAATGTTTCCACGCAGATTCCGGACCGCATGAAGGATGGCTATGGAATCAATGAGAATCTGATCGATCAGGCAAAAAGAGACGGAATGGATACCATTCTTACGTGCGATAACGGAATTGCTGCAATCTCAGAGATTGCGCATGCCAAAGAACTTGGGATGACCGTGTTAGTGACCGATCACCACGAGATTCCCTATACAGAGGAGAACGGGGAAAAGCTGTTCCTTCGCAGCAACGCAGATGCAATCGTGAATCCAAAGCAGCAGGAATGTGCGTATCCTTTTAAAGAGTTATGTGGAGCAGCAGTAGCATGGAAAGTGCTGCAGGTATTGTATGAAAAAATGGGTTTTGCCCTGGAAGAAACCTATGAATTTCTGGAAAATGTCGCATTTGCAACCGTTGGCGATGTCATGGATCTGACAGACGAAAACCGCATTTTGGTGAAAGAGGGATTAAACCGCATTCACCGCACAAAAAATGGGGGGATGCGCGCCCTGATCTTTCAGAATCATTTAGAACCGGAACAGGTCAATGCATACCATTTTGGTTTTGTGTTAGGACCGTGCATCAATGCGAGTGGCAGACTTGATACAGCAAAACTGTCTCTGTCTCTTTTTTTACAGGGAGAGGAAGAGGCAGCAAAAACGGCAAGGGAGCTTGTGGAGTTAAACCAGCAGCGCAAAGATATGACAGCAGATGGCGTCGAGGAGGCAAAACGTGTGGTGGAGGAACATTACATGTCGGATAAAGTGCTTGTCATTTATCTGCCACAGGTGCACGAAAGTCTTGCAGGAATCATTGCAGGGCGTATCCGGGAGGCTTATCATAAGCCGGTATTTGTGCTGACGAAGGCGGAGGAGGGCGTGAAGGGCTCCGGGCGTTCCATCGAGGAGTACTCCATGTATGAGGAACTATGTAAGTGCAGGGAACTTCTGGAAAAATTCGGCGGACATCCGATGGCGGCAGGATTATCTCTTCCGGAAGAAAACGTGGATAAGTTCCGTGAAAAAATCAATGCCTGTGCAAATCTCACGGAGGATGACCTGATTCCGAAGATCAAAATTGATATTCCGATGCCAGCAGCGTATGCGGATGCCGGTCTTATCCGGGAATTTGCAGTGTTAGAGCCTTTTGGAAAAGCCAATATCAAGCCACAGTTTGCCGACAAAAACCTGAGTATCACAAAGGCTTTTGTGGTCGGAAAAAATCAGAATGTGTTGCGGCTGAATCTCCTGACAGCCGCGGGAGAGGCGGTATCGGCAGTCTATTTTGGTGATATTGAGGCGTTCAAAGCATATTATGCAGAAAAGTATGGAAGTGCGGAAGTGGAAAAAGCTTTTCGCGGTCAGATAAACAAATTGAGGATAATGATTGTGTACTATCCAGAGATTAACGAGTATAATGGAGTGGAAAGCGTACAGGTTATCATTCGAAATTATCAATAAAAGCTGGAGGATGGCATATGTTTGGTGGAAAAAAAGCAAAAGAACTGGAAGAGGAACTTCTGGCATTACAGGAAAAACAGAACCGTCTGCAGGAGCAGATTTCTAATATTGCAAAAGCAAAAGACAGCGCAGAAGAGACATTGGTACAGATGACAATCTCAAAAACGGAACTGGATGAGACAATCACGGCGGTTTCAGAGGAATTGGAACTGTTAAAGGAGTGTTCAGAGGCGAATTCAGGACAGACCGTACTGTTGAAACAGCAGCTTGCAAAAAAGAATGAACAGAATATCAGATTGCAGCAGGAAAAAGAAGCACTCTGCCAGCAAATGGAGGGTGAGCACGAGAAAATTGCAAAAGTTGTAGAGAAGAACAAGTACGTCACCACACCCATGAAGGAGATAGAATCGTTCTATGAGGCATATTGCCAGGAGAGAGAGTCTGTTGAAGAGGCGTTACAGAAACTGGCAGATATTTCACAGAATATGGGAGTTCTGGCACTCGGCGCAGCAATCGAGGCAGGACGCATGGGAGAAGACGGAAGAAAATTTGTGACAGCGGCAGAGGAAGTGCGTGTGAACGCAGAGCAGTATACTTCGGCGGTTGCGGATGTGCTTGCGAGGATCAGTGGTTTTGAGGAAACTGCCACAGAGGCGGAAAAACAGATTCATGCGTTAAATGATCTCTTAAAAGAAAATAACGGTTCTCTGGTGAAACTTCTGGAAGACAGGGACACAGAGGCAGTGGAAACGGATCATGAAAATGTGGAAGAAGAAACAAATATTGAAGAAATATTAGAAAGTCTCTGTCAGGGTGAAAATGAATTTTTCGAAGTGCAGAGCAGAGTGTTATCCAAAGCGGAAACACTGCGCCAGGAGTGGAAAGAGCACAAAGAATGTGCGGATGAATTAGAACGCAATGTGGAGGAAGTCCATCGTTTCGTCCAGACAGAATAAAGAAGCCACAGGTTTTAAAATATATCTAATTTATAATCATGGAAAAGAGAGGGGAAAAGTATGGCAAAAGGGGAGAAGTTTACATTTTTATCAGCGGATGGCAAAACAACCATCCATGCAGTCAAATGGATTCCGGAAGATGGAAAGTATGAGGCAATTTTACAGATCACACATGGCATGATCGAATTTGTAGAGCGTTACAGACCATTTGCTGAATTTCTGACAGAGAATGGCTTTATGGTGGTGGGACATGACCATTTAGGACATGGGGATTCCGTAGCATCCAAAGATGACTGGGGATATTTTGCGGAAAATCCGAGTGACACGGTGATCGCAGACATGCATGCACTGCGCACGATGATCCAGAAAGAAAATCCGGGTGTTCCTTATTTTATGATGGGACACAGTATGGGATCTTATATGCTTCGGAAATACCTCACCGTTTACAATGATGATTTAAGAGGGGCGATCATTATGGGAACCGGTTGTGTGCCGGACAGTATGACCAGACTCGGAATCAATGTATGCAGATTCCTTGCAAAAATTTTTGGCTGGCATCACAGAAGCAGACTGGTAGAATCGCTGTCGTTTGGCGGACCATATAAGAAATATGATCTTTCCGGAAAAACACCTTCCAACAGCTGGCTTACAAAAGATGAGGATATTGTAAAATTCTATTATAACGAACCGCGGTGTACGTTCAAGTTTACATTAAACGGCTATCTGGGGCTGATGGAAGCGGTTCTCTACGATAATCAGTTGGAAAATGTGAAGAAAGTGCCAAACAAGCTTCCAATTTTTATTGTATCCGGTCAGGATGATCCGGTGGGAGATAATGGTGTCGGCGTGAAAAAAGTGTATGATCTATTCAAAGAGGCAGGTTCTCTGGACATTACATATAAGCTTTACGAAAATGACAGACATGAAATTTTAAATGAGACAGACCGCGATAAAGTGTATGCAGATCTTCTTGCATGGATGAGAGTGCGGATCGATACGTAAAAAAAAGAGAGGAAAAAAAAGTGAAAAGAAAGAGAATGACAAAGAGAATTGCAGCAATTATTTTAGCTGCAGTGATGATGATACCAACACATGTGACATCATTTGCAGCAGATGCTTCTGTGCAGAACACCGCAGGGCAGGAGGCAGGCAATGCCACATCCGGTGATTCCCAGACAACACAGTCAGAGAATCAGGCGGCAACGCAGAATGACAGCAGCACAACAGGTACAGATACCAATGCAGCTACAACTACACAAAACAGCTCTGCTTCAGATACGAAGAACAGCACAACAAATAATTCTGCTTCGGATGCACAGAGCAGCACAACAAATAATTCTGCTTCAGATGCACAGAACAGCACAACAAATAATTCTGCTTCAGATGCACAGAGCAGTACAACAACAAATTCCGACAGCACAAATACTTCCACCAGTGGCACAACCGATAATATCACAGGCGGGGTAACGGTAGAGGATGATAAAAAATCCACAGAAAATGTGACTGGAGATGTCATTGTGGATGAGAATAACGATAAAGTTGAGATTAAGAAAGATGATAAACCTTATCTGGCACTCGGCGCAGATCTGTCTGATGACCAGAAAAATATCGTATTATCCCTTATGGGAATCGATCCTGCCAATCTTGCAAATTATAACGTGACTTACGTTACAAATGCACAGGAGCATCAGTATCTGGATTCCTATGTGGATTCTTCCAAAATTGGAAGCAAGTCATGGTCTTCTGTCGTGATCGTAAAACGTAAAAAAGGAAATGGATTAAACATTTCTACGAACAATATCACATACTGTACCGTTGGTATGTACAAAAATGCGCTGACAACTGCTGGAATTACAGATGCAGATATCATCGTTGCAGGTCCTAAGCCAATTTCCGGAACCGCTGCACTGGTTGGAATCTTTGAGGCATATGAGGCAATGACCGGGGAAGCAGTACAGGATAACGTTGTAGATGCAGCGTTAAATGAACTTGTTGTCACCGGAGAACTGGAAGCTTCCATTCAGGGTCTGACCGATCAGGAAGTGGAGGAGTTTATTGCTTACATCAAGTCACTGATCGCAGAAAAGGGACTGACTGACGAGAAGAGTATCAACGAAGCAATTGATGAAGCCTGTGATAAATATGGCGTCACTTTATCTGATGATGAGAGACAGAAAATCGTAGATCTTCTTTTGAAAATTACTTCTCTTGGAATTGATTTAAGTGGACTGGTGGATTACGCAGCCTCTCTCTACAATTCCTTTAAAAATGGAGGAAGCTCTTCCGGAATCATTGCATCTATTGGTAATTTCCTTGGAAATATCTTTAGTGCGATTGGGGAGTTCTTCAAAAATCTGTTTAAATAACCGGAGTTTTAACTGGCGTAGTGTCGCAGATTTTGTAGTACTTTTATAGGGATTGAAGGGCAGATATAAGCGTCATCTCACATGTCAGAATTTTATATGTAATGAAAAAGAAAAACGGCATAAACGAAATATTATGTTTCTGTTCGCTGGACATTCCGATAGGCTTCTGAGCAACAATCTTGAGAAGCAGTGCTTCCCAAGATTGTTAGAATCCTATCTCCATAGCTCACAAAGAAAATAATATTTGTTTATACCGTTTTTCTTTCATTTACGTTATGAATGACTTGTGAAAGGACGCTTATATATGCCCAATCAACGTTATGAATTGCGCTACAAAATCTGCGAGTTACGTTATGGAACTCCGGTTATGGGATGAGTGTCTATTTGGTAGTCGCAAAATTCAAGGTGTTCAATTCCTTGCAATTTATTATAGGAATTATTGGCAGAATTGTGAGTGGTTTATTTACCACATACATAGTACGTCTTGTAGATAAATTGACACAAAAATAACCGCCATAGTTAATAAGCGGTCGTTTTTGCGTTGATATTTAGTTTATATTAGCCAACACACCACATATTGACTCAAACCGTCTAACGGATACTTGCTTGTTATTTTTTATACCTACACATTTTAGCACATCAAAAATGTATTTGCAATAGTCTTAACGAAATAGAACAAACCTATTATGTAAAATGGACGGATATTGTTTTCGTTTTGCGTTAGGGAGAGTTTCATCTCCATAACACAACGAAATACAATATCCGTCCATTTCACATTCATGCTTTTGTAAGTATGTCAGACTGCAATATTTTGTTTATAATCTAAAAGTCTTTATATAAGAGAATAATATGTTGAATTTCTTTATATCTAAGACTATAATGAACATATATTCTTGATATATAAGAACAAGTCTTAGAAGTTAGGAAAAAGTGCAATTATGATCACATATATTTGTCACAATAAAAATGACAAAACAGGTGAGAATCTGCCATGTACAAATAATCGATGTGAGACAAGTATATGTCCTAGTTGTGGCGGACGGTCAGATGCCATTTCAGAGATTTTCTGGTGTCTAGAATGTCAGGTGCCGATTTACGAGAAGACTTGTCCGGTTTGTGGACAGGAAGGAAAAAAGCTGACCAGTGATGTAAGACCGGTATTTCCGGAAGAACGCCTGCTGTTAGAAATCATTTTGGAAAAGCCGTTTGCATTTGAAAAAGATTCTGTCTGGAACGGCAACGGAAATAATTATTTTGTAAATGGGAAAAAAATTAAATTTTCTGTCAAAGACCTGAAAAATAAGGATATAGATGCGATTCGGAAGCAATACGAAGAATTAAAAGCGCAGAATACTTATCAGTACTTTGAAGAACAGATGGAATGTTTTATTTTGTGCAATAAAGAACGATATAACCGGATTGTGGAAGAGGCGAAAAGCAGTTTGAATCCATTGATATTTTATTGGGAGAAAAAACATTTGCGGATTCACCGGAATCTACGGAACTGATCAATATTTTTTAACTAACACACAGACCAGTCATTTATTGATAGTACCTTTAATATACATGGCAAAATTGCCGAGACTTATCAAGATTGGGAATTTGTGCAGACAGCGTCTGCACAAATTCCGTGGTTCCATAATATTGTAATTTTGGAAAAAGTCAAAGACCTAGAAAATAGTAACAAAAAATTTCGTTTGACTTTTCCCAAAAAGAAAAATATAATAATTCCTGAACGAGTAGCAGACTAGCGTAAATCCAGTTATGTTACTCGTTTTTTTATTTTAAAGTTAATAGAAAGACATGAAAAAAGTGTGTAGCCTATCAGCGTAAGTCCAGCTTATTGTGATAGGAACACACTTTTTTTGTGCCGCAAAACAAGGAGGAAAAACAAGGAGGATGTATGTCAGAAAGTAACAAAATGAAGGAGATGCCGGTCAATAGGCTTATGGTGCAGATGGGAATACCGATGATCTTATCGATGGCATTGCAGGCGGTCTACAACATTGTGGACAGTGCCTTTGTTGGAAACATGAAGGTGGGAAGTGAAGCGGCGCTTAACGCACTGACACTGGTGTTCCCGGTACAGATGCTTATGGTGGCAGTAGGAATTGGAACGGGTGTCGGAACCAATGCGCTTCTCGCAAGGACACTCGGACAGGGAAATGCCAAAAAAGCTGCAAAAGTGGCGGGCAACAGTTTATTTCTCGGAGTAATTATTTATGTGGTATGTTTCTTATTTGGAATTTTTGGAGTAAGAGCATACATTTCATCACAGACCATTGATCCGGAAGTGATTTCAATGGGAATGAGTTATTTAAGAATATGCTGTGTGGTTTCATTTGGAATCATTTTCTTCTCATTATTTGAAAAATTATTACAGGCGACCGGACGTTCCCTTTATTCTACGATCGGTCAGGTGGTAGGTGCGGTCGTAAATATAATTCTAGATCCGGTCATGATTTACGGTATCGGACCGGTTCCTGAAATGGGCGTGGAGGGTGCAGCCTATGCTACTGTAATTGGTCAGGTCGCATCGGCAGCATTATTATTTATTTTTCATATGAAATTAAATAAAGAGTTTGAACATGGTGTGGGATACATGAAGCCTGATACCGGAATTATAAAAGAAATCTATGCGATCGGTCTTCCGGCGATCATTGCACAGGCATTGATGTCTATCATGGTTTATGTGATGAATCTGATCTTAAAATTCAGTCCTTCTGCACAGACCGCATATGGATTGTTCTATAAAGTGCAGCAGTTTGTATTGTTCCTCGCATTTGGACTCAGGGATGCGATCACACCGATCATTGCGTTTGCCTACGGAATGCACAGCAAAAAGAGGATTCAGGACGGAATCAGGTATGGACTGATTTATACGATCGTACTTATGGTCGTTGGTGTGGCAATCACAGAAATTATCCCGGGTGCTTTTGCGACGTTATTTAATGCGGGACAATCCAGAGAGTATTTCATTGGAGCGATGAGAATCATCTCCATCAGCTTCATTTTTGCGGGAATCAATGTGGCATATCAGGGAATTTATCAGGCACTGGACGGTGGTATGGAATCACTTGTGATCTCGCTGCTCAGACAGCTTATAATTATATTACCGCTAGCCGGTATTTTCTCTGTTTTTGTCAGAAACGGTCAGATGGGAGTTTCGTTGATCTGGTGGGCATTTCCAATCACCGAGCTTACCGCATGTCTGGTGGGATATGTATTGTTGAAGAGGATCAGAAAAAACAAGGTAGAAAGTTTAAGTTAAGGAGGAGTCAGTTATGGAAAAGAGAATCATAACGATCAGCAGAGAGTTTGGAAGCGGCGGCCGCTTTATTGGTGAAGAAGTGGCAAAGAAACTTGGGATTTCCTATTATGACAAGGATATCATCGGACAGATTGCGGAGCAGTCAGGATTTTCGCCGGAATATATCCGTGAAAATGCGGAATTGTCTCCGAAGAAAGGCTTATTTGCCTATGCATTTTCCGGACGTGATATCACAGGAAAATCCGTGGAAGATATGGTGTATGAAGCACAGAGAAACGTGATCCTGAAAATTGCGGAAAAAGAAAGCTGTGTGATCATAGGAAGAAATGCGGATTTTATCTTAAAAGACCGGGAGGATGTGCTGAATGTTTTTATACACGGGGATATGCCGGAAAAAGTGCTGCGTATCTGTAAACTATACAATGTCGCAGAAGCTGATGCTGCAAAAATGATAACCGAAACAGATAAAAGGCGCAGAACAAACTATAATTTCTACACAGACCAGAAATGGGGAATGGCGAAAAACTATACATTATCTTTGAACAGCTCGCAGCTTGGATATGAAAGGTGTGAGGAAATCATTATGGAGTGTGTAAAATAGAGAATAGTATGGATCAATAAAAAAAACTGGTTTTTGAGGTGTCCCCTCAAAAACCAGTTCTTTTTTTATGATGTCTGAAATTCTGTTAAATTAACACTTCTCAGGTTCCGGATAATCAACCCCGAAAGTTTCAACTGTCACGGTTTTCATTACCTGTGGCTGTAACGGACGGTCAGAGTAATCAGTTGCTGTTTCCGCAATTTTATTGACAACATCCATACCCTCGATCACTTTACCGAATGCAGCATAAGCGCCGTCTAAGTGTGGAGAGTTCTTGTGCATGATGAAAAACTGGGAACCGGCAGAATCCGGGATCATAGTTCTTGCCATGGATAAAACACCTTCAGAATGTTTTAAGTCATTTTTGAAACCGTTCTGGGAAAATTCTCCTTTGATTTCATAGCCCGGGCCACCCATTCCGGTTCCGTCCGGGTCGCCGCCCTGGATCATAAAACCGTTGATGACACGGTGGAAGATGACACCGTCATAAAAACCTTTTTTTACTAAACTGATAAAGTTGTTTACAGTATTTGGTGCGATTTCAGGATAAAGCTCTGCTTTCATGATATCGCCGTTTTCCATCTCGATTGTAACAATTGGATTTGACATAATAATTGATTCCTTTCATTGAATATGATATCGTAATTTTTCATATACACACCATATTGTAACGAAAAAATATGTTTTCGTAAAGATAAAACGCAAAAAATCAGATCGTTGTATTCTGAAAGCAGACTCTGATCTTTTGTACAATGCCGGCATCAATAAAGCCTTTGTCTGCCATATCATCGAGAATATCGCAGGTTTTTTCATGCGAAAAACCCTGTTTATAAGGGCGACTTTCGGTGAGTGCCTGATAAATGTCGATACACGCCATAATGCGTTCCGGCTCGTTTAATTCGGCGGCAGTTTTGCCGAAAGGATAGCCTTTTCCGTTCAGTTTTTCGTGGTGGAATGCTGCCCAGTCACGGATGTCTTCAAAATCGTTGATATTGGACAGAATCAGATAAGTATATCCTGCATGGTTTTTCATTTTTGAAAATTCTTCATCGGTCAGCTTATCCGGTTTTTCCAGAATATCATTGTCGATTGCCATTTTGCCGATATCATGAAGTGCGCCGGCCAGATACATTTTCTGAACCTGTGTGGGATCGTAGCCGTTGTACGCTGCAAATGCGGCGGCTTTCTCTGCAACACCAATGGAGTGTCTGCTTGTAAAAGAAGATTTATAGTCGACGATCTGCGCAAAAAAGTCGGCGATATTTTTGCAGGTTTCCCAGTCAAAGGTCTGTTTTTCCCTTGGAACGATCTCCCAGAGCTTCGTTTCAAAGGAGTCATCCTTGAAAGCTGCAAATTCGTTTTCTGAAAATATATGGAAAAAAGCATCCACACTTGCGGCGTCAAAAAGTTTATCCGTATGCCGGATCAGGTACTGTTTTACCATATCCCATCTCTGTGTTTCAAATGCACCGCTGTGCCCGATGATATCCACCACATCGGCAAGGTGGATAATGCGCGCAGACAGAGGAACTTCATCCCATTTTTTGTGAAATGGTCCGGTGCCGTCCGCGTGCTCATGATGGTATAGGATTGCATTGGTAACGTCAGTTTTAAAAGGGATTTTTACAAGATTCTGTTCGCCGTAGATGCAATGCAGGTTCGTAGTGTTTGCCACAAGGTCAGCGGTCAGGTCTGCCGCGGAATGCTCCTGCAATTCCTCGGAAATATATTGTGTGAGGGCGTTGTCGTGCAGCAGAGCGCAGATTGCGAGATCCTGCAGGGCATCCTCCGGCAGATCAAAATACTGCCCCATGCGCACACTGATATAAGCCACTCGTTTTCCGTGTTTATTTTTAATGTTTACCAGTTCTGCCTCGATGCAGTCGAGAGCATAGGAACAGGCACTGATCAAACCGATAATATCTATCTCCATGATTTATTTTAATGAAATCGCACTGCATACAAAGCGATGCCTTGCGATTTCATAACCTCCTTAAATTAGTAATAATTCCTATTATTGAATTATAGAATCAGTTACCCCTATTGTCAATATGTTACAGTTCGCAGCCCCATATAAAGTTTTGCTTCGCAAAAGGGGGCTGCTCACACACGCATCACGTTCATACGCACCTGAACAGCATGGTGTTCAGGTGCTGAGTGAACAGTAACGTCAATATTCGTTACAGTATTCATATGACCATGATTAGTTTTAGCAGGAATAGCAGAAGTTTCATATTTATAGGAAGTATATCGAAAAACTTCCTTGTAAATTTTTTTGTTTTATGGTTTGATAAGTACAGAAAAAGAGTATCGGAGAACAAAGGAGAGAAAAAGTATGCCAGTTTTTGATTTCAGCAGCGCTTCAGAGGAAAAAGAAGCGTTTGTATGTACATATACTGCATTTACATCAGACAGTTCCGAAAAAACACCGGACAATCCGATCCTGGTGTTAGACAATCAGCAAAAACAGTGGAGCCATCATTCCACCGGAGTATTTTGCAACCAGAGCCAGTGGACAGCATTTGAGTTTAAGGAGGAGGACGAGACATTCCGTTCCAATATCCTGCGGATCGATGCACGTTTTGTGAATCTGATCAAATGGCTTGGGGAGAACCGTATCAACGTTCTTTTGTCCGGGGAAAACAGGGCGGACGGCTATGCCGTGTACAAGATCAGGGAAAATGCTTTTCACGGTGGAACGAAACTCTCTGCGGCGGATGGATTTTTACAGTATGTGATGGAACGCCTTTTATCGAGCAGTGCACCGGAGCAGGAGGATGAGGACGAAGAGTTAGACGAGAGCGGCGACAGCATGAAGCTTACCAGTATCCAGAGTATTTCGGATTTCTTAAACTGCGCAGGAAGAACCATGCCGGACAATATCAGACTGTGGGCGAGAAGAAATTTAGCAGTTGCACGTTCCAGCGAAGTGTCTGCCGAGGAACGCCGCCACGCGCAGCGTGCACTTTCCATTATGACGAATATCCAATGGAAAAATAATTATTTTGAAGCAATCGATCCGGTGGAGGCGCGCAGGATTTTAGATGAAGAACTATACGGAATGGAAAAAGTAAAACAGCGTATCATGGAGACCATCATCCAGATCAACCGCACGCACACACTTCCAGCGTATGGACTTCTGCTTGTCGGACCGGCAGGAACCGGAAAATCGCAGATTGCCTATGCGGTGGCAAGAATTTTAAAACTGCCGTGGACGACACTCGATATGAGTTCCATCAATGACCCGGAGCAGTTGACCGGAAGCTCCCGTATCTACGGAAATGCGAAGCCTGGTATTATTATGGATGCATTTTCCATGGCTGGCGAGTCGAACCTTGTATTCATCATCAACGAGCTTGATAAGGCTGCATCCGGAAAAGGAAACGGCAATCCGGCGGACGTACTTCTTACCTTATTAGATAATCTTGGATTTACAGACAACTATATGGAATGTATGATTCCGACCGGCGGTGTCTATCCGATTGCAACTGCCAATGTAAAAGAAGATATCAGCGCCCCGCTGATGTCACGTTTTGCAGTGATCGATATCCCGGATTATACGCAGGAAGAGAAAAAAATCATTTTCTCCAAATTTGCACTGCCAAAAGTATTAAAGAGAATCGGATTGCTGCAGGGCGAGATCGTTCTGACCGGGGAGGGACTGGATGAACTGATCGAGCAGTATAAGAATACATCGGGAATCCGTGATCTGGAGCAGGCGGCAGAGCACCTAGCAGCAAATGCACTGTATCAGATTGAGGTTGACCATGTAAAGCAGGTCGTATTTGATGCGGAAATGGTGAAAAAATTATTTGCGTAAAAAACAAAATATATGAAAGGTAAAAAGACCACTTCATGAAATTTTTCGTGAGGTGGTCTTTTACTGTCCGAATTAATGGACAGAAAATATGGATAATGGGAAGCAGCAAGAGGGCAAAATGACGGAAAGTGAGGAGCATGGCAGATGAAAACGGAATATCAGATTATTGCGGTAGACTTTGACGGAACACTTTGTACGGACTGCTTCCCAAAGATCGGACAGCCGAATACAGCACTGATCGAACTGCTGAAAGGATTGAGAAGGCAGGGATGCCAGATTATTTTGTGGACGTGCCGCTGTGGAAATCAGTTAGAGGAAGCAGTGGAATGGTGCAGGAAGTGGGAACTGGAATTTGATGCAGTGAATGAGAATCTGCCGGAGATTATCGAAAGGTACGGATCAGACGGAAGAAAGATTTATGCGGATGTTTATATTGATGACAAAAGCTGTTTTCCATGGGAGGTAAAAAAGGATGAGAAAGTTGGATTATGAATTTATTTTTACATGCGGTATTGTTGCATTTATCGCAGCGCTTGGAATGGTAGCTGGCATTGTTGTGCTGGCTGGGGCAAAGATTTATGTTTATAACCTGCCTTTGATCGTGGGAAGCTTTCTGGCTATCGGAGGACTCTTGTGGGGATTATTGTTAGTTTTGAATAATGATAAGGTGGAAAAAAGGACAAAACATCGTTACTGCTCAGACAGTATCTGAGCACTTTGCTGTATCATACATATTTAGTAACTATTCAGCACCTCATTCGCAAAATCGCTCTTTCAGAGCTATATTTTTGCTCATGTGGTTACTTCGCCAAAGAAATTTTCAAAATTATGCTCATTCATGCAAGCATGATTCGCAAATTTATGAAAATTGTCTTGGCTCTGAATAGTTACCATATTTACCAGATTAAGGTTGACGCTCTGTCGTGAATTACATATAATAAGCTTGATTTACTGTGCCTTTTGGGGAAGTACCGAAGGCATTTGGAGGAAAAATGAGAAGAAACCTTAATATAAAACAGAGAAAATGGCGGAGCTTTATCTTTGCAACGATTTTTGGTGTGACAGCAGCGACTGCGGTCATTACGGTAAAACCGTTGGAAAGTTATGCCTACACGGAGACGGCAGGAGTGTTGAACGATGGCCCGGTGCAGATGCGGAAATCGCCTGTGAATGGCGAAAAAATCACATCTCTGGCGGCTGGAACAGCCGTCCGCGTGATCGATGAAGCGGATGGTTCGGATGGAATGAAGTGGTATAAAGTACAGATTTCCTATAATGGAATGTCATCGACAGGTTATATCAGATCCGATTTTATCACACTGTCATCCGAGGATACTTCTGCGGGAAGTACGATCACAGATAATTCAGCGCAGGGTGCAGCCGGAGTTGTCACCAACACGAACGGCAATGTCTATGTGAGGACAGGTGCGAGCACGGCATATTCTCCGGTCACGACGGTAAAAAGAGATCAGACAGTCAATGTACTCGGACAGACAACCACAAATGGAACTGTGTGGTACAATGTGACATTTAATAAGAATGGTGTGGATTATGCAGGTTGGATCTGCGGAACCTATCTGTCAGTAACCGGACAGACTTCTGCGGATGGATCGCAGGGAGACACCACAACGGTGACGGATGAAGAATATGTTGCATCGTTAAAATCAGCAGGATTTCCGGACAGCTATTGTAACTCACTTCTGGCATTGCACCAGAAGTATCCAGACTGGCAGTTCGTTCCGGTACAGACAGGACTAGACTGGAATACCGTCATTGCAAATGAGAGTGTTGTCGGAAGGAATCTGGTGCAGAGTTCTTCCAATGATGCGAGAAAGTCAACGGAGACGGGGGCTTATGACTGGGCGACCAACAAATGGTATGGTTATGACGGAGCAGGCTGGGTAAGTGCCTCCTCCAATTACATAGCATATTGCATGGATCCGAGAAATTACCTGAATGACACGTATATTTTTCAGTTTGAAACGTTAGAATATGCGCCATATCAGAACGTGACAGGAGTTGGAAATATTCTGTTAGGCAGTTTCATGAGTGGAAACTATAGCGATACAGACGGAGCATCGCGAAGCTATGCAGATACTTTCATGGAAGTGGGACAGAACTTGAGTGTCAGTCCTTATCATCTGGCTGCAAGATGTAAGCAGGAGCAGGGAAATAAGGGGACAAGTCCTTTGATCTCTGGCAATTACTCTGGCTATAATGGATATTACAATTACTTTAATATCGGAGCATATACGACATCGTCTGCGTCTGCGACGGTCAACGGATTGATTTATGCGAAAAATAACGACTGGAATTCTATTTATAAATCAATTAATGGTGGAGCTGGTATCGTTGGAAATAATTATGTGAAAAAAGGGCAGAACACCTTATATTTCCAGAAATTTAATGTGGTGAATATGAACAGCATATACTCACATCAGTACATGACAAATGTGCAGGCGGCAATGTCAGAAGGAAAAACAATGAGCACCGCTTATGCGGATAAATCACAGGGATTTATATTCCGTATTCCGGTGTATAGCAATATGCCGGAGTCAGCAGTGACGTTTTCAGACAGTGGTAATCCGAATAACTGGCTCTCTTCTCTCAGCGTAAGCGGATATGGACTGACACCGTCTTTCCAGGGAGCAGTAACCGATTATTCCGTGATCGTTGGAACCGAGGTAAGCTCGATCAATGTAGGTGCTTCGGCAGTTGCACCGAAAGCGGGAGTTTCCGGAGCGGGAACTTATGCATTGAATTATGGAAATAATGTGATCAACGTAACTTGTGTGTCACAGAGCGGTTCGGCAAAAACCTACACGATCAATGTGGTAAGACAGCAGCCGGCAGCAGACAATACCCAGACACCGGAAAGTGGTGGAACAACGGTTGCGGACGGCGTATCCGTTTCTACCTCCTATAAACTGGGAGATACCGTGATCACAGGTATTACACCGGGAACAGGCGCTTCTTCTGTACTTGCCAATATCTCAGCGGGAAGCGGCACGGTCAAAGTGCTGAAAGCAGATGGCACAGAAAATACCGGTGCAGTCGGAACAGGTAATAAAATTGCAGTATATGCAAATGGAACACTGGTGAAGCAGTATGACGTTGTCATTTACGGTGACATCAATGGAGATGGAAAAATCTCTGTGGTCGATCTGGTCATGATGCAGAAACAGATTCTTGGAACATCACAGCTTTCCGGTGCGTATGCAGCGGCTGCGGATATAAGCAGAGATGGAAAAGTTTCCGTAAAAGACCTTGTGCTTTTGCAGAAACATATTATAAATGCAGCACAGATTGAACAGTAACAGGGCTGTGTGGATAGAAAGAGTTATTTTAGTGAGAAAATACAATTTTCACACATAAGAATGGAGAGTAAAATGAAAAAGAAATTAGGTGTGATCATTACACTGTTAACATTATGCATCTGCCTTATGACACCGCAGATGCATGCCAAGGCGGCTTCCGGAAAAACAACGATCGCTGTGTCTGCCGGTTCCCTGAATATCGGACAGACTGTGACGGTAACGGCAAAAGCATTAAGTGCATCCGGGGACAGTGCATATGCCAATATGGTTTTGACCTATGATGCCGGCATTCTGGAGTTTGTGAGCTGTAATGCAACTTATGGCGGTGGCGGCGGAAGTATTTCGGTAGCGAGTGACAGCTTCAGTGTGACATTAAAAGCAATTGCTGCAGGGAAAGCATCCATATCCCTTTCTGCTACAGATGGAGTTATTTTCAGCACCGCGGAAGAATTGGATTCCATGGCAGGCAGCAGCACTTCTGTGACGGTCAAAAACGAAGCAGCAGGCAGCAACACAGGAAATAACAGCAGTGCCGGTAACAACGGAAGCTCCGGCAGCAATGGAAATGCGGGAAATGGAAGCAGTTCTGGCACAGGAAGTAACAACAATACTGGAAGTAATACGAATACGGCAGCTTTATCCGCAGATAATTCCTTAAAAGCACTGACGATTTCACCGGGAACATTGTCTCCGGCTTTTAAGGGAAGCACCACAAAGTACACGGCAACGGTTGATAATTCCGTGACAAGTATTGCAGTGAGTGCAACACCGGTCAATGAAAAGGCAACGATTGAGTCTGTGACTGGAAATACGAATCTTGCAGTTGGGGCAAACGTTGTTAAGATAGTCGTAAAAGCAGAAAATGGCACAACAGCTACTTATAAAATCACTGTGACAAGACAGGCTGCAGGAACCACCGGAAGTGAGACGACAACTACAGGCGGTGAAAACGGAGACGACGGAAATGGTGACAGCGAGACTCCAGAAGACACCGAGGAAGTGGATGCAACGGAAACTCCGGTGCCGGCGGCAGACGTTGTGATCAATAACACAACCTACCATATCGCAGACAATTTTACAGAGGAACAGATTCCGGCTGATTTTACAGAAGCAACGGTTAATTTCTGGGGAGCGGAATGCAGAGGTCTGACATTCAACAAGGGAACGATCTCTCTGATCTATCTGGAAACAGACAATGTGGACGCAACGACCGGCAGATTTTTTATTTATGATGAGACCAGGGATGTTGTCTATGATTTTATGAAGTTTACAGCAGGTGAGAGCAGTTATGTGATTCCACTTTTGGCACCGCTTGATTCGGTACTGCCGGAGAGTTATGTGCAGGTGTCCCTGCAAATGCCGGAAAATACCGTGATGACCGCTTACCAGCTTCCGGCAGAGGATGGAGAGGAAGCATCTGATTTCTATATCTTTTATGGAGTGAACCAGGATGGAACCGAAGGCTGGTATCAGTATGATGCAGCAGAAGGCACTTACCAGCGTGTGAACGGAAATATTACAGAGACAGCGGATTCTTCTTCGGATGATCTTGCAGCATTGCAGAGCCAGTATGATGAACTCTCAAAGAAATATAAAGATGCAAAATCCTTTTCCAGAAACATGATCGCTGTGCTTATTTTTGTATTGGCAATCGCAGTTGTGATCATACTGAATATCATGCTCTTTGGCAGGAAGAAAAAAGGAAAAGACGAACTCTTAGAGGACGATAACGTCGAACTAGAAGATGCAGAGTATGACGAAGATATAGATGAGGATGAAGTAGAAGACACCGAAACTGATAAAAAGCCTCTCTTTGGAAAATTCCATGGATTCCGCAAAAAAGAGGATGATTCTCTGCTGGATGAGGGTGATGAAATCAGTCAGGAGAAGACGATTGACTTGGTATTAGATGAACCGTCACAGAAAAAAACGAAAAAAGCAGAAAAAATAGAATCAGAAAGAGCAAAAGTAAAAGAAACAAAAGATGCAGAGGACGACGATTACTTTGATGATGAGGAAGAGTACATCGAGGAAGATCATCCAATCAACAGGGCTTACCGCGAATGGAATGATTATGAGGATGAAATTCCAGCTCCAGTGAAAAAAACAGTGACAGAACAAACATCTGAGCAAAAATCGTCCGAAGAGGATCAGAAAACCCAGCCAGAAAAAAATGAAACTTCTGTGAAAAAAGAAAAAGGATTGGAAGTTTTCGACCTAAATGATTTATAACATAAACAATTTCCGCACATAAAATTCGGCTATGCACCTTGAAAATTCAATAGCGGGCAGTCCAATTCATGCCGGGAGAATGGATGGAATCAAGACTCCAAGTCTATGACAGATTTGGAGTTTTTCTTCTTTTGTGCAATTTCCAAATATAAAAATGGATTGTATAAAAGAAATGGGTAAGCTATAATATGGGTGTGGTCAGATGCCTTTTGGGGATGACTATATCTGTTACAAAAAGGAGGAAGACCAGTGAATACAGAATTGAAAAATGCAGTGAAAGCAACAGACTCAAAAGCACAGTATGATACGAGTGCAAAGCGTCTGTTAGGACAGAAAAGCATACTGGCACATATACTGGTAAAAACAGTTGATGAGTTTAAGGGCATGAATCCCAAGGATGTGGTTGACTGCATCGAGGGGACACCACATATCAGTACGGTACCGGTAGAGCCTGGACTCACAAATGCAGCCAGCAAAAAAAATGGTGAAAGACTGGTCGGTTTCAACACAGAAAATGAAGAAATCAATGAAGGTCTGGTAAGATTTGATATCGTTTTCTATGTGCGTATGAGAGACGGATTGTCACAGATGATTATAAATGTAGAAGCACAGAAAGACAATCCTACGGGATACGAAATCTTAAATCGGGCAATCTTTTATGTGAGCAGACTGATCTCATCACAAAAAGAACGAGATTTTGAGAACTCCAGCTACGATGACATTAAGCGTGTATATTCAATCTGGGTATGCATGAACATGGACGAGAATAGCATGAGCCATGTGCATCTCACCAAGGAAGATTTGATCGGTTTCTATGAATGGAAGGGAGATCTTGATCTGCTGAATATCGTCATGCTTGGATTGGCAAAGAATCTGCCGGAACATGATGAGACATATGAACTGCACCGTCTGTTAGGAGCGTTGCTGTCACAGGAACTTACAATAGATGAAAAACTAAACATAATTGGAAATGAATACGATATTCCTATTGAGGAGAACTTCAGGAAGGATGTGAGCGTTATGTGTAACTTGAGTCAGGGAATTGAAGAAAAGGGTATTGCGATTGGAGAAGCAGGACTCATTATGAAAATGTATAAGAATGGTTTCACAGCAGAGCAGATAGCTTCAGCCACAGATAAGGATATAGAAGAAGTGAAAGTGATTATTGCAGGGAAGAAACCTGCACTTGTGTAAAGTTATATAAGAAAAAATTAGCAAATACCGCATCAATTTTTTTGAAATACTAAATATTATAGTTATATGCTTTGGAGCGGATTTTTGCTTTCGCTTGCCAAATTCAATATAAAATAGAATGTAGACAATTGCGAAACTCATAAAAACCTAAATTGAATTGTGAAAAATTGACAAAAGACATGAAAGACACTGGGGAGCCGCCGGCACTTAGAAGGCTGGTACAACGGTAAGTTGTGCCTGGCTTCTTAGTACCGCTGCGAGCGACACGTAGCGAGAGCGTGTCTTGAATGTTTTTGTTAATTTTGAACAATTTAAAGAAGATTATGAGGAGTTTCGCAATTGCCTAAAAGTAAAACGTAATGTGAGGAGACAACATGCAATTACCATACACTGTAAAAGCCAAAAAAGCGATTGATATCGCCGGCAAAATGTCAAAATCATTACATCATAATTATATCGGAACCGAGCACTTACTGATTGGGCTATTGAAGGAAAATTCAGGAGTAGCGGCAAAAATTCTGAATGAGAATGGTGTAGAGTTAGATAAAATTGTAGATCTGATCAAAGAATTGATCGCTCCGGCAGAGGGAACAGCAGTAGCAGAATCAGATGGTTATTCACCGAGAGCAGCAAAAGTTCTTGAGAATGCAGAGAAGGAGGCAGTCAGATTCCATGCAGATGCCATTGGAACAGAACATATTCTGATTGCCATGATCAAAGAGACAGACTGTGTTGCATCCAGATTACTGACAACGCTGTCCGTCAATATGCAGAAAGTCTTTGTGGACACTCTCATTGCGATGGGGGAAGATGCAAATCTTTACCGCGAAGAATTTCAGAATGGCCGTCCGGGAAAAAAGAAAAATAATGAGGGAACCCCGACGCTGGATCAGTATTCCAGAGATCTGACACAGCTTGCAACGGAAGGAGCACTGGATCCGGTGGTTGGACGTGAGGAAGAAATCCAGAGAGTGATTCAGATTCTAAGCAGAAGAACGAAGAACAATCCATGTCTGATCGGAGAACCGGGAGTTGGTAAAACGGCTATCGTGGAAGGGATCGCAGAGCGTATCGTATCCGGCCTTGTACCGGACTCTGTTCAGGGAAAAAGAGTGGTATCTTTAGACCTATCCGGTATTGTGGCTGGTTCAAAATACCGTGGAGAATTTGAAGAGCGTATCAAAAAAGTGATTCAGGAAGTGACAAAAGCAGGAAATGTTTTGCTGTTTATCGATGAGCTTCACACAATCATCGGTGCCGGTGGCGCAGAGGGCGCGATCGATGCCTCTAATATTTTAAAACCTGCACTTGCCCGTGGTGAGATTCAGATCATGGGAGCAACGACAATCACAGAATACCGCAAATATGTAGAAAAAGATGCTGCACTAGAGCGAAGATTCCAGCCTGTGACGGTGGAGGAACCGGGCGAGGAACAGACAGTTACAATTTTGAAAGGGCTTCGCGGTAAATACGAAGCACATCATCATGTAAAGATCACGGATGAGGCAGTCGAGGCGGCAGTCCGCCTGTCAGCGCGCTATATCAATGACCGTTTTTTGCCGGATAAGGCAATTGATCTGATGGATGAAGCAGCAGCAAGAGTGCGGTTTGGCGTGTCTAACCATACAGAGAAACTTGCGGAATTGAGAAATCAGATCACAGAAAAAGAATTACAGTTAGAGGATGCTCTGAGCAATTCCGATATTGCGCTTGCAAAACAGTGCAAGGAAGAAAAGGAAGCATTGGAAGCAGAGCTTGAGAAGCAGACAAAAAAAGCGCAGCGTGAGATCCGCAGAAAGAATCTGTCTGTCACAGAGGATGATGTGGCAGATGTTGTTTCCGGCTGGACAAAAATTCCGGTGAAGAAACTGGCAGAAGGCGAGGCAGCCCGCCTGAAAAAATTAGAGGCAACGCTGCACAAACGTGTCGTTGGTCAGGAAGAAGCTGTGACGGCTGTGGCAAAAGCGGTGAGACGTGGACGTGTCGGTTTAAAAGATCCGAGAAGACCAATCGGTTCGTTCCTGTTCTTAGGACCTACAGGCGTAGGTAAAACGGAGATTTCCAAGGCACTGGCGGAGGCTGTTTTCGGCAATGAACAGGCGATGATACGTGTTGATATGTCGGAGTACATGGAGAAACACAGTGTTTCTAAAATGATCGGTTCCCCGCCGGGATATGTCGGACATGAGGACGGCGGTCAGCTCAGCGAGAAAGTGCGCAGGAATCCGTATTCCGTGATTTTGTTTGACGAGATCGAAAAAGCGCATCCGGATGTATTTAATATTTTACTCCAGGTGTTAGACGATGGACATATCACGGATTCCCAGGGACGCAAGGTGGACTTTAAAAATACGATCATTATCATGACATCAAATGCAGGAGCACAGTCCATTGTGGAACCGAAAAAACTTGGTTTTGCATCTTCGGATGATGAAAAGCAGAATTACGAGCGCATGAAAAACAGTGTGATGGAGGAAGTGCGCAGGATTTTCAAACCGGAGTTCTTAAACCGTATTGATGAGACCATCGTATTCCGTTCACTGAACAAAAATGATATGAAACAGATCGTCACATTAATGTTGAAAGATCTGACAGACCGTTGTAAGAGCCAGATGGATATCACACTTCATGTGCGTGACAGCGTGAAAAATTATATTGTGGAAAAAGCATACGAACCGAAATATGGAGCAAGACCACTCCGCCGCAAAATCCAGAATGAGATCGAGGATCAGCTTGCAGAAGAAATCTTAGACGGCAAGGTGAAAAAGGGTGATGAAGTGATCGTCACTACGAAAAAGAATGCAGTTGTTTTTGAAGTAAAGGAACAGTAACACAAAAATAAAAAAATCCTTAAAAATGATGAAAATGCTGGCAATCGAAATGTAGTTGAGCTATAATGATTTTACAAAATTTTTACGGTGCAGCAGGCAGAGAAGGACTGTACCACAGGAGGAAAAGATGAGCGCTATTAGTGAATTAATTCGTTCAGAAGCAGATGGAACGATCAGTTTTGGAGATTACACTCTGGATGCAAAGGCAAAGCTTGATAACTTCGGGCATCAGGGAGATCTTTATAAGGTAAAAACTTACAAAGACATCACAAAGCTGGAGCGTAATGGTATGTTTGTTTATGAATCCGTACCGGGAACAGCGGCATATCATTTGAATGCAACGGACACAGGAATTTCTTTTTCCGTGGAAGGACCGGAAGATGCTCAGATCACACTAGAGTTAGAAGAAGAGACTGAGTATGAAATTACAGTGGACGGAGCAAGCGCAGGTAAGATGAAAACAAATCTCGGTGGCAAGTTAACCGTCAGTGTGGAACTTGGAGAGAAACCGGTAGAAGTTCAGATTCAGAAATGCTAAGAAATGATAAGGGGTTGTCAGAAACGGCAACTCCTTTTGCTGTCAATAAAGGAAGGTTTTATGGCAAAAGGAAAAACAAGTATTTTTTTCTGCCAGTCCTGCGGATACGAATCGTCCAAATGGATGGGGCAGTGTCCGGGATGTAAGGAATGGAATACATTTGTAGAAGAAGTGGTGGACAAAAAGAGTGCGGGCACACTGGCAAAGCAGAAAGCAACAGCGTCAGAGGCAAAGGTACTGCCACTGTCCCAGATCGAGATGACCTATGACAAACGTGTGTCAACCGATATGAAAGAATTAGACCGTGTACTTGGCGGAGGTATTGTGCAGGGTTCCATGGTGTTAGTGGGAGGCGATCCAGGAATCGGAAAATCCACATTGCTGCTTCAGGTGTGCAGGAATCTGTCGGAGCATAACATAAAAGTGCTCTATATTTCCGGGGAGGAATCTTTGCAGCAGATCAAGATCCGTGCAGAGCGTATCGGAAATTTCGGGGACAGTCTGAAACTGCTGTGTGAGACAAATCTTGACACCATAAAGGCAGTCATTGACCGGGAAAAACCGCAGATCGTTGTAATCGATTCCATCCAGACGATGTTTAACGAAGAGGTTTCCTCGGCACCGGGCAGTGTATCACAGGTGCGCGAGTCCACAGGTGTTTTGATGCAGATCGCAAAGGGAATGGGAATCTCCATTTTCATTGTGGGACATGTGACGAAAGAGGGAGTGGTGGCAGGACCGAGGGTGTTAGAACACATGGTAGACACCGTGCTTTATTTTGAGGGAGACAGGCATGCGGCTTACCGTATTTTAAGAGGTGTAAAAAACCGTTTTGGCTCCACAAATGAGATCGGTGTGTTTGAGATGCGGCAGGACGGACTTGTGGAAGTGGAAAATCCGTCTGAATACATGTTGAGCGGCAAGCCGGAGGGAGCGTCCGGCTCTGTTGTGGCATGTTCCATGGAAGGGACTAGACCAATCCTTTTGGAGGTGCAGGCACTTGTATGTCACAGTAATTTTGGGATTCCGCGAAGGACAGCGGCAGGAACGGATTTTAACCGCGTCAATCTTCTGATGGCAGTTCTGGAAAAAAGACTGGGCTTAAAGCTGGGTGACTGTGATGCCTATGTGAATATCGCAGGAGGAATCAAAATGAATGAGCCGGCAATCGACCTTGGCATTGTTCTTGCATTGATCTCAAGTTACAAGGACAAACCGATCGATGAGAAAACCATCTGTTTTGGCGAGGTCGGATTAAGCGGTGAGGTCCGCGCGGTAAATATGGCAGAACAGCGGGTGCAGGAGGCAAAAAAACTTGGCTTTGAGGTCTGTATTCTACCGGAAGTCTGCAGAAAATCCATGACAGAAGTAAAAGGTATCAGGCTGGTCGGTGTGAGCAATCTTTTAGATGCCATGAATTATCTGAAATAAAAAAATTGTATGAATTTTATAAAAAATAAAGGAAATTGAAAAATCCTGCCGAATAATAAAAATATGGAGATTTTATTGAAACGATTTTTTATATGGTGCTTCGGGAGAGACTGTCAGATATCAGAGAGGTGATACATATGACAATACGGGAAGAACTTGAAAAAATGGAGCGGGAAACATTAAGTCCTTATGCAACGCTCAGTGTGAACACGAAAGGCAGGGAACGCGAGGAAGAACAGTGCGATGTCCGGCCTGTTTTTCAGCGAGACAGGGACAGAATACTGCATTGTAAGGCATTCCGGCGGTTGAAGAATAAGACACAGGTTTTTCTGACACCGAAGGGAGATCACTATAGGACAAGACTTTCCCATACCTTAGAGGTATCGCAGAATGCGAGAACGATTGCGAAAGCGCTGCGTCTGAATGAAGATTTGGTGGAAGCAATTGCACTGGGACACGATATGGGGCATACGCCGTTTGGCCATGCCGGAGAGTATGTGTTAAACGAAATCTGTGAAGACGGATTCCGGCACAACGAGCAGAGTGTCCGTATCGTGGAAAAACTTGAGAAAAACGGCATGGGCTTAAACCTGACATGGGAAGTGCGGGATGGCATTTTAAATCATCAGTCTAAGTCAATGCCACATACGCTGGAGGGAAAAGTTGTCCGCTTATCAGATAAAATCGCCTATGTTTACCATGACGTGGATGATGCGATCCGTGCAGAGATTCTGACGGAGGATGATATTCCGTTAGAGATTCGGAAAACACTGGGTTTTACAACAAAACAGCGTTTAAATACACTCATACATAACGTGATCATGAACAGCATGGATCAGGATGACATTCGGATGTCAGCAGATATTCAGGAAGCCATGTTTGAGCTGCGCCATTTTATGTTCGATCATGTATACACGAATCCAATTGCCAAGGGTGAGGAAGTGAAGGCTAAGGCAATGATCCGGCAGCTCTTCGGATTCTACAAAGACCACATCGAGTTTCTGCCGGAAAAATACCTCGCCATGCTTGATGAAGGGGAAAAGACGGAGCGTGTGATCTGCGATTACATCGCAGGCATGACCGACCAGTATGCCATCACCAAATTCAGCGAATACTTCCTGCCGCAGGCCTGGCAGGTAGATGGATATTAAGCCAATATAGCCTGCGGCGTGGGAAGGTGGATGGGTATTATAGACAATTGCGAAACTCATAACGACCTAAATTGAATTGTGAGAAATTGACAAAAGACATGAAAGACATTGGGGAGCCGCCGGCACTTAGAAGGCAGATACAACGGTAAGTTGTGTCTGGCTTCTTAGTACCGTTGCGAGCGACACATAGCGAAAGCGTGTCTTGAATGTTTTTGTTAATTTTGAACAATTTAAAGAAGACTATGAGGAGTTTCGCAATTGGCTAATAGATATTAAAACGAAAGGAGGACACGCAGTATGCCATATTTTTCGGATGATATAATTGAAGAAGTGCGTTCCAGAAATGATATCGTGGATGTAATCGGACAGTATGTGCATCTGACGAAAAAGGGAAGCACCTATTTTGGACTGTGTCCTTTTCATAATGAGAAAACAGGATCGTTTTCTGTTTCTCCGAATAAACAAATGTACTACTGCTTCGGCTGTGGAGCCGGAGGGAATGTTTTCACATTTATGATGCAGTATGAAAACTTTACCTTCGGGGAGGCAATGGAAGCTCTGGCGGACCGGGCAGGTGTTGCCCTGCCAAAGCAGGAATATTCTGCCGCACAGAAGAGAGAGGCAGATAAAAAACAGCGGCTGTTGGAGATCAACAAAGAGGCAGCCAGATATTTTTATACATTATTGCGGAATGACCGTGGAAAACATGCACTCGCTTATTTCCAGAAAAGAGAATTGTCTGAGGAGACCATGAAAAAGTTTGGCCTGGGATATTCGGATCAGTACAGTGATGACTTATACCGGTATCTCCGTTCCAAAGGGTATGAGGATGAGATCTTAAAAGAGTCGGGGCTTGTGACAATCGATGAGAGACGCGGCGGCTATGACAAATTCTGGAACCGTGCCATGTTTCCGATTATGGATGTCCACAACAAAGTCATCGGTTTCGGTGGCAGGGTGATGGGCGATGGAGAGCCGAAGTATTTAAACTCACCGGAAACACCGATTTTTGATAAGAGCCGGAATCTGTATGGACTTAATTTTGCAAGGACCACAAAGAAACCACAGTTTTTATTGTGTGAAGGATATATGGATGTGATCGCGCTGCATCAGGCAGGATTTGACAATGCGGTGGCATCACTTGGAACTGCGTTGACGGCAGGACATGCGAATCTGTTAAAAAGGTACACCAAAGAAGTGTATTTAACCTATGACAGTGACGGCGCAGGGGTGAAAGCTGCACTCCGGGCGATTCCAATCTTAAAGGAAGTAGGGATTACGACAAAGGTAATTAATATGCGTCCGCACAAAGATCCGGATGAATTTATCAAGGCTCTGGGAGCAGAGGCGTATCAGGATCGTATCGATCATGCAGAGAACAGCTTTATGTTTGAGATACGCATTTTAGAGCAGCAGTACGACATGAAAGATCCGGAGAGCAAGTCAGCCTTTTATCATGAAGTGGCAAAGAAACTATGCTCCTTCACAGAAAAAATCGAGCGTGATATTTACATTCAGGCAGTCGCGGAAAAATATATGCTGCCAACGCAGGATTTACAGCGGCTTGTCGGTAAATACGGAATGCAGATGGAAGGCATCCGAAAACAACCAACCCAGTTAAAAACCGGTATCAATGAGAAAAACGCCTCCGCCAGAGGAATCAAAAAAGAAGATGGGATGAAGCAATCCCAGAAACTTCTTTTGACATGGCTCATAGAGAATACCGGATTATATCATAAGATAAAAAAATATATCGCACCGAAGGATTTTACGGAGGAGATATATCATAAGGTAGCTGAAGTATTATTCCAGCAGTTTGAGGAGAGCGGAGAAGCAAACCCGGCGAAGATCGTCAGCATGTTTCCTGATGAGGAGGCACAGAAAGAGATTGCGGCGCTTTTCAATGCAAGAATCCATGAGGTCGAGTCAAAAGAAGACCGGGAGAAGGCATTGAAAGAGACCATTATCCGCATCAAACAAAACAGTATCAAGTATCGGTCCGAGCATTTGGCACCGACAGATATGGCTGGTCTGATGCAGCTTGTAACAGATAAACGTGACCTGGAAGAATTGGAGAAATTGCATATTTCCATTGATTAGGGACAAAATAGTAGAAAACTTGAGAGGATGAACCAAAATGGCAAAAAAGACAGAAAACGAGGTAAAGGAAACCAAAAAAGAAGCAGCAGTGATGGATGAAGCTGCAAAAGAAAAGTTTCAGCAGAAGTTAAAAGATCTGTTAGCCTTGGCCAAAAAGAAAAAGAACATGTTGGAATACCAGGAGATCAGCGACTTCTTTGCGGACATGCAGTTAGAAGCAGAGCAGTTTGATAAAATTCTTGATTTTCTGGAAGCAAACAATATCGATGTACTTCGGATCACAGATGATGATTCTGATGATGAAATTTTACTCGATGTAGATGATGAAGACGAGATCGAAGTGGAAAAAATCGACCTTTCCGTGCCGGATGGCGTGTCCATTGAAGATCCGGTCCGTATGTATTTGAAGGAGATCGGTAAAGTACCTCTTTTAAGTGCAGAGGAAGAGATCGAGCTGGCAAAAAATATGGAAGCCGGTGCTGTGGCGAAGGAAAAGATCGCAATCTTAAAGAGCAGAGAAGAGAATGCAACAGAGGAAGAACTTGCAGAGATCAAAGAAGAGATCAAGAATTTGCAGAAAGATCTTGATGCAGGGGATGAGGCAAAGAAACGTCTTGCAGAAGCAAACTTACGTCTTGTTGTTTCCATTGCAAAAAGATATGTGGGACGTGGAATGCTGTTCCTTGATCTGATCCAGGAAGGTAACCTTGGTCTGATCAAAGCCGTGGAAAAATTCGACTACCGCAAGGGATATAAATTCTCTACTTATGCAACATGGTGGATCCGTCAGGCGATCACAAGAGCAATCGCAGATCAGGCGAGAACCATCCGTATCCCTGTCCATATGGTTGAGACGATCAACAAGCTCATCCGTGTTTCCAGACAGCTGCTTCAGGAGTTAGGACGTGAGCCAAGTCCGGAAGAGATCGCAGCAGAAATGAACATGCCGGTAGAGCGTGTGCGTGAGATCTTAAAGATTTCCCAGGAGCCGGTTTCCTTAGAGACACCGATCGGTGAGGAGGAGGACAGCCATCTTGGAGATTTTATTCAGGATGATAACGTACCTGTTCCGGCTGACGCCGCTGCATTCACACTTTTAAAAGAGCAGTTGGAGGAAGTACTTGGAACATTGACCGAGAGAGAGCAGAAAGTTCTGACACTCCGTTTTGGTTTGGAGGACGGTCGCGCAAGAACACTGGAAGAAGTTGGAAAAGAGTTCAATGTAACACGTGAGCGTATCCGTCAGATCGAGGCAAAAGCGCTCCGAAAACTCCGCCATCCAAGCAGAAGCCGCAAATTAAAGGATTACTTAGAGTAAAATGGTAAAGATTTCAAATCGTTTAACGACAGCCGCAGCTCTTGTCACACAGGGATATACATTAGCAGATGTTGGAACCGACCACGGATATATTCCGATCTATCTGTTGCAGCAGGAGAAAATTCCATCTGCGATCGCCATGGATATCAACGAAGGACCGTTAGAGCGGGCAAAAGAACATATTGCTTTATATGGATTGCAGGCATACATACAGACACGTCTCTCAGACGGCGTGGCAGCTTTAAAACCCGGCGAGGTGGAAGCTGTCCTCATCGCCGGTATGGGAGGCGGACTTGTCATGCATATTTTAAAAGACGGGGAAAAAGTCTGTCAGTCTGCAAAAGAACTTATCTTGCAGCCGCAGTCCGAGATTGAGCGTGTCCGTGAGTTCTTAAGAGAAGAGGGATATACCATCCTCGCAGAGGACATGGTGTATGAAGATGGAAAATTCTATCCGATGATGAAAGTGCAGTATCAGGATGAAAAGGCACAGAAAGCTTCGGAAGAGTTGAAACTTTCAGACCTTTATGGTGGATTACTCCTGCAAAACCGCCATCCTGTGTTGAAAACTTTTCTTGAAAAAGAAAAGCTCATATACACAGGCATCAAAGAGAATCTTGCAAAACAGCCGGCGTCAGAAAAAATCAGGACACGGCTTGCAGAAGTGGAAGACATACTGCATTATAATGAACTTGCATTACAGTTTTATGTATAAAAATTGGAGTGTATAATGTGAATATAGAGTTTGGAAAAGAAGAATCGAGAAATCGGTTCTTTTTTCTATCTAAAAGAGAAAATATAAAATTGTTTTCATATTGAGTACAAGAATATAATGTGATAAGATATATCCATAGATATGAAATTTATATATATGAATAAAAACGAGAGGAAAATAAAATGACGATCAGCGAGAGAATATTAAAAGTATTGAAAGACAGAAATATGACACAGGCTGAATTTGCAAAACAGGTTGGGATTGCGACCAGTACCATCAGCGAATGGAAAAAAAGAAAGACAAATCCTACTGCGGATAAGATCATGGATATTTGTAATGTATTGCAGATAACACCAGAACAACTTCTTACTGGAAAAGGTATCGAGGATGAAGAAAACATTAATGTTACAAGTCGTGAGAGTTGTTTTACGCCTTATGATATTCAATTGGTTCAAGATTATCATGGACTTAAGGAAGAACAGCAGAAGCGTCTGATGGCTTATATGGAGGCTTTAAAGAAGATACAAAGTCTTGAAGAAATATAAAATGAATTTGTATATTGTGATTCGGATTTGAGGTTTTGTTTTGGAACTTCAAAATAACCAGAGAGGAAATTTGATGAACGAAATTACCAATATAGTTGAGAAACCAACATTACTGAAGCAGGATATTGAACTATCAAAATTAATATATACGATTTGCGGTCGAAATTTCCGACCGCAAATATAAATCCCAAAAGCAGATATTTACCCCATGTTTTTACCGAACAGGGAATTTATATGTTGGCGACAGTGTTAAGTGGTGAAATTGCAGAAAAACAAAGTATTTTTATAATGCGTGCATTTCGCGAAATGCGGCATTTTATTTCAAGCAATGCTCTTTTGTTTGAAAGGATTAATGCTGTTGAACTGAAACAACTGGAATTACAAAAAGATGCGGAGGAAAATTTTACAAAAATATTTGAATATATATCCAATCATGAAGAGGAATGTCAGAAGATTTTTTTTGACGGACAGATATTTGATGCTTTCAGTTTACTCACAAATATTATTACTCATGCCCAAAAGGAGATAATTCTTATTGACGGATATATTGATATTATTACTTTGAACATTTTGGCTAAGAAGAATATAGGGGTGAATGTTTATACATACACGTTGCCTAATACAAAGTTATCGGCTCAGGATATAGCAAATTTTAATGCACAGTATCCAACACTTACCGTAAAAAAAACAGCATCTTTTCATGATAGGTTTCTGATTATAGATGGTAAAGAAGGATATCATATTGGAGCTTCTCTAAAGGATGCCGGTAAGAAATGTTTTGGCATAAACAGAATAGAAGGAGTCGAGGACATTAAAGATATAATAACTAAAGCACAGCAGACAGGGAAATAAAAGGGGAGTATAATCCCCTTTATTTCAAAAACATCCGCATCATCTTTTCTTTCAATCCGGTATATTTTTGATACCGGATCGGCAGATCCATCCACGTTTTCTTATCGACAATACTGCGGTAATGGCTGAAGGTTTCAAAACCAACCCTGCCGTGGTAGCTGCCCATGCCGCTCTCACCGACACCGCCGAATGGCATATCGCTCGTTGCAAGATGAATGATCGTGTCATTGATACAGCCGCCGCCAAAACGGCAGGTATCTAAGACCTTCTTCTGTGCAGCCTTGTCCTCACTGAAAAAATAAAGCGCAAGCGGATGAGGGTGGGATTCCACGGTATCAAGCGCCTCGTTTAATGTGTCGAAGGTGAGGATCGGAAGCAGAGGACCGAAGATCTCTTCGCCCATCACAGCGTCGTCCCACGTAATATTATTGAGAACGGTAGGCGCAATGCGGAGCGATTCAGGCTCTGACTGTCCCCCATACACAAGCTTTTCCCCATTGATCAGCCCGAGAATGCGTTCAAAATGCTTTTCGTTGATGATCTTTCCGTAATTCGGATTTTTCAGAGGTTCTTTCCCAAACTGCTTTTCAATCTCAGCTAAGATCGCAGTGATAAGCTCATCACGGATGCGTTTGTCACAGAGAATATAATCCGGCGCAACACAGGTCTGTCCGCAGTTTAAATACTTGCCGAAGACAATACGCTTTGCGGCAAGCCGGATCTTAGCGGTGGAGTCAACGATACATGGGCTCTTTCCGCCAAGCTCTAATGTGACAGGAGTTAAATATTCAGCCGCATGGCGGAGTACCTCCCGTCCGACAGTCTTTCCGCCGGTGAAAAAGATCATGTCAAAACGCTGCTGTAACAATGCCTGATTTTCTGCGCGGCCGCCATCGACCACTGCAACATAATGTGCCGGAAAACATTCTTCAATCATGGTTTTCATGACATCAAACGTGCAAGGGGCGTAGGCGCTTGGTTTTACGACCGCAGTATTCCCGGCTGCTATGGCATCGATCAGCGGATCGAGTGTCAGTAACACCGGGTAATTCCATGGACTCATAATCAGCACGGTTCCGTAAGGGGAAGGGGAGCGGAAGCTCTTTGCTGCAAACTGGGCGGCCGGGGTGGAAACATGTTTGCTGCGCATAAGGCTGCGGAGATGCTTCTGCATCCAGGTAAGCTCGGACAGCGTCAGCCCGATCTCACACATATAGCTTTCCATACGGCTCTTTCCAAGATCCTCCTTCAGTGCCGCAGCGAGGTCAGCTTCATGGCGGATCATAGCCTCCTTCAAACTTTCTAACTGTTTCAGGCGGAATTCCGCCGGAATCGTTTTGCCACTGGAAAAAAAGTGGTTCTGCTGTTGTAAAATATCCTTGATCTCCTGTTCGGTCATGAGGATGCCTCCTTTTATCTTCAGGATCGATCAGACAACTACCTGTTCTGACTCAACCTGTATCCGTACATCTGATACTTATATACTATCGAAAATAACATACTTCTGCAAGTGTTTTACTTCCGGGCAGACAGGAAAAACAATTCTTGAAAAACGGCGCTTATAATGCTACAGTAATAATACTGATGATCTGCAGCAGAGATCATGGCGCAGATCAGTTTGATAATAATGTGACTGCCGGATACGAAGGGCAGATTGCGGAAAGGCATGGAAAATGAAATGAACGATTATAAAATAGGCACAAAATGTGTACAGGCAGGATATACCCCGGAGAATGGACAGCCGCGGCAGATCCCGATCATCCAGTCTACCACTTTCAAATACAGCACCAGCGAGGACATGGGAAAACTGTTTGATCTTGAGGCATCCGGATATTTCTATACACGGCTGCAGAATCCGACCAATGATCATGTCGCAGCCAAGATCGCAGCAATGGAAGGCGGCACAGCCGCAATGCTGACCTCAAGCGGACAGGCAGCGAACTTTTTTGCCATATTCAACATATGTGAGAGTGGAGACCATATCGTGGCATCATCCTCGATCTACGGCGGAACCTTCAACCTCATTGCAGTTACGCTTGCCAAAATGGGGATCACGGCAACCTTCGTGTCTCCTGACGCATCGGAGGAGGAGTTAAACGCTGCGTTCCGTCCGAACACAAAGCTGATGTTTGGCGAGACGATCGCCAATCCGGCATTGACAGTATTAGATATTGAGCTCTTTGCAAAAACAGCACATGCGCACGGCGTACCTCTTATCATAGACAATACATTTCCAACTCCGGTCAACTGCAGGCCATTTGAGTGGGGTGCGGATATTGTGACACACTCCACCACCAAATACATGGATGGACATGGTGCGGCAGTAGGCGGTGCGATCGTTGACAGCGGAAAATTCGACTGGATGGCACACGCAGACAAATATCCGGGACTTTGTACACCGGATGAGAGCTACCATGGCGTGACCTATGCAGAAAAATTTGGCAATGAGGGCGCATTCATCACAAAATGTACAACACAGCTTATGCGTGATCTCGGATGCATCCAGTCGCCACAGAACGCATTCCTGTTAAACCTTGGACTGGAGTCGCTGCATGTGCGTATGCCTAAGCATGTGGAAAACGGACAGGCAGTTGCAGAATTTCTGGAAAAACATCCAAAGGTAGCCTATGTGAACTATCCGGGCCTGCCTTCCAGCAAATACTATGAACGTGCCAGAAAATACCTGCCACACGGCGGATGCGGTGTCGTTTCATTCGGATTAAAGGGCGGCAGGGAGGCTGCGTCTGCTTTTATGCAGAACTTAAAGCTTGGAGCGATCGAGACACATGTGGCAGATGCAAGAACCTGCTGTCTGAATCCGGCAACCTCCACGCACAGACAGATGACAGATGAACAGCTGAAAGAGGCAGGTGTTCCGGCAGAGCTGATCCGGATAAGTCTCGGTTTAGAGGATAAGGAAGATCTGATCGCAGATATTTCGAATGCGTTGGATGCGATCAGGGACTAATATGCAGAAAAAAGAAAGTGCAGAGAGAAAAATGAGTAAGATAAAAACAAAAAAAGTGCTGACACCGGAGCAGAAGAAAAAGCGCATCCGCAACATCATCATTGTCGCAGTGATCCTTGTGGCAGCTTCCGTTGCAACTTACTGGATGCAGCCGCAGAACAAAGCGCTGGCAGAGAGTGAAGTGTTCAGCGAAGAGGAAGTGAAGGCACAGGCGGAAAAAATCATAGGGCTTTTAAATGCAGAGGATTTTGACAGCCTGCAAAGCCTTGTTGTCCCGGACATGCAGGAGATCATGAACAAAGAGCGCATGGACGAGGGCAAGGCGCGGATCTCGGAAGACTGGGGAGATTTTGTTTCCATTGAAACAATGCAGGATGCGGAGATCATACAGAGAGGTGCGCATATCGCAGCCGTTTACGTGACCGCAGAATATGAAAACATCGAGGTGCATTACACATTGGCGTTCAACGAGGACATGAAGCTTGCGTCCTTTGGGATCCAATAGCGGATCATTCCTGCGGAAACATATAGGAAAAATAAACATCCTTAAAATTAGCGTAATTGTCTCTTGAAATCGGAATCTGTGCGCCGGATTTTGTGAAGAGAGAGGTTTTACCGAACTTTTCCACGCAGCTTAACGCTGCAATATAGCTGCGGTGGCATTTATAAAACCCTTTTTCCACTGTGAAAATTGTTTCACACTGGTGAAAGGGTTCTTTTATGGAGATCACCGAGCCGTCTTTCAATGTCACTAACACATTCTTATTCTGCGCTTCCAGATATTCGACATCCTGAAAATAAATCGCCTGGTAGCCGGAATCTGTTCTTGCCGCGAAATGAGCCATGGAAGCCTTGTGGACTTCGTACCAGCTGTCGAGGACCGCATGGAAACGCACTTCGTCAAGAGGTTTCAACAGATACCAGAAAGTGCGGACTTCATAAGATTCCAGCGCAAATTCCGGTGAGGAAGTCAGAAAAATGATCGGAACGTGCGGGTCATGCTGGCGCAGTTCGCGGGCGGTATCCATGCCACTCAAAAGGGGCATGATCATATCAAGCAGGATCAGATCCATGCCATAAGCCCTGTGTGCGGAGATCAGTTCGTCACCGTTTGTGAACCGGTAGAGCTGCAGTGTCAGCTGATGCGCCCGGCACCAGGAAGAAAGACTTTCCGAAAGTATATCTAAAAATTCAGTTTCATCATCACAAATCGCAATCTTTACCATAATAAATTTCCTCGCTTAAAGAATAATGCGGACTACAAAGTCCTCACCTTCCATGTAAAACTGGTACTGTCCGTGTTCCTTCTCTACATAATAAATGACGCTTTGGACACCGATACCGTGATTCTTTGCCGTTGTAACCGGGATGCCGTTTGAAAAAACAGGTGTCTCTGAAGCCGGATTCTTCTGCAGGATCAGAAGGTGGTTTCCCTTTTCAAAAATGCTCAGATGCACGATACGTTTTTCCTCAGGGAGCTTCGTGACCGCATGCATGGCATTTTCCAGAAGATTGGAAAGAATCGCACAGAAAGTCATCTCAGAGCAGCAGAGTGTCTGCGAAGTCTGGATCTGTACGTCAAAAACGATCTGATTTTCCGCAAACCGTGTCTGGTAAATTGAAAGAACCGAATTCAGCAGCTCATTTCTGCAGAAAGAGTGGATGACAGTGTCGTCATATTGCTTATTGATCTCCTGAATATAATCAAGCGCGCGCTCCGGTTCCTGCTGGGAGATAAAAGTCTGGATGGCGGCAAGATGATGGCGCATGTCGTGCCGCAGGATCTTCATGCGGTGTTCGCTGCTGCGGACCTGCTCGATCTCCGAGTGCAGGGAGTTCAACTGCATATTGGTAAGCTGACCATATTGTTCAGCGCTGTTTTTCAACTCATATTCCTGAAAATAGACGAACAGGAAAATGACATAGGAAATACACATGGCAAATGCGAGAAATTCCACGACCACCTTATTTCCGGAGTAGAGAAGCATGGAGAACTTTGTGGTAGAGTAATCAAACACATAATAGACAAATGGCATTGCCCCGAGGATATACAGTTCCCGGTCAGATTTTGCAAAAAGCAGTGCGGTAGTCTGGCACAGATACCGGCTTAAGAAAGCGAAAACGGCAACAGTCACGATAATCCTTACCAGATAATAAACCCATTCCAATCCGCTCAGGGATAAGGCAAAAATACCTGCCCAGTTGCTGAACTGGCAGCACAGATAGGCGGTCATAATAGAGATTATGGAAGGCAGCCAGCGGAAACGGTAATAAAACACCAGCAGCAGAAAAAGCGGCAGATGCACGAAAATCGGATAGACGGCTTCCGTGAACAACGAACCGAATACCGTATTACAGATCAGAAGGAAAAGTCCGGATACTGCTCCACCGCCAAGAAGAATGCAGACATTTTTCTTATTCTGTTTTACCCCGAGAAAAAAGGCGGACAGAAAAATGCCAAACAGCATCGTCGTTAAGTGGTGTGTATAAGTTAAAATCTGAAGCAGCATGTGTCAGTCCTCCTTGTTTCACAGTTATGATACATCCATTATAAAAAATTCGGAAATGCAAAGCAAGCCTGCATCTTACAATTCACGCCATATAATTACAACTCACGCCGAAATCCGGGTTTTGGGTGAACGATGTGATAAAATGAAAAAAATGGTAAAGTGACATATTGTGAAAAAACAAACAAATGCAGGAGGAGAATACACATGATAAGAAAAAAGAGAATGAGCAAAGGAATTGCAAAAATACTTTCCGGTTTACTGGTATTCGGAATGGTGGCAGGGCTTGTACCGACAGTACCGGGTGGAACAGTGCATGCGAAGGCTGAAGGGGAAAGTGAGCCGGGCGTGACAGCAGAACAGAGTGAGGAGAATGTTCCGCATACACATTGCGAATGTGGTACAGGAGAACTTTCGGCTGAAAGTCATACCAATCATCATACGACGCAGACATGGACAGGGATTGACGATCTTAGCAAAATAACGAAAAGTGGTGAGTATTATCTGACAAAGGATATAACGATTAACAGTGTATGGGACTGCCCAAGTGGCGTAGAATTATGCCTGAATGGACACAGTATTACGCGCAATACTGAAGCGATTGATGGTAGCTTCGGTGGGAATGCTGTTATTAGAATAAACGAAAACACTAGTTTTGCCCTTACGGATTGTCAGAAAACGGTTGGAACTATTACTCATGCGAAAGGAGTAAGCGGTGAAGGTGTTTATAATGCTGGATTTTTTATCATGTATAATGGAAAGATTTCCGGTAACAACAGTAGTGGTGTTAATGCTCAGTCCCTATTTGAGATGTACGATGGAATGATATGCAATAATAAAACATCTGATCTTGGAGGAGGAGTATACGTTTCTGACTCTGGAGGGTATAAGTACAACTTTGAGATGTACGGCGGCGAAATCAGCGATAATGAAGCAAAGTACGGTGCCGGTGTATTTATTCAAGGAACGAAAGTTGCCATGACAGGTGGAACTATTTATAATAACAAGTCCACATATAGCGGTGGCGGAGTATATAATGGAAGTGGAACATTCACTATGTCTGGAGGCGAAATCTCTAATAATACTACCATTAATTGGGGTGGAGGTGTCTACAACGAGAGTGGAACATTCACTATGTCTGACGGAACAACGATTAGTGGGAATAAAGCAATGTGTGGTGGAGGTGTCTATAAGGAGAGTGGAACATTCACTATGTCCGGAGGAACAATAACCGGTAATACAGCAGCCGGTTCGGCAGCAAATGCGTCAGGTGGAGGAGTGTATAACAAAGCAGATGCATTCACTATGTCCGGAGGTACAATAACCAAGAATAAATCACAATCTAGTGGTGGAGGAGTATATTATAAAAGTGGCACATTTGAGATGTCTGGAGGAGCAATAACTGATAATGAAACAAAAGAGTATGGTGGAGGGGTATGTAATGAGGATGGCACATTTGAGATGTCCGGAGGTGAAATAACTCGTAATAAATCAGAAAAGAATGGTGGAGGAGTACAGCATGCATCGCAAGAACCTTTTAAAATGAGTGGTACGGCTAAGATTACCAATAACACGGCTTGGTGCTAGAATATAAATAGTACAAGCCAAAATGAGAAATTCCAAATACACATAAGCATGGTACAATAGAAACATGCTGAAGGAGGATCTCATATGGCAAAGCAACATGACAAACAATTTAAACTT
>OBYC01000184.1_pt1 | contig 69541 bp, 67 predicted proteins | sample 1550651 | NCBI WGS metagenome assembly OBYC01 (sample SAMEA2580181, study PRJEB22360) | human gut metagenome | biome: human gut; feature: human-associated habitat; material: faeces | place: Denmark | collected 2008/2010
ACCTGTAATGTGGGAACCTGCCATATCTGGCATGGGAAATGCGCATAACTGCGCACCTAAGTTACAGGCATATCCGCCGATATTCAGTCGGACGCCTAAAGCGTCTGGAAGTACGTGACTTCAGTCATGTGAGGTTCACTTCAGGAGTTTTTACATGATGATGAATTCTGTGTTATAATACTTAAGGAAAGCATCTGATTTGTCAAAAGAAAAGAGTAGTCTAATTAACTACTCAAATCTGATGATTTCCCATTGTACCAATTCGCGGACGTTTAGCCAGAAATGATATGGGGATAGTATTCTTCCGACTTTCATCAAAGTGGAGGTTTGGAGGCTAAACAGTAAGAAAAAAGCACAAAATTTATCAGGGTAAATATTTTCGGGCATGCTTCACAGACCTTCCAATGGGAGGTCTTGAAAAAACAATATAAAGGAAAGTATTGATTAGCTTGGTTTTGCATAAGTCCTTCCGGCTTGTTTCATACTGATACAACCGCATTCTGGACAAATGCGAATGTCAAAGTTCCAGACCGCTTTTAACAGTTCAGCAATAGATAGATCCGTGTACCGCCTTTTGAATTTTTGATAACCTTGAAGTCTGAAGATCAGTTTCAGGTTCTTCGTTTTCATCCGGTTATTCAAAAATCCATAGTAACGGATTTTCTGAAATCCTGATGGGAGTACATGCATCAGAAAACACCGGATAAATTCGGTGTTCGAAATCGTAATCTCACGTTTGGGGGCATTGGGTTTTATGCCACGTGCTGAGAAAGTAGTTTCAGACTCTGTCACGGAAAGAATTCTGCTGTTTGAAATGGCAATCTTATGTGTATAGCGCCCGAGATACTCAATTGCATTGCCAAAGCCGTTGAAAGTTTCTTTTATGAAAGGACACCAGTCTTTTTCATAAAGTTTGTTTTTGAAATCTTTTCATTTGTATGAATTACGGAGTTCTTTGCAGGAAGAAGAAAATGTAAGCTCTTTGTTCTGATAGTAATTATCCAGAAAATGAAGATATTTCCCCTTAAACTTATCTCTGAGAACTTCAACAGGAATAAAAAAGTTACCTTTTGATATTTGAAGCTGTTTTGCTTTGGTAAGACCGCCGCCTGAAATGATACAGTGCATACTATGTAAAGCTCTACATAGTATGCACTGCCTTATCTCTGAAGGCGGTTTTAGTGATGATTCCTTCTGGCGTCACATCAGCCACTTCAGCTACACATTTTTGCGTAATGCTTTCCGCACTGCACTCCTCGATGAAATGGAATCCATCATCGGTCCATCTTTTAAAAAGATAAAAGCTTCCTGTTATAAAGAACACAAACATGGTTTCTATGTTTATGCTAAGCCAAACAAATGTGATCCCGAAACCGTCACAAAATACATCGGGCGGTATCTCGGAAGACCTGTTATTGCTACTTCCAGGATTGATAAATATGATGGTTCTATGGTCACTTTCCATTACAATCGTCATGAAGATGATAAATACGTTACTGAAACCATTCCTGCGATCGACTTCATTAAACGCCTGATCCGGCATATACCGGAAAAACATTTTAAAATGATCCGCTACGGCGGCATTTATGCACGCCACCGGAAATTAGACAGTTCTCTACGCCGCGCAATCAGTCCGCATAAACACCGTATCTATCGGAGTTTTAATCAATGGCGCACTGCTATACTGTCCTCCTTTGGCTATGATCCCTTACAATGTCCAAAATGTAAACACCAAATGGATCTTATAGCACTTTACTATAACCACCAGCATGTCTCCCTCGAAGAAATGTACGAGAAAGCGATGTCCCGTTCTCATGGAAAGAGATCCTCTTCTTAAATATCATGATTTTTATGTTATAATCTTCCTAAAAAGGAGGATTGATCAAATGAAACCAGATATCGAGACGCTGCGAAAAAAATACATAGAAAATCCACCAGAAGGAATGATCTCCAGGGACATCCTCTCCATGAGTGAGGAGGCTCTTTTGGATATGGATTATTTCTTAAATGACGATGAACTAGATGACGATTTTGGCGAAGAAGGGTTTTATCTCTTCTAAACCAGTATCGTCTATTTCTAATGCCCGCCTCCACGCGGGCATTTACTATTCAAGAGAACGCCGTCAGGCGGTCTTTCATATATAGCCAAAAAAATAAGCCTGGGTACAATGTTTTATCATCATACCCAGACTTATCTTCTCGTTATTACATAATGCTGCTGTCGAGAGAACTGAACACCTCGCCGCCCAATTCAAATATTTACATTTTGCATATCTACCATTCATATATAGCAAGCTTTACTAAAAAGAATGACCGCCAAAATAATCTGGCAGTCAAAAATGATTTGCGGTTCATCAGTATTCTTGCTGTTCAGAGTTCTGTATATTCTGCTGCTCTATTAAAGCGTCTATTATTTTGCTTATCGTAATCAAAGTCGTTGTATTACATTGATTCAACTTTTCAGCTAATTCTGTATTGATAAGTCTTTCTCGACTTGTATATGGCGTATCAAGCAGAAAATAGTCAAAATCCTTATCCAAGGAAGTGGCTATCTTTAATAATAGAGGAAGCGAAACTTTTGTCTGCCCTATTTCCACATGGCTGATATGATTGTTGGAGCAACCAACTAACGCACCCAAATCAGCTTGATTTAAGTTCTTTTCCATTCTCGCAGCTTTTATGCGTTGACCAACTTTTTCATAATCTAATTCCGGTTGCAATTCAATCACCTCCATGCTTTTTACGTTCTGTTTTATTATAGAGTGTGACCATTTATGCAACAACCAATCATAAATGCAAGTTGCACTTATTGATGCAATGTGTTAAAATTTTATAGGCAGATTGCATTAAATGATAGAATGCAAGGCAAGGTGTATAAAGCAAAAATCCCGGTCAAGCTCGTAAAAGCTTCGACCAGGATGTAAAACAAAAAAGAAAGCGGTCTCCCTCTCATTTTCGGGAAGATGCTCTCTTTCGTAGAATATATCCATCACAGAAGTAAAACCGATGGACTTTATTGTTATTCATTTTATCAAATGCAAAGTAACTTGTCAAGTCTGCTCGAATTATGTAAGAAAATAAGTCAAATAAACATTCGATTTGACAGTAATTTGGGCATTACCATGATTTACAAAAGCGCATTTTTATTCCATTCGGGGTCAATTTTGTGGTCGAGACGAAAGGAGTGAAAATTATGTCACGCAGAGGAGAAAATATCCGTAAACGCAAAGATGGTAGATGGGAAGGTCGTTACATCAAGGGGTACGACTCAAAAAAACAAAAAGCCAGATATGCTTCTGTGTATGGAAAAACCTATGCAGAAACTAAACAGAAGCTAGATGAAGCAAAATACAAAAGTAGCATTGGTGTTGTTTATGTGGATGCCAAAAACAAATTGTTTGGTGAAATAATCAATAGCTGGTTCAATGCCAAAAAAATCAATTTGAAACCATCCTCTATAATCAAATATCAAAACCTTATCGAAAAGCATATTCTTCCAGAGTTGGGGCATAGAAAATTGCGTGAGCTGAACGCAGATTTGTTCTATACATTTCTTGATGCTCAGCAAAAGAATGGGAACAAGAAAAATGGAGGTATGCTTTCCACAAGTTCCCTCCAAACCATGCTTTATATTCTCAACGCCACGATTAAATATGCCGCATCAAATAATATGGTTGCTTATTTTTCAATTTGCCTTACAAGATCGGGTAAGGAAGCAACACCAATTCAAACATTGGAGCAACATGAAGAAGATGCACTGGATCTATTTTTATCTACACATATTTCTCGGCGAAATTTAGGAATTATGCTTAGTTTGTACTGTGGACTCAGAATTGGTGAGGTTTGTGCATTACAGTGGACAGATATCGACACTAAGAATGCTATTTTGTATGTACGACGCACAGTTCAACGAATTGCCCATTCCTCCGGGAAAACAAAGACAAAAATTCATGTCGGGTCTCCCAAAAGCAAATCTTCCATTCGAGTAATACCTATACCAAGTTTTCTTGTACCGATTATTTGTACTTTGGCACAGGAAGATCCACCCGATGCCTATATTTTGACTGGTTCAATAAACAAGCCCCTTGAGCCGAGGACATTCCAATATTACTTTGACCAAGTTCTAACTATGGCTGGAATCCAAAAGACCAACTATCACACCTTACGTCACACGTTTGCTACAAACTGTGTTGCGCTTGGGTTTGATATAAAGTCATTAAGTGAAATATTAGGACACTCGAATGTAAGCATTACTCTTAATAAGTATGTGCATCCATCAATGCAGCAGAAAAGATTGCAGATGGATTATTGGAATAATATTAAGGGTCAAATTTATGGTCAAGTATCATAGCAGAATTATGGAAAGCGCTGTTTTACGGCGCTTTTTTGCTTGTTTTCAATGAAGGATATATTCTACGAAAAAACCTTTGTTCCTAACCATAAAATACGAAGATTGGAGGATTTGAGTGTCTGAAATTATTACATCTACTGAGCAGGAAATCTTAATTGCACACATGGTGGACAGATTACCTGCATTAAGAAAGAAATATGGTATCTCACAAACTGAACTTGGTGAAAAAATTGGGTTGAGCAGGCAAACGATTTCTGCAATCGAACGCAAAACAACGCCGTTGACGTGGACAACGATGTTAGCAATTTTGATGTTTTTTACTGCCAACAGTAATTGTGTATTCTATTTTTCTCAAAGAACCGAGTTCCGGGACTTAGAACTGCTTCACTCGGCACTGATGATAGAAGGTTCTACAGCTAAAAAAGAAAAGATTATTTAGAAAGAAGGTATATATTATGAAGTTTATCACTGTTCCCGCAGGACGTTTCGCCGCTGAAGAAGATGCTGCTGCTGCAAAGCGCAGAGAAATTGCTGAACGACTCAAAAGAGGTGAATCTGTTAATGTAACCCCTTCTGGTCAGATTGTTGAGCCTAATGACTCCCAGGCACAGCTCAATAGAACGCTGAAAGCACCTGAAGGGAAATTGGCATAAGGAGGACAACGATGGCTGGATTCTATTGGTATGAAAGAAACCCTCAGCTTTTTAACGATGAAAAGCAGGCTATGAATTTATATTTCCCTAATTTTGTCTTGGACAGATTGGCTGACGGCAGAATTTGCTGGGTTGGTAATCTCAATCCAAGAGGTGCAGATGGTGGAACATGGACTTTAATGGTCGTGTACGATCATAACCATCCGCACAACAACACATATGGTGGTTCTTTGCGTGTTTACTCTGTAAAACCTGATTTGAACGAACTGTATAAAGCAGCTGGTTCTCTCCCTCATGTTCTGAGAGATGCAAACGGCGACCTTTATATGTGTACAGCAAGAAAAGAAGATATTGACTCTGGTAATCGAACCACCTCCGCAGCAAAAGCTCTCGGCTGGGCAGCTAAGTGGATTTTTGCGGTAGAAGGCTGGCTTGCCGGTGAAATCGGTGATGAAGTATTCGAACATACTTATTGATAATCCCTGAGAAGGTATGAAGAAAGGAGGTGCTGTGATGCCAAAGTGTGTAGTTTTTTCAGAGCGTGCATTTACTTCTATTTTGGTCGAAACTCAAGAAAAAATTCGGACAGAAACCGGCGGCGTGTTCTTGGGATACAGAAAAGGCGATGTCTGGTATGTTATCGAGAGCATTGATCCTGGTCCAAACTCAGTTTTCCAACCTGCTTACTTTGAATATGATCAAGACTATATAAATCATCTTATCAACAAGGTTTCAAGATTATATTCTCTGCAGTTAGATTTAATTGGATTATGGCATCGACACCCTGGTTCATATGACTCCTTTTCTGGAACCGATGATGGAACAAATACTAAGTATGCCGAATTGAACGAACAGGGTGCAATCTCTACTTTAGTCAATATAGATCCGCAGTTTAGATTAACTGTGTATACAGTAACGTTACCACTTAAATACGAAAAGATTAAATATGTGGTTGGCGATTCTTATATCCCGCAAGAGATGCTTACACTTAGAAACAGTGCATACTTGCAACAACAAATGGAAGTATCGTCAACACAGCAGGTAGTTCCAAATTCGTTGAAACACAAGTGGCTTACTACCAAGCGAACAAAAGGTGGCGAAATAATCTCCCGAAAGCCTACACAGAAAATAGAACTCAAAGAATTTTCGTTCCATGAAGTTATTTATTGGTTCCTTCGGCAGAGAACATATAGTGACATCAAAAGCCCTTCGATAAAACTTCCTAAAGAAGATGAAGGCGATGCCGTTATGTATATTCTGGAAAAGCTAGATGATGACCTTAAATTTCTAACACAGCTTGGCGTCGAATGCCAAATGAGCATTAGTCCCACAGGCTCTTTAGTTTTGAAAGAAAATGAACCTTCTGCAAAAACGCATCCTCGTTTTGAGTTGTCCTTTGGTTCACAGGACAATGAGATTCTCTTTTCTTTCAATGAATGTTGCTACAAATATCATCCCGGTCTTTTTAAGGATGCCTATTTAGAATTCCTATCGAAAGAAGGTGCGGATCATTGAATTTTATAGGAGTTAAACCGAAGAAAATAGTGTTCTTCCCAGATGCTCTGTTTGAAAAGAAGTATATCGGAGAACTCTGGGGAAAGCACTTTGCAAAATCCAAAGTATTTAATGTTTTCTCTGATGAGGAAAGTAAACAGTATGCAACAATCCGCTTGGGCGAAATCTTTGCAACAAAACCAAATGAAATACAGTCCAACACCTTAATCGGATGGTGGGATGCTGAAAAGCTTCTATTCCAATTTAATGGCGAAGAATATGCTTTTCAGAAATACAACCTATTTCAGAACATCTTCTCTCGAAACACAGGCATCTTAGAATCGGATATGCTGCACAATAAATGTGCGTTTATCTTAGGATGTGGCTCTGTCGGAAGTCTGGTGGCATTGGAACTCGCTCGTACCGGTATCGGTAAATTTGTTCTGGTGGATAATGACATCTTGGAGTACCACAATTTATGCCGACATCAGTGTTCAATCTCTGAAGTTGGTGAATATAAGGTAGATGCCTTAAAACGAAGAATCCTTGAAATCAATCCATCAGCTGAAGTCGAACCGATTGTATCGACTGTAGAGATGCTTGATCGTCCGGTTTTTGATACCTTCTGTCTAAAAGAACAGACTGTATTGATTGGATGTGCCGATAATCGTTCTGCCGATGTATATGCTAATTCCATATCTGTAATGTATGGAATTCCTTTCCTGAGTATCGGCTTTTGGGAAAGAGCCTTTGCTGGTGAGATTTTTTACTATCTGCCGAGAAAGAATATGCCGTGTTACAAATGTGCTTTGGGGGATGGGAACTTGATGTCACAACGTACATCAACAAATCGCAGACTATACACCAATGAAGAAGATCTGAGCAAAGTAAATTTTGAACCGGGTATTTCCGTAGATATTAACTTTGTAACTACCATCGGGATCAAGTTGCTCTTAGATATTTTTAACCTTGATAACGACGAATATACACCTCGTCTTTTGTCGACACTTACTCAGTACACATTAGTGTGCAATACAAACAACCCAAAGATTGGCGGCGAAATGGCTGAGATATTCAGTTATCCACTACAGGTGACAACCTCATTACAGGTAGGACATTGTGCTTCCTGTCCGCCTTGCGAATTTGAATAGAAAGGAGTGTGCGGCGATGAACGATAATCGTTCTGAAATGTATAGCATCAATTCCGGGTATTATGATTTGCCGGTAAAAGAACCGTGGGTATGTGGCAAGACACTATACTCTGTTATCACTATCAGTTCAGCAGTTTTAGTCGGTGTTGCTGCAGCTTGTTTTTTTGCACCGTGGCTCTTTGGCAATACTACGCTGACTGCAACAGGCATAACCCTAATCGATGCTTACTATGCAATATTTGCGATATTTGCTCCGTTCATCTTGTTTTGCTCTTGCATTCATGGGTGTTCAAAGTTCAATCGGAAACTTTTTGACGAGCGTGAGAATAATCGTTTCAATGCCGCAGACATCCTTTATGCAATTCAAGCGATATGCGTAGCTTTTCTGAAAACAGCGTTGATATACTACCTGATCGCCATTTTTTTTCGCCGGTAGTGTTGATAATCATTGTTTTGATTGCAGCAAATTCTGTTTTTAAGATTTTCAGATGGTAGGTGAAGAATGATGGCTCAACTACAAAATATTATTGATGATTTTAATGAAGCCATCGCTGACGTAGCCGATGTATGGCAAGAACAGCGTGGCAATTTTACAGACAGTAAAATAGAACAGTTTGGAACCAATATCTTGAGACCCGTATCCATTGCAGGTGCCAGGATAAACGTTCAAGCAGAGCAGCTAAATGCTGCAATAAAAAAATTAGCTGAATGTGACTTAATCATTCGCTATTAGGAGGGATGAAATTTGCAGCAATCAGGAATGAACTACTTATATACTAAAGTCTCAGCGGTTAGAGAACAGTTGATTCTATTTGCCAATCAAATAGAATCTCTCGACTTTGAATATAATGCAGTAGTTGCTGAATTGGAACAATCCTTTACGGATAGCAAAGGATTTTGGGAACGCACTACTGCTGAACAAAAAGACACTGCATCTCATAATGCAGGTGTTGCGTTGGAACGACTCAACGAAATGGCAAATGGCTTGAACCTACTTGATGTTCAGCTGAGCCAAGTGGATCAAAGCTACGCTAAAAGACGTGATGCTCTTTCAATGGTTGTTGTTCCAAATATTACATATCAGACCGCAGACGCTTTTTTATCTCGTATGGAAGCGATTGCACAGGAAGCAAAGAAAATCGCTTCAGAATGTTCATTGACTGTAAAAGCGCAACTTTTACAGGAATTTACTATGCTTTTCTCGAGCAAGCGTAAACAATTATATGAACGACTGGCAGAGTTAATCGTAGAGGGAAAAGCAATCCGAGACAAAGCCTATACTGCCATTCAACAGAATCTGACCGAGACCAAAACGCAGTTAGATGCAAAGAATGAAACAGAAATTGACAACGCCGCAACAGAAACAGCTGACTTGTTGGCAGCTCTGGAGCAAAGACATAACGAAGAACTTGCTTCTACTATCATTTCCTATGAAACGACAATAGAGAGACTTCTACCGAGAGCAGATATTGAAAACCTAAGAGTTCTTTCTGACAGTCTGCATAACCAGGAGCTATTACCGAATGCCTTTTCTGAATTTATTTGTTTCGGTTCCTATGGCGCACCTCTTGGAGACGTCGCATATAACACATACGTTGTTTCGTTGATAAATCGGCTTTATTCCGGTTTTATTGAAAATCAGAATTTATGCTTGCCTGCAATTCTTGATTTAAGTGATAAAGCAAATTTCTTGCTGTTTGATGAAGGCGAGTCTATGCGTGTACGAAATGCAGTCAATTCACTGATTTATTCGCTCCTGAGTAATCAGCCTGCATCTCACCAGAAATTTATTCTGTTCGATCCGGAAGGCCGTTCTCAGGGCTTTGCTCCATATTTGGAGTTTATGCGCAGTAATCCTGCTGTGATGTATAACAAGGTGTTTACAACGCAACAACAGCTTAGAACACAAATTGAGGAGCTTTCCAGTTTTATTGACGAATTCAGCCAGACCAAGCTTGCTGATAGCCCTGACATTTTTGCTTACAACCGCATTTCTGTCGAACGACCGGAATCACTTAAATGTCTTTGCTTATTGAATTTCCCGAAAGGATTCGATGAGCAAATGCTTGAACAGCTTTACAACATCGTAAAAAACGGTAGTAGTTGCGGTGTTCAAACATTTATTCACTTTGATGAAGGTGCTATCAGAAATTCAAGCAGCACTACCTACGTTGATTTACTTGCAAAGATCCGAGAAAATTGTATCTGTTTGCAGGCTGGTTCAGATGGATGGCATTCGGACGATGGCACAAGTTGGGCTTTCAACACAGCACCAAGTCAAAAGACAATGGCTGATTTTAGTGAATTGTATGGCTCCAAATATGCAGAAGTAACCAGTTCAATTCTGCCGATTACTAAGATCATCCCTGAAGATATTTGGTTTACAGGAGACTCCAGCGCACTATTCTCCGTGCCAATCGGTAAGGATGAAAATGGAACCGTACAGTACCTTGAATTTGGTGATCCTGTTTCCAAAGGTACATCTCATCATGCACTTGTTACTGGTTCGCTTGGTTCTGGTAAGTCTACATTATTGCACACAATTATCATGAGTGCGCTTACGACTTACAGCCCTGATGAGTTGAATTTGTATCTGTTGGATTTCAAGAGTGGTACTGAATTTCAGGTATACGCTAACCATAAAATACCGCACATTAAAGTTCTTGCATTGGATGCTATGCAAGAATTTGGACAGAGTGTTTTGGATGAATTAATAGGCATGATGCAGAAACGATTGGATATGTTTACCGAGGAGACCCAGAAAGGATACCCTGTCAAAGACATTACAAGCTACCGCAAATATACCGGCAAAAAGATGCCACGAATCTTGGTCGTTGCAGATGAGTTCCAAGTGCTTTTCAGCGAAGCACACAACCGTCGAGTTGCCAATACTTGTGCAACAAGACTGGCTGATATTATCTCGCTGTATCGTGTTTGTGGCATTCATTTTATACTGGCTACTCAAACGATGAGTCGACTTCGTAATGGCTTTACCGTATCGCCATCAACATTAAGTGAGATGCACGTTCGTATCGGTTTGAAGTGTTCCGAATCAGAATGCAATCTTCTGTTCGGTGGCACAAATGCCAAAGCAGCATTTGACAAAATGGGTGACACTAAAGGAACTGCTGTTTATAACGAGAACTATGTTATGGAAAAGCCCGTCGGTTTCAAAGTAGCATTTTGCGATACGGATACCCAAAGTCAGATGCTCGAAACTATCGAAGCAAGATATGGCTTTGTTGAACCAGCAAGTTCTACCAAAGTCTTTGTGGGTGAAACCATTCCTAAGTTATCTGAGTGTCCTGGATTTTCAAAGTTTGACTCTCTCGAAGCACTTTCAAGTGTGCTGATTTACTTGGGAGATCCTATTCGCATTGGACAGCCTGTTACGCTCAATGTTAATCGCATGAAGCGAAGCACATTACTTGTTGTCGGTAGCGAACATCGTATGAGTGATCAGATAATGGCAGTTTACATGAACAATGCCATTAAATCTGAGCCGCACAAATTAGCACTCGCAACAGAGCAGTCTATCTATTTGTTTGACGGTCTTTCTATGATGGGAGAACCTTTTGCAGAAAAGGTTGGAAGCGTTGTTAATCGAGGTGCCGCTGACATTAAGTTGGCAAAAGATGTTTTTGATGTTCTACCTCTAATTGACGAGTTGTACTCCATCTATGAAAAGAGAAAACAACAGCGTATGAGTATGGGCGGGCGAAAAGCACAATATGCTGCTATTCACATCGTTATCAACGACTTCCAATGGATAGAGCCAATCGTTCTTATGCTCAATAACAAATCTGTAGATGATTTCGTGGTGACTGCTAATACTCCAGAGCCATCCTTCTCTGAGAGTGGAGATGACTTGTTCGGATTTATCAATAAGCCTCATAAAAACGATTTGGGTGGGGTTATGGATAGTTTCTTAGCAGATTTGTCACCTGCAAAAACTACTACTTCATCCAACGTATCGTACCACAAGAAGCTAATGACCCTAATTGAATCGGGTTACACCTGTGGCTTTAATGTGGTAATGAGTTGTCCGGACTTTATCTCAATCAAGGAAATCATTTACGAATGTATTCCTAAATTCCAAAACAGAATTCTATTTGCACTTAGCGATAAAGATGCTGATCGTATCATATCGGAGGCACGAGTAGAAAACTTAAAATCCAACATTGCCCTGTATTATGATGGGGTCAACCCGGCTTATCAATTCAAGCCGTATGACATTATTTAAGAAAAGGAGTTGTTATTATGGCAGGTAAATCTTCCCCTGAAGCAATGGAGCGTATGATCAACAACATCACAAAGTTTATTCAGGTTCAGCAGAGTGTAGCACAGTCTCTTAAAAGCGACTATATAGCAGTCGGTGAGGAATGGGACGACAAGCAGTATCAAAATCTTGGTGCAGTCATTGACCAAGCCGTTGCTGCTCTATCTTCTAATTACGCAACATTGTCTGAATGCACTACGAGATTACAAGTTCTTAAGAGAATATTGGAAGACTATCTCTCCCATCAGATTTAAGTAAAGAGGTCAAAACATGGGCGATGGAGTAAATACAAATGTCGAAGCCCTGCATGAAATAAAAAACAGCTTAGTTCGTTTTCAAGAACGCATCCAACCCCTTCAGGGAGATTTGAGGCAAGCATTTCAAGAGATTGATGAGCAGCTTGCTGATGGAGTCAAGCGAAAAATGCGTCAGATTGAGGAGCGTCAAAGAAAAGAAACCGAGGAAGGTCGTACAGACTCCTTCGCTTGTGATACTTGTGGCGGACGAATCAGATTGAAAATCATGGGAGACACCACGCACTGTCGTGAAGCGGGATGCAATGGCACATTGCATCGAGTTTATACAGATCGATGCTATTCTTCTGTACCACGCAACTATGATAAGGAAGAACTTGAGCAAATGCGCCAAGTTGTAAACAATTATAATCAGCAAAAGGCGGATTTTTTGCAGTTGTTTTCTTCATTCTTTTCATCTGAAGCTGGTGATGTAAACAGAGGGGTTGCTTCTCTTGCAAGCTGTATCAGTATCTTGGAACAGTATTTAGGAACTGATATTTTGCTTGATGCAGGCTATGAACCAGAAGAAGCTAAAAAAAACGTTAAACGCATCAGCAACAAACAGTTTGGAACGAGCGGAAAATGGTGCTTTAGAAGTAGCTTTGATGTCAGATTTATCCGATGCCTTTATTTCAAAGCTCCCACAAAGACGTCGTTCCATTGTGCATACTGCTTATGCAAATGCACCAGACTATATCGTAGCTGCCATAAATCAGCATTTTGATCAACTTAACTATGTACGAGATACTAAGTACCAACAAGATCAATTTGGTAACTACATACTCAACGAGTATGGAATGAGAAGCAAGGAGCCTTGTCACTATTCTCAGGAGAAAAAATATATCGCTATGCACGATGAAATGACTGACGCCGAATATGCAGATGTAATTCAACATGAACTTGGTCATTTCATTGACGATATTTTAGGGCGGCCTTCAACCGGAAACGTATTTAGACAAGCATTTTCTGATGTAGCTTCACGCTACAATGTTGATACGCTTGAAGGAAGAAGGCTTCTCAATGATATGCTTGATGATGCTTTTTCTACTGGTGCTGCGTTTGACCGTAACATTACAGATATAATTTCTGCATTAACCATGAACCATCCTACTGTAGTCAACCGTTTCAATGACGAAGATGTGGCGTATTATCGCCATAAAGATGGTTATTGGAATCGCAGAAATGAAAATGGAACAAACGCTGGAATGAGAGAAAAGGATAGTTTCGCAAATGTTTTTGCAATCGAAACTGGTAATTATCGAATTTCGACAAACTTTGTCGAAAGATGGTTTCCAGAACTATCTATAGCTCTTAGGCAGAGTGTGGAAGGAGCATGATGATGGATATATATAAATTCGGCAAGCTATGCCAGCCGCTAAACAAAAAATACAAAGAACTATTTGGATATATTCCCCACCAGATGGACTACCCATGTACCAGAGAGGAGTATATCAAAGCATTGTCCCTGGCAATCAGTGAACAGAAAGAAGTATTCTACTTTCTTCCCGGATTAGCAAGAGAACAATAAGGAGGGAGAATACCAATGGCTATTCGAATAGGTGAAGATGGAACTATTATCAACGATGATCAGGTTATTTCTAGTAGTGGAACTATCATCCGAGATGATGGAACTATTGAATCTTCCAATATTGTAAGCAGTTCTGCGCCACAAAGAAATTATGTGTCTCATGTTGCGCCTGTTTCTCCGCTTGAAAACGGAGGAAATCGTCAGAGCCAAATGTCTGAAGAACCTCAGGTTCCAGTTGCTCAGCCAGAACACAGAATTTCTACTGCGACAATAAAGAGCATAGCAGACTTGGAATACGATCTAATGGTTGCGGAAGGTCATGTGAGAGGTTCTGTGCCTAAAACACCGATAATTGTAGTAGTTATTATGTTGATTTGCAGTATAGCAATTCATCCAGTATTTCTTATCGGAACAGCGATTGCTGGAATTATGGTTTTTATGGGCTTCAGCAAAAAATCTACTCACGAAGAAGAAGTACAGCGTTTGAAAAATGAAATTGAGTCGTTGAAACGACAGCGAAGATAGGGGGTATTTAGATGTCTATCTATACTGACAATATTCAGGATATGCTTGCAGACGATTCTAAAATTGCTATTAGACAACTTGAAAGCGATGCTATGGCAGGAAATTTAGAAGCTACATATCTGCTTGGTAAAGTTTATTACGATGGAGTCTACTACCCTCCTAACTCAAATAAAGTTCTTGGACTTTGGGAGAAAGGCGCACAAAACGGTAGCATTGACTGTTTGCGAGCTTTGGGTGATTGCCACTTCTTTGGCTTTGGCTATGAAGAAAGCAATGAAAAGGCAATGGAAATTTACAATGAAGTTCTGAGAAAAAGCCCTAATGATCATCAAGCACTATGCCAGATTGGTCGTATGCACGGTCACGGCTGGGGTGTTACCAAAAACATATCTTATGCTATCGCTCTTTTAGAAGATGCTTGGAAAAAGGGTTCTGGTAGAGCCGCTACAGAAATCGGCTTGCTATATATGTTTGATATGGAAAAAAACGTAGAAAATATCAAGGAAGCTATTAAATGGTATCAGCGTGGGGCTGAACATGGTGATGCTAAAGGCTGTTATCGAATGGGACTTCTCTATAAGTGGGGCGATTATGGCTTACCAGAAAGCCCGAAGATGGCGTATCAGTTCCTGTTTCGTGCCAAAGAATTGAGTGATGCCCTTTCACTTCTCATTACATCTGAAGGATGTGGTGTAGCATCACCAGCGGACATGAAAATGCTGTTTGAAGAAGCTGAACGACGTGCCAATTTTGGTGATGGGGAGCTTCAGGAAGCCTTGGGACAAGCCTATGTCCGTGGTCTTGGAGTCGCTGTCAATAAGGAGCTTGCATCTAAGTGGTATCTGAGAGCAATCGAAAACGGAAACACCTTCGCTGAATATCAATATGGTATGAAGTTTGCTTTAGGTATGGACGGTTTTGAAAAAGATATTCAGCAAGCCTATAAATATCTCTCTCATGCAGCACAAGCCGGGCAATCGTATGCAATGAAACCGCTTGCAGAACTTCTGGATGACGAATATATTCCTGGATTGTCTATGGAAGATAGGAACTCTCAAATGATTTACTGGTTTGAGAGGGCTGTAGAAAACGGTGAGGAGTGGGCAGCTGTTACTCTTGGCAGAAAATACGAGAATGGCTATACACCCGTTCAAGTCGATGTAGCAAAAGCAATCAATTACTATCAGATTGCCGCTGACCATGATATTGATATGGTTTACCTGTCTTTAGGTAAATTATATATGATTCCAGGTCCGACAGCAAATTACAAAATGGCACATCGTTATCTTTCTCTCGCACAAGAAAAAGCCACTCTGGATTTCCAGATTGCTGAGATTGAGTTGTGCTACGGGAAAATGAACAAAGATGGACTTGGAATACCAAAAAACCTGGAAGAAGCTCACAAGCATTTTACGATTGCTGCAGCAAAAGGCAATGCTGATGCTATTGAGGAATTGAAGCACATTAAAAAAGGATTGTTTGGGTGGAAAATCATCTGATACAGAATCTATAAATGGAGGTGAAAACAATGGGAATGAGTAAGTACGACGAACTGGTTACACAAGTCTTGAATTACTTGGACAATCGTGATTGGGATTCAGCGTACAGTTTGTTGAAGAACAAAGAGCTTCAGGGCGATGCAGCTGCTATTGCAGTTTTGGGCGAATTCTATATCAATGGTATTGGCATTCCAGAAGATGTTGAAATGGGTATTGAAATGCTTAAGAGAGCTATTGATGCTGGCTGTGCTGAAGCTACAGGTACATTGGCGACCTTGTACTTGCAGGGCGAAAAGGTTCCAACCAACGAACGACTTGCAATCAATTACATAAAGCAGGGTGCCGATATGGGCAATTCTGTAGCTATGGGCAAAATGGCTTCTGTGTACTTGTATGGCAGTTATGGAGTTCAAGACAACCGTATTGCTTTAGAATGGGCGCAGAAAGCTGCAAAACTCGGTGATCCGCTCGGAATGGAATGCCTTGCCGTTATCTATGATGATGGTATTGATGTTTACAGGAATCCAATGCAGGCAGCGCATTGGTATCGTGAAGTTTTGAACCATGAACCAGAAAATACATTCTGTATGTATCGACTTGCAGTATGCCTTGCCGACCCGTTTGAAGAATTCAACTTACATCCTGGTTACGGAATGCTCGAAGAAGCATATTTTTGGGCTTGCAAAGGCGTAGAAAAAGGAGATCTTGATTGTCATATGCTCGTTGCTTGGTTTTACGAAATGGGGAATGTTGTTAATCATGACTATGACATGGCATACAAGTATTTTAGGATTGCCGCAGATAATGGACATGAAATGTCCGCAGAACTTATCAAACGTTACCGCAAGAACATTTTCGGTAACTACTACATCCCGCAGTAAACGCCACCAGCGTTACTGAATATAAAATTCAAAACAAAGGAGAGAAAAAACATGATTAAAGCTGATGAATTAAGGGAGTTCAGACCTGTTGTTCGTTACAGAGACGGTAACCAGATCACTCTGCAGACCGTGCAGGAAGCGATTAAGGATTGCGCTCAGGGAATGGGTATTCCCGTTGCATTCTATACTGACCAGGTTAAGTCTGGTGGTATGTTCAACAAGACCATCGAGGATTGTATCGTGCTCTATCATCCTGAGCATCAGTATGACTACTTCAAGATTTGTGTGCGTGTAAGTCATCAGGGCAGTTATGCGTTTGTTAGTGCCATGGATTTCGGTACCAGCAAACAGATGAAGAAAGCAGGTCAGGCTGAAGCATACCGTGCGGATCGTAAGGGCAAGTCTATGAGCTACAAAGTGGGCTCTATGATTGGTCAGGGCCTTACCTCTATCGGCAGAAGCAAATCTAAGCTGGAAGAAGAACAGAATTACTATGCTTGCATCATCGATATCTTTGATGAAATCGTTTCCTAAAAAATCGTATTGAATATAGAAATGAAATTATATGCTGTTTAGTTGATATGGCATATATAGCTGATAAGATGAGATGGTAGGTTAAAGAGTATTATTTTAGGAGAGTTTTTATTTTTAAATTCTCTTATAATAATAAATAAGAAGAAAGGAGAAAAAGAATGTTTGCTGAATTCGAAAAGGAAGAAATGCTTAATGATGAAGATCTTTATATTAATGCAATGAATAACGATTCTGCTAGTTCATACGCTTCAAATGTAAGTGATTCTTGTTGTTGTTAATTAATTGAACGAAGGTCGAAGAATCTGATGGGCGTTGTCTTCGGATGACGCACATCAGATTTATTTATATAGGAGAAAAATGGGACTTAAATATTTAGAATTATTAAAAAATCAAATTAATGTAAGATCAAGCGTAGATAATTTTGATTTATATTGCCTCTTGCAAGGCATTTCTTCAAAAGAGAAGGTTAAATTGTTGAATCCAGAAAAATCAATAATTGAAAAATCAGAATTTCAACATAAATATAATATGTTTTTAAACTTCACTAGATTGAAAAATGATTGTGACTGTAATGAGGACACAAATGTTTATTTTCCGATTCAGAAATGGTTTGAATTATTAGTGGAAAAAAGAAAAATTAGAATAAATGCGAGTCTTCTGTGGAAAAACATGAAACCTTCATTAGATATTCTTTTAGAAAAAAGCATCAAGATAGCTAAACAATATTACGAGTCTATAAAATTAAAAGATACTTCTTTTGTTGAGTGGATGCTTGATAGTGGCTATCGAGAGTTGTTATTAGAATACCCGGTATTGTTGGATCAAATCAGTAATATTCTCGTTGAATTTATTGATTTAATAGAGGAATGTGTTCAAAAATTAGAATTACACAAAGAGGATATATATAGAAAGTTTGGAATAAATGTAGATGACACAATAACAGACATTAAATGCGATGTGTCTGATCGCCATTTTTGTGGGAAGTGTGTTGTTATAGTGTCATTTCAGTCAAAAAAAATAGTATATAAGCCAAGAAATATGAGCGTTGATTTTTTTTGGATGAAAGTGGCAAATTGGATTTCTGATATTGATAATCAAATAGAAGTAAGGGCAGCGAATGTGCTTGTAGGAAATGATTATGGGTTTGTAGAATGGATTGAAGCGGATTTGAATCTTTGTAAGGAGGAAATAGAAAAATATATTTATAGATGCGGAAATCTTTTAGGTGTGGTTTCTCTGCTAGGTGGTTCTGATTTCCATTATGAAAATGTAATATGTTCAGGTGCAACACCGATATTAATAGATGTTGAAACTCTTATTTTACCAAGTGTAAAACAAATCTATGCCAATGATCATAATAGTCTACAATTAGATGTATATATGAGGACGCAATTTATGAGAACTCTTTTATTACCTAAATGGATTGGTAATTCGCCAGAAAATGCGATTGATATAGGTGGATTCTCTGCAGTTCATAATAATGGAATTAATTTACCAAAGGATTTTGAGGGTAGAATTGTAGAATTTGGCGAATTACCAGAATTGTTTATAAAGGGATATAAAGACGTTTTAAAAACGATTTTGGAACATAAAGCTGAGTATTTAGAATTAATAGAAGATGTTAAGTCGATTAACTTCAGGTATATCCTTAGAAATACTCGAGTGTATTATAATTTATTAAGATATTTTTCTAATCCTATTTATTTGAAGAATAACAATATATTTAGTTGTGTTACAAGTAGAATTTTCACACCGTACCTATTGATTGGTAATGAGGAGGTTACAAGAGAAATGTGGCCGGTGGGCCAAGTTGAATATGATGAAATAAAAAAATTCCATATTCCTATATTCTCTGTAAATGGGAATTCGACAGATTTAATGGGTCCTGATGGAAAAATCGTTTTAAAAAATTATTTTTATATATCCCCCTATAATTATGTAAGTGAAACAATTGAACTTTTGGATGATCAACTAATAGATATTCAGATAAGATATTTGTTGGATGTTATTAATGTTCATAATGTCCAAAAAAAGAATTCATATAATTGGCAAATTAGTTATTTCGATATTAAGCGAAAATGGATGTCAATAAACAATAAATCTTCATTATTTGAATACTGTAATAATTTGCTTGCTAGTATTCAAAGTGCAGTTAGTAACTGTACGTTGAATGAGGAATTAGAATTATATTTTGCACCTGTTAAAGATTCTCGGACTGGTCGCTATTCAATGGATATTATGAAGGATGCGCTATATAGTGGACGTTACGGTGTTCAGATTTTTTTGGAAATGTATTATCATTTTTATGGTTTTGAACAACGGAAAAAAGCCTTAGAAAATCGTGTATTGAAGATGGCAAATGACTTTTATTTAAATACAAATGAAATGAAATGGTTCAATCTGTCGTTTACTAATGGTGTTGCAAGTTTGTTAATGGAACTGAGAAATTTTGCTCTTATTTCTAACAGAAATTCATTTGTTGAAATGATTTTTAAAATAATTAAAAGTATTCCTGAAAAAAATATTACAAGAAGTGAAGAGTCAGACTATTATAATGGAATTGCAGGGTTGCTTTATATTATATGTGATTGCTATAAGAAATTTAATGTAGACATAGATTTGTATGCGAGAAATTTGATCGAATATATTGTAACGGATTTATTTAAAAGATGTGATATTTGTGGATTATGGTTTCAAGAAGAGTTTTATCATCAACCATTAACTGGACTGGCTCATGGACAAAGTGGATATGCTTTGGCATTATCGAAAGCATTACCATATATAAATGAGGGTATGCGATTAAAAGTTACTTCACAAATTCAAAAATGCATGGATTATGAATACAACTGTTATGATAATAGTGAAATGAATTTGCCGGATTATAGAAAATTATTGTTAAAGAAAGGCGGAGATAAATCTCAAAAAAAATTTATGTATGGTTATTGCTCAGGTATTCTGGGAACTGCTTTAGTTGTATCAGAATTATCAGAAGAATTAATATCATTTCAAAAAAAAGAGATATGGAAGATGAATGCAGTTCAGTATTTGAAAAAGGATATATTAATTGGAAATGACTCATTATGTTGTGGAACAGCAGGTTGGATAGACTATTTGGCTTCGTGTCATAAAAATGAAGAATGGTCAGATGAATTGTTAAAAAAAATAATTTTTTCAATCAATGAACAGGGATATGTGTTCAATGGACTTGAAGGTGTTAATGAAATATCGTTATTTAAAGGAATGTCTGGAATAGGTTATTCTGTGTTACGATATATGGGCAAGTACCCGTCGGTATTACTGTAAAATAATCATTATTTGTAAAGATAAATGATTTTATGAAGGTGTAAATTTTATTTCCATGTCAAGTATAATTTAGTGTCTGCTGATTAAACCGTTTCCGGTTCAAAATCAGCAGGTTGTAACCCAATCAGCGCCAAAAGATAAATAAGAGCAAAAAGTATTCGTGACTGAATCTTAAATAAATTCGTCACAAATACAGATAACGCAATCGATGTAAGTGTTGTGTCATAGAGCTTGGTTCTTATCAAGTCCATTCCGTAGCAGCGTTTACTCAAACTGAATGAACGCTCTACCCCAATTCGATCGGTGTTATCCTGGTATTCCTACCTTTTCTCTTTAACTGATTGTTTTGTAAGGCTTGGTCTCCCAAGCTTTGGACCGGATAATCGTATTCCATGAAACTTACAGAATTTTCTGTTGTCTCTGGTTCGATATATCTGATCTGCCAGTAGGCGTTCCGGGTAATGACCAGTTCGTACCCTGAATCGTTCCACTGCTTCAACAAGTACTGTACTTTCATTGTAGGCATCATAGGATATTTTCTCTATTTTGCCAAGACCACTATCATCAATGCTTAAATCAAACTTCCAAACATGCCGATTGGCATGCCCTCCTTTTGTCGTTCCTGTCTTCCAGCACAAACAATCCATGAATCCTGTCAAGTTATAGTTTCTTCTTGATCCTTACCATGTTAATCTCCATTCCGCCGCCAAACGGCGGCATAAATAGTAATGAAAGTATTCCAACTTCCACTCTTTGGTGTAAAATAGCATGTAAGAAGCTACACTACAAAGCACGGGAGGAGAAGTTGTAATAACTTTCTTCGTTTTAGACAGCATGTTAATCAGTGTAAGTTCTGCCTTTTCAAGCACAAATAAGTGGTACTACGAGTCCGTACACTAAGAATTGTTTAAGCGCCTTAGTTTAATTGTGTGGCAGTTCAGTCAATGGCTTCTTATCTTTTACGAAAGGAGTCTGAGTTATGAAACTTACTTACCAAACCTGTTGTGGTGTCGATGTTCACAAATCTTTTCTCGTTGCCACAATTATTAAAACCACTGGGGGAATCGAACCTTCTTATCAAAAGATGCGCTTTTCTACCTTTAACAATTCTATCCTTGAATTCAAGCACTGGCTTCTCGACAATGACTGTCGGGATATCTGCATGGAATCCACCGGAAAATACTGGATTCCTGTTTTTAATTTTCTTGAAGATGAAATCAATGTTACCATTGCCAACCTCAAATGGGTAAAGGCGGTAAAAGGCAACAAAGACGATACGAAAGATTCTAAATGGATTGGTGACTTATTTCGTCTCGGACTTGTGAAAGGCAGCTATATTCCTTGTAAACCGATTCGTATTTTACGCGAATACTCTCGGTATCGTTACAAACTTGTTTCCTGCCGTTCCAGTGAAAAGAATCGATATCAGAATGCGTTATGGCTGACCGCTACTTTCTTTCACACTACATTCCTCCTTCTAACTGGTCAAATGGATTTACAAAGCCTTCCTTGTAGGAGGCTGCCAGACGAACGTAAATACAGGTGGAATTGATGGAGCTGTGGCCAAGATAAGCTTTCAAGGTCAGAAGATCCATACCATTTTCATAGCACCGGGTTGCATAAGCATGCCGGAAAGAATGTGCAGAGATACGAGAGTCCATACCAAGGGATCTTCTCAAAAGTAAGACTTCTCGTTGAATCCACTGCTTATCCATAGGATGGTCAAGGCGTGTCTGCTGGGTAAATAGCCACTCTCTGGGACGCTCCGGTGCTGGGAAAGTATACCAGTAATCAAGAATCATCTGCCAGATACTTTCAGTCAGCGGGACATAACGATCGCTGTGATTTTTTGAGTGGCGAATGTAAATCTTCGTAGAGGAATGAATAATATCGGCACAACGAAGATGACAGAGTTCGTCCAAGCGCATACCGGTAGCATACAACATGGATATCGCAAGCCTGACTTTGGGTTTCTCGGAGGCAAGAAGAAAACGTTTGACATCATCCGGAGAAGGGGGCATAAGGTAAATATGTAGGAAAAACCCGGAATGGTATCTGAGTCTTATCCCAGTCTTTATGAAGCACGTAAGTCTGAAAAAACTGCAGATAAGAAATAATCATGTTGATGGTGCGGTCTGATAATCCACGTTCAGATTGAATCTGGTCAAGAAACTCACGCATTGTCTGATAAGAAGCCTGATCTGGAGAGAGTTGAAGTTTTTCCAGATATGTGAGGTAAGGTTTAATATAAGAAACATAAACACGAATTGTGTTTTGAGAGAGCTTCTTTGCATGAAGCATCTGAATAAAAGTTGAAAATAGTCCATAATAATCTCCTTTGTAATGAAATGAAAGGTAATAATACATAAGTTTCATTACAAAGAAGGTGGAGGACGAATAAAAAAATAAAATATGTAGTTGTTGAGTTTTAAAATCCATGATAACATAAGCATAGCAGTTTTGGCAGTTATGAAGTTGTTTGGTGTGGTAACTTAACAATATATCATAAATGAAAAAACTGCTATTTTTATTTTGAGAAAACTGAAATTTTCGAGAAAAAAGTAGAGGAATTATGTACCTTGCACTAGCCGTCGCGCCAGCGACTTGGTACAATGAACGGACGATGTTGGATAATTATTTGATAGCTATTGTTGCGTGAGGTGTTTTGATATGGATAAGCCGGTGGTTCGTATTTCCGTCAGAAATCTGGTGGAATTTATATTAAGAAGCGGGGATCTTGACAACCGGGGAGGATCTTCTGACAGAGAAGCAATGCAGAAGGGCAGCAGATTGCACAGAAAAATACAGGGCAGGATGGGAAGCCATTACAGAGCGGAGGTTTCTCTTAAATATAAAACAGAATATGAAGATGTAAGTATCCAGGTAGAGGGCAGAGCTGACGGAATCTTCACAGAGGATGGACAGTGCTGGATCGATGAGATCAAGGGTGTCTATGCAGATGTCAGTCAGTTGGAAAAGCCTGTGGAGGTTCACCGTGCACAGGCAATGTGTTATGCCTGGATCTACGCACAGGAGCAAAAACCGGAGAAGATCGGAGTGCAGATGACATATGGGAATCTGGACACAGAGGAGCTTAAGTTTTTCAGAGAAGAATATACGCTGGAAGAGCTCAGTCTGTGGTACCAGGAGCTTCTGGACAGATATCATAAATGGATCGCATACCAGCTTGCATGGAAAAAAGAACGGAATGCGTCCATGAGTGATCTGGAGTTCCCTTTTGAATATCGTGAGGGACAGCGAAAAATCGTATCCGGTGTATATCACACTATATCCACAGAAAGACAGATTTTTGTCCAGGCACCTACAGGAGTAGGAAAGACCATGTCCACGATCTTTCCGGCAGTGAGAGCAGTTGGTGCAGGATTAGGGGAAAATATTTTCTATCTTACAGCAAAGACCATTACCAGGACTGTGGCTGAAGAAGCTTTCTCCATATTAAAGGAGCATGGACTGAAATTTAAAGTGATAACCATTACCGCGAAGGAAAAGCTGTGCTTCTGCGATAAAACAGAATGCAATCCTGAGAACTGTCTGTGGGCGAGAGGACATCTGGACAGAGTGAATGATGCTGTTTTTGAACTGTGGACCACGCAGGACAGCTATGATAGGGATACTCTGCTGGAATATGCGAAGAAATGGCAGGTGTGTCCCTTTGAAATGTGCCTGGATCTGGCAGTCTGGGTGGACGCTGTGATCTGTGATTATAATTATGTATTTGATCCCAATGTTTATCTGAAAAGATTTTTCGGGGAGGGTACTTCCGGAGAATACATTTTTCTGATCGATGAAGCTCACAATCTGGTGGACAGAGGAAGGGAAATGTACAGTGCCCATGTGGATAGAGCGGATGTACTGGAGGCGAAGAGACTGGCCGGGGATTACAGCAAAGGTCTGGTGCGAGCACTGGAAAAAGTGAACAGACAGCTTCGAACTCTGGAAAAGGAGTGTACAGAGTACGAAATCCTGCCAAATCCCGGAGCAGTTTCTCTGGGAATGCTTCAGGTGATGGGGGAGATGGATAAGCTCCTAGAGGAACTTCATGGAAAGGAACTTCCGGAGCAGCTGCTGGAATTTTACTTCTGTGTGAGAGATTTCCTGAACATTGATGAACTTCTGGATGAAAATTATGTGGTTTATACAGAAATGGGAGAAGGGGGAAAGGTGATTTTGCGGCTTTTCTGTGTAAATCCTGCAGCAAATATTCACAGATGTCTGGAAAAGGGAAAAAGTGCGGTGTTCTTTTCTGCGACTCTGCTTCCCATGGATTATTACCGTGCACTTTTAAGCACCAGAAAGGATGACTATGGGATTTATGTGACTTCTCCTTTCAGGCAGGAGAACAGGTGCATTCTCACAGGACGGGATGTGAGCAGCAGGTATACCAGAAGAGGATATGAGGAATATCACAGGATCGCATCTTACATTGCCAGAACTGTATGGACAAGAAAAGGAAATTATATGGTATTCTTTCCTTCTTATAAATTTATGGAGGATGTTCTGGAGGTGTATGAGAATGAGTTTTCAGCGGAATGGGTTCGCTGTATTTCGCAGACATCGGGAATGAATGAGAGGGAGAAAGAGGAATTTCTGGAGGAATTTTCTGCATCAGAGGGAACGCTGGTAGGATTTTGCGTAATGGGCGGGATTTTTTCAGAGGGGATTGATCTGATGGGAGAGAAGCTGATCGGAGCAATCATCATAGGGACTGGTCTTCCTCAGATTGGAACAGAAAGGGAGATCCTCAGGCAGTATTATGATAAAAAGGGTGTGAATGGATTTGATTATGCATACAGATATCCGGGGATGAATAAGGTGCTGCAGTCAGCCGGGCGTGTGATCAGAACCCAGGAGGACACAGGGATCATACTTCTGCTGGACGAGAGATTTGCAGGGAAAGATTACAGGAATCTGTTTCCTGCTGAGTGGTCTGACAGGGGAAACTGTACTTTAAATACTGTGGAAGAACAGCTGGGAAGCTTCTGGAACAGGATAAGAGAAAAGAACTGAACACTGATACTGAGATTCTGGTCTTTGCTGGAAAAAAGATAAAAATCTTGCTATCCTGAATAAAACAATATATACTTTGCTTACTGTGAATGGGATGTGAAAAGAAACCGTAAAAGGAGTTTTGCATGAGAAAAAATAGACAAACAGCGAAATATCATATTAAAAGTTATATCATAGCCGGAAGTCTGGCCGGAGCCATTTCCATGGCACTGGTTTTGCCGGTTCCTGTTATGGCTGCACAGCAGAGTCTTGCATCTGTCACCGGGCAGGCACAGATTCAGCCCATGGGAGACGGAAGCGGGAAATATATGATGAAGAGTGACGGATTTTACTGTCTGGATGTGAATGGCGCCGGAAGTACCCAGGCGGAGATCCATTATTTTCAGGATTATGAGATAGACGGAACTGTATTTGACGGATATTATTACCATGATACAGATGGGAAATTCAAAGCCTGCAGTCCTCATATGGAGCATCTGAAAGGTGTTGCAGTGTTTGGGGATAAGACAGATGAGGAAGCTGATACGCAGAATGCCCAGGAGGCAGAGAAATTTGACGGATATTACTTTGTGAACAATCTGGGGCGTCTGTCAGCAGCACCGCAGGTAAGGTATATTGACAATCTGGCAATAGACGGGATTACTCTGAATGGATATTATTATTTTGATGAAAATGGCAGACTGGTAACCGAGCCAGGTATCCATTCACTTGAGATGGACTGTTATGAAATGAATTTTGACGGAAGCTATTATTTTGGCGGTACAAATGGCACCCTGCTTCAGGAAAGCACAGTGACGGATGATGGTTTTATTGTGGATGATACGGGAAAGATCGTGAATATGGATGATCTTGGGATGGATAATCTGAAGCCTCAGCTTGAGAAGATGCTGTCCGGATATCAGGGAACCTGGAGTGTTTATGTGAAAGACCTTAATGAAGAAAAGGAAATCCTGATCAATGATACTTCCCTTTATTCTGCAAGTCTGATCAAAGCCTTTGTAATGGCAAAGACCTATGAGGACATGGAGCAGGTAAAGGCAGATGAGGCAAAGAAATTAAATACTGCAGATACAAAAACTGTAGATGTAAAATTAAATGACCTGCTGTGGAATATGATCACAGTCAGTGACAATGAATCCTGCAATGAACTGGTGAAGCTTCAGACAGATTCCCTTGATTTCAAAAAAGGTGCGGAGGATATTAACAAATATCTGGAAAAAGAGGGCTATACAGAGACAAGTGTGCAGCACACCCTCCATCCTGCAGCATCCGCACAGGAGAGTCTGGGTGGCAGAAACATGACTTCTGTAAAAGATTGCGGCACTCTGCTTGAAAAAATCTACAAGGGGGAATGTGTCAGCAAAGAGGCGTCAGAAGAAATGTTAAATCTTCTGTCAAATCAGGAAAACACCTGGAAAATCCCCCAGGGACTTCCGGATGGAATAAAATCTGCCAACAAGACCGGCGAGACAGACCAGGATCAGCACGATATCGCAATTGTCTATGGCGAAAAGACAACTTATATCCTATGTGTGATGTCTGAAAACTGCCCGGAGAGTACGGCGGTGACGAACATACAGAATATTTCAAAGATTGTATATAATTATTTGAACCTGTAGCCGCCAGACCTGCGCGGAATGATTGATTTTTATAGGAAAATCATGTATAATACCAACGAACTATGCCTATAGAAAAAGTTTAACCGAATCAGGCTGTGAAACAACTATTCAACTATGAGCAGATAGTCAAACGGATGATTTTATCCGCTTGATTCAGGAAAGTCAGGAGGAAGAATTTAAATGCGAGTTGATGCGGACGATTTTGCCCGACCTTGCAGCTGCGGCAGGGAACACCAGATTGCAGTGAAAGAGATTTTGATAGAAGCCGGAGCTGTAGAGAAGCTTGAAGAAGAGATGTCAGAGGGAATGCTCAGAGAGTACATATCCCCGCTGGTCATCTGCGATACCAATACCTATGCAGCAACAGAAGAACTTATGGAGGATATCTATGACAGGTGTCAGGTACTTGTTCTGGATGCAGAGGGACTTCAGGCAGACCGGCATGCAATAAAAATTGTGGAGAACAACATGGAAGAGGACATTGACCTGATCCTTGCAGTAGGAGCAGGCACGATCCATGATATCAGCCGTTATATTGCACATAATTACAAAGTACCTTTCATTTCAGTGCCTACCGCAGCAAGTGGAGATGGATTTGTAACAACAGTAGCAGCAATGACCCTGGATGGAGTAAAGAAGACTGTGCCTTCAGTAGCTCCGATCTGTGTATATGCAGATACAGATATTTTTTCAAAAGCACCACAGCGCCTGACTGCAGCCGGGATTTCAGACCTGATGGCGAAATACATCTGTCTTGCAGACTGGAAGATCGCGAACCTGGTCACCGGAGAGTATTTTTGCCGCGAAACTGTAAAGCTGGAAGAGAAAGCGTTAAAAACTGTGAAATCTTCGATTCAGGATATTACAGAGGGAGAGGAAGATGAATGCGAACAGCTTATGTATGCATTGATTCTTTCCGGACTTGCAATGCAGATGATTGGTAATTCAAGGCCTGCGTCCTGTGCAGAGCACCAGGTCACACATCTGTGGGATATGGAAGTGATCAATGGTCCGCTGGATGCACTCCACGGAGAGAAGGTTTCTGTAGCAGCACTTCTTGTACTGGAAGAATACAAGCGTATCGCTGCAGCCATCACACAGGGAAGATGTCACGCAAAACCCTATGAGAATGAGGACGAAGAGCTTCTGAAAGAAACTTTTGGAAAAAAAGGACTTCTGGAAGAAATAAGAAAAGAAAATGAGCCGGAATTGTTAGAAACTATTTCACCCCAGCATCTGGAAAAATGCCTGAACGGGATAGAGGAGATTATTGATGAGCTTCCCAGTGAACAGACTATGTTCCATTTGCTGGAGAAAGCCGGATGCGCGAAAACCGTTTATGATATCGGACTCGATGAAGCGGCTGTTTTGCCAAGCCTCAGACTTGCTCCTTATACAAGGAGACGGTTAAGCTTATTGAGAATCAGCAAGATGCTGGATATAAGAGGAGAATGATTATGCGTGTTGGAATGGGATATGATGTACACAGACTGACCGAAGATAGAGATCTGATTCTGGGTGGTGTGAAGATAGACTGGGAAAAAGGTCTCCTGGGACATTCAGATGCAGATGTACTGATCCATGCAGTTATGGATGCACTTCTGGGAGCTGCTGCACTGGGCGATATCGGAAAACATTTTCCGGATACAGACCCTGCATATAAAGGAATTTCCAGTATTCTGCTGCTGGAACATGTGACGAAGCTTTTGAGAGAGCACCATTATGAGATCGGAAATATAGATGCAACGATCATTGCACAGAAACCAAAGATGGCACCTCATATTCCACAGATGAGAGCCAATATGGCAAAAGCAATGGGAATCAATGAGTCTCAGCTGAACATTAAGGCCACTACAGAGGAAAAACTGGGATTTACGGGAAGAGAAGAAGGAATTGCATCTCAGGCGATCTGTCTTCTTAATGAAAGAAAAGAGAGTTAATGATAGAGAAAACTGGAGGAATAAAACATGAAACTTTTTAACACACTGACACGTAGAAAAGAAGAATTCGTACCTCTTGAAGAGGGAAAAGTTCGTATGTATGTCTGCGGTCCGACTGTATACAACCTGATCCATATCGGAAATGCACGTCCGATGATCATCTTCGATACCGTACGCCGATATATGGAATACAAAGGATATGAAGTAAACTATGTTTCCAATTTTACAGACGTAGATGACAAGATCATCAAGAAAGCAATCGAAGAGGGCGTAAGCGCACAGGAAATTTCCGAGCGTTATATTGCAGAGTGTAAGAAAGATATGGATGGCATGAATGTAAAACCTGCCACAACCAATCCACAGGCAACCCAGGAAATCAACGGAATGATCAGTATGATCCAGACTCTGGTTGATAAGGGATATGCTTATCCGGCAGCAGACGGTACTGTTTATTTCAGAGTTAAGAAGTTCAAAGAATATGGCAAACTTTCGCACAAGAACCTGGATGATCTGCAGTCCGGCTTCCGTTCTCTGCAGGTGTCCGGTGAAGACCAGAAAGAAGATCCACTGGATTTTGTTCTCTGGAAACCGAAGAAAGAGGGAGAACCATCCTGGCCTTCACCATGGTGTGACGGACGTCCGGGATGGCATATTGAGTGTTCTGTTATGGCGAAAAAATACCTTGGTGATGAGATTGATATCCATGCAGGCGGAGAAGACCTGATCTTTCCTCACCATGAGAACGAGATCGCACAGAGTGAATGCTGCAACGACAAAATCTTTGCAAAATACTGGATGCACAATGCATTCTTAAATATTGATAACAGAAAAATGTCCAAGTCTCTTGGAAACTTCCGTACTGTTCGTGAAATCAGTGAACAGTATGACCTGCAGGTGCTTCGTTTCTTCATGCTGAACGCCCATTACAGAAGTCCGCTGAATTTCAGCGCAGATCTGATGGAAGCTGCAAAGAATGCATTAGAGCGTATCACAGATGCAGCAGCAAACTTAAAGGACAGAAAAGCAGCAGCACAGACAGAAACTGCAACAGATGCAGAGAAAGAACTGCTTGCACAGGCACAGGAATTCGTAAAGAAATTTGAAGAAGCTATGGATGATGATTTCAACACAGCAGATGCACTGGCAGCAATCTTTGAACTGGTTAAATTTGCAAATACAAATGTATCAGAGGCAAGTTCCGCAGAATTTGCAGGAACACTTCTTGACACAATGGTGAAATTATGCGATGTACTTGGTCTGAAGGCTGTGAAAACAGAAGAAATCCTTGATAAAGAAATCGAAGACCTGATTGCAGAGCGTCAGGAAGCAAGAAAAGCAAAGAATTTCGCAAGAGCAGATGAGATCAGAGATGAGCTTCTGGCTAAGGGAATCATCCTTAAGGATACCCGCGAGGGAGTAAAATGGAAACGAGCTTAAATGATATGAGTGGAACAAACGGACTTAATGAAGAGAATTTGAGTAGTTTGAAAGGCATGCTTCATCAGTTGTTTCATTTGGAAGATAAAGACTTGCGAACATATTCTCCGCTGACATTGGCGTATATCGGAGATGGCGTCTATGAACTGGTGATCCGCACGATCCTTGTAAAAAAAGGCAACTGTCCGGTGAACCAGCTTCACAGAAAAGCCAGCAGTCTGGTTAAGGCAGGAACTCAGTCTTCCATGATGGAAGTAATCGAGCCCATGCTTACAGAGGAGGAACACAGCGTTTACAGAAGAGGAAGGAATGCTCATTCTCCTACAATGGCTAAACATGCAACCATGGCAGACTACCGCAGGGCAACAGGGTTTGAAGCTCTGATGGGCTATTTATATTTAAAAGATGATTTCAGCAGGATCATAGAACTGGTCCGTGCAGGGATTGGAGAGGATAAGATATGAGTGAACAGATAGAAGGACGCAATGCGGTTCTGGAAGCGTTTCGTTCCGGCAAATGTGTAGATAAGCTTTTTATCCTGGACGGATGCCAGGACGGACCGGTCCGCACTATTGCCAGAGAGGCAAGAAAAAAAGATACGATTATTAATTATGTGGCAAAAGAACGTCTGGATCAGTTAAGCGAGACAGGCGCACATCAGGGCGTAATCGCTCAGGTGGCAGCCTATGAATATGCAAGTGTAGAAGATATTCTTGCGAAGGCAAGGGAAAAAGGAGAAGATCCCTTTATCTTTATCCTGGATAATATTGAGGATCCTCATAATCTTGGTGCGATCATCCGTACAGCAAACCTTGCAGGTGCACATGGGGTGATTATTCCCAAGAGAAGAGCAGTTGGCCTGACTTCCACAGTTGCCAAGACTTCAGCAGGTGCATTAAACTATACACCTGTTGCAAAAGTTACCAATCTGGGACATACCATCGATGAACTGAAAGAACAGGGCATGTGGTTTGTATGTGCAGATATGGGCGGTGAAACCATGTACAATCTTAACCTGACAGGTCCGATCGGCGTAGTGATCGGCAATGAAGGTGAAGGTGTAAGCAGACTGATCCGTGAGAAGTGTGATTTCGTGGCATCTATTCCTATGAAGGGTGACATTGATTCCCTCAATGCATCTGTGGCAGCCGGAGTACTTGGATATGAGATTGTACGTCAGAGACTGCAGAAGAAATAAGTTTATCTCAGTCTGAGATAAAGGCTTCGTGAGGATGTGCAGCGATTATTAAGAGGAATTTTTGCAGCAGAAAATTATTCCACAATATTGTTATGCTATAAGAAGCCCTCTGGGCGAATGATAGAGATTTTCAGAAAAACGGAAGGGTTAAATTGATGAAACAGTATGACGGAATTAAAGATGAAGAATTAATTTCCCGTTTCAAAAACGGGGAATCAGAAATCCTCGACTATCTGATGGAAAAATACAAGAACATGGTCCGCAAGAAAGCAAGGACCATGTTCCTGATAGGCGGGGAGAACGATGACCTGATACAGGAAGGCATGATCGGACTGTTTAAGGCAGTCCGCGATTACCAGCCGGACAGGGATGCTGCATTCCAGACCTTTGCCAGTATATGTGTGGACAGACAGATCTACAACGCCATCCAGAGTTCCAACAGGCAGAAGCACCAGCCACTGAATTCCTATATTTCCCTCAGCGAACAGGATGGGGAAAATGAAGAACATCTTGGAGATAACTGGGGAGAGAACCCGGAGTCTATCATTATTGACCAGGAGAATGTCCAGGATCTGGAGCAGGAGATAACAGCAACGTTAAGTCCAATGGAGAACCAGGTTCTTGAATATTATCTGGCAGGAAACGGATACGGAGAGATTGCCCAGATCATGGGAAAAACACCCAAATCCATAGATAATGCATTACAGCGTATCCGAATCAAGATCAGAGAGCAGTTGGAGCAATATCAAAAATAGAAAGATATCTGTATAAAACCCAAAAATAAAAATCAAAAAGTTAAAAATAGGGATTGACAATACAAACAAGTTCTGATAGTATATTTAAATGTGAGCGGTAAATCCGACACAATGCTGATGTGGCTCAGAGGTAGAGCACTTCCTTGGTAAGGAAGGGGTCACGGGTTCAATTCCCGTCATCAGCTTGCTAAGAATAGCTTATTTACTGGGTTTGTGAGGTGCCAGTAAATCAAAGTTACTCAAGATAATCAGGACATAGGTTCTGATTATTTTTTTTGTGCAATTTGCAGTTCCGGGATACTGCTCAGAATTGCAGTTTTTGTACTGAGACTCTTCCTATTCCTGAAGATGATTTTAGGATGATATACTCGAATAAACCCAGTATTATTTTATAAACTTCTAAGAACTGTTTGTACTTCCAGAATGACAAGAGATATGTTATACTTACAGTGTTGTCCAACCGATACCCGGCAACGGGAGGAGGTGAAGTCTATATGGAGAATCTTGCTGTTTCTTTTCTTGTCACCTTTATGGCAAGCATAGCTGCCTATTATGTTTGCAAATGGTTAGACGGAGATAAGTAGGGCAACACTAACCTGGCAGTTTCTTGTCTGCCATAAAAAATAAGAAGAAGCCCCCAGTATTCGCACTACTGAGGGCTTCATTCTTTTTGTCTACATGGACTTGCTATTTCTTTTCGCCTACTGGCATTATAGCATATGCAGATCAGGAAATCAATATGCAAGTGATTCTGAAACATTCTGAAACAAATAAAAAAGAGTAAACTATCTCCTTGGTTTATGCCTTATTTTTCGTTAATATTCACCAATGTCGAACAGCTCGTCAAAGGTTATCTTCAGATTCGGAAACATAACCAGATGTAAATCTTCTTTATTCTGGGCTGTGACAGTCTTATAAAGATACGGATAACCAGTGCCATCTTCTTTGAAATCGAAGAGGTAAATCTCTACAGATTTTTTTCTCCAGTCAACGATCCAATACTCAGAGACACCGACCTTGCAATAAATATCCATCTTTTCATGTCGATCATATTCTTCTGTGGCATTGGACAAAACTTCCATCACAAAGCGGGGAATGCCAGTGAAAGAAATGTTCTTACGGTCTCTCAGGTTACAGATGATTGATACGTCAGGAATGATTACTTTATCATCATTTTCACGCCATTCATACTGAACACCATCACCAAAGACACGACATAAGCTGTCTTTGATTTGGCTGCCGATCTTGATAACAAAGTTATTGATAACCATAGAATGTTCCAGGTAAGTTTTACTTAAATCTTCAATTGGTAGTGCATTACTCATATTGCCGCACCTCCTTGATATGTTGATATAATTATAATATTTTGCAAGATGTTAGTCAAGGATATGAGCTGCTGAAAGAGAGTGCAGATGAGTCTGAGAGTTACTGTTCACACACCACTGTCCCGCGAGGTGTTTTGGCATGAATGTGCCAAAATCCCGAGACATACAAGCCAAAATTCCATTGCCGCAGGCAATCTGGAATGAATTTTGGCTACGTTACTGTGAACGGAGTGAACAGTAACGTCTGAGAAATATAAGGCCTGTCACTGTTGTGTAAACGGTTGACAGATGGAATTTCCAATGATAATATAAATTCATTCGACATAAAAAATATTCAGTTGTATTTTTTATATATAGATGTGTGATAAAACAGTATAAAATACGACAACAGGAGGGAAAAAGATGGAGAACGAAACAGTTTCCAAAAATTTTATTGAGAATATCATTGATAAAGATTTAGCAGAGGGTGTTTATGACACCGTGCATACGCGTTTCCCGCCGGAACCGAATGGATATCTTCATATCGGTCATGCGAAATCTATTCTTTTAAACTATGGTCTTGCACAGGAATATAACGGCAAGTTCAACATGCGTTTTGATGATACAAACCCGACCAAAGAAAAGAGTGAGTTTGTAGAATCCATCAAAGCAGATATCAAATGGCTTGGTGCAGACTGGGAAGACAGACTGTTTTTTGCATCTGACTATTTCGGACAGATGTATGAAGCTGCTGTAAAGCTGATTCAGAAAGGCAAAGCCTATGTATGTGACCTGACAGCAGATCAGATCCGTGAATATCGTGGAACTCTTACAGAGCCGGGTAAAGAAAGTCCATACAGAAACAGAAGCGTAGAAGAGAACCTGCAGCTTTTTGAAGAGATGAAAGAAGGCAAATATGCAGACGGAGAGAAAGTGCTTCGTGCCAAGATCGATATGGCATCTCCGAACATGAATATGCGCGACCCGGTTATCTATCGTGTTGCTCATATGACTCACCACAGAACAGGTGATACATGGTGCATCTATCCAATGTATGATTTCGCCCATCCCATCGAGGATGCGATTGAGGGAATCACACATTCCATCTGTACTCTGGAGTTTGAGGATCACAGACCACTGTATGACTGGGTTGTAAAAGAATTGGAATACCCACAGCCACCGAAGCAGATTGAGTTTGCAAAACTGTATCTGACAAATGTAGTTACAGGTAAACGTTATATCAAGAAATTGGTAGAGGAAGGCATTGTAGACGGATGGGATGATCCGCGTCTGGTTTCCATCGCAGCACTGCGCCGCCGTGGATTTACACCGGAATCCATCAAAATGTTTGTAGAACTCTGTGGTGTATCCAAAGCAAACAGCTCTGTTGACTATGCAATGCTTGAATACTGCATCCGTGAGGATCTGAAACTGAAACGTCCCCGTCTGATGGCTGTTCTTGATCCGATCAAGCTTGTGATCGATAATTATCCGGAAGGCGAAGTGGAATATCTGGAAGCTCCGAATAATATGGAGAACGAAGAACTGGGAACCCGTAAAATACCGTTTGGCAGAGAACTCTATATTGAGAGAGAAGACTTCATGGTAGATCCGCCTAAGAAATATAAGAGAATGTTCCCGGGCACAGAGGTTCGTCTTATGAACGCATATTTTGTAACCTGTACAGGATATGAAGCTGATGAAGATGGAACTGTACGTGTTGTACACTGTACTTATGATCCAGCAACAAAGGGTGGCAATGCGCCGGATGGCAGAAAAGTAAAAGGAACCATTCACTGGGTAGAAGCAAGTCAGGCAGGAAAAGCAGAAGTACGTCTCTATGAGAATATCGTAGACGAGGAGAAGGGTGTATACAACAAAGAAGATGGTTCTCTGAATGTAAATCCGAACTCTCTGACAAAAGTTACTGCATATGTAGAACCAGCACTTATGGAAGCAAAAGGCTATGACAGCTTCCAGTTCGTAAGAACAGGATTTTTCTGTGCAGATATCCATGATTCTAAAGAGGGTGCACCGGTATTCAACCGTATCGTGTCTCTGAAGAGCTCATTTAAACTTCCGAGAGCATAATGAGACTGAAATAGTAATATAATAATATAATCAGAATAAAAAGGGAATGTTGCTTCTACGATTGTACAATCGTGAAGTAACATTCCCTTTTGGTTACATTACTGTGAACGGTAACGTTTATTCTTCAGATTCAGATGCAGCGTCCATAGTCTCTTCAAAAGTTTCAGGTTCATCGGCATCTTCTTCCTCTTCTATATCTTTGATCTCAACTTCAGCAGCTTTATCGGAAGGCTTCTCAGAATCGTCTGTATCAGCAGTTCCTTCAGATTCTTCGCTTTCGGTGTCATCTGTTGCAGACTGTTCGCCTGTATGTTCCCAGGACTGGAAATCTTCGGCAGGTTCCTGATCTTCCTTAGCAGTTTCCTTTTCATCAGTCAGATCGAAATCATCAAAGTCATCTTCAAAATCAAAATCCTCTTTACAGGATCCTTTTTTGGCAATAAGGGCAGCTACAGCACCGGCAGCTGCTGCTGTAAGGGCACCTATTGCAACATATCCCCAGTATTTATTAATTTTAGCCATGATAATCATAAACTCCTTTCTGATATTCTCCTATTTTTGAAAGCGAGTCAGGATAAAAATATCTTTTACACCTGACATTATTTTATTCAGCTATAGGTTATTGTTATTTTAATACTTTTCAGATAAAAAGAAAAGCGAAATTTTTATGGAAAGAGTTAATGAAAGCAGTTGCATACCCAAAAGATACAAGGTATACTATGACAGGAAAGAAGAGGTTATTATGAGAAAAATTATTTTGGCGTCTGCTTCACCCAGACGAAAAGAACTGTTGGAACGGGCTGGCGTGGATTTTGAAGTACTGCCTGCATCAGGCGATGAGAACCGTATCTCAGACAATCCGGGAGAGGCAGTAAAACAGCTGGCTTCGGATAAAGCAGCTTCTGTTATCCGCACTATGAAAGATAGTGCCGACGGAACAATTGTGATCGGATCTGACACAGTGGTAGTGTTTGAGAATGTAATCCTTGGCAAACCTCATGATACAGAGGATGCAGTGAATACATTAAAGAAACTTCAGGCTGATACTCATCAGGTATATACAGGCGTTTCTGTATGGGAAAAGAAAGAAAAAGTCTGGACAGAACATACTTTTTATGAAAGTACAGATGTGACTTTTTATCCGGTTTCAGATGAGGAAATCAGAGAGTATGTTGCTACAGGAGAGCCTATGGATAAGGCCGGAAGCTATGGCATCCAGGGACTTTTCGGAATTTATGTAAAGGGGATCTGCGGAGATTACAATAATGTGGTAGGACTCCCGGTGGCCAGATTATTTTATGAAATGAAGAAATCAGGAATTGATTTAAGAGGATGACAAAAGATGATTAAAGCATGTATATTTGATTTGGATGGAACACTGGCTGATACGCTGGATTCCATGGCTTATGTGACTAATATTATTATGGAAAAATTCGGGTTGAAAACACTTCCGGTGGATAATTTCAGATATTACAGCGGAGAAGGGGCAAATATGCTGATCCGCCGCGCACTTAAGGATGCGGGGGATCCGGAACTTGCGCATTATGATGAGGGACAGAGGCTTTACCGGGAAATGTTTGAAGCAGATCCGATGTATAAAGTAGTTCCCTATAAGGGCATACCGGAAACCTTAAAGAAATTGAAGGAACATGGAATGAAGCTGGCAGTTTGTTCAAATAAACCTCATCCTGCAGCTGTGAAAGTAATTGCGCAGCTTTTTGACGGGGAATTTGATATGGTAGTCGGTCAGAGTGAAGCAATCCGCAGGAAACCGGCACCTGATGGTCCGCTTATGGTTGCGGAGAAATTTGGTGTAAAACCGGAAGAATGCATGTATGTGGGAGATACAAGTACAGATATGAAGACCGGTAAAGCAGCAGGAATGTATACAGTAGGTGCGCTATGGGGCTTTCGTGACCGAAAAGAACTGAATGAGAATGGAGCAGATCTTGTCGCTAAGAAACCGACAGATCTGGTAAAGATTTGCGAGGAACATGGAAATGATTAAGCTGGTTGCAAGTGATCTGGATGGGACGTTACTTTTACATAAGGCACAGTCTCTGCCTGAAGAAATTTTTTCGCTGATCAGGCAGTTAGAGGAACTGGGGATTATGTTTGTGGCAGCCAGTGGAAGACAATATCCGAATATGACAAAGCTGTTTGCGCCTGTTGCTTCAGAGATTTCTTATATTTCGGAGAATGGTGCACTGGCAGTGGATCATGGAGAGGTACTGTATCAGGATTCTTTTGACAGAAAGCTGGCAGGGGAGATTATTTCTGCAATCCTGGAAAAGAAGGATGCTGAGTTTACCTGTTCTGCAAAGGATTACCACTATCTGATGCCGAAGACAAAGAGATTTCATGACCATATGTTATATGAAGTAAAAAATGAATGCAGATTTGTAAACAGCATGGAAGAGATGACGGATCCTATCATGAAGCTGGCTGTGTTTGAACCGGCCGGCCTTACAGAAGAATCTGTGAAATACTGGATGGACAGATTTGGAAAAGAATGTGTTGTTGTCACTTCGGGAAATGAGTGGATTGATTTTATTCCTTTTGGAACAAACAAGGCAAAAGGGATCAGAGAATATCAGAAAAGATATCATATTTCGCCGGAAGAATGTATTGCGTTCGGAGACGAATATAATGATATAGAGATGCTTAAAGCGGTAAAATATGGCTTTGCCATGGAGCATTCCAAGGAGGGGGTACGGTCAGCTGCGTCCTATATGACAAAACAGGTTGAACCGGTCCTTGAGAAGCTGATCCGGGCAAAGGGAAAGATTGAGGAGGTTATTTAAAATGTTTACAGAAGAATGTATTAATACGTTTCTTGAAAATCAGGAGCAGCTTTTTCCACAGCCGGTAGCAGAATCATATGAAGCAGCGGAAGCATTCCTTGAGGATTGCATGGCGCAGGTTGTGGATTCTATTGAAGAAGTGAGAGAATATCTGGAAGAAGCAGGCGCTGATGTGGAAGGAATGTCAGATGAAGAACTGGAAGATGCAAGTGAGGTATTTGCTCTGCCGGATGGAAAATATCTGATAGTAGAAGGATAAAAACTGTTCGGCCAAATTATGGACATCACGTGATATATAGGAGAAATAACTGTAAAACACAGTTCGGTCCCTGAATATTGGAGAAAATTGAACTCTGATACTCAGGGACTGAAGCTGTTTTAAGGGAGAAAATACAGATTACATCTTCGGAAAATGCGATGCTATAATGCTCTTATACAGAGAAAAAAACGATGCTGTGGTCTGTGATGGGAATGAAAAGGGCAGACGGACACAGAAGCATCACAGAACTGTAATTATTCAGTATCTTCAAAGCGGATGCTGAATAATTACAAATCTTATTATAAATGAAAAGGAGGACTACAGATGGAGAGAAAGAGATTTCTTGCAGTTGTAATGACTGTGATGATGGTTATTTCAATGATCCCATCCATGGTTTTTGCGGCAGCTCCGTCAGGAGAAGTGGGCGGTAAGCTTAAGATTAAGGGACTTGCAGCTGTAGGTGCAGTGGTGAGTGCAGATTATGCAAATGTTACACCGGAAGAGGTTACAGATGAAGATTTTACTTTTTCCTGGTCAAGACAGACAGGGGAGAAGGAGTTAACACAGGTAGGTACTGAGAAAACCTATACGATCACTCAGGATGATCTGGGATGCAGACTGGTGCTTGATCTGACCCCTGTAGATGGAAGTGGACTGACAGGTACTCTTACTGCGAAGACGTCAGAGATAGCTGCAACTGATGAAGAGGCGAAAGCAGCGGAACAGGAAGCAGATACACAGCAGGCAGAAACAGCAGATGGAACAGAGAATGCACAGCTGGAAGAAACGGCAGATAATGCAGAAGGCGGTCAGGATTCTGAAAATCAGGATGCAGATAGAACAGAAGACCAGCTGCAGGTGGACGAGAACGGAAATGTGCAGACAGATGGAACAGAGAAAGATGAACCGGCAACAGATAAAGGCGATAAAGATCAAAAGATTTACGAAGCGACTGTCACTGTAGGGGACAGCAAAGATCAGATCTGTGATTTTGGAACAGTAAAGAGTAATCTTGAGGATGTGGAAGCACAGTATGTGCAGATTACGAATACCGGAAATGAGAGCTTGAATTTTCAGGAGATCAGTCCGGAACATTTTATGGTTCAGGATATTACAGAACCGCTGAGTGCAGGTGAATCTGTAAGCGTATGGATACAGCCGAGGGAAGGGCTGGAACCGGGTGAATATGATGATATGATCACATACCGGACGGAAGAAGGTATTGAAGTTTCTTTTGAAGCGAAGATTGCAGTTGAAGGTGAGGATGATTCATCAGATGACGAAGATCTGAAGCCTTCGGATGAGCCTTCTGCAGAACCGACAGAGACGCCGGATGACAGCGAGGCTCCATCGGCAGGTGACAATGCAGATGCATCTCTTGAGGCACAGTCTCTTGAGGTAAATACAGGAAGTCTTAATTTCAGCGATATCGAAGAAAATTATACACAGGCCAATGAGAAACTGTCCGTAACCGTAACAAATACAGGGGATGGAACTGTCACTTTAAAGATACCGAAATCAGATTATTTTGAGGTGATGAACGAAGATGGAAGTGAAGCTGTATCAGGAATAAAGATTGCAAAAGGTGATTCTCTTATGTTCATGGTACAGCCAAAAACCGGTCTGACGAAGGGTGATTACAGTGATACCCTGATATTTGAAAGTGAAGAGGATCCGGAAGTAGCAGTGCAGGTAACTGCGGAAGTATCTGTAAAAGAGGCAGAACAGGAACAGATCACAGCAGTTCAGGCAGATCCGGAATCTTTCAGTTATGATGATCTGAAGGAAGGTTATGATACTCCTGAAGCGACGACCATTACACTTACCAATACAGGAAATACAACTGTTTCGCTGATGCAGCCATATGCAGAGTATTTTGATATTGGGGAACTTTCGGCATCAGTGCTGGAGCCGGGAGATTCTGCTGCATTTACAGCAGTACCGGTGACCGGTCTGAAAGTCGGCAATTATCTGGACAGTATTCAGATAGCCCAGACCAGTTCGGAAGGACAGGAAGATGTATTGACAACGATCAAAGCTTCTGCGACTGTTTCGGAATTGAAAAAGATTTATAAATTATCCGTAACACCGGAAGAACTGAATTTTGGAAAAGCAAAAGAAGGATATAGTGAGGCACCGGAAGCGCAGAAAGTTACAGTGACGAATGAGGGGAATACAAATGTAACTTTAAATGCACCGTCAGGTAAAAACTTTAAAATCGGGAAACTTTCAGCCACAGAGCTTGCGCCGGGGGAGAGCTGTACATTTAAAATCCGCCCGAAGGAGGGTTTAAAGGCCGGCTCCTATACAGAGTCAGTTGTGATTGATAATGAACAGCAGATCAGTGCAGAAGTGAAAGTTCAGTTTACGGTTAAAACTGCCCGCAAGGCGAAAATTGCAGATCCGGCAGATAATAAGATTACAGGAATCAGTTCAGATGGATACACAACACAGTCAAAGATTACATTTACAGCAGTCGGAGCGGGTATGGACAATGAAAGTCCGGGAAAGGGAGATGTCCGCTATGTACCGTATAACTGGAAAGTGATCAATACAAATAGCTGGAGCAGTGCACCTTATACTGCTGCATTTGGAATTACGAAGGCCGGAACCTACACATTGACAGTTACATTTGACCGTCAGAAGTATAATGGAAGTGAATGGGAGAATACAGGGGAGCAGGATACTAAACAGGTGAATTTCAGTATTACACAGGCGCAGACTGTAACTGCAACTCCGACTCCGACTCCGCAGCCGAATGGAGCAACTGCGAAATCAGCGGTAAAGACAGGAGATACGACTAATATCACACCGTTTGTGATTATTCTGGCGATTGCAGCAGGATGTATTGTGGGAGTTGTGGTATACAAAAGACGAAAGAAATAAGAGTTATCTGAAGAAAAAAATACAGGGGAATATGTAAAATATAAAATTATTAGCACTCGTTTTTGACGAGTGCTAATTTTTTCTTGACTTTTGGAATAAATGGTATTACTATATCTTTCAGAGAAGCAACTTACAGGAGTCAAAAGCTATTTCAAAGGATAAACAGGAGAGGATAGTTTTGGCTCAGGAGGCAGAGCAGATAAGAATGCAGTATATTGACAGATAAAGTTGCGGCAAATGATTAAAAACAAAAAGGAGTGTGGACAGCATGGCTGTAAAACATGGAAATTTATCAATTAACAGTGAAAATATTTTCCCAATCATCAAGAAATGGTTATATTCCGATCATGATATTTTTGTAAGAGAGCTGGTCTCCAACGGATGCGATGCGATCACTAAACTGAAAAAACTGGAAGTAATGGGAGAATATACTTTTCCGGAAGGATACAAACCGGAGATTCAGGTAATTGTTAATCCTGATGAGAAAACTCTGAAATTCATCGATAATGGTATTGGCATGACTGCTGATGAAGTAGAGAAATACATTACTCAGATTGCTTTTTCGGGTGCAACTCAGTTTCTTGAGAAATATAAAGACAAAACTACAGATGATCAGATGATCGGTCATTTTGGACTTGGATTTTATTCTGCATTTATGGTAGCGGATGAAGTGCATATTGATACACTTTCCTATACAGAAGGTGCACAGCCTGTACACTGGTCCTGTGATGGCGGAACAGAATATGATATCCAGGAAGGTAACAAGAATACGATTGGTACAGAAATCACCCTGTTCCTGAATGAAGACTGCCTGGAATTTGCAAATGAGTACCGTATGCGTGAGATCCTTGAGAAATACTGTTCTTTCATGCCGGTTCATATTTACCTTTCCAAAGCAAATGCACCTCAGGAATATGAGACAATTGATGAATCTGAGTTAAGAGACGATGATGTAGTTGTTGAACATATTCATGAGGAAGCAAAGACAGAAGAAAAAGAAAATGATAAAGGTGAAAAGGAAGTTGTTGAAGTTTCTCCTGCAAAGGATAAAGTAAAGATCAATAAACGTCCGGTTTCCATCAGTGATATCAATCCTCTCTGGATGAAGCATCCGAATGAATGTACAGATGATGAATACAAGGAATTCTACCGCAAGGTATTTATGGATTATAAGGAACCGTTATTCTGGATACATCTGAATATGGATTATCCGTTTAATTTAAAAGGTATCCTGTACTTCCCGAAGATCAATACAGAGTATGATTCCATTGAAGGAACGATCAAACTTTATAACAATCAGGTATTTATCGCAGATAATATCAAGGAAGTAATTCCTGAATTCCTGCTTCTTCTGAAAGGTGTGATCGATTGTCCGGATCTTCCATTGAACGTGTCACGAAGCGCATTGCAGAATGACGGATTTGTACAGAAGATTTCTGAATACATTTCCAAAAAAGTGGCAGATAAGCTTACCGGAATGTGCAAGACTGACAGAGAATCTTATGAGAAATACTGGGATGATATTAGCCCGTTTATTAAATATGGCTGTATTAAAGATACTAAGTTTGCAGAGAAAATGGGAGATTATGTACTCTTTAAGAATCTTGATGGCAAATATCTCACATTAAAGGACTGCATTGAAGAGAATAAAAAAGAAACAGAAGAAACTGAGGCTCAGACAGAAGAAAAGAAAGAAGATGCAGCAGAGTCTGAAAACAAAGACAATGCGGAAGCGAAAGAACCTGAGAAGACAGTAATTTTCTATGTAACTGATGAAGTTCAGCAGAGTCAGTATATCAATATGTTTAAGGAAGCAGGAAAAGATGCCGTTATCCTGAAGCATAATATTGACAGTGCATTTATTTCCAGTCTTGAGCAGAAACATCAGGAAGTACAGTTTAAGCGTATTGATGCGGATCTGACCGAAGAAATGAAGGGTGAGGGTACTGCCGATGAAGAAACTGTCAAAGCACTGACAGAACTTTTCCGCAAGAGCCTTAATAAAGATAAACTGGAAGTACATGTTGAGAATCTGAAAAATGAAAATGTATCAGCAATGATGACTCTTTCCGAAGAGAGCCGCCGTATGCAGGATATGATGAAGATGTATAATATGTATGGAATGGATCCGAATATGTTTGGCGGACAGGAAACACTGGTTCTGAATGCGAATCATCCATTGGTTAAATATCTGGCAGAGAATCAGGAATCTGACAAGGCTCCACTTATCTGTGAACAGTTGTATGACCTTGCGATGATGAGCCATAAACAGCTTTCACCGGACGAAATGACCAGATTTGTTCAGAGAAGCAATGAAATTTTGCTGATGATTGCAAAATAAGATAGAAAGCAGGCAATTTGCCGGCAGATCAATGAGAGGACAGATACGCCTGTCAGAATAGCAGAATATCAAATAAGGAGCAGAGAATAATTTTTGCTCCTTATTTTTGTGGAAAACAATTACATTGGTATTGACAAATGTCTTATGAATTCCTATTATTAAGTTGCCGATATTTTAATGAATATGCCGAATCCGCAGAAAATATAACGGGTTACAGAGAATAGTGACTGCAATGGTGCTTCCGGGCAGCCAATATCGTGACTTTCATTTACTTATAGAGAAATGTGTGTAAATAAATGAGATATCCAGATCTGTAAAAACGCAGATTATGGAAATTACAGGAGGAACGATGTATGAGTGCAGTTTATGGAGTTATTAGAAAATTGGGTGCAACATCAAAGTATAAAGGATACTATTATGTTGTGGATGCAGTAGAAATGGCGCAGAAAATTTGTGAGCGTCCGGTAAAAGTCACCAAAGATATTTATCCGGTCATTGCAAGAAAATATAAATCAACGCCGTCTAATGTAGAACACAACATAAGAACATTGGTAAACTTATGCTGGATGAATCATAAGGATACACTGGAAGAAATGGCAGGGTGTACAATGGCAGATAAACCGACGAACAGTGAGTTTATAGATATTCTGGTCTATTATCTGCGTTATTCAGATAAAGACTGATAACAGAATCTGCTCATAATTTCTCACAGGGAATGTGATGACTGGAGAGAAAAACAGCCATGGAATCATCCCAGAGATGTTCCAGACGTTTATCCGGACTGAATGAAGTATAAGAAACACCTGTTGTACATAAAAGGGACTGGTTCTTGTACCGGATATTCAGATAAAAGCTTTGCACAGGAATATCTGCAATATGCTGTTCATTTTTTAACAACGACTGTGTCTGATTATGGGAAAGTTCAAATACAATCCTGAAATTCAAAGGTGTGCGTCTGCCGCGTATGATAGAAAAACAATAAGGTTTTACATCATGCCAGAGGGAATATTCTGTGGAATTCTCCTCAAAAGCAGCCTTTGTGTCAGTATCAAAGAAATCGTAATGAAGTTTTCCGTCTATGGTAAAAGTGTTGAAGGTTGTCACAGATGCCTCGACAAGAGAAAAACGGTCAAATACCTCACCGATCAGAAGTTTATTCATAAAATCTTTTACATCAGTAATTTTTAAAGCAAGCATACAACACCTCTCTGATAACATAATTTACAGCTGTTCAGAATTAAAAAAAGATTTCTGGATTGCTGCATGTTTCTGAACATATTTTGTGGATCAGGCAGCGCTTCCTGCACTTTGCGGGAAGCGTCTTTTTATTATAAAGCACTTTTTAAAAAAAGAACAGAGTTTTTATTAAAAAGTCTTTTCAAACGCAAATCGGTGTGATAAGATATATCTGGTATTGAATACTACATATAATGGAAAAGAGGACGATATAATTGAGATATAAGATTATCATAGATAGTTGCGGAGAACTTTTGGATGAATGGAAAAATGATGAACGTTTTGAATCCGTTCCGTTAACATTAATGGTAGGAGCTGAACAGATCATAGATGATGAGACATTTGATCAGGCAGATTTCCTTAAGAAAGTGGCTGCCTGCCCGGAATCTCCGAAATCAGCCTGCCCGTCACCTGAGAGATATATGAGAGCATATGACTGCGAGGCTGAACATATTTATGCAGTGACTTTGTCTTCTGAGCTGAGTGGTTCCTATAACAGTGCGTTGCTTGGCAGAGATCTTATTATGGAGGATCATCCGGATAAAAAAATCCATGTGTTTAATTCCCGTTCCGCATCCATCGGGGAAAGTCTGATCGGAATGAAGATACAGGAATGTGAAGAAGCAGGGATGAGTTTTGAAGAAGTTGTTTCAACTGTGGAACATTATATTGAAGGACAGCATACATTTTTTATACTTGAGAATCTTGATACTTTGAGAAAGAACGGCCGTCTGAGCAAAGTGAAAGCGTTAGTGGCCAGTGCATTGAAAATCAAACCGGTCATGGGTTCTACGGATGATGGAAATATCTGCCAGCTGGATCAGGCAAGAGGCATGAATCGTGCTCTGATCAAGCTTGTAGAGCAGGTAATCGAGAAAACTCCGGACAGTGCAGAGAAGGTTCTTGCCATCAGTCACTGCAATTGTCCGGCAAGAGCACAGGTGCTCAAAGAGGCTTTTGAAGAGAGAATGAAACTTGCAAAGATCGTAGTCCTTGATACAGCGGGTGTAAGTTCTATGTATGCAAATGACGGCGGAGTGATCGTTGCAGTATAAACTAATTGTTTTCTTTTGCAGTAAAGTGTGCTATAATCAGAAAATACGAAATATTGATGCAAAGGAGATCTATCATGAGCCAGAAGAAAGTCGATGCTTATAAGGCCAGAAAAGGACTGCATAACAAAACAGACAGAAAAGAAAAAGTACTTTTTGGACTGGAAATGTTTGCCTGGGCATTCATTTGTGTTGTGATTGTTGCATGGATTGGTTATTCTGCATATGTAAAAGTGACAGGAGCCAAAGAGAATGTGGTTCAGAATACAGTAATGGATACTACTGCACTTGACAATTACATTTCGAATCTGTCAACAGATGCATCCGATGGTACAGACAGCACTGATGCAGATACAGCGGAGGAAGAAGATACAACAGCTTCCACTGATACAGACAGTGAAGATGCTGATGCAGCAGACACAACCGCAGATGATTCTGAAACGGAAACCGCAGATAAATCTGAAGAAGCAGATGATACAAATGTAGCAGACGATAAAGCTGCAGAAACAGCAGATTCAACAACGGATGCAGACAGCGCAGATGCTAAATAGAAATTGAATCTCTGATGGATTCACAGAAGAAAAGCAATAAAAAATCCCCGGATAATCCGGGGATTTTTTTGAGGTTTAATCCGTATAGAAAAGTGCGGAATTCAATCCTCTCGCGTTAACAAAAATTATAAATTATAATTTTGTAACGTTTGCAGCCTGCATACCACGAGCACCTTCTGTTAAGTCGTATGTTACAGCCTGTCCTTCTTCAAGGGATTTGAATCCTTCACCATTGATAGCGGAGAAATGTACAAATACGTCTGCACCGTCTTCACCAGTGATAAATCCGTAACCTTTTTCTGCGTTGAACCATTTTACAGTTCCCTTGTTCATGTTGTTACCTCCATAAAAAATAAAAAAATTATATAGTTTCTGGCAAATAAAAAAATCACCAGATTTTACAGATTATATACTGTTATATAATCTCTAAAAACCAGTGACTATACATTAAATAATCCAGATATGAACTGATTATATCTCCCGCATTTTGAATTGTCAAGCAAAAAAGACTGCACATCAGTAAAAAAAGGCTTTATAAAAGAAGAAGTTTCGTGTATTATGTATATCAGAAAGTTATTGTCAAACGACAACGAAGGGAGAGAATTGCATGGGTATTCTGATTCAGGGAGGACGTATCGTAGATGCGGCTACTGACACTGATAAAAAAGGCGATATTTATCTGGAAGATGGCGTGATCACCGAGATCGGTGAGAAACTTAAAATAAAAGATAAAAGCGACAGAGTAATAGATGCGAAGGGATGTCTGGTAATGCCAGGACTGATCGATCTTCACGTTCATTTCAGAGATCCGGGACAGACACAGAAAGAGGATATAGAGACAGGTTCCCGGGCTGCTGCAAGAGGTGGTGTGACAACGGTTGTTGCAATGCCGAATACAACACCGGTAATTGACAGTCCGGATCGTGTAAATTATGTGCATAATAAGGCAAAACAGCTTGCCGGCATTCATGTGCTCCAGGCAGGTGCCATTACGCAGGGGGAGAAGGGACAGGAACTTTCTGATATCGAAGGAATGGTAAAAGCGGGAATCCCGGCATTATCTGAAGACGGCAAATCTGTTATGAATACCAGACTTTGCAAAGAAGCTATGGAAGTGGCAGAGAAATTCAATGTTCCGATTTTTGCTCACTGTGAGGATATTGATCTGCGCGGTGATGGATGTATGAATGAGGATGAGAATGCGCGGAGACTTGGTCTGCCAGGTATCTGCAATGCAGTTGAGGATGTGATCGCAGCGAGAGATATTCTTCTTGCCAGAGAGACAGGGGCAAGACTGCATCTGTGCCATTGTTCCACAGAAGGTGTTGCGAAGATGATGGAGATTGTGAAGGAAGAGGGATTGGACAATATCACAGCAGAGGTTTGCCCGCATCATTTTATCCTCACTTCCGATGATATTAAATGTGATGATCCAAACTATAAGATGAACCCTCCTCTTCGTACGAAGAAAGATGTAGATGCACTGATCCGAGGACTGAAGGATGGTTCCTTTAAAGTGATCAGTACAGATCATGCACCTCATGCAGTGCCGGAGAAGACAGGCTCTATCCGGAATGTGGCTTTTGGCATTGTGGGAATTGAGACAAGCTTTGCATTGTCTTATACTGCACTTGTAGAAACCGGAATTCTTACAATCTCACAGCTTATTGAGAAAATGAGCTGGAACCCGGCACAGATTCTGGGAAGTGACAGAGGTACACTTCAGAAGGGACATCCGGCAGACATTGTCATTGCAGACATTGATCACGAATATAAAATAGATAAAAATGAATTTGCTTCCAAAGGACGCAACACACCATTTGACGGATGGAAAGTAAAGGGAAAAATTCTCTATACAATCTGTGATGGAAAAGTTGTATACCAGAATGCATAAAAATACCATATCAATATTCAGGAGGAAAGACTCATGATCAACAAACTTATTGAAAACATTAAAAAAACAAACGCTCCTATCGTAGTAGGACTGGATCCGATGCTCAACTATATCCCGCAGCATATTCAGAAGAAAGCTTTTTCTGAACTGGGGGAAACATTAGAGGGAGCAGCAGAAGCTATCTGGCAGTATAATAAAGGAATCGTTGATGCGATCAGCGATCTGATTCCTGCAGTGAAACCACAGATCGCAATGTATGAGCAGTTTGGTATTCCGGGCTTAATGGCATATAAGAACACCATTGATTATTGCAAAGAAAAAGGTCTGGTAGTTATTGGAGATATCAAACGAGGTGACATTGGTTCCACATCTGCTGCATATGCAGTCGGACATCTGGGTAAAGTTCAGGTGGGAAGTAACAGAATCGCAGGTTTTGACGAAGATTTTGCGACAATCAATCCATATATGGGATCTGACAGTGTCAACCCGTTTATCGATGTATGTAAAGAAGAGAACAAAGGGCTTTTTGTACTCGTAAAAACATCCAATCCGTCCAGCGGAGAGTTTCAGGACAGAATCATTGACGGACGTCCGCTTTATGAGTGGGTTGGAGAGAAGGTTGCCCAGTGGGGAGAATCACATATGGGAAATGAATACAGCTATGTAGGTGCTGTAGTAGGTGCAACCTATCCGGAAATGGGAAAAACTCTCCGTAAGATCATGCCGAAAACCTTCATCCTGGTACCGGGATATGGTGCACAGGGCGGAAAAGGTGCCGATCTTGTTCATTTCTTTAATGAAGACGGACTTGGTGCAATCGTCAATTCCTCCAGAGGAATCATTGCAGCTTACAAACAGGAAAAATATGCTTCCTTTGGTGAATTAAATTATGCAGATGCATCCCGCCAGGCGGTAAAAGATATGATCGAAGACATCAGTACTGCTTTAAACAATCGCTAGGAGGCATGAAATGAGCGAAAAGACAAGAGAAATCTGCACTGTTGTAAGTCAGGAGAGCATTGGTGCAGGCATTTACAGTATGTGGATCCAGACTGACAGAATTGCAGCAGATGCGAAACCGGGACAGTTTGTATCTCTTTATACAAATGATAAATCCAAAATTCTTCCCAGACCGATCAGTCTTTGTGAGATTGACAAAGAAAATGGCCGTCTTCATCTGGTTTACAGAGTGACCGGACAGGGAACCGGAACCGATGAATTTTCACAGATGAAAGCCGGAGATACCATTCCGGTACTGGGACCTCTGGGAAATGGTTTTCCTGTAGAGAAGGCTGAGGGGAAAAAAGTTTTCCTTATGGGTGGTGGAATCGGTGTTCCTCCGATCCTGGAACTTGCAAAGCAGATGAAATGTGAGAAAAAACAGATCATTGCAGGATACAGGGACTGTCATACGTTCCTCAGAGAGGAATTTGAGGCGGCGGGAACACTTTATATTGCCACAGAGGATGGCAGTGTGGGAACAAAGGGCAATGTTATGGATGCTATCAGAGAGAATGCTCTGGAAGCGGACGTGATCTATGCCTGCGGACCAACTCCGATGCTTCGTGCAATCAAGAAATATGCCGAAGAAAATGGGATTGAATGTTATATTTCCCTGGAGGAACGTATGGCATGCGGAATCGGTGCCTGCCTTGCCTGTGTGTGCAAATCCAGAGAAAAAGATGCACATAGCAATGTGAATAATAAGAGAATCTGCAAGGATGGCCCGGTATTTCTTTCTACGGAGGTGGAAATCTGATGGATATGAGTGTAAATATTGCCGGCGTAGAGTGGAAAAATCCGGTAACAGTGGCATCCGGAACCTTTGGTTCAGGAGCAGAATTTGCTGATTATGTAGATATTAATAAGCTGGGAGCAGTGACAACCAAGGGCGTAGCCAATGTCCCGTGGGTCGGAAATCCGACTCCGCGTGTGGCTGAAGTTTACGGAGGCATGATGAATGCGATTGGTCTGCAGAATCCTGGTATCGATCTTTTCTGTGAGAGGGATATTCCTTTTTTGAAACAGTATGATACAAAGATCATTGTAAATGTATGCGGTCATGCGCCGGAAGAATATCTGGCAGTGGTGGAACGTTTGGCAGATCAGCCAATTGATATGATGGAGATTAATATTTCCTGCCCGAATGTAAATGCAGGATTCCTTGCATTTGGTCAGGATGCACATCATGTAGAGGAACTTACCGCTCAGATCAAAAAGATTGCAAAACAGCCTGTGATCATGAAGTTAACACCGAATGTCACAGATATCACAGAGATTGCAAAAGGTGCGGAAGCAGGCGGTGCAGATGCGGTATCCCTGATCAATACACTGACAGGAATGAAGATTGATATCAACAGGAAGACTTTTGCGCTTGCAAATAAAACCGGTGGTGTTTCCGGACCGATCGTGAAACCGATTGCTGTCCGTATGGTTTATCAGGTTGCACAGGCAGTCAATATCCCGATCATCGGAATGGGCGGAATTTCCTGCGCAGAGGATGCAATTGAGTTTATTCTTGCAGGAGCCAGTGCAGTATCTGTGGGTACGGCAAATTTCCACAATCCGGCAGTGACACTGGAAGTGATCGATGGAATTGAAGCGTACATGAAGAAGAATGGATTCAATTCCGTAAAAGAGATGGTTGGTATTGTAAAATAAAACAGATACAGGAGGCATAACATAAGATGGAACAGTATAAACAGGAATTTATTGAATTTATGGTAGACAGTGAAGTTCTGAAATTCGGAGAATTCACTCTTAAAAGCGGAAGAAAGTCCCCGTTTTTTATGAATGCAGGCGGATATGTGACAGGTTCTCAGTTAAAGAAACTGGGTGAGTACTACGCACATGCCATTCATGATAAATATGGCGATGATTTCGATGTGCTTTTTGGACCTGCATATAAGGGAATCCCGTTAAGTGTTGTAACTGCAATTGCATTCAGCGAATTATATGGAAAAGAAATCCGCTACTGTTCAGACCGTAAGGAAGAAAAAGACCATGGTGCAGATAAGGGAAGCTTCCTCGGAAGTAAATTAAAAGACGGCGATCGTGTAGTGATGATCGAAGATGTAACAACATCCGGTAAATCCATGGAAGAGACAGTACCGAAGGTAAAAGGTGCGGCTGATGTGGAAATCGTCGGTCTTATGGTTTCTCTGGACCGCATGGAAGTCGGAAAAGGCGGCGTGAAGTGTGCCCTTGACGAAGTCCATGACCTTTATGGGTTTGAAACAAATGCGATTGTTACAATGAAAGAGGTCATTGAACATCTTTATAATAAAGAATATAAAGGAAAAGTAATCATTGACGATACATTGAAAGCCGCAATCGACGCATATTATGAGCAGTACGGTGCAAAATAAGCAAATACAGGTAACAGCGATTTATAAATAAGATATCATGATCTGCGAAAGCAGATCATGATACTGATGAGGACGATTATGAACGAAAAAATTTATAAAACCATGTCTTCCACAGGAGCCTGCAGTCTGACAGTCGGGATCATTGTACTGGCAACGGGAATCGTAACAGGGATCATGATGATCGTAAACGGTGCAAGACTGCTGAAAAAGAAATCAGAGATATTGATATAAAAGGCTTCAGAAACAGGAGAAAACATTGAAAAAAGAAACGAAGCATATCATACGGACACTGGGAACCATTTTGTTTATCCTGTATGTTCTGGCACTGATTTATTTTCTGTTCTTTTCAGAAGAATACGGAAGAGCAGCAATGGAAGAAAGACAGTACAGATATAATCTGATACCGTTTGTTGAGATAAGGCGTTTCTGGGTATACAGGAAACAGCTTGGACTTATGGCGGTAGTTACAAATCTTTTTGGAAATGTAATTGGTTTTCTTCCATTTGGATTTATACTGCCGGTTATTCTGGACAAAATGAGAAGCGGATGGCTGATCGTACTGGCAGGATTTGGGCTTAGTGTTACGGTAGAGGTCATCCAGCTTATTACAAAGGTTGGGTGCTTTGACGTAGATGATATGATATTGAATACAGCAGGGGCGGCTCTGGGATATCTGCTTTTTTTTATCTGCGATCACCTGAGGAGAAAAATTTATGGCAAAAAGATATAGATATGCGTTTGCAAAGAAAAGAGAGGCACAGCAGGGAAAACTGTCAGCAGTGCTGGCGGCTGTTTCACTGGTTTTATTTGTGACTGCAGTTTTGCTGGCATTTTTTTTGCAGGGACAATACGGATATATTGTAGGCGGGATCAGTCTTTGCGCAATGCTTCTGTCTGTATATGGATTTGCGATGGGACTGAAAAGCTTTTCAGAAGAAAACCGGACACACAAAGCAGGTATGATCGGCTCTATTGCAAACGGAATCATAATGATCGGATGGCTGGGAATCTTTCTGATGGGAATTTCCGGCTGATTAACAGGGAAGTCTGATAGAAAAAGGAGAAATATAGTTTGGACGAATGGGTTATGGAACGGTATGAACTGGCGAAAGAAAGAATCGCTCAGATACCGGACGAGAAAATGGCAGAAGAACCGTACTGCGATTTTTTTACAAAAGAAGCAATGTTTTTACAGCAGGTGATTCATGTGATGGACCATGGAATTGCGGGGAAAAATCTTGAAGAACTTCAGGAACAGAATCATGAATTATATCAGGATATTCTGCCCGAAAATTATGAAAATTCTTATGGAAATCCTGCATATGCACAGAAAATGCTGGGAGAATACGGAAAAGTATTTACCTTTCTTTATACAGAACTTTATGGCACGATTGCTTATGCGTTTGAAAAAAAAGCATGGGATCTTACGGTTGTACTTGAATTGTTTCTGGAAATCTATTCTGCATTTACGCAGGAAGAAATTCCTGCTGAGAAACAGGTGAAAGAAATTCTCGTTTCCTACGTGAATGACTACTGCCAGGATATGGTGGAAAATCGGATCAGAGAGGCGATTGATCCTGAGAATAATTTTGTGGTTGAAATGATCATGGATTCTGATCTGAGCGATCTGAGTTATCTGTATCAGTCCGGCGAATATGTATCGGAAAATGAACTGAAAACAGCAGAATTTATGAATTCACTTTCCCAGAGGGAAATTGATGAGATGGCACGTACTTATACAGAAGGCTATCGGATGGGATTCATCACAGGAAGAAAAGATATTACAAAGAAGAAAACGGTTAATATACGTTATCATCTTGGCTTTGAGCGTATGGTAAAAGCGGCTGTTCTTCAGTTCCGGGAGATGGGGCTGCAGACGGTTATTTACCGCCATGCACTTCATGCGGTGAACAGACGGAATCAGTTCAGAAATGGATTTACAGGAGGAATTGCAAATCCGCAGTTTGATTATGACCACAGACAGGACAGTGCGCTGTTTCTGGATCCGGATTTTGTAAAGCGTAAACTTCGTGCCATGCAGACTTCTTATGATGAATATGCAGATCTGGCAGATGTACATGGCGGACCGGCTGTGATCGAGACATTTGGAGAGAAGCCGTTTTCACCGGTAAGTAAACCGGAAAGCTGGGCGTTTACAGAAGCACAGCAGAAGCTTCAGCTGGAACTGGACAATGAATCCGGTCAGATCACAAATCGTTATATCAAAGGTGAGGAAAGAAGTTTTACGATCATTGCTTATCCGATACCTGAGATCGGGGAGGATTTTCCGGAAATTTTCCGTGAGATCGTAAAGATCAATACATTGGATTATAAGAAATATCAGAAGATCCAGCAGACGATCATAGATACTCTTGATACCTGTGAATGGGTGGAAATCAAGGGAAAGGGAGAGAATGAGACAGATCTGCTCATTCATCTTCATACATTAACAGATGCGAAAACACAGACAAATTTTGAGAACTGTGTGGCAGATGTAAATATTCCTCTGGGTGAAGTATTTACTTCACCGGTGCTTGCAGGAACAGGCGGAATGCTTCATGTTTCAAAAGTATATCTTAACGGACTGCAGTTTTGTGACCTGAAGCTTGTGTTTGACTGCGGACAGGTGATCGATTACAGCTGTTCTAATTTTGAAACAGAGGAAGAGAACCGTAAATATATTGAAGATAATATTCTGTTCCATCATCCGAAACTTGCAATGGGAGAATTTGCGATCGGAACTAATACAACAGCTTATGTGGCAGCGCAGAAATATAATATCGCAGACAAACTTCCGATTCTGATCGCGGAGAAAATGGGACCGCATTTTGCAGTTGGTGATACCTGTTACAGCTGGTCAGAAGATACTCCGGTCTATAATCCGGATGGTAAAGAGATCATCGCAAGGGACAATGAGATTTCCGAGATGCGAAAAGAAGACGTCAGCCTTGCTTATTATGGATGTCACACAGATATTACGATTCCATATGACGAACTGGGAAGCATCCGTACGATTGATGATGAGGGGGATATGATCTCTATTATTGAAGATGGAAGATTTGTCCTTCCGGGTACGGAAGCTCTGAACGAGCCGTTTGGGGAATAAAGGCATTTTCCTATTAAGTTCGGAATACAAAAAAATTTATTAGTTCGTTAAAATATTTCTTTGCATTAATTTTATTGACAGAAAAAGGGAATCTTAGTAGAATCTACGGTTAGAGAGGGTTTTGATAAAATCTTTTCTGACCGTACTTTTTTTATCAATAAAATAAAAACAAAGTCCCGGACAGATAAAATCTGGTCTGTCTGAGAATACTTGAGAAGAAAAGGAGAATAATCATGGCAAAAGTAGGAATTGTGATGGGCAGCGACTCAGATATGCCGATCATGAGCAAAGCAGCAGACATTCTGGAGAAACTGGGAATTGATTACGAGATAAAGATCATTTCCGCACACAGGGAACCGGATGTCTTTTTTGAATATGCAAAAACAGCAGAGGAAAAAGGCTTTAAAGTAATCATTGCAGGTGCAGGAATGGCAGCTCATCTGCCGGGAATGTGCGCAGCAATCTTCCCGATGCCGGTTATCGGAATTCCTATGCACACCACTTCTCTGGGAGGAAGAGATTCCCTTTATTCTATCGTACAGATGCCGTCAGGAATCCCGGTTGCAACAGTCGCTATCAACGGAGGCGCAAACGCAGGACTTCTGGCAGCTAAGATACTTGCAACATCAGATGAGGAACTTCTTGCAAAATTAAAGGCTTACAGCCAGGAATTAAAAGAACAGGTGGAAGCAAAAGACGCAAGATTACAGGAAGTCGGATATAAAAATTACTAAAAAATAATTACTATACACGAAGTGAACGGTAATAGAAAATAATCTGAAATTGAGAGTAGAAGACGGAGGATAATTATGGATTACAAGACCGCTGGAGTAGATATTGAAGCAGGATATAAATCAGTAGAGCTGATGAAAGAACATGTAAAGAGAACCATGCGCGAAGAAGTGCTCGGAGGTCTGGGTGGATTTTCCGGAGCATTTTCCCTTGCTAAGATCAAAGAAATGGAAGAGCCGGTACTCTTATCCGGTACAGACGGATGTGGAACAAAGGTAAAACTTGCGATGGTCATGGACAAACATGATACCATCGGAATTGATGCAGTTGCCATGTGTGTCAATGATATCGCATGTGCAGGCGGAGAACCATTATTCTTCCTTGATTATATTGCATGTGGTAAGAATTATCCGGAAAAGATCGCAGCTATCGTAGGCGGCGTTGCAGAAGGCTGTGTGCAGTCAGATGCAGCTCTGATCGGTGGTGAGACAGCAGAACATCCGGGATTAATGCCGGAAGATGAATACGACCTGGCTGGTTTTGCAGTAGGTGTCTGCGATAAGAAAGATATGATCACAGGAGAAGATTTAAAAGCCGGAGATGTCCTGATCGGTATGGCTTCCACTGGCGTTCACAGCAACGGTTTCTCACTTGTCCGTAAAGTATTTGATATGACAAAAGAATCCCTTGATACTTACTATGATGAACTTGGAACAACACTTGGTGAAGCTCTTCTTGCCCCGACAAGAATCTATGTAAAAGCATTAAAGAGCATCAAAAATGCAGGTGTCCGCGTACACGCATGCAGTCATATCACAGGCGGCGGTTTTTATGAAAATATTCCGCGTATGCTTAAAGAGGGAACACGTGCAGTTGTGGAAAAGAACAGCTATCCGGTACTTCCAATCTTCAAACTTCTTGCTGAAAAAGGCAATATTGATGAACAGATGATGTACAATACTTATAACATGGGACTTGGAATGATCCTTGCTGTAGATGCAGCAGATGTGGACAAAACAATGGAAGCGATCAAAGCAGCAGGTGACACTCCGTACGTAGTAGGACGTATCGAAGATGGTGAAAAGGGAGTGACTTTATGTTAAAAGTCGGTGTACTGGTTTCAGGAGGCGGCACGAATCTGCAGGCTATCCTGGATGCCATTGACTGTGGAAAGATTACAAATGCAGAAGTTTCTCTGGTTATCAGCAATAATCCGAAGGCTTATGCGCTGGAGAGAGCAAAGAATCACAACATAGAAGCTGTATGTATTTCCCCAAAACAGTTTGAGAACAGAGAAGAATTTCACAGGGCACTTCTTGCGAAGCTGAAAGAAAGTGGTGTAGAGCTTATCGTTCTGGCGGGATTTCTTGTGGCTATTCCTCCAATGATCGTGGAAGCGTATCCAAATAAGATCATCAATATCCACCCGTCACTGATTCCGTCTTTCTGTGGAGTGGGCTATTATGGATTGCATGTACATGAGAAAGCTCTGGAAAGAGGCGTACGTGTGACAGGTGCGACCGTACATTTTGTTGACACAGGTACAGATACAGGTCCGATCATTCTTCAGAAGGCCGTAAAGATTAAATCTGATGATACCCCGGAAGTGCTTCAGAGACGTGTTATGGAGAAAGCGGAGTGGAAGATTCTTCCGAAAGCTATCAATCTTATTGCCAATGACAAAGTGAAAGTGGTGGATGGAAGAGTAGAAACAGAGGAATTTGATACAGAAGAGTAGATAAAGGAGCAAAAATAAAATGAAAGTCTTGATCATAGGCAGCGGTGGAAGAGAACATGCCATTGCATGGAGTGTTTCAAAGAGTCCGAAAGTGGATAAAATTTATTGTGCACCTGGAAATGCAGGGATTGCAGAACTTGCAGAATGTGTAGATATCGGTGCTATGGAGTTTGAGAAACTTGCTGATTTTGCTCAGGAGAAAGCAATTGATCTTACCATTATCGGTATGGATGATCCTTTGGTTGGCGGTGTGGTAGATGTATTTGAAGCACGTGGTCTGAAAGTCTTTGGCCCGAGAAAGAATGCAGCTATTCTTGAAGGCTCCAAAGCGTTCTCAAAAGATCTGATGAAAAAATACAATATTCCCACAGCGGCATATGAGAATTTTGATGATCCTGAGAAAGCACTGGAATATCTCCGCACAGAAGCCAGATTTCCAATTGTCCTGAAGGCTGATGGTCTTGCACTCGGCAAGGGAGTACTGATCTGTCAGGATCTGAAAGAGGCAGAAGATGGCGTAAAAGAGATCATGGAAGATAAGAAATTCGGAAATGCCGGAAATACCATGGTCATCGAAGAATTTATGACAGGACGTGAAGTCTCTGTGTTATCATTTGTAGATGGAAAAACTATCCGTACAATGACATCCGCACAGGATCACAAACGCGCTCAGGACGGTGATCAGGGATTGAATACGGGCGGAATGGGAACTTTCTCCCCGAGTCCGTTCTACACAGAAGAGGTAGATGAATTCTGCAGGAAATATGTATATCAGCCGACAGTGGACGCAATGGCTGCAGAAGGACGCCCATTTAAGGGAATCATTTTCTTTGGTCTTATGCTTACCGCAGATGGCCCGAAGGTATTGGAATATAATGCACGCTTCGGAGATCCGGAAGCACAGGTAGTCCTGCCACGTATGAAGAATGATATCATTGAAGTAATGGAAGCTTGCGTAAATGGAACACTGGACCAGGTAGACCTTCAGTTCGAGGATAATGCAGCAGTGTGCGTAGTACTTGCAAGTGATGGATATCCTGTAAAATATGAAAAAGGTATCCCAATGTACGGCTTTGAAAATTTCAAAGGCAAAGACGGATATTACTGCTTCCACGCAGGAACCAAACTGAAAGACGGTCAGATTGTTACTAATGGTGGCCGTGTTCTGGGAATTACTGCGACAGGCAAAGATTTAAAAGAAGCAAGAAAGAATGCATATGAAGCTACAGAGTGGATTACATTCGCAAATAAATATATGCGCCATGATATTGGAAAAGCAATTGATGAAGCATAAAAAATATTGATGTTTAAAAATAAACAGGAGACAAGGCTGGGATAAAAGTCCCATTCTTGTCTCCTGTTTTATGGTTGGCAGATACTTCTTCTGTCCAAAATGATCTCGATGTAATATTTTTTGAAAGAACGATAGAATCCACATAAATTATTTTGCATAAATAATACGAGCGATTTCCTTTACTTTTCATGCAATCTGTTATAAAATAGAAAAGTGCTGTAAAGCAAAGCTACAGATTGAGATGAATTGTAACGTAGCAGGAACAGCAAGGAGAAAGTTACTGTTCAGCATATGCACAGTAATGGGAGAAATATTATGAACAGGAAAAGTCAGAAAGAGATTCAGGTGACGACACATATGGTGCGCCAGTTTCTGCAGGAGAATGAAGATACCGGTTATCGGGATTTTCACAGCAATCTTCTGCCGGGTGTGGATAATGTTATGGGAATCAGACTTCCGGTGTTGCGAAAATTTGCAAAGCAGCTTTCTGGTATGGACTGGCAGGAATGGTTTGAACAGGCGGATGACCAGTGGTATGAAGAAACGATGCTTCGCGGATTGGTGAGTGCTTATGCAAAGATGGAATGCAAAGAACGCTTAACATATGTGGCAAAATTTGTGCCGGACATTAATAACTGGGCAGTATGCGATTGCTTTTGCAGTACATTAAAAGATGCAGATAAATACCAGACAGAATACTGGGATTTTATTGAAACGTATTTTACTTCGAATAAAGAATACGAAGCAAGATTTGCGGCAGTCATGCTTCTGGGACATTTTGTGAAGCGTGAATATTTGAAAGAGAGTATCAGACGTCTGGAGAGTATCACTCAGCAGGGATATTATGCAAAGATGGCAGTGGCGTGGGCAGTATCTGTATATTTTGCGGCATTTCCGGATGAGATGCTGACATACTTGCAGGACGGTCACAAACTGGATGAATTTACATATAAGAAATCACTACAGAAGATCACAGAGTCTTATCGTGTTGATAAGGAAATGAAAAAGATCATAAAAGAAATGAGACAGAGAGGATAAAATAATGGGAATCAGCAAAGAAGAAGCAATCAAGGAATTACAGAACAGAGAGACAGTATTTGTTGCATACTCACAGGCTACCAAACTGCCATATGTGAAATGTGACGAAGAGACTTATAATGACCAGGCATGGATTTTTTCCACAGAAGAAGGAATCAAAGAATTCGGCAAAAAAATGCTGGAAGAAAAGGTTCTTCTTATGGGTATGAAATTTACCAAGAAGGATTATCCCAGATTATATGGAACTTTCTATGCAATTGGCGTAAATACAGTTGTATGGGTAGATGGTGAAGATAAAATTGAGATTGATCTTCCGGATGTTGCAAAACAGGCAGATATGAGCAAGATTGAGCCGGCTAAGAGACCGCTTCTGAATCCTACACTGGAGCTTTCCGGCATTTACTTTATGCAGGAACTCCGCCGTCCGGTAGAGAAGGATCAGCATGGAAATCTTCGTGAGCTTGAGGAAGAACTGATCGTAAACCTGAAGAAATCAGAATATCTGGTTGCTATGAATGTAGATCCTGAAGATCCTAAGAAGATCAATATTCCGTATCTCAAAAATAAAAAAGAAGAAATTCTCCAGCCTGTATTTACAGACGTTATGGAACTTGAGAAGTTTACAAAAGGTCAGAAGCTGCGTATTGCGAAAGTACCGTTTGCAAAACTTCCGGAGCTGTTAATCGATAAGGCAATGGCTTATGCAGTTAATCCATTAGGCTTTAACCTTGTTCTGAACAGAGAACAGCTCAATAAGATCATTGGCTTAAAATAATCAAGTCATGTAGATGAAATTCAGTTGACAGAAAGAAGATAAAGGGTGTGCATGCTGTGTGAGAACATGGCAGTACACCCCTTTTTGTTTTGAAAAATAATACAGCAATACGTCTTTCTGTTGCAAAAAATGTTGGTTTGTGCTAGGATATGTGTAACACAAAAAGGAGAAGAAAACGTATGATGATAGAAATAGATTTCAGCAGTGATGAAGCCATTTACATCCAGCTGACCAATCAGATCATCATGGGGATTGCTACGTCAAGACTGCAGGAGGGAGATACACTGCCATCAGTGAGACAGCTTGCAGATACAGTTGGGATAAATATGCATACAGTAAATAAAGCATATTCACTGTTGCGACAGGAGGGATTTGTCACTATCGACCGCAGACGTGGTGCAGTGATTTCTATTGATGTAAATAAACGGAAAGCATTGGAAGAACTGAAACAGAATCTCATGGTGGCGCTTGCGAAAGGATGTTGCAAGAGCGTAAGCAGAGAGGAAGTACATCAGCTTATTGATGAGATTTTTGACGAATATGATGAAAACAGATAGGAGAGGACATGGAGAGACAATTTACCAGACAGGCAGAGAATGCCCTCAAATTGGCAAAGACAACTGCGAAAACCTGTGGACATGGATATATCGGAACAGAACATCTTCTTGCAGGTCTTTTGAAAGAACCTGAAGGCACTGCGGGAAAAGTGCTGCAGGAATTTAACGTAGAAGAAGAAAAACTCAGGGAACTTATCAGTAGCCTGGTTACACCGGTTCAGGGCAATACTGCGGCAGCAGAAACAAAAGATCCCCAGTACAGCCCGAGAGCAAGAAGGATCATTGAACAGGCGAAGGAAGATGCTGAGAGTATGGAATGTCTTTGCGGAACAGAGCACCTGTTGCTTTCGCTTCTGAAAGAGACAGACTGCGTAGCAACCAGACTGCTTTTTACAATGGGAGTAAATATCCAGAAGTTGTTTGCGGCTATCCTGACAGCTATGGGATTTGACAATGATACCATTGCAGAGGAATTTCAGTACGCAAGGAATGCGGGAAACAAAAAAGTGACCAGTACCCCTACGCTGGATCAGTACAGTCGTGACCTGACACAGCTTGCAGCAGAGGGAAAACTGGATCCTGTGATAGGGCGTGATAAAGAAATTACCAGACTGATTCAGATTCTGAGCAGACGTACGAAGAATAATCCGTGTCTGACAGGGGAACCCGGAGTAGGTAAGACTGCCATTGTAGAGGGACTTGCACAGCGCATCGTTATGGGAATGGTTCCGGATACAGTGAAGGATAAGCGTCTTGTTGTGTTAGATCTTTCCGGCATGGTTGCGGGAAGCAAATACAGAGGTGAATTTGAGGAACGCATTAAGAATGTGATCCAGGAAGTAAAAGAACATCAGGGAATTCTGCTGTTCATTGATGAAATCCATACCATCATCGGAGCAGGTGGAGCGGAGGGAGCACTGGATGCTTCTAATATCCTGAAACCTTCTCTTTCCAGAGGTGAGATTCAGCTTATCGGCGCGACTACTCTGGAGGAATACCGTAAATATATTGAAAAAGACGCAGCACTGGAACGAAGATTCCAGCCTGTGACAGTGGAAGAACCATCTTCAGAGGAGACTGTTGAGATCCTTAAAGGTCTGCGTCCATATTATGAGAAACATCATGGGGTAAAGATTGAAGATGAGGCACTTGAGGCAGCAGTAAAAATGTCACAAAGATATATCAATGACCGTTTCCTTCCGGATAAGGCAATTGATATTATTGATGAAGCAGCATCAAAGGTTCAGCTTGCGGGTTATCAGTCAGCACCTGAAATGGAACAATATGAACTGGAACTGAATGAACTTCGTGAGGAGAAAGAACAGGCAGTTAAGACTGCAGATATTGAACGCGCAAAAAAAGCACAGGTACGCCAAAATGAAGTGGAAGCCGAAATGGAGAAAATCCGCATTAAGACTGAACGTAGAAATAAGAGGAAGAAACTTGTTGTAGATGAAGCTGCTGTTGCAGAGACGATTTCTGACTGGACAAAGATTCCTCTTCAGAAACTGACAGAGGGAGAAACCAAACGTCTTGCTCGTCTGGAGAAAGAACTTCATAAACGTGTGATCGGACAGAATGAGGCAGTGAAAGCTGTTGCGCAGGCAGTGAAACGGGGAAGAGTAGGACTTAAAGATCCGAACCGTCCCATTGGTTCTTTCCTTTTCCTTGGACCTACAGGTGTTGGTAAGACAGAACTTTCCAAGGCTCTGGCAGAAGCTGTCTTTGGAAGTGAACAGGCGATGATTCGTGTAGATATGTCCGAATATATGGAGAAACACAGTGTCTCCAAGCTGATCGGTTCTCCTCCGGGATATGTAGGATATGAAGAAGGCGGCCAGCTCAGTGAGAAGGTCCGCAGAAATCCGTACAGTGTATTGCTTTTTGATGAGATTGAGAAGGCACATCCGGATGTGTTTAATATACTTTTACAGGTGCTGGATGACGGTCATATTACAGATGCACAGGGAAGAAAAGTCGACTTCAAACAGACGATTATTATTATGACTTCCAACGCAGGGGCACAGGCGATCATGGAACCGAAACGTCTGGGATTCATGTCTGATAATGATGAGAAGAAAGACTATGAACGAATGAAAGGCGGTGTGATGGAAGAAGTGCGCCGGATTTTCAAACCGGAGTTCCTGAACCGAATTGACGATATCATGGTGTTCCATGTGCTGAATAAAGAAGATATCCGGAAAATTGTGACATTGCTTCTTAAAACACTGGAGAAACGATGTGCAGAACAGATGGAAATTCATCTTACAGTGACAAATGCTGTGAAAGATTTTATTGCAGAAAAAGGTTCTGATAATAAATATGGTGCCAGACCGCTGCGTCGTGCAATTCAGAGTAAGATAGAAGATGCGCTTGCAAACGAGATTCTGGAAGGCAGAGTAAAACGTGGAGATAGTGTACAGGTGAAACTTCATAAAAACGAGATTGCATTTGAAGTGAAAAAACAGTAGAAATCTCTGAGCAGACAGATATTTACAATTAAAGCAGAGGACTCACATGATTCGCAGAAATTGTGAAATTAGTATAAAAAAATCAGTGAGATACTGGTCAAAAAAGTGAATGTATTATATAATAAGCACATAAAATGTCGGAAAAGTACAGAGATAGTGAAAACTGTACGGCATCGGCAGATGAACCGGTGGAGCGGCAAACAAAAGAGTCTTAGGAGGACATAGGAAATGGCAGTAGTAAAAGAATTAATCCGTACAGAAGAGAATGGAGCAATCAGCTTTGGTGACTATGAGCTTGCACAGAAGTCTAAATTATCAGACTATCAGCATCAGGGCGATATGTATAAAGTAAAAACTTTTAAGGAGATTACCAAGCTCGAGAGAAACGGAATGTTCGTTTACGAATCAGTTCCGGGAACAGCAGTATTTAATCTTACACAGAGTGAAGCTCAGATGGATTTCCATGTAGAGGGACCGGAAGATGCACAGATCACAGTGGAGATGGAGCCGGATACAGAATATGAAGTATTTATTGAGCAGGCAAGCACAGGTAAGATGAAAACAAACCTGGGCGGTAAACTTTCCTTTAGCGTGGAACTTGGCAATGCTGCAAGAGTAGAAGTAAAGATTGTAAAATGCTGAAAAATAAAAAGACGGTATATTTTTGCCAGGAGTGCGGATATGAATCTGCAAAATGGATGGGGCAGTGCCCGGGATGCAAGTCCTGGAACACCTTTGTGGAAGAGACAGTTTCCACAAAGAAGCCATCCTCTTCTGGAGCAATGAAATCATCAGAAAAAAGGCAGGAACCGGTGATCCTTAAAGACATCAGCCTGTCAGAAGATGAACGGCAGACAACTCAGATTGGTGAACTTGACAGGGTGCTGGGCGGCGGTATCGTCCCCGGCTCCCTTGTTTTAGTGGGAGGAGATCCGGGAATCGGAAAATCAACGCTGCTTTTACAGGTGTGCAGGAATCTGGCAGAGAAGCAGGTTTCGGTTCTTTATATTTCAGGTGAGGAATCTCTGAGACAAATTAAGCTGAGAGCTAATCGTATCGGGCAGTTTACGGATAAGATGCAGCTTTTATGTGAGACGAACCTGGAAGTGATACGTGAGGTGATCGAGCGCAGAAAACCGGATGTGGTTGTGATCGACTCCATTCAGACTATGTTTCACGAAGATGTAAGTTCGGCACCGGGAAGTGTCTCTCAGGTGAGAGAATCTACCAATATCCTTATGCAGATCGCAAAGGGAATGGGGGTGTCCATTTTTATTGTAGGTCATGTGACGAAAGAAGGAAATGTGGCAGGTCCGAGAGTTCTGGAACATATGGTGGATACGGTGCTTTATTTTGAAGGCGACCGGCATGCTTCTTATCGTATCCTGCGTGCGGTGAAGAATCGTTTTGGATCTACGAATGAGATTGGTGTTTTTGAAATGTGTAATACAGGTCTTGAGGAGGTGAAGAATCCGTCGGAATATATGCTGAATGGCAGACCGGAGGATGCGTCGGGTTCTGTTGTGGCGTGTTCTATGGAAGGAACCCGGCCGATTCTGGTTGAAATCCAGGCACTTGTGTGCCAGAGTAATTTCGGTATTCCGAGGCGGACAGCGGTGGGAACTGATTTTAACAGAGTGAATCTCCTTATGGCTGTGCTTGAGAAGAAAGTAGGACTCCGTCTGGCTGCATCGGATGCTTATGTCAATATTGCAGGGGGAATGAAGATGACAGAGCCGGCAATTGACCTTGGGATCTGTCTGGCGATTGTTTCCAGTGCGAAGGATATTGTGATTCCTGATAATGTGATGGTATTTGGCGAGGTTGGTCTGAGTGGTGAAATCCGCGCAGTGAATATGGCAGGCCAGCGTGTGCAGGAGGCGAAAAAACTGGGATTTGGAACAGTTGTGCTTCCGGAAGTGTGTAGGTCTTCTGTTGGAAAAGTGGAAGGAATCAACTTGGTTTATGTGTCGCAGATTCGTGATGCGATTGGTTATATTATGAAAAAATAGATTGTCAGACTACTGGCTTATATATGGTTTGAATAAGTTGATCAGACTGTCGTCAAAGATATTTTTGCCTGAGAAAGTCTGCTGACAGAGAGAAAGAGGAAAGGATCAAAAGTTATGGCGAGTGGGATTGATACAGTGATATTTGATATGGATGGAGTGATTTTTGATTCGGAGATTCTTGTGCTTCAAGCGTGGAAAGAAGTGGCAGAACGTCATGGAATCGCAGGAGTTGAGGCGGCATGTCATGAGTGTCTGGGAACAAACAGTGTTGTGAGTAAAGGGGTTTTTCTGAAGCATTATGGTGAAGATTTTCCGTATGAGGAATATAAAGCGGAGATGGCAGAGGTGTTTTTCAGTCATGCTTCCGGAGGTAAACTGGCAAAGAAGCCGGGGGTTGAGGAGCTTTTGAAATATCTGAAGATGAGGGGATTTAAGATTGGGCTTGCCAGTTCTACCCGGGAGGTACTGGTGCGTTCGGAGATTTCAGATGGCGGGCTGCTGGGATATTTTGATCAGATTATCGGGGGAGATATGGTGGAACGGAGTAAGCCGGAACCGGATATTTTTCTGGAGGCTTGCAGACGACTGGGGACCAGACCGGAGAATTGTTATGTGATTGAGGATTCTCATAATGGAATCAGGGCGGCTTATGCAGCAGGGATGCATCCGATCATGGTGCCGGATCTGATGGAGGTGACGGAGGAGATGAAGTCCCTCGCAGAAGAGATTCTGGGATCGCTTTGCGCAGTGCAGGAATTTTTGCAGGGGTCAGGCATATAAATTCATTTGTTTTTATGAGTGTCAGTGATTGAATAAAAAAGAAATCTGTTTTTACTGGTGTTTATTTCAAAACTTTTCCAGGAAAACAGATTCCTTTTTTGTTATATTAAGTTTTTGCTTATGAGAGAACTCCTGTTGACTGTAAAAACAGGATAAACATCATAACCGGCGCAACATAGCGGATCATGATTCGATAAAGTTTTTTTCTGCGGAATCTGCTGCCGTTTCGTTCCATTTCATCAATGACATAATCAGGTGTCATAACCCATCCGATCAGGATGGTGGAAAGTAATGCGATAAATGGCATCATAACACTGTTGCTGATGTAATCCATAATATCAAGCAGCTGTCCTGTAGAGCCATTGGGCAGTTCCACTTCTACATAGAAAATGCTGTATCCCAAAGCAATGATCGCAGAAGCAGCAAGATAAACTGCAGATAAAACAGAAACAGTTTTTTTTCTGCCTGTGTGGAAGATTTCCATACAGTTTGCAACGATGGATTCCAACACAGAGATGCAGGATGACAGTGTTGCAAAAATAGCAGTTACGAAAAAGAGGATTCCTACAAATATGCCTGCTTTTCCCATGGCTGCAAAGACCTTTGGGAGAGAAACAAACATAAGGCTTGGACCGGCTCCCATTCCTTCTGTTCCGGAAAATACGAATACAGCAGGGATGATCATGGCACCTGCAAGAAATGCCACTCCTGTGTCAAAAATTTCAATCTGATTAACAGCCTTGTTTAAGTCAACATCAGGTTTTACATAAGAACCGTAGGTGATCATGATTCCCATGGACACGCTGAGAGAGAAGAACAGCTGACTCATTGCATCCAGTAAAATCTGTAAAAATCGCTGTACAGTAAGCCCCTCAAGATTTGGGGTCAGGTAATAAAGAAATCCCTGGATCCCGGTATGTACCTGGCCGGAAGAATCTGTATGTTTCAGAGTCAGGGAATAAATGGAGATGATGACAACGAGTACCAGAAGAACCGGCATCATCCATTTGGATACTTTTTCAATACCATCCTGCACACCATTGTATACAATAAATGCAGTTACACCCATGAAAATAAGTGCAAAAATAACAGGTGAGGTGGAGGATGTGATAAAAGAAGTAAAATAATCATCTGCTGCAGCAGCCTTTGCCTGTCCTGTCAGGTAGACTACAGCATATTTGGTGATCCATCCACCGATCACTGCGTAATAAGTCATAATAAGAACAGGTACAAGAAAAGTCAGAATGCCTAAGAATTTCCACTTGGGCTTCATTTCAGCATAAGCACCGATCGCACTTTTCTGAGTGCGGCGGCCGATTGCGATATCAGATGTAAGCAGGGTAAATCCAAATGTAAGTACAAGTATAAAATAAATGATTAAAAACAGACCGCCTCCATCTTTAGCTGCAAGATATGGGAATCTCCATAAATTGCCTACTCCTACAGCACTGCCGGCTGCGGCAAGGACAAACCCGAGCTGTCCTGAAAAATGATTTGATTTCCTTTCCATAATAGATAATCTCCTGTATGATTTATGTTTGCATAAGTACGATAACATATGTTAACATATAAGTAAAATGAATGTTTTTGCTAGTATACATTAAAAAAAGTAATGGATAAAAACAGACAAGAAGTAAGGATCGTAAATGAAGGAAATCAGAGACAGATATGAAATTTTTTTGAAGGTATGTGAGACTGGAAGTTTTTCGAAAGCAGCAGAGGCGCTAAACTATACACAATCGGGAATCAGTCAAATGATGGCCGGATTTGAGGAGGAACTGGGAGTACAGTTATTTGCAAGAGCTAAAAAGGGTGTAACTCTGACGGATAATGGAAGAATGCTGATGCCTTATATACAGGAGATGACAAATCAGAAAGATAAACTTAGACAGGCTGCTTTTAATATTAATCATAAAATAGAAGGAAAACTCAGAATAGGAAGCTTTTCCAGTGTAACTGCAATGTGGATGCCGGAAGTGATCCATTATTTTAACAGAAATTATCCACAGGTTGAGGTGCAGATCTTTGATGGAAATTATGATGAGATCAGAGACTGGATCATACATGGGCAGGTGGACTGCGGATTTCTGTCTTCGATCGTTGCAGATAATCTGAAGTTTTATCCATTATGTGAGGATCCTCTCTGTGCTGTGATGCAGAAAAATCATCCTCTTGCAGAAAAGAAAAGTGTGAGACTGGAAGAACTGTTGGAGTATCCTTTCATTATAGAGACTCCGGGATGTGATAATGATATTTTGCATTTATTGGAAAGATGTGGGAAGGAGCCAAAGACTTCTTACAGTTTTCGTGATGATACGCTTATTATGGCATTTGTGAAAAATGGGCTGGGAGTGACGATCTCACAGAAGCTGGTTATGAAGGCGTTTGCCAATGATGTAGAGAGCAGACCTCTTGAACCGGGGAGATCCAGAATTATTGGGTTGGCATTTGTAAAAACAATGAACTCGGTTGTGACGAAGATATTGTTGGAATATCTAAAGGGGATGATGTAGTATTTTGCAGTGAAGAGAGTCCTGTTTTATGGCATATATGGCATGAAAATAAAAAGATTGTCAAATTATGGAATTAACTGTTGACATTGTGGCTTTTCGGTGTTATATTAGATGAGCTGTCGGGAATAATTGTTTGTAAGATAAAAACAATTTAAAAAGATTTCTGAAAGAAAAAAAGAAATTCCAAAAAGTACTTGACAACTTAAAACAAACATGTTAAAGTAACCAAGTCGCTTGAACAGAGCCGACAATCACAGATCAGAAGAAC
>OBYC01000193.1_pt1 | contig 68364 bp, 65 predicted proteins | sample 1550651 | NCBI WGS metagenome assembly OBYC01 (sample SAMEA2580181, study PRJEB22360) | human gut metagenome | biome: human gut; feature: human-associated habitat; material: faeces | place: Denmark | collected 2008/2010
CCGCGTTTGGCCGCCGTATTTATGCCATAGGCGGCAATCTTGAAGCTGCCCGCCTCTCGGGTATCAATGTCGAGCGTACCAAGCTGGCGGTCTTCGCCATTAACGGCCTTATGGTCGCTATCGCCGGGCTGATCCTCAGCTCGCGTCTGGGCGCCGGTTCTCCCTCCGCCGGTAACATCGCCGAGCTGGATGCTATCGCCGCCTGCGTCATTGGCGGCACCAGCCTCGCAGGGGGTATCGGGAGCGTGGCGGGCGCGGTCATGGGGGCATTTATCATGGCGTCGTTGGATAACGGGATGAGTATGATGGACGTCCCGACGTTTTGGCAGTATATCGTCAAGGGGGCCATTCTTTTACTGGCAGTCTGGATGGACTCGGCCACCAAGCGACGGGCCTGATAACCGTATTGTGACTTAATTGGGAAGTGAGCCATGTTTGAAAAGCGTCACCGCATTACGTTGTTATTCAATGCCAATAAAGCCTACGACCGTCAGGTGGTGGAAGGTGTTGGTGAATATTTGCAGGCGTCGCAATCTGAATGGGACATTTTTATTGAAGAAGATTTTCGCACCCGTCTGGAGAACATCAAAGACTGGCTGGGCGATGGCGTCATTGCCGACTATGACGATCCCGTCATTGAGCAGCTGTTGACCGACGTCGACGTCCCGATTGTGGGCGTCGGCGGCTCCTATCATGCGCCAGAACACTATCCGCCGGTCCACTATATTGCCACCGATAACCATGCCCTGGTCGAGGCCGCCTTTCTCCATTTAAAAGAGAAAGGCGTCCATCGCTTCGCGTTTTATGGGTTACCGGCCACCAGCGGCAAGCGCTGGGCCGTTGAGCGAGAACACGCGTTTTGCCAGCTGGTCGCACAGGAGAAGTATCGCGGCGTGGTGTACCAGGGGCTGGAGACCGCGCCGGAAAACTGGCAGCACGCGCAAAACCGCCTGGCGGACTGGCTGGCGCATCCCGCCGGGCGGCCTGGCGGCAAACGCTGCCGCCGCAAACCGGTATTATCGCCGTGACGGACGCTCGCGCGCGGCACGTGCTGCAGGTCTGCGAACACTTACACATTCCGGTGCCCGAAAAGCTGTGTGTGATTGGCATAGATAACGAAGAACTGACCCGCTATCTGTCTCGCGTGGCGCTCTCCTCCGTTGCTCAGGGCACGCGTCAGATGGGCTATCAGGCGGCGAAGCTGCTGCATCGTCTGCTGGATAAAGAATCTCTGCCGCTTCAGCGTTTGCTCGTGCCTCCTGTCCGCGTCGTGGAGCGTCGCTCAACCGATTATCGCTCCTTAAGCGACCCGGCCGTCATTCAGGCCATGCACTACATTCGCAACCACGCCTGCAAAGGGATTAAGGTCGATCAGGTGCTGGATTCGGTGGGCATTTCGCGTTCGAATCTGGAGAAGCGTTTTAAAGAAGAGGTGGGCGAAACCATTCATGCCGTCATCCATGCTGAAAAGCTGGAGAAAGCACGCAGCTTGCTCATTTCCACGTCACTGTCGATCAACGAAATCTCGCAGATGTGCGGTTACCCGTCTCTGCAATACTTCTATTCGGTGTTCCGCAAAGAGTATGACACCACGCCGAAGGAGTATCGGGATCGCCACAGCGAGGTGCTGATATAGAAAAGAAAACGCCTTCCAGTGGAAGGCGTTTTCTTTGAGATTACATATGGGCGGCGATTAAACGCTGGTTATCCTGGTACATGGCGAACAGATAGTTGTTATAGCTCTGTCCCTTTGTCGAATAACCTTTCAGCTTATGGATCATCGTACTGGCCGTCACTTCCTGGTCCGCTTTACGCAGCTGAGCGCGTGATTTACGGAACGATGAGTAGGCCGGGTGCGTGTTCAGATTCACTACGTAAGCGCTGACGGAATCTTTCACAGATTCAAACTGCGAATAGCCTTTCACCTTGCCAGGGGCATTATTACAACGACCTTTCACACATTTCATGCCGAAAAGGTTGTTGTTGCTACGCGCAAGCTTTGAAGTACCCCAGCCGCTTTCGGCAGCAGCCATGGTAGCAACCATGCTGCCCGGGATGATATCTACACGCTCAAGGAGAGCATTCCACGGCACACGACGGGTGTTACCGTTCCAGCTCAGCTTGTAGCGCTTCGTGATATCTTTCAGACGCGCGCGCTCTGACGGCGACCAGCGGCTATCGTACTGTTTAGAAATCAGCCAGTTACGATCCGCAGTAATCGCGGCATTTTGACTCGTGATGTAAGGCATTACCGTCCGGAGAAACGCTTTTTTCCTTGGTGTTCCGGAAGGGTATTTTCGCAAATCAGGAAGTGAACTACTCTTTGCACTATTGCGAGAATACTCTTGTTTACTGCTAACCTTACTACTTGTCGTCTTTATTACGTGGGCTTTCTTACTCGTTGTATCCGTGTGCGTCTTCGCAAGCACCTCACCCGAAAATGCCGTGGTGAGTAACATGAGTATCGCAGCCCCATATCGTCGAATGGGAGTCGATATCATTAGGTCTCCTGGTCGGATGTAATCATCCCAACACCTTATTTTTTTCACAAATTTGAGAGCGGAATCTCAAATCATATCAAAAATAGACTTCAAGAGCACGTATAGAAATAGTCCAATTCCGAAACTATGTCACCTGAAACTTGCTCATAAAAACATCATTCCACAAAAACTGTGTGCGCTATCGCAGATAACTGCCTAATTTTGCGCGAGATCACTCATCCTCACGCATCCTCCTGGCAGAAAGTGACAGGGGATGAGTTTCACCCCCCCGCCTGATGGCACACTGGTCAAAAATGCCGCGACAGGAAAAAGGAATGAAACGTACCGCATTAGCCTTTCTGATGTTACCCGCACTGGCGCATGCCGACTGGTCATCGCCGGGGTTTAACGCATTTACCGCCGAAGGCTCCGGTGTCTTCACCAGTCAGGCAAAGCTTGCGAAGGGTACGCGTCCTCTGACGCTGAGTTTTGACAAGACGTGCTGGCAGCCTGCGGATGCGATAAAACTCAATGAGATGCTGTCGCTCAAGCCCTGTGACGGCACGCCGCCGCAGTGGCGCCTTTTCCGCGACGGTGACTACCAGATGCGGATTGATACCCGCTCCGGCACGCCCACCCTCATGCTGACGATTCAGAGTACCGCAGAACAGCCGGTTGCAAACGTTATCCGCCAGTGTCCGAAGTGGGACGGCAAACCGCTGACGCTGGACGTCAGCAGTACCTTCCCGGAAGGCTCCGTGGTGCGCGACTACTACAGTAAACAGACGGCGACGGTGCAGAATGGAAAAATCACCCTGCAGCCAGCCGCTAACAGTAACGGCCTGCTGCTGCTTGAGCGCGCCGAAACCGACAGGCCGGCGCCGTTTAGCTGGCAAAACGCCACCGTCTATTTTGTGCTGACCGACCGTTATGTGAATGGTGACCCGGGCAACGACAACAGCTACGGTCGTCATAAAGACGGTATGCAAGAGATTGGCACCTTCCACGGCGGGGATCTCAAAGGACTTGCCGGCAAGCTCGATTATTTACAGCAGTTGGGGGTGAACGCGCTCTGGATAAGCTCCCCGCTTGAGCAGATCCACGGCTGGGTAGGCGGTGGCACCAAAGGAGATTTCCCCCACTACGCCTATCACGGCTACTACACCCAGGACTGGACCAGGCTCGACGCCAACATGGGCACCGAAGATGATTTACGCCATCTTGTCGACGAAGCGCACAAGCGCGGGATCCGCGTTCTGTTTGATATCGTTATGAACCACGTTGGCTATGCCACGCTGGCAGACATGCAGGAATTTCAGTTTGGTGCCCTGTACCTTCAGGGTGATGAGCTGAAAAAGACGCTGGGAGAACGCTGGACGGACTGGAAGCCGGGCGCGGGCCAAAGTTGGCACAGCTTTAACGACTACATCAACTTTAGCGACAAAGCCGCATGGGAGAAATGGTGGGGCAAGAAATGGATCCGCACGGACATCGGCGATTACGACAACCCTGGCTTCGACGATTTGACCATGTCGCTGGCATTTCTGCCGGATCTGAAAACGGAATCCACGACGCCTTCCGGATTGCCTAACTTTTACCAACACAAGCCCGACACCCGCGCGAAGGCCATCCCGGGATATACCCCGCGCGATTATCTGACCCACTGGCTGAGCCAGTGGGTACGCGACTACGGCATCGACGGTTTCCGGGTGGATACGGCGAAACACGTTGAGCTTGCGGCCTGGCAACAGCTGAAAGACCAGGCAAGCCAGGCGCTGGCCGCCTGGAAAGGGGCGAACCCGGACAAAAAGCTCGACAACGCACCGTTCTGGATGACCGGGGAATCCTGGGGCCACGGGGTGATGCAAAGCGATTATTACCGCCACGGTTTTGATGCGATGATTAACTTTGACTATCAGGAGCAGGCGGCAAAAGCGGTGGATTGTCTGGCAGATATGGATCTCACCTGGCAACAGATGGCGGAAAAGCTGCAAAGCTTCAACGTGCTGAGCTATCTCTCATCACACGATACGCGTCTGTTCCGCGAAGGGGGCCAGCGAGCTGCGGAGCTGCTTCTGTTAGCACCGGGCAGCGTACAAATCTATTACGGGGATGAATCCGAGCGTCCGTTCGGGCCGACAGGTTCTGACCCATTACAGGGCACCCGATCAGATATGAACTGGCAGGACGTCACGGGTAAGCAGGCCCTAACCGTCGCCCACTGGCAAACGCTGGGCCAGTTCCGCGCCCGCCATCCGGCGATCGGTGAAGGCAAGCAAACCACATTGTCGCTGAAAGAGGGATATGGCTTCGTGCGCGAGCACATGGGCGATAAGGTGATGGTGGTATGGGCAGGTAATCAATAATTCCCCCCTAACCCTCTCCCCGCAGGGGAGAGGGAACCGCACGGCGCCGTCTTTTCCCCCTCTCCCTCTTGGAAGAGGGTCGGGGTGAGGGAAAATCCACCAGAATTATTCACTGTATAAATCCAACTCCGCCATACAAAACAACAAATCCGACCACATCACCCGATTTGCACCAGCACGGTGCTAGCGTTATGGTTACCCACTTTCAAAATAAGCTCGACAGATCACCTGCTATGACGTTTTCACTTTTCGGCGACAAATTTACCCGCCATTCAGGCATTACTCGCCTGATGGAGGACCTCAACGACGGGCTGCGCACACCGGGCGCAATCATGCTCGGCGGCGGAAACCCGGCTCAAATTCCGGAGATGAATACCTATTTCCAGACGCTGCTCGCTCAGATGCTGGAAAGCGGCAAAGCAACCGATGCGCTTTGCAATTACGACGGCCCGCAGGGGAAAACTGAACTGCTGGCACTCCTCGCCGAAATGCTGCGTGACGAGCTGGGTTGGGATATCGAACCACAGAATATTGCACTGACAAACGGCAGCCAGAGCGCGTTTTTCTACTTGTTTAATCTGTTCGCAGGGCGTCGCGCCGACGGCACCACCAAAAAAGTGCTGTTCCCGCTGGCGCCGGAGTATATCGGCTACGCCGATTCCGGCCTGGAAGAGGATCTGTTCGTCTCCGCGCGCCCGAACATCGAGCTGCTGCCGGAAGGCCAGTTCAAATATCACGTCGATTTTGAACACCTGCATATTGGTGAAGAGACGGGCATGATCTGCGTATCGCGCCCGACTAACCCAACGGGCAACGTGATCACCGACGACGAACTGATGAAGCTGGATGCGCTGGCGAATCAGCACGGCATTCCGCTGGTGATCGATAACGCCTACGGCGTGCCGTTCCCGGGCATTATCTTCAGCGAAGCGCGTCCGCTGTGGAACCCGAACATTGTCCTGTGCATGAGCCTCTCCAAGCTGGGTCTGCCGGGCAGCCGCTGCGGCATCATCATCGCCAACGAGAAAATCATCACCGCCATTACCAATATGAACGGCATTATCAGCCTTTCACCGGGCGGCATTGGCCCGGCGATGATGTGCGAAATGATTAAGCGCAACGACCTGCTGCGTCTGTCCAATGACGTGATCAAGCCATTCTATTACCAGCGCGTTCAGGAGACGATTGCGATACTTCGCCGCTACTTGCCGGAAGAACGCTGCCTGATCCACAAGCCTGAAGGGGCGATTTTCCTGTGGCTGTGGTTTAAGGATTTGCCTATCACCACCGAACTGCTCTACCAGCGCCTGAAAAAGCGCGGCGTGCTGATGGTACCAGGCGATTATTTCTTCCCGGGGCTGGATAAGCCGTGGCCGCATACTCACCAGTGCATGCGCATGAACTACGTGCCCGATCCGGAAAAAATCGAAGCGGGTGTTAAAATTCTCGCCGAAGAAATTGAAAAAGCCTGGCGCGAAGACGGTCAGTAAGTTCTTACGCCAGATTATGCAGCCGTTCGGCGCGTAGTCTGGCAGGATCAACGCATCGCAACGCGTGGGTTGGACAGGCCTCCACGCAGGCCGGTCCGCCTTCGCGATGCAGGCATAAATCACATTTCAGCGCCTGCGGCTTATTTCCCTCCATGCGCACCTGCATCGCCCCGAACGGACACGCCACCATACAGCTTTTGCACCCAATGCAGCGCGTCTGCTCAACGAGCCAGGCTCCCGCCGTACGACTGATGGCATGGGTTGGGCAGACGTTAGCACAAGGCGCGTCCTCGCACTGATGGCAACCCACTGCCGTTGTGTAGTCGTCCCCCTTAACCACCCGAAGGCGGGGCGTAAAGGCATGAGCGGAGACGGCGTCCTGATGCGACACCGCGCAGGCCACTTCGCAGGTGCGGCACCCAATGCATTTTTCCGCATCCGCCACGATAAATCGGTTCATCTGTTACGCCTCGCGCACGTTAAAATCCAGTTCTTTTGAGATAGCCGCTGGCGCTACCGTCGGAATCAGAATGAATGTAAGCCGGATAAAACATAACGACTCCTGATATCCGTGCTTAATTCCCACCCGTCGCCAAATACGGGCGAGAGTGCACGGTTTAATTTTCTTTAAGAATGATACACATGATGCACACCTTTATTGATGGCGCAGATCGCATTAGCGTATCAGGAATATTAATGAGGAAGTCATGACGGGAAGGGAAAACGGAAGATCGGTACTCTCAAATATGCCCGGCGGCGCTTCGCTTGCTCGGGCCTACGTAAAACTGCGACGGCAGTCCATGTAGGCCGGGTAAGGCGAAGCCGCCACCCGGCTTTAACGCATCAGAAACGCCAGGTCAGGCCGGTCATCAGCGCGAAGCTGTCGTCGCGGTCGATCATCGGGCTGTTCTTCACGTCGTCAGGCAATACGGTGTAGACCGCGCTGGCGTTGAGATACAGCTTCTGGGTTAACTGATATTTGGCCGCCAGGCCAACGTATGGCGTCCAGCTGTCACCGGCGGTGTATTCATCCAGACCTGAGCGGCGAGACTCGCTGCCGGATACGCCGTAGTAGTAGTCGTTATAGCTTTCGTCGCTATAGAAAATACCGACAGAGGGCGTCAGGGTCAGGCGTTCCATCCTGATTGGACGGAAGTAAGAAACCTCGCCGATCATACCGCCGCTTTCATCCGTGGCATCACCAGAGACCGCCACTTTCAGAGAACCCCAGCTTTCGTGGCGGTAGTACGCGCCGCCGAGGAAGGCAGAGGCTTTACGCTCATCAAGCTGTTTCATCTGATGGTCGTCGTTGTCATCTGGATCGAAATGCAGCGGCATCCACGATGCGGTCAGGCTGAGTTCATTTTTTGCGTCTTTCCACAGGATCCATCCGCCCGTGGTCTGGCGAACATAAAAGTTGTCGCCTTCGTAACTAATTAACGGTACTGCGGTCGTATTTTCGTTATAGCCTTTGTAAGGAGACTCATTAAATACAGCCCCCGCTCCTAGTGAAAAGTCACCGGCCATTGCTGAGGATGTTGCAAATAACGTGGCCGCGATGAGTAAATTGTATTTAATAGTCATTACATGTAATCCATTAAAATGCCAAACAAGCGAGGCGCATAATAATGGTTACAAATTTGCCAATGCAACGCTGTGGTTTATATAATATTATATATAAAATCATATAGATGGGTGTGCAGGATGAGTAATTTACAGCTGAAGCCACGCGAATTAAAAATCATATCCGTCATCGCCGCAACTCGCAGCATTGGTGATGCCGCCGCCCTGCTGGGCATGGCGCAGGCCAACGTCAGCAAATATCTGTCTGATTTTGAAACACGGGTTGGACTCAAGGTTTTTGAACGCACCACGCGTCAACTGGCGCTTACTCAGTTCGGTGAAGCGTTACTTCCCTATGTTAACGCCACGCTGGATAAAAATACTCAACTTGTTAATTTCATTGCGGATTACAAGCATGAAAAACGCGGAAAAGTCACGATTTACGCCCCTACGGGTATCGTGACCTATCTCGCGCGTCACGTGATCCATCAGATAGAAGATATCGGTGACATCCGCATCTCCCTGAAAACCTACAACCTCGACCGGAATGAATTTTCAGAAGGCGTTTCCTTTCCGGATGACTGCGACATTTTAATTACCTATGCGCAGCCGAAAGACGAAAGTCTGGTTGCCAGCGTGTTAACAAAATATTCCGTTACAGCATTTGCAACCGTTGATTATTTAAATAAGCATCCCTTAAAGGGACCTGAAGATTTAATTAATCATTCCTGTATTCTCATTGACTCCATGCTGGTCGATGATGCAAATATCTGGCGTTTTCGCGTGCACGGCAGCGATAACGTGCATGACTACCGGGTGACCGGTAATTATATTTGCGACAATACGCAGACGGCCCTGGAGCTGGCAAGAAATAATCTTGGGATTGTTTTTGCGCCAAAAGAGAGTCTGAAAAAAGAATTAACGCAAGGGATGCTGGTTCCCTGCTTCCCGCATCAGGAAGAGTGGTGGCTCGATCTGACGGCCATCTTCCGCAAACGCGAATACCAGCCCTGGCGCGTGCAATACGTTCTGGATGGCGTTCTGAACTGCCTGCGCCAGCAAATTGCTCAGGCCGCCCATGGACGGCCTGAGCTGGGCGATTAGAACAGCCCCAGCGGTTTATCGGAGTAGCTGACCAGCAAACATTTCGTTTGCTGATAATGCTCCAGCATCATCTTGTGGGTTTCACGCCCGATACCCGATTGCTTATAACCGCCAAATGCAGCGTGGGCAGGATAGGCGTGGTAGCAGTTGGTCCAGACGCGCCCGGCCTGAATACCTCTGCCCATTTTATAGGCCAGATTACCGTTGCGGCTCCAGACGCCCGCACCCAGGCCATACGGTGTGTCGTTGGCAATCTCCAGCGCCTCCTCCATCGTTTTGAAGGTGGTCACGGCCAGTACCGGTCCGAAAATTTCCTCCTGGAAGACGCGCATGTTGTTCTGACCGAACAGGATCGTTGGCTCCAGGTAATACCCTTCCTGCAGATCCCCACCGAGCACCTTACGGCGACCGCCGGTCAGAATATCCGCCCCCTCTTTCTTGCCGATATCGATGTAGTTGAGGATGGTTTTCAGCTGTCCATGCGAGACCTGCGCCCCCATCTGCGTCACGTTATCGAGCGGGTTACCGCTGCGGATAGACTCTACGCGGCGAATGGCCCGCTCCATAAAGCGCTCATAGATGGACTCCTGCACCAGCGCGCGGCTCGGGCAAGTGCAGACTTCGCCCTGGTTAAACGCAAACAGCGCAAACCCTTCCAGGGCTTTATCGAAGAAGGCATCCTCTTCCTCCATCACGTCCGCGAAGAAGATGTTCGGGGATTTCCCGCCCAGCTCCAGGGTCACCGGAATGATGTTTTGCGTGGCGTACTGCATAATCTGCTGGCCCACTTCCGTCGACCCGGTAAACGCCACTTTGGCGATACGTTTTGAGGTGGCCAGATATTCCCCTATCTCACCGCCCGCACCGTTGACCACGTTAATCACGCCCGGCGGCAGGAGATCGCCAACGATTTCCATCAGCAGCAGGACCGAGAGCGGGGTCAGACGCGCCGGTTTGAGCACAATACAGTTTCCAGCCGCCAGCGCGGGCGCCATCTTCCAGCTCGCCATCAGCAGCGGGAAGTTCCACGGAATGATTTGCCCGACGACGCCCAGCGGTTCGTGGAAATGATACGCCACGGTGTCGCTGTCTACCTCACTTATTCCGCCCTCCTGAGCGCGAATGCAGGAGGCAAAATAGCGGAAGTGGTCGATGGCCAGCGGCACGTCTGCCGCCATCGTTTCCCGGATCGGCTTGCCGTTATCCCAGGTTTCCGCCGTCGCCAGCAGCTCCAGATTCTGCTCCATCCGGTCAGCGATTTTGAACAAAATAGCCGCGCGGTCCTGAACTGAGGTATGGCCCCATTTATCTTTCGCTTTGTGCGCCGCATCCAGCGCCAGATCGATATCGCGCTTGCCGGAGCTGGCTATTTCGCACAGCGGCTGGCCGGTTACGGGGGTCAGGTTGGAATAGTATTCGCCGTCGACGGGAGCTACCCAGTCGCCTCCAATAAAGTTGTCATAACGAGGCTTCAGCTTGAGGGGAAAACCATACTCGCCGGGCTGGATACGCGATGAGGGAGGATTGTTTGTCATGACCGTCTCCTTGCTGTTGGTGTACAACAAGGGTAGTTCCGGCTGGCGTTTTTCTCGCCAGTGGGTGACGGGTTTACGAGCCGTATCACGGATTACCGTACTTTACGTTTCGTTTCTGCCACTGAGCCATACTTAACAAGTCAAGAGCTCATAAGGAACGATGCGATGCAGCTATTTATCGGTTTTGACGTAGGCGGAACCCATATCAAGCACGGCGTGATTGATGAAAATGGCAAGGAGCTGACGACAGACGAGTACGATACCCCTGAGGATAAAAACACCTTCAAAAAGAAGTGGAAAGCGGTAGTTGAAGCGTATCAGGACGAATACGATATCGTCGGTATCGGCGTGAGCTTTCCCGGCCATATTAACCACCATAGCGGCGAAGCGGCTAAAGCGGGCGCGCTCGACTATCTCGACAGCGAAAACCTGTGCGAACTCTTCGCCGATCTGACCGATCTTCCCGTCACCGTGGAAAACGACGCCAACTGTGCGGCGCTGGGCGAGCGCTGGCAGGGCGCGGGTAAGGATTACGAGCATTTCGTCTGTATCACCATTGGCACGGGCATCGGTGGCGGGATTGTGATGGAAGGCGATCTCTATCGCGGGTCGCATTACCGCGCCGGCGAATTTGGCGTGCTGCCCGTGGGGGACCAGGGCGAACCGATGCACGAGGTTGCGTCTGCCAGCGGCCTGATGAAAGCCTGCCGCCGCGCGCTGGCCGTTTCAGAAGAAGAAATGCCTGACGGCAAGGAGCTGTTTAAACGTATGGAGAGCGACGTGCATCTGCGCGAAGCTATTGAAGCCTGGGCGCATTTTCTCTCGCGCGGCGTTTATAGCGTGATCTCGATGTTCGATCCACAGGCAGTGCTGATTGGCGGAGGGGTAAGCGAGCAGGAGAAAATCTATCTCCTGCTCGATAAGTACCTACAGCGATTCGAGGAATGGGAAGCACTCAAAGTGCCCATTCTGCCCTGCGAGCTGGGTAACCAGGCAGGAAGACTGGGCGCGGTATGGCTGGCAAAGCAAAACCTCTCCCGCCACACGTAGCGCTCAGGGAAATAGCTGCGCGTCACGAAGCAGATGGTCATTACCCCGACGGCGGGTAAAGCCGATACGGTTGAAATATTCCAGGATCTGTATCGCCAGCTTGCGGCCCACGTTCAGCCGATCGCGGAAATCGGCTGCGCAGGTAGAGCCCCGCTCTTGATCCAGCTCGCGGATCAGGTTCGCAAACGCCACAATGCGATCGTTACGGTAATAACGATCTTTCACGATCGCGACTATCAGCCCCTGCTGCGCCGCATGGCGCAATACCTGACGCATTACCTGCTCGTCGGTATTCGTTTCGCGGGCCAGATCGCGAACCCACCACGGCTCATCGCCAAACAGCGAGGCCACTTTTTGCCATACCGCTTCTTGCTCTGCGGTAAACCCGGCCTTGTGATCCGGCAGATGCAGCCAGCCGTGATGGCTTTTGATCGCCCCGCTTTCGCGCATGTTTTCAATCAGCAGCAGCACCAGCGCATCGTCTTCCATCGGCAGCGCCATGCGCCGCAGACGCTCACGGCCCGGGCCAGGCTCATCCTGATGCTGTTCATGGTACGTTGCGAGCGTGCTCAGTATCTTACGCTGCCAGTTCGCAGCAACCGGGGCGTTTAGCAGACTGTTTCCAGCCTGAATAAAGCCCGGCAGTTGGGCCAGCAGGCGTAACCCTTCCTCGCTCAGCTGGCGTGCCCATGCAAAATCACGCAGGCTCACCGCACCGCGCTCAAGATGCACCCGCAGCGCGGCGTTATCATCGCTGGCCTGCGCCAGAGCAGCCAGCCACTGCAGATATTCAGGTTTACGCTTGCCGCGTCGCGGTGGATTCAGCGCGACCACCCGTGCCCCGGCAAGCGTTTCCCGCGCGGAAATATCACGCAGAACCAGACGATCGTTGTCTGCGAGCCAGAGCGGTGAATCGAATACCAGTTCGGCAAGGTCGTTTTCCAGCAGCGACACGCGTCCGGTGATATGGCTGGCCGCGTGGTGAATATGCAGCGGCTGCCATTGGGTCAGGGGCACGTTTGTCTGCAGGCAAACAATGACGCGTTCAGACGGCTCAGGTGGGGCATCGGCCAGCAGCCAGTCGCCGCGGTTAAGCTGCTCTTTTTCCGCATCCCCGGCAATGTTCAGCGCGATCCGCTGCCCGGCATGCGCGCGCTCCGCGGGCTGGTTTTGCGCATGTAAGCCGCGCACGCGCATCGGTTTGTTAACGCCCGTCAGCCACAGGCTATCCCCCACGCTTACTTCACCGCTCAGCGCCGTACCGGTCACCACCAGCCCCGCGCCTTTCACGGTAAACGCCCGGTCAATTGCCAGACGGAAGCGGTGATGGCTGGCGTGGTCACGCGACAAAAGCTGCCGTAAGTGGTGGCGAAGTTCATCGATACCGCGCCCTTCTGTCGCCACGGTGACAAAAAGCGGAGCATCGGCAAAACCATACTCCTGCAAGGTCGACTGTACCGTTTCGCGCACTTCGCTGACGCGTGCGTCATCCACGCGATCGGCTTTGGTCAGCGCCACGGTCAGCTGCGGGTTGCCGGTCAGTTGCAGGATCGCCAGGTGCTCACGGGTTTGCGCCATGACGCCATCATCACAGGCCACCACCAGCAGGGCATGATCGATGCCCCCCACGCCCGCCAGCATGTTGGACAGAAACTTTTCATGCCCCGGAACATCAATAAAACCCAGTACGCGACCGTCAGGCTGGGGCCAGTAGGCATAGCCCAGATCGATGGTCATGCCGCGCTTTTTCTCTTCCGGCAGGCGGTCGGCGTTTATGCCGGTAATCGCCTGCAGTAGAGTGGTTTTTCCGTGGTCGACGTGACCGGCGGTGGCAATAATCATTTCAACAACATCTCCAGAAATCGCTCTTCATCTTCAAGGCAGCGCAGATCCAGCCACATTCGGCCATCGTAAATCCGCCCGATAACCGGCGCGGGCAGGCCACGCCAGCGCGACGACAGGGCTTCAAGGTGGCTGCCGCGCCCGTCACGCGGGGTGAACGTGAGCGCTTCACTCGGCAGCCTGTCCACCGGCAGCGAACCGCTGCCAATCTGCGACTGGCAGGGTTCAATGCGAACATCAAAATCGGGGTAGCACGGGGCAATGCGCGGCAGCAGTAATTCGGCCTGGGCGCGAATCGAAGCGGCATCGCGGGTTAACAGACGCAGCGTGGGCAGGCGGTCGGCCAGTTTCTCCGGATGGAGATAGAGCCGCAGCGTCGCCTCCAGCGCGGCAAGCGTCATTTTATCGGCTCGCAGGGCGCGCTTGAGCGGATGCTGCTGGAGCTGCGCAATCAGCTCGCGCTTGCCGACGATAATCCCGGCCTGCGGCCCGCCAAGCAGCTTGTCGCCGGAAAAGCTGACCAGGCTGACGCCTGCGGCAATCATCTCTTGCGGCATCGGCTCTTTGGGCAGCTCATAAAGGCTCAGATCCACCAGCGAGCCGCTGCCGAGATCGGCAATCACCGGAATATTCAGTTCGCGGCCAATCGCCGCCAGCTCGCCCTCTTCAACCGTTTTGGTGAAGCCTTCAATATGATAATTGCTGGTGTGAACCTTCATCAGCAGGGCGGTATTTTCATTCACCGCCGCGCGATAATCTTTCGCATGGGTGCGGTTGGTAGTGCCCACCTCATGCAGCGTGCAGCCCGCCTGGCGCATCACGTCCGGAATACGAAACGCCCCGCCAATCTCCACCAGCTCGCCGCGGGAAACCACCACCTCTTTGCCGCTGGCGGTGGCCGCCAGCATCAGCAGCACCGCTGCGGCGTTGTTATTCACAATGCAGGCATCTTCCGCGCCGGTCAGCTGGCACAGCAGGTCCGCCAGCGCCCGGTCACGATGCCCGCGTCCGGCGCCGTCCAGATCGTACTCCAGCGTTACGGGCGCCCGCATGGCCTGTACAACCGCAGCCACCGCTTCTTCCGCCTGCTGCGCGCGTCCCAGGTTGGTATGGAGCACGGTACCGGTCAGGTTAATCACCGGGCGTAACGCGCTTTGCGCTTTCTCATCCAGCCGGTGCTCAACTTCCTGCTCCCACGCCGCGCACCATTCGGGCAAGGCGTTTTCTGACTGAATAGCGCATCGGGCTTCGTCCTGAAGCAGGCGTAGCATCTCCACCGTCGCGGTATGGCCAAAACGCTCAACGGCAGCATGAATGCGGGGCTCGCGAAGGAGACGGTCGGTAGCGGGGATCTGGCTGTACAGCGAATGATGAGTAGTCATGAAGGCGCCTGGCGAGTAAATATCTTCCCCCCTCCCGACGGGAGAGGGAGTTAACATGTGGAGGGATTGTACAACCTCCGACGCCGAAGTGTTATAACCCGCGTCAAGCCTTTGGCGGTTCGGTACGGGCAAAGCTCTCGCGGCTAAAAAGCGTGTCTGCAAGTTTCACCAGCAGCGGACGGTCGACGCACCAGCCAGGAGAAACCCGGCGGAAGTTGAGATAGCCGATGGCGCAGGCGATAGCGATGGTTGCCAGGTTCAGGCTGTCGGTTTGAATCTTTCCTTCCCGGATAAGCTGTTCGCACCTGTCCAGGCTGCGGCTGATTTTTTCCCGCTGGCGTAACAGTTCCGTTTCCGACTGCTGGGCGACGGGCCTTGCCTGTTCACGCACGGAGGTTAACGCCGCATCCATAATGCCATCGGCCAGGGCTTCAATTTGCTTCACTGCCAGCGCTGCTTTTGGGTCAGCCGGCAGCATTGCCGGGGCAACGCCCAGCAGCTCGATATACTCCGCAATAATCGGGGAATCGAACCAGTATTCGCCCTCGTCCGTCACCAGCGCCGGGACTTTCCCCAGCGGGTTGTACTGCGCGACGCCGTTTTCAGCGTTGTAGGGCTGTTCATTGATGAATTCAAATTCAATCCCTTTCTCCAGCAGGAGAATCGAGATCTTTCGCACGAAGGGACTGGTGTAGCTACCGATGAGTTTCATTGCCTGATCCTTGATGCCGGAAAAAAGTCAGTATGGATCAAGCGATGAAAAAAGGGCAGGTTTGCGTGTCGCATTCCTGCCCCGGAAGGATTAGTGATCGAGATAGAGGTAGTGCATCCAGCTGGTCATGCGCAGCAATACTTTACGCATCACCGAGACGTGGGCGAAATGGTCCGAGTAGACCGCCACCTGGGCATAGATACCGTCCGGCAGGGCATCGACTTCAGCGTCAGGGCTCAGCTCTATGATGGCCTGCACGCCATCCGTACCCGGTGTGACCGTCAGAGACTGCAGCGCGCCCTGCGCCTGATAGGTTCCTCCCGGCACCACAGGCAGAATTGCGGTGAGCTTACCGGAGAACACCTGGCCCGGCAGGGCATTAAACACCACTTCCGCTTCATCGCCCGGCTTCAGACGCAGCAGCGAGTTCTGACGGAACTGGGCCACAATCTGACGCTTCTGTTCAGGAATAAAGACCATCACCGGACGCAGCGGCAGCGCGGCGGCGTACGTCCCCGGACGGATCAGCACCTGGGTGATGTAACCATCGCTCGGCGCACGCACCACGGTTTGATCCAGGTTGTATTTCGCTTCGGCAAGCTGAGCGCGTAGTGAAGCAATCTGCGACTGCTCGCCGTTCACCATGCTGTCCAGCTGGCTTTGAATCTGCACCTGTTCAGCAACGGAGCCTTTCACCAGCGCATCCTGCGCCAGATAGTTCTGCCGCGCGTTGTCGATATCGCTTTCAGAGAACGGATTCACCTTCGCCTGGCTGCCTTTCAGGTAGCGCTGATAATCTTTATACAGGCGGTCACGCTCTGCGGAAACGCGCGTCGTATTGGCGACGGCTTCCGCCAGCTGCGCTTTAAGATTGTCGATATTATGCGTCGCGGTCACCAGGTCGGCCTGGAGTCTGTCGACGCGCGCCTGATAGCGGCCCGGATCCAGTTTAAATAACACTTCGCCTTTTTTAATGAGCTGGTTATTTTTATCGGTCACTTCACTAACCACCCCGGTAACCTGCGGCGTAATCGGAATAGAAATAACCGCTTTTTGCGCCGTAAAGGTGTACGGATGGTTATAGTTCATTAACAGAATAAGTCCGGCAACAATAAACACCCCGCCTAATGTTGCGGTGGCAAGCGTCCACTGGTTTACCGGAATGCGGAATATTTTAAAGATGGCCCAGGCAAATGCCACGTAGGTCAAAATAATCAACAGATCCATGATTAGCGCTCCAGCGTGTTCTTATCAGCAGCAGGCTTTACCGCGGCCAGCTTTTGTTCTAATTCGGCCACGCGTTTGGCCAGCGCATCCATGCCCGGAACCTCATCAGGCTTGGTGATGTGGTTTTGCATCCCCCAGCCGCGATCTTCACGGTACAGCGTGGCCCATATCCACAGGAACGGCCAGATGGCATGGAGCGTAAACAGGCTAATCCAGCCTGCCGTATGAATCGCATCGGCATGCGGATGGTTACGCTTTTTGGCCATATTATAAGGAATGTCATGGATGGCGATGATTCCATAAAACAGAACCAGAAATACAAAAATCAATACGCCCAGCGCAAAATAGTTGAGAAACATATTCTCCTCACTTAAACAACGTCAACTCATTGAATTAATAAAACAGTACGCAACCTAATTAATTTATTTTGAAATACATAAGGTATGCTGGTTATTTCAGAGCCGGGGAGTATCGGTTTTTATAATATCTCCGTGCAAGTTTATAAGCGTGTCAAAATATATCCTGAATAATAATATACTTAACCTTACAATATGAGCGTAATCCACGTTTTAACTTTTCGCCATACCACACATCAAAAGTGGTTTTTTAGCTTAACGTGTTGCGCTATGCCATCCTGACGCCGAATCGCTAAACAGAGTTTGCCGCCGATCACAGCCGGAGAAATCTGCATAAAAATATTTTGTGAAATCAGTCACAATCCAGAAACAAACACACAAAACCAAAGCGTGACAACCATCACAGAAAAGGGTGGTTTTTGCCGTATTTCTCGCCATCGTATTTTTTTTGCCCACCTTTTTTGTGACCAGGATCACCTCATTGACATCCACACCCCCTATCTTTACGTGACATGCGTCACACAAATTTTCGCTATCTGGACAGTTGAACGATTCAGTGCCAGATTTCACAGCATCAGAACAGGGCCCGGCTACCTCTGCCGCCTCATTAACAATAAACCTCGGGCCGCAAGCCTAAGCGTAAACAGAAGAAGGGGTGTTTTATGTCATCCGATTTCAAGATCAAAGTTCAAAGCTTTGGTCGTTTCCTCAGCAACATGGTGATGCCAAATATCGGCGCGTTTATCGCGTGGGGTATCATCACTGCATTGTTCATTCCGACAGGGTGGTTGCCTAACGAAACGCTGGCGAAACTTGTTGGCCCAATGATTACCTATCTCCTGCCGCTGCTCATCGGTTTCACCGGTGGTCGTCTGGTGGGCGGTGACCGTGGTGGCGTAGTGGGCGCTATCACGACCATGGGTGTTATCGTCGGTGCGGATATGCCGATGTTCCTCGGAGCAATGATTGCCGGTCCTCTGGGCGGCTGGGCGATTAAGAAATTCGACGTCTGGGTTGATGGTAAGATCAAATCCGGCTTCGAAATGCTGGTGAACAACTTCTCTGCGGGCATCATCGGGATGATCCTCGCGATTCTGGCGTTCCTCGGCATTGGCCCTGCGGTTGAAGTGCTGTCCAAAATTCTGGCGGCAGGCGTTAACTTCATGGTTGCGCACGACATGCTGCCGCTGGCGTCTATCTTCGTTGAACCGGCGAAAATCCTGTTCCTGAACAACGCCATCAACCACGGCATCTTCTCGCCGCTGGGTATTCAGCAGTCTCACGATCTCGGCAAATCCATCTTCTTCCTGATTGAAGCTAACCCGGGTCCGGGTATGGGCGTTCTGCTGGCGTACATGTTCTTTGGTCGCGGCAGCGCTAAGCAGTCTGCTGGCGGTGCGGCAATCATTCACTTCCTGGGCGGTATTCACGAAATTTACTTCCCGTACGTGCTGATGAACCCACGTCTGATCCTGGCCGTTATCCTTGGCGGTATGACCGGCGTGTTCACCCTGAGCGTGCTGGGCGGCGGTCTGGTGTCTCCAGCCTCTCCGGGTTCTATCCTGGCGGTGCTGGCGATGACGCCAAAAGGGGCGTACTTCGCGAACATCGCGGCCATCTGTGCGGCAATGGCGGTCTCATTCGTGGTCTCTTCTATCCTGCTAAAAACCAGCAAAGTGAAAGAAGACGACGATATTGAAGCGGCGACCCGTCGTATGCACGACATGAAAGCCGAATCCAAAGGCGCGACCCCGCTGGCGGCTGGTGATGTCTCTAACGACCTGAGCCACGTGCGTAAAATCATCGTTGCCTGTGACGCCGGTATGGGTTCCAGCGCAATGGGTGCAGGCGTGCTGCGTAAGAAAGTGCAGGATGCGGGCCTGACCAACATCTCCGTCACCAACAGCGCCATTAACAGCCTGCCGCCGGACGTTGACCTGGTCATCACGCACCGCGACCTGACTGAACGCGCCATGCGCCAGGTACCGCAGGCACAGCACATTTCGCTGACTAACTTCCTCGACAGCGGCTTGTACACCAGCCTGACCGAACGTCTGGTTGCGGCGCAGCGTCACGAAGACAACGAAGTGAAAGTGCGCTCAAGCCTGCAGGACAGCTTTGACGAGAGCAACGCCCACCTGTTCAAACTGGGTGCGGAAAACATCTTCCTCGGTCGCACAGCGGCAACCAAAGAAGAAGCGATTCGCTTTGCCGGCGAGCAACTGGTGAAAGGAGGCTACGTTCAGCCTGAATATGTTGACGCGATGCTGGAACGCGAAAAACTGACACCAACCTACCTGGGCGAATCCATCGCGGTGCCGCACGGTACGGTTGAAGCGAAAGATCGCGTCCTGAAAACCGGCGTCGTATTCTGTCAGTATCCGCAGGGCGTGCGCTTCGGTGAAGAAGAAGACGACATCGCCCGTCTGGTGATTGGTATCGCCGCTCGCAACAACGAGCACATTCAGGTGATTACCAGCCTGACCAACGCGCTGGACGATGAGTCTGTCATTGCGCGTCTGGCGAGCACTACCAGCGTGGAAGAAGTCCTGGCACTTCTTAACAAATAAGTCCTCTTCCCTCTCCCCTCTGGGGAGAGGGCTAGGGTGAGGGGAAACGTTCCTCACCCCAGCCCTCTCGGGTAAAAACATTGATGAAGGTTAACACTATGAAAGCATTACATTTTGGCGCAGGTAATATCGGTCGTGGTTTTATCGGTAAACTGCTGGCAGACGCGGGCATTACGCTGACATTCGCCGATGTGAATCAGGTGGTCCTGGATGCCCTGAATGCGCGTCATAGCTATCAGGTCCATGTAGTCGGTGAAAACGAGCAGGTTGAGACGGTATCCGGCGTCAACGCGGTCAGCAGCATCGGGGAAGACGTTATCGACCTGATCGCCAGCGTCGATCTGGTCACCACGGCCGTGGGTCCGGTCGTTCTTGAGCGCATCGCCCCTGCGGTTGCGAAAGGCCTGGCAAAACGTAAAGCGCAGGGCATCGACACCCCGCTGAACATCATCGCCTGTGAAAACATGGTGCGCGGCACCACGCAGCTGAAAGGCCACGTGCTCAACGCTGTAGCAGATGAAGACAAAGCCTGGGTTGAAGCGCACGTCGGGTTTGTGGATTCCGCCGTGGATCGCATCGTTCCGCCGTCTGAATCCGCCACCAACGACCCGCTGGAAGTGACTGTGGAAACCTTCAGCGAGTGGATCGTTGATAAAACCCAGTTTAAAGGCGCCCTGCCGACCATTCCGGGAATGGAATTAACCGATAACCTGATGGCATTTGTCGAACGCAAACTCTTCACGCTGAACACCGGGCATGCTATAACCGCGTACCTCGGAAAATTGGCCGGTCATCAGACCATTCGTGATGCGATCCTCGATGAGAAGATCCGCGCGGTGGTAAAAGGGGCAATGGAAGAGAGCGGCGCGGTGCTGATCAAACGCTACGGTTTTGATGCTGATAAACACGCAGCATACATCCAGAAAATCCTCGGTCGCTTTGAAAATCCGTATCTGAAAGATGACGTTGAACGCGTGGGCCGTCAGCCTCTGCGCAAACTGAGCGCGGGCGACCGTCTGATTAAGCCGCTGCTGGGCACGCTGGAATACGGCCTGCCGCACGCCAACCTGGTGAAAGGGATTGCCGCCGCGATGCACTACCGCAGCGAGCAGGACCCACAGGCGCAGGAACTGGCTCAGCTGATTGATGACAAAGGCGCGCAGGCTGCGCTGGCGCAGATTTCCGGTCTGGACGCCAACAGCGACGTGGTTGTGGAGGCGGTTAACGCATACAACGCAACCAAATGATGCACAGTGCGGCGCAGGTTAACCTGCGCCCAAATAATAGATTGTCAGATATGCAGGCAATAATGGAACAAACCCAGGCCTTTGAAAATCGTGTGCTTGAGCGTCTGAATGCTGGCAAAACCGTACGAAGCTTCCTGATTGCCGCCGTCGAGCTGTTAACCGAGGCGGTGAATATCCTGGTGCTTCAGGTGTTTCGCAAAGACGACTACGCGGTAAAGTATGCTGTAGAACCGTTACTGGACGGAGACGGACCGCTGGGCGATCTATCCGTGCGTCTGAAGCTGATTTATGGTCTTGGCGTGCTCAACCGACAAGAGTATGAAGATGCGGAGCTGTTAATGGCGCTGCGCGAAGAACTCAATCATGACGGTAACGAGTACACCTTTACCGATGATGAGATCCTGGGGCCCTTCGGCGAGCTGCACTGCGTCACCGCGCTGCCCCCTGCGCCCCATTTTGATAACAGCGACCCTGAGCTCTACGCGATGCAAAAGCTGCGTTATCAACAGGTTGTCCGTTCCACGATGGTTCTCTCCCTGACTGAGCTGATTTCCCGAATCAGCTTAAAAAAAGCGTTTCAGAAGTAAGCCTGCTCACATTGGTGTATCCTTCCCTGTAAATTCCCCGTTTTCAGAGTTATTTGTCATGAAAGAAGTCGAAAAGAACGAAATTAAACGCCTGAGCGATCGCCTGGATCTGATCCGCCACCAGATGGCTGGCCTGTCACTGGTCGATTCCGCCGAGAAGTACGCCGAGCTGGAAAAAGAAGCCGCCACGCTGGAAACAGAAATCGAGCGCCTGCGCGAAGTGAAAGGCCAGAAGCTGAGCAAAGAAGCGCAGAAGCTGATGAACATGCCGCACCGCCGCGCGATCACCAAAAAAGAACAGGCCGACATGGGCAAGCTGAAGAAAAGCGTCCGCGGTCTGGTGGTGGTACACCCGATGACCGAGCTTGGCCGCGAAATGGGCCTGAAAGAGATGACGGGTTTTTGTAAGACAGCGTTCTGATACTCTTAAAACCTCTGCCTCCGGCAGAGGTTTTATTAAGCCGATCAATGCTTATCGTGAGCCATGCTAATATTTGACGCAGGTATATTGCAGCGAGTAAGGACTACTCACAGTAAATATGCCCTCTCTTATATTCTTGATATTAAGCGTGATAGTAGTATTGTCACTTGTGTTTTCAAGCCACATTTGGTCAAACGTATCATCTGAGGTTGTATCAAGCGGAGCTGAGACGATTCTGGTAATTTTATAAGTGAACGTATTTTTATCGGTCTTAACGCCATTGGAAAGATATATTGTACGTTCGAGATACGTATTTGCGTCAGGTGATTTCACATAACCATTGTAATGGATCATGCCCTCTTTTCTTTTATTGTAGAGTTGTAAATTTTCAACGATGGAAAAGACTAATGGGCCGTTTTGCACATCAATCGTTGCTCTGCTAAATGCCTTGCATTTCAGGGGAGACATCGTTTCATTACCTCTCAAGAAAAGCGTAAGAGAAAGCAACACGAGCGCTGCCAGCAATCCCGCGCTAAGCCATATTGTCTTCATTGCGTTTTATCCCATCTATAACGGTAGAAATTATCACATGAAATAACAACGCGGTCTTTCCCTGCATGGCAATACGACAAGACCTCTCTTGAATCAACTTTATCAGACAGACTCGCCTCATTGTTATAGATGAGCACATCATTTTTTTTACATTGAATTCCATTATTTTTCATAATGTTCATGATGTTATTTAACGCTTCTTTTTTTTCATCATCAGAAATATGCTTTAGATAATAAATATCGCATTCACTGTATTGTTCATGAAGCACCGTATCACCGTTACTGGTACCAATATAATAAAAGTAGCCAATGGCTAAGCCTGTTAGCAAAGTAATAATAATACTACCAATCAAAAAAAGGCCCTGGAAATAGCCAGAAGGCGTAACCAGGGAGGGTGACGGGTCAGGCGAAACAGATCCCGTATCCACAATTTCAATGCTGATTGCCGCATTCAGCCTGAATCCCAGCTTCGGCAAAGTAATAATGAGCTCATGGCAACCGAGAAGAGAAAGGTTACGGCGAAGAATACTGATGTATTGATTTAAGTTATTTCCAGAAGCATGCAGGCCATGCTTATCCCAGACGGTTTCCAGAAGATATTCACGCGTCAGTTCTCTTCCTTCGGACGACAAAAACGTCTCCAGCAATCGTGCTGCAGGTAAAGCCAGCCTGATCACGTCCTCGCTGGAGGGCAAATGCAGGGTGCCGTCGTCGGTATTAAATACAACTAACCTATCAATGAGATATTTCATTTTGCCCTGATCTACATGTCGTACCTGCAAGAAGTATACAGGTTAAATGTTGTGAGCTGAACTCTGTCATCCACTACAACGCGAGGTCGGTAGTGACTCAGAATGCAAAATATAAATCCAAAAAAGATAATGTATCAGAATAAAAATCTATATATACCATCATTTGCGAATTAAATTGTTTACACACTGCAATTATTGTTTCCTGAACCCGCGGCTAAAGCTGCAGATGAAAGCTGAAAAACTGTGCTTCTGAACTGGAACTTAATTGTGAATATTGCATTAACTGATTTTTTAACTGGCTTTTCCAGAGCGCTTGACCTGTTAACTCCAGAAAGTGGAAATCGAGGGCTACGACGCGCTTTTATCGCAATGACTCTGTTACGTCAGCAAAAAGCCAGTGAGGCTGTACAACAAAGGGTCTTTGTTGCAGCATTACTTTATGAATTAGGCTCGGAAAGAAGCTGGGGTTTATCCGATTGCCAAAATCTTTTTAGCCAGGTTTCAATAATATCCGACAGCATGCCTCTTATATTTGAAAAAAATGAGCCGCTTATTTATTGCCGTTTACTCGATCTGGTTGATAATTTTGATCTCCTCACCCTGAATGAACATCATCGAGGTCAATATCCTACATCTGCCATTGAAACCCTGTGCGATTCAATCGGCTCCCGTTATTCACTGGATGACATCCTCTCTCTGCGAGAACTCGAATACCATTCTGACATCTGGGAAAAGCTCGCCTCACCCAACTTGTTAAATGATGTCCGGGCAATGTCGCCCTTTTCATCCCGAACGCTGAATGAGGATGACCTGAACCAGCTCGCAAGTTTCTTCGCCAGAATAGTTGATCTGCACTGTCGGCATAGCGTGCCCTATTCACCCATGGTGGCTAACTATTGTGTAAAACTTGCTCAAATGTACGGTTTCTCGCAATCGGGAATTAAGGAGTTACGTCTGGCTGGCTTGCTTCATGGTATAGGAAAACTTGCTCTTCCCGCCGGTCCTGTTATGAAGTCGTGCGCTTTGAATGCTAACACCAAGGCATATTTGAAAGCGTATCCAATGATTACACGCGAAATCCTTTCCTCAATACCGGGTATGTTCAGGACTGGTGTTATTGCAAGTAGCCCACATGAACAGCCTGACGGCAAGGGGTTGCCCGAAGGTTTATACGGAACACAGTTAGATCTTAGCGCCAGAATCATTTCAGTCGCCTGTGAGTATGTTTCTCTGCGTGTTAACTGTAACGGCATTTCACCCAGTTCAACGGCAGTTGCACTCAGCCAGATGCAAATAAAAGCGGCAGCCGGTTTACTGGATCCTGACGTTGTTAACGCACTGAGGATGGTTATTGACTACGAAGATATGAATGCCGTTAAAAGCATCAAGATTGATGGGTTACTGGAGGGCATGAATAATGATAAGAGTTATATTTGAAGTTTTTACAGTATTGATTTTGATCTGGTACATCATATGGATGCTACTTATCAGTAGCGGGAGATTCTAACGTCTGCTCATGACGCTTACCTGGCCCGCCATTAACGGTAAAAGGCAACGAGTAATCCTTTAGTACGCGCGGCATTCAGCCACTTTAACTGCATATGTCCCACATTTCCTGGCAGGGCGAACGTCTGGTTATCTACAGACGAAACAGGGTAAGAAGCCGTATGGTGTTCATTATGTTTAGTGCAGCTTGAGCTGATATTACCGTGTGACGTAGAAACGTGACATACCGCTTCGGTAATCATTCCCTGAAAGGAGACAGCTGTTTGTGATGCTGCTGAACAGGTGGTGGCGAACGCTAAAATCATCAGGGCCAGGAAATAACGCATCATATTCATCTCTTTTAGAAAAACGGGTTGGCTGCTCTGCCAACCTCTGATGCATCTATATAACCATAGATCGCTACTTGAGTGGTATCTTATGCTGCATTACCCATACATATAGATATTTATATTGTAGTTTAGATTACCAACAACTCAATCAAGCATTAAATGCTAATTTTAATCGCCTGAGAGATTGCTAAATAGCACTACTTTTGGACATTTATTATCAAAATGAGTACATGTGGTGATGTAAGGGCTGCAAGAGAAGACGTTGTCGTAACAACTTAGCCGTTGCAAGCCATCGGGAAGCGATGACCTGGAATCGACGCAAAGAGAATGGGCAAACTGTTCCAGATGAAAAGCGTTCAGGGGGATAAAAAGAAAACGCTCCTCTCTCAGACTGCTGCAGGAATGCGAGTTGTACGGCTATTCTCAGCGGCGCTGCGCGCGCTAAAGACGATAAAAATCAGCGCGGGCCATTGATAAATGATGATGAGAGTGTGACGAGGAGTACGCCATCCGGCCAGTAAGGCAAATGAATGACTATGAACCAGACTTGCCACACACCGCAGGGATTCATTCATCCCGGTGGTATTGTGGCTTTCTTCAGAAAAAATTTGCTAGTAGCCGTTGCAGGTAAAAATATAGCTGAGGGGCGTACCGATGATATAAAGATTCTCAGAAAGGTGATTAATATCAAGTGAAATTAGGGAACTGTCTCCTGTTAGCTCCATCAACAATGGCTCAAACTCTGAATCGCTTAACGTATCGTTTACCGATTTATGAATATTGGTAATGTTAAAAAGCCACGAGTGTTTGTAGGCTTTTTTGCCATTATTCATGTAGATAATGCGATGCAGCTTTTTTCGCCCTTCATTCGTTGAAACATATCCTTCCAGCGTCAGATAAGCGGTATCGTGTCCCGATACCCTAAGATCCTGATTAACCATTATCTCTTCATTCTCAAGGAAATAGCGCGTGGGTCCATTGCATCGAAACTCCTCATACTTCTCATCGCTTTTAGTTTCAAAGAACGAAAACACTATACCCGAAAGAAAAAGGGCACAAAGAAAGAGAATGGCATATTTTTTTCTATTCATGATGTCTTTTCCAGTCCGAATAAAAAAAGTCAGTACAATTTGCCAGCGCTTTTCCGCTCACATTATGGCAATACGAAAAGAAAGTCCGGCCATAGTCATTTTCATCCGGAATAGGATCGACATTATCAAACAGAAGAGTATTTCCTGCATCGCACTTAAGTTTCAGGTTATTAAGCATCTCATTAATTTGAATTTTCGCGTGAACTTTCTCATCCTCGCTAAATTTATGTAAATAAAGTGCATTACAACCTGGAGCAACTTCAACCAGATCGCTACTGGCAATATCGTAGTGAGACGTAGACTGCTTAAGGGCAATGAAAACGGCTAAGGGAACAATGATACATAGAAAAGCGATAACCAAGATCTTAAGATCTCTACCATTTTGTGTACGCATCGGTCGGTTTACTGGGTCGAGGGCCCGATCGCCAGAAGCACTACGTGTTTCAATCTTGATATCAGTGTTAAGACGAAAACCGATTTTTGGTATAGTGATAAACAGATTATCGCACCCATGATTGGCAAGCGTTCGTCGTAGTATGCTCATATATTGGTTAAGATTGTTGTTGGACCCTCTTAGCCCATTTTTATCCCAAACCTCCGTGAGCAAATAATCTCGGGTAACTAACTCACCTTCCGACAGGATAAGCAGCTCCAGCAACTGACTTGCAGGTATACTGAGCTTAATAAATTCATCATTATCACCGCATTCGATCGTATGGTCTGCTGGATTAAATAACATGTTGTCAGATATGTAATAAAGCACAGTCGCAATCACTGAAAAAAAGTGGAGTCGAACTTTATCAGATCCTCTAAGAGAGAAAACATTCGGTAGCTCTATCAAACCTAAACAACAGGAAATATCCTCGCTCTTTGACGCCATGAGATAACATTTACCTAATGCATTTTACAACCTCTTAATGCGAGTAGATTTATTCATACATTTATCTTGCATGGAACACCCAAAGCGGAATTTTTAGAGAAGTATCAGCAATAGTCCTCCGGTAAGAACTAATCCCGTGCCAAGCAACCTTAAACGCGACAATTTAAGATTACCATTCAAAGCAACCCAGATCATATTCATACACAAGCAGGCCCCCGCTATGGTGATGCAGATAAGCGCAAAGTCCAGGTAAGCGACATAGCTTGATAACGTATAATAAGAGAACAACAAAGTGGCTACATAAAGAGAAAAGGCCATTTTTCTGTTCAGTCGCTGAGAGCCGGAGAGTAATGCCACTCCTAAAGAACGCGTCATAATGGTAACAATAAAATAACAGGTTAAATGTACGGTTTGCATCAGTCGAAATCTTCTACTTTAGTTTTCATCAGAATGAAAAATCCAGCCAGCAACATTATCCAGGCGAGACATGCTCCTGGAGACGGTTTTATATCGAAGAATACATAGTTAGCCACGACGGCCGTAAGCATTATTGCCCCGGTAATAATTGCGCAGCTGACAATGCTGTCTTCCCGATCGTCTCTTTTCTTCGACCATGAAATGACGTAACCACCGCTCATCTGTACAAATGCACTGCACCAAAAGAAGAGATCGCTTGAGGAATAAACGGCCCACGCCATCAGGCACGTCGCCACAACGCTGCTGAAGATGGTGATAAGCAAGCCATATTTACTACTACTTAACCACATGATAGCTCCCAGAATTATCATTTCCGTCAGGCTCAAATATCACCACTGACCGCAGCCTACAGCAAGATAAAAAGGTCTTTCGAATATAATTAGATTTTTATCCTGCATTTAGAACATAAATTACAAGTTAGCTCTAATCCAATGAGGTGATAGCAGAATCCAGGACCAGCACAAACACGTATGCCATTCAGGATGACATACGATTTAACTGATTGATTTTTGTTCTATCTGAGTGTGATGAGAACCGTTGCGTCTGCGGAAAATCTTCCGTAATGCGCCGTCTCTCCGGGGATGGTAATTAAACGCGCGCGATAGGAAAAGGACGGGGAAGCCTGGCTGAGCACGGTATTAAACACCACCGGCATATTGTGGTCATCTTCAATCTGAATACCAATATTGCCAAGCTGAGTCGGGAGCGTATTGCCATCAATAAGATCGCCATGATAGGTGAACTGTAGATCAACTTTTCCGTAATCATTGGGATTCAGGCAAATAACGGGGATTTTAAAGCCGACACTGGGTAAATTTCCGCCGTTCTTGTTTAGCGTGAACGACGGGAAAGTGACTTTGATTCGCTGAGTTGTCACCCCGCAAAGCGTGGTATTTACAATCAATGCGGGCGGGTTTATGCGCAACAGCGGATGTGTCTTACCGTAGATGCTCAGTGACGGTATCGCGTACCGTCCGCCATGGAGGTTGCCAATTTTATAGAGACGAAGAGAGAGACTTTCTCCTGGGATCCAGTCTGACAGACTCGAAATACAGCGATTATTATCATTATCGCAAAGGCTGAAACCAATTCCCGGTACCGCTGTTTTAAAAATATTCCGTGAGGCGTCCCACATACCGGCATTGGTGGCAATGGAAAGTTGTGTTTCATTTAACGCACTGGCAGCCACTGCAGAGAGAGGTAAAGTTTTTAACAGGGTTCCATCCTCTTGACCCGCCATGTTTTGCAATGTTATGGCTGGCATGCTTTGTATGAGGGTCGTAGCAGAGGTGGAAAACGAGACAACGAGCGCCAGCAGAGCGCCGTTTTTTATCGGCATTGTAATTCCCATATGTGCTTTTTCTTGTTAACTCCATTGAGATCAATAGTACAGACGGCATCAGTAGACGAGTCGCTGGCATGATAGGGCCAGCGATGTTGCAGAATATCCAGCGCGATTAATCCCCCGGCAGAAACAATCCCGACACGTTGATTATCAGCATCATAAATTTGCGCGCCAAACGGCTCAGGATCTCCTTTCGAACTGTAAATGTGCGCATACTGAATCTGTACCCGCCTGGCTTTGGTATCGACTTCCACAATGGCACCCGCACGTGGAGCGGTTTGATAGATGTTACTGTCTATCTCGATCTGTTGATTTAGCCCCTCGGGAGAGAGTGATGTTTCGTTATAGCGATACGGTGAAACGTTATTCACAATCGCGTTGCCGAAATAATCCGTCGTGACGTCATTAACGTCAGTGATATGCAGACCTGATATACGATCGGTGTGGACTAAGATGTTACTCAAACCAAGGGGCTGGCCAAAGGTAATGCCATGATGATGGGCAACCACTGAGCCGTTCAATCCGATGCTCAGTTCTTTGCTGTCTCCCCCCTGGCTCCAGCCTGCACTGAGGTTTCCTTTGCTGGCGCTCCAGTTCAGTGAGGAGTCATATTGCTTCTGCCCCGCCGTTGACGATACGCCAGAGTCGACATTCAGGCTGTCGTCATCCAGTAAACTCCCCGAGAACGAAAGGCGGCTATCTGTTGCTGTCCCATGTGACTGGCTATAGTTGACGTAATATTTGTCCTCTTTACCCAGCGGTATTGAGGCATTGAACGAGACACTGTTTTCAGAACTGTCGCCATAGCGATGAGTAATGTTGGCAATAAATTGCATATCGCGGAGACCAAAGACCATGCTGCCGCCCATCTCCCTGCTCGTTTCATGCTTAAAACCATACTGCTGCGTGAAGTTTAAAGTCAGGTTTACAACGCCTAACTGCTGGCTGAGCTGTAAGGCGTATCGCGATTTATAATCCCTTTTGGGCGACGCCCTTACCGCATCTTCGAAATCTGAATAATCAGGGGATAATTTATTTTCCGCGGTAAAATAGAGATAGCTGTCCGTCATGCCAATACTATGCGTCAGGCCAGACTTAATGACATAACCTTGTTTTTTCTGGACAAAATCGCTTTGGCTTTTATTCAACGTAGCGTAAATACCACCCAGCCATCTGATATTGGCTCCCGTGCCAGCAGCAATATTCTGGTAGTGGTTTGCATACTGAAAACCGTTGATGAGGGTTATCGCATTCGAAACACCATACAGGCCATTAGCTTCGAGTAATTGTGGAGAAGAGGATAACGACCGGTTACGTCCAAAGTAGACGCTGTAGCGAAAGACGTTTTCAGGCACCAGAACGTTTACGGAATTGTATGGCTGGACGAAGTGTTGATTTTCACCATTTGCCTCAATAACTGTAATTTCCAGATCACCTGCATTTGACGAGGCAGGAATATCTTTTAACGCGAAGGGGCCTGGCGTGACCTTCCGGGTTGCGATAACCAGGTCGTTTTGCTTAATGATGACAGTAGCATTCGATTTTGCCACGCCAGAAATCACCGGAGCATAGGTTCGTTGAGCGTTCGAGAGCATATCAGTGCTTGTGGCGAGTTTCACACCACGAAGATTCTGGGAGGGAAACAGATCGCCCGAGGTAAAGAAATCACCGGCAACTGCTGTACTTCGTAATGCATCCACATCATGACTGATATAACTTGTGCTGCTGACGTAGTGCATTCCAGAGTCGTCGGATTTTTTCATAAAGCCGCTGTTTCTGAACTGGAATCCCGCCAGATTGATACCGTTAGTGAAATTTCCGTAGAGAGATTTAGCACGCGTCATGCCACGCGTATCATCGTAATTAAGATTATAGGTTGTAAACGCTGAATTAATACCATCCTGCCATTTTTCAGGAGGCGCGGTATCATTTTCTGAGGTAATGCTCAGAAATTTCTGCGGGATCGTAATCGAAAGCGTATTTTCACCCTGATCCAGTTGCATACTGGTTTCGGGAATATAGTCCTCTAACGGTCTGGGATCATCGTAGCAGCGTTTAATTATCACTCCCCACTGCTTGAGGTTGTTACAGGAAAAAACTGCGCTAATTTTATCAGCGCTGATTTTTTTATATGTAATTTCTTGCTCCGGTAGTTCTTTATCATTCAGATAGACGGTCAGGGAATATTCACCTGGTAACACGTCATTTCCTTTATCAAACTCAGCAGCATCCTTTATGCTTACACCGCCAACATCCTCGAAGAAAGAGAGGTCATATTTTTCTTCTGAGTGGGCGGTTGAAAAAAATAAGAAAACAAGAGAAAAAATAGCATTTTTCTTCATGTGATGCTGTTCAGCTTAAAGATTAATCAGGTACAGAAGAGCAGCAAATAACCCTGCCGCTTACATGGCAGGGTCCATCCGTTTATTTATAATATATTTCAAATACAGCATCGGTAGCGAGTTTACCACCAGTAACATCGCCAGATGCACGAACGTATTTCGTGCTAAGTTGAAGTGTATTATCATTATTCAGGAAGGCGTTAGTGAGACCTGCAGTATCGCTATTTAACTCTTGCCCGATTGGCAGGACGGTATTTCCGTCGCCGCTAAAGATCTGCAACCCCATTCCTTTCGCTGTACCGTGGGTATTTTCAAGAATATTGTTCTTTCCTTGCCCCGTAATTTTCATATGCATCCTGTTGGCTTGAAATTGATCTGCACATGAAATATAGAGAGAAAAATCTTTCTTTTGCGTATTTAATGCTGGCTGTCCCTCTGTCAGGTTTGCAAAAGCTGCGGTACTCACCACAGGCAGCACCACCTTCATCGATTTACCTTTAAAAGAACACGTCGGTTCTTCAACTAACCCGTTAAAATGAACGGTGGTTGAAGCGTGCAGCGCTGTCGCATTACTATTGTCTGTCGATGTTCCTGCAAAAGCAGAACCGGCGACGCCAGTGAGAGCTAACGCCATTGCCATAGAAGTCAACTTTTTCATTATATATCCACTTTGTTATAAAAAACTCATCGAACCGGTGAAGAAGTCATTTCTGTTACGTCACCATAATCGCTGATAGCGTTCCAGGAGATAGAATTAACGTTTGCGGTACTTTGCAGCTGAACGGTTTTTGTTGAAAAGGGGGAAATCATATCGACATCAATTTTTGTATGACCATCAATCATCGCGCGATCGATAGTGATAAAGTATGGGGTCGGATTATTTACCTCAATGTTTTTCCCTGCGCGCCGCCACGTTAATTTTTTCCATGCATCGCCAGATTCAGGTTCAATGCCTGCAGGCCGATAAAATACTTTTATCTTCGTTTGCATCGCCAATAACAGTTCAGAACTCGAAGTGTTGGTATCAACACGCGGGATCTCTTTCACATTGAGCCAGAAAAGTTCCTCACTTTTATTATTTTTTAATGCCGGTTCAACAAGGCTAAATCTTAATTCAACTTTATGATTAGCTTTTATTTGTGCGACAGGCGGTTCAACCAGAATATCTTGCTGCGGTTTACCTGCGTCATCTTCCACCCAGCTCTGCATTAAATAATCATTGTCTGTCGGATTATCGACTTTAATTGACACCTGGTTTTCGCTTGCCGGGAATATAACCCGTGTTCCACTCAGCACCAGCGCCGCTCTGGCGTTAAATAACGGCAGCAGCACCGCTATAACCAGCAGTGCTCCGTTGCGTAAACGTTTCCAAGAAAACATATCGTTAACCTATCTAAATACCGGGAAGATGCCTGGAAGCAGTTCGCTCTCATCTCAAAATAGATATTTCGCCTTTGAAGCAGAATAGATCTTTTGGAAAGAAGTTTCTTAAACGTTTCAGAAATAGCCTTTATGGAGACTGCCTCGGGTGAACATTTATCAGCATAAGTGAAACTACCAGCACCTAAATGTTAAAAAAGCGCACTGCGAATGCCTTTCCCTGGATATTGGTCCTACCAATGGACGGAAAAAATGCCCAGGATTCACAAAACCGTCGTTTGCATCACAAAATAATTGCCGGCATTCAACATTTGGTTAACCATTTATTGTCATTAACCCTACAACACAACATTGGCAGGACCACTTTTACACAACCTGTGACGCAGAGTTGAGCGGAGACTCACCCGCAGCGCAGGCTGTCTGGTCCCCAGGAGACCTGCATGAGCCTCTGGCAACAAAACTACGACCCGGCCGGTAATATCTGGCTGTCGAGCCTGATCGCATCGCTTCCGATCCTGTTCTTCTTCTTTGCGCTGATTAAGCTCAAGCTGAAGGGCTACCTCGCCGCGACGTATACCGTTGCTATCGCCCTGATGGTAGCGCTGTTCTTCTATAAAATGCCGGTCGATCGCGCGCTGGCCTCCGTCGTCTACGGTTTCTTCTACGGCCTGTGGCCGATTGCGTGGATCATCATCGCGGCGGTGTTTGTCTATAAAATCTCGGTGAAAACCGGGCAGTTCGACATAATCCGCTCGTCGATTCTTTCCATCACGCCGGACCAGCGCCTGCAGATGCTGATTGTCGGCTTCTCCTTCGGGGCGTTTCTGGAAGGCGCGGCAGGCTTTGGCGCACCGGTGGCGATCACCGCCGCGCTGCTGGTGGGTCTGGGCTTTAACCCGCTCTATGCCGCGGGCCTGTGCCTGATTGTGAACACCGCGCCGGTTGCGTTTGGTGCGATGGGTATTCCGATTCTGGTGGCCGGACAGGTCACCGGGCTGGACAGCTTCGAGATCGGCCAGATGGTCGGCCGCCAGCTGCCCTTCCTGACCATTATCGTCCTGTTCTGGATCATGGCGATTATGGACGGCTGGCGCGGCGTGAAGGAGACCTGGCCTGCGGTGATGGTGGCGGGCGGTTCGTTCGCGATTGCCCAGTACCTCAGCTCGAACTTCCTCGGCCCGGAGCTGCCGGACATCATCTCTTCGCTGGTGTCGCTGGTCTGTCTGACGCTGTTCCTGAAACGCTGGCAGCCGGTGCGTATTTTCCGCTTCGCCGACATGGGCGCTTCGCAGGTTGATCAAACCCTGGCCCGTACGGGCTATACGGCAGGACAGGTGATCCGCGCCTGGTCGCCGTTCCTGTTCCTGACCGCAACGGTCACCCTGTGGAGCATCCCGCCGTTTAAAGCCCTGTTCGCCCCGGGCGGCGCGCTGTACGACATGGTGATTAACATCTCCGTACCGTTCCTCGACAAGATGGTCGCCCGTATGCCGCCGGTGGTGCACGCTGCCACGCCGTATGCCGCGGTCTATAAATTCGACTGGTTCTCCGCCACCGGTACCGCCATCCTGTTTGCCGCTATTCTTTCCGTAGTATGGCTGCGCATGAAGCCTGCGGCCGCGGTGCAGACCTTTGCCGCGACCGTTAAAGAGCTGATGCTGCCGATTTACTCCATCGGCATGGTGCTGGCGTTCGCGTTTATCTCGAACTACTCCGGCCTGTCATCGACGCTGGCGCTGGCGCTGGCCCATACCAGCCACGCCTTCACCTTCTTCTCGCCGTTCCTCGGCTGGCTGGGGGTGTTCCTGACCGGTTCCGATACCTCGTCTAACGCCCTGTTCGCCGCGCTGCAGGCAACGGCGGCCCAGCAGATTGGCGTGTCGGACGTCCTGCTGGTGGCCGCGAATACCACCGGCGGCGTGACCGGAAAAATGATCTCTCCACAATCCATCGCCATTGCCTGTGCGGCGGTGGGACTGGTCGGTAAAGAGTCGGATCTGTTCCGCTTTACCGTGAAACACAGCCTGATATTCACCTGCATGGTGGGGGTGATCACCACCCTACAGGCCTATGTCTTAACCTGGATGATCCCATGATAGTAATGCCCAGACGCCTGTCCGACGAGATTGCCTCTCGCGTGCGGGCGCTGATTGAAGAACAACAGCTGGAAGCGGGCATGAAGTTGCCCGCCGAACGCCAGCTCGCCGCCCAGCTTGGCGTGTCGCGCAATTCTCTGCGCGAGGCGCTGGCGACGCTGATTAGCGAAGGGGTGCTGGTGAGCCGTCGCGGCGGCGGCACCTTTGTACGCTGGCAGCATGACGACTGGTCCGAGCAAAACATCGTGCAGCCGCTGAAGACGCTGATGGAGAACGACCCGGACTACAGCTTCGACATCCTTGAAGCGCGTCACGCTATCGAAACCAGTACCGCCTGGCACGCGGCCATGCGGGCAACCGACGCCGACAAAGAGAAACTCATCGCCTGCTTTGAGGCCACGCAAAGCAGCGACCCGGATATCGCCTCCCAGGCGGACGTCCGTTTTCACCTGGCGATTGCCGAGGCGTCGCACAACGTGGTGCTGCTCCAGACCATGCGCGGATTCTTCGACCTGCTGCAATCCTCCGTGAAGCAGAGCCGCCAGCGCATGTATCTGGTTCCGCCAGTGTTTGCCCGGCTAACAGAACAGCACGAGGCGGTGCTCAACGCCATTCTGGCCGGTGATGCCGAGGCCGCGCGCAAAGCGATGATGGCGCATCTCGGTTTCGTGCACACCACCATTAAACGATTCGATGAAGACCAGGCCCGACAGGCGCGTATTACCCGTCTGCCTGGCGACAGTGATATTTCCAGGGAGAACAAAGCATGATTATTTCAGCAGCCAGTGACTATCGCGCCGCGGCGCAGCGCATTTTGCCCCCGTTCCTGTTCCACTACATCGACGGCGGGGCGTATGCCGAATACACCCTGCGCCGCAACGTGGAAGACTTGTCGGAGGTGGCTCTGCGCCAGCGCGTGCTGAAGAATATGTCTGACCTGAGCCTTGAGACAAAGCTGTTTAACGAAACGCTTTCCATGCCCGTCGCGCTCGCGCCTGTGGGCCTGTGCGGCATGTATGCCCGCCGTGGCGAAGTGCAGGCGGCCGCGGCAGCGGATGCCAAAGGCATTCCGTTTACCCTCTCCACCGTGTCCGTCTGCCCGATTGAAGAGGTCGCCCCGACCATCAAGCGCCCGATGTGGTTCCAGCTGTACGTCCTGCGCGATCGCGGCTTTATGCGCAACGCGCTCGAGCGCGCCAAAGCGGCGGGCTGCTCCACGCTGGTCTTTACCGTCGATATGCCAACGCCCGGGGCACGCTATCGTGATGCCCACTCAGGCATGAGCGGCCCGAATGCTGCGTTACGCCGATACTGGCAGGCGGTTACTCACCCGCAGTGGGCGTGGGATGTCGGCCTGAACGGTCGTCCGCACGATCTGGGCAATATCTCGGCATACCTCGGTAAACCGACCGGGCTGGAGGATTACATTGGCTGGCTGGCGAACAACTTCGATCCGTCGATCTCGTGGAAAGACCTGGAGTGGATCCGCGAATTCTGGGACGGCCCGATGGTGATCAAAGGGATCCTCGATCCGGAAGATGCCCGCGACGCGGTACGCTTTGGCGCAGACGGGATTGTGGTCTCTAACCACGGCGGACGCCAGCTTGACGGGGTGCTCTCTTCCGCACGCGCCCTACCGACCATCGCCGATGCGGTGAAAGGCGATATTGCGATCCTGGCCGACAGCGGCATCCGCAACGGGCTGGACGTGGTGCGCATGATTGCGCTGGGCGCCGACAGCGTGCTGCTGGGGCGCGCGTATCTGTATGCGCTGGCGACGGCGGGCCAGGCAGGGGTGGCGAATCTGCTCAACCTGATCGAAAAAGAGATGAAGGTGGCGATGACGCTGACAGGAGCGAAAACAATCGGTGAAATCAGCAGGGATTCTCTGGTGCAGGAGTTAAGCAAATTACCGGCGGCGCTGGCGCCACTTGCTCAGGGAAACGCGGCGTAAATTTTCCTCCGTTAATACACCTTTTTCTCGCGCCCGATTTCCCCCTCGGGCGCTTTTTTACGCCAAAAATAACATCCAGATAACATATTGGATAAGAAAATTTGACATCCACCTGCCGTCCGCAGTTGTATAGACAAGCAAATACAAGAACACAAAAACAACATCAGATCGGAGTGGAGCGTATGGCGTATTCAGGTAAGGTGGATATTCAGCAGGTGATCGATGAGAGTCCCTTTTCAGGGTTTCACTGGCTGCTCATTGTACTGGGCTTTCTGGTTCTGGCGATCGATGGTTTTGATACGGCAGCGATGGGTTACATCGCGCCTACGCTGTCGGCAGAATGGGGAATACACAAACAGGATCTGGGGCCGGTGCTGAGCGCAGCGCTGCTGGGGCTTTCGCTGGGCGCGCTGGTTGCCGGTCCGGTATCGGACCGGATGGGGCGCAAGCGCGTGCTGGTCTTTTCGTGCCTGTTCTTCGGCCTTGCGAGCCTGGGGACGGCCTGGGCGCAAAGTCTGAATACCCTGACGCTGTGGCGCTTTCTGACGGGCCTGGGCCTCGGCGCCGCAATGCCTAACGCCATCACGCTGATCTCCGAGTTTGCCCCCCAGCGCTGTCGCGCCATGGCGATCAATGCCATGTACTGCGGCTTCCCTCTGGGCGCGGCGGGCGGCGGCGCGATCTCTTCCTGGCTTATCCCCCACCACGGCTGGCGAAGCGTGCTGCTGACCGGGGCGATTGCGCCGCTGGTTTTAACGCTGCTGCTGGCGCTGTTTTTACCGGAGTCCGTGAAGTTTCTGGTGCAGCGCGGGAAAGACGTCATGCAGGTCCGCCGCATCGCCAGCCGGTTCGCCCGCAGCACGCTGGATAGCGTCACGGGCTTTTTCCTGGCGGAGGAGAAAGTCGCCTCTAAAAAAGGGAGCGTGTCGCAGCTGTTTTCCATGCCCTGGCTGCCCGGTACCCTGATGCTGTGGGTGACCTACTTTATGGGGCTGGTCATTTACTACGTTCTGCTAAGCTGGATGCCAACGCTGATGCAGGGGATGGGCTATGCTCTGGCGGAATCCGCCTGGCTCACCTCGCTGTTCACCTTCGGCGGTACCGCAGGCATTCTGCTCGCGGGCTGGATGATGGACCGCTGGGAAGCGCACAGGGTGGTCGCGTGTGGTTTCGTGCTGACAATGGGCCTCATCCTTTTGCTTGGCATTGAGCATAACCATATCGCCCTGTTTGGCGGGCTGATTTTCCTGATGGGGATCGCGATGAACGGCGCGCAATCGGGCATGCAAACCCTGGCCGCCACCTTTTACCCTACCGAGTGCCGCGCGACGGGCATCGCCTGGATGCAGGGGATCGGCCGCTTTGGCGGCGTGGCGGGAACCATGACCAGCGCCCAGCTTCTCTCTATGCAGTGGCAGGCAGACAGTATTTTAATGATCCTCAGCGTGCCCGCTCTGGTAGCCGCTGCGGCAACCGTCTACAAAATGCTGTACAGCCGTTCGCAGGAACCCGGCGTCGCGTAGTTCCTCTCTTTTCTGCTATTCTGCCCCCGCAATTAAGGGGGCAGCATGCTTAACATCGTTTTATTCGAACCAGAAATTCCGCCGAATACCGGCAATATTATCCGCCTGTGTGCCAACACCGGTTTTCGTCTGCATATCATTGAGCCGATGGGCTTTACGTGGGACGACAAACGTCTGCGTCGCGCAGGGCTGGATTATCATGAATTTACCGCCGTCGTTCGCCATCACGATTACGCCGCGTTTCTGGAAGCAGAGAAGCCGCAGCGCATGTTCTCCCTGACTACCAAAGGCACGCCAGCGCATAGCGCCGTGAGCTATCAGGCAGGTGACTATCTGATGTTTGGCCCGGAAACCCGCGGCCTGCCGGCCACGATCCTGGATGCCCTGCCCGCCGAGCAGAAAATCCGTATTCCGATGATGCCGGACAGCCGCAGCATGAACCTGTCGAACGCGGTGTCGGTGGTGGTGTATGAAGCCTGGCGCCAGCTGGGGTATCCGGGCGCCATTCTCAGAAGTTAAATGCCGTCACCATACTCGAACGTATGGTGAATGCCGTTGAAGTGCTGATCCATGTCCATGGAAGGCTTATCGCTGTCTGGTTTACCGACGATGCGCGCCGGTACGCCAGCGGCGGTGGTATGCGGCGGCACGGGCTGGAGCACTACGGAGCCTGCGCCGATCTTCGCACCGCGCCCGACTTCGATATTGCCAAGGATTTTGGCACCCGCGCCAATCATCACCCCTTCACGGATTTTCGGGTGGCGATCGCCGCTGGTTTTACCGGTACCGCCCAGGGTAACCGACTGCAGGATCGAGACGTCATCTTCAATGACCGCCGTTTCCCCGACGACAATCCCGGTGGCGTGGTCGAGCATGATCCCGCGGCCAATTTTCGCAGCCGGGTGAATATCGACCTGGAACGTCACGGAAACCTGGTTTTGCAGGAAGATCGCCAGCGCGCGGCGGCCTTCATTCCACAGCCAGTGGCCGATGCGGTAAGCCTGCAGGGCGTGGAAGCCTTTCAGGTACAGCAGCGGCGTAGAATATTTATCGACCGCCGGATCACGCGTGCGCACGGCCTGAATATCGCAGGCGGCAGAGGCGATCATTTCCGGGTCTGCAGCGTAAGCCTCTTCCACCACTTCCCGAATGGCGATAGCTGGCATGATCGAGGAAGCCAGCTTGTTGGCGAGCATATAGCTCAGGGCGCTGCCGAGGTTTTCGTGCTTAAGTAGCGTCGCGTGGTAGAAACTGGCCAGCATAGGCTCGCAGTCGGCCAGCGCCCGAGCTTCGGCTTTAATATTGTTCCAGACGATATCCAGTTCTTCACACGGCATTGCTTACTCCAGACGATAGTTAATGACCAGCCAGTTCTGCGCTGGCTGGGTCATTCAGGTGACAACGGTTCCGACTAGTTACTGCTGCGCTCGTCCTTGCGCGCACGACCTAATAAGGTCAATGCTGCCTCGCGCGCATTTTTTCCGCAATACAATACCTGATAAATTTCCTCGGTTATTGGCATTTCGACACCGAAACGGTGCGCCAACTCGCGGACTTCTTTGGTATTGCGGTAGCCTTCAACCACCTGACCAATCTTCTCCTGCGCGCCTTTAACATCGCTGCCCTGTCCGAGCATCATGCCAAAACGGCGGTTACGAGACTGGTTATCGGTACAGGTCAGCACCAGGTCGCCCAGGCCAGCCATTCCCATAAAGGTGGCCGGATCGGCACCCAGCGCTTCGCCCAGGCGGGACATTTCGGTTAGCCCTCGGGTGATCAGCGCCGTACGCGCATTGGCACCAAAACCAATGCCGTCTGACATCCCGGCGCCAATCGCAATCACGTTCTTCACCGCACCGCCCAGTTGCACGCCGATAAAATCGGGGTTGCTGTAGACGCGGAAGCTCTTGCCGCAGTGCAGCAGCTGTTGAAGATCGTCGGAGAAGGCCTGATCGGTGGAGGCCAGCGAAATCGCCGTCGGCAGGCCAGCGGCCAGCTCTTTGGCAAAGGTCGGGCCGGAGATGACCGCCAGCGGGATCGCATCACCCAGCGCTTCGCGGGCAACGTCCTGCAGCAGGCGTCCGGTTTCGGCTTCCAGTCCTTTTGTCGCCCAGACAATGCGCGCATCCGGGCGCATCAGCGGCTTAATCTGACGGAGCACGTCGCCAAATACATGGCTCGGAACCACAATCAGAATGTTGCGGCTGGCCGCCAGCGCGGTCGCAAGGTCGCTTTCAAGGTGCAGGGAGTCGGGGAACGGAACGTCCGGAAGAAACGCCACGTTACAACGGTCGCGTTGCAGCGTTGCGATATGTTTTGGGTCGTGGCCCCAGAGAACCACTTCGTGACCATTTCTTGCCAGCGTGATGGCAAGAGCGGTGCCGTATGAGCCGGCACCGATCACAGTCATTGACGCATTAACAGTGCTCATCAGGCATCCTGATGTTGTTCAGCACCTTCGCCAGCTTGCTGCTGCAGATAGTTCATGAACAGCGCATCAAAGTTAACTGGCGCAAGGTTCAGTTGCGGGAATGTACCGCGAGAAACCAGGCTGGTGATGCATTCACGCGCATACGGGAACAGAATGTTCGGGCAGTACGCACCCAGGCAATGCGCCATCTGGTTGCCTTCGATACCGCCGATAGAGAAGATGCCGCCCTGCTGTACTTCACACAGGAATGCAGTTTCTTCGCCCAGAGACGCGGTAACGGTCACACGCAGCACGACTTCATACACGTCATCTGCCAGTTGGGTAGATGCGGTATCCAGATCAAGTTTAACCTCTGGCTGCCAGTCTTTCTGGAAAACATGTGGCGCATTTGGCGCTTCGAAAGAGACGTCCTTGGTGTAGATACGCTGAATCTGGAAAGTCATTTCGGTGTTGTTTTGTTCTGACATGGAAATACCCTTTTTAATTGTCCTAAAGTCTCTTAGCTCAGCAGCGGATCGAGTCCACCACGGGCGTCGAGCGCATACAAGTCATCACAGCCGCCAATGTGCTGCGCATCAATAAAAATCTGCGGAACCGTCGTGCGACCACTACGTTTGATCATCTCTTCGCGTTTAATCGCGTCACCGTCGATCGGCAGTTCCTGGAACGTGACGCCTTTGCTGTTCAGCAGCGCTTTCGCACGATGACAGAACGGGCACGTCGCTTTGGTATAGATCTCAATATTGGCCATGACTGAACTCCTTATTTACCGCGTACCAAAGGAAGATTTTCCCCGCTCCAGCCGGAAATACCTTCTTTCAGCACCGTTACGTTTTCGAAGCCTGCTTTATGAAGCGCGCTGGCAGATTCCTGTGCCTGCATGCCGGTCGCATCGACAACGATAATCGGCTGGGCTTTGTGTTTCTCAAGCTCACCGACGTTGTTCGCTTTGATTTCAGCTGGCAGCAGGTTGATTGCGCCCGCAATGTGACCTTTACGGAAATCGTCACGCTGACGCAGATCGACCACGACGGCATCTTCTTTGTTGATCAGACGCGTCGCTTCACCACGGGTGATAACCTTAATTTTAGACGTCAGGCTCTTAAATGTGGTGAACAGCACAGCAGCCAGCAGGCCAATCCACGCGATGCTCAGAACCGGATGGCGGCTAACGAATTGCATAATTTCTTGCATGGAGGGTAACTACTCCCGACTAAGTGATAAAAAAAACCAGGACAGGAGTATACCTGTGCGTTCTGGCAAATACAGCCAGCGACCATAACCTAATCCATTTTCTGCGGCATGCCACCTAAAAAAATGCCTCAAAATGGTCTGATGAACATCTTGCCCCTGCGCTTTCTTTGATCTTCTGCGGCTATTTGATCGATTCAGCTGTAGTAAAATTACGCAAATTTTGACTCTTGAGCATGAGGTTGTCGCAATGTCGGTTTCTAAAAAACCTATGGTACTGGTGATTCTGGATGGCTATGGCTACCGTGAAGATAGCCAGGATAACGCTATTTTCAACGCCAAAACCCCGGTCATGGATGCCCTGTGGGCGAAACGTCCGCATACGCTGATTGACGCGTCTGGCCTGGAAGTGGGCCTGCCGGACCGCCAGATGGGCAACTCCGAAGTCGGTCACGTAAACCTGGGCGCCGGGCGTATTGTGTATCAGGATCTGACGCGTCTGGACGTTGAAATCAAAGAACGCACCTTCTTCTCCAACCCAACGCTGTCTGGCGCGGTCGATAAAGCCGTTGCCGCTGGCAAGGCCGTACACATCATGGGCCTGCTCTCTGCGGGCGGCGTTCACAGCCACGAAGATCACATCATGGCGATGGTTGAACTGGCCGCCGAGCGCGGTGCGGAAAAAATCTATCTGCACGCCTTCCTGGACGGTCGCGATACGCCACCACGCAGCGCAAAAGGCTCTCTGCAAGCCTTCGAGGAGAAATTCGCCGCGCTGGGCAAAGGCCGAGTAGCGTCCATCATTGGCCGTTACTACGCCATGGACCGCGACAACCGCTGGGATCGCGTTGAACAGGCCTATGACCTGATGACCCTGGCAAAAGGTGAATTCCAGTTCGCGACCGCCGTTGAGGCGCTGGAAGCGGCCTATGCACGTGATGAAAACGACGAATTCGTTAAAGCGTCCGTGATCCGCGCTGAAGGCCAGGCCGACGCCGCCATGGAAGATGGTGACGCGCTGATCTTCATGAACTTCCGCGCTGACCGCGCGCGTGAAATCACCCGTGCCTTCGTCAACAGCGACTTCGACGGTTTTGCCCGTAAGAAAGTGGTAAAACTGGACTTCATCCAGCTGACTGAATACGCCGCAGACATCAAAGCGCCTTGCGCGTATCCGCCAGCATCTCTGGCAAACACCTTTGGCGAGTGGATGGCGAAGAACGACAAAACGCAGCTGCGTATTTCCGAAACTGAAAAATACGCGCACGTGACCTTCTTCTTTAACGGTGGCGTTGAAGAGCCGTTCAAAGGCGAAGACCGCACTCTGATCAACTCCCCGAAAGTCGCTACCTACGATCTGCAGCCAGAAATGAGCTCTGCAGAATTGACGGAAAAATTGGTTGCGGCCATCGAGAGCGGTAAGTACGACACTATCATCTGTAACTACCCGAACGGCGACATGGTTGGGCATACCGGGGTGATGGAAGCGGCAGTGAAAGCCGTAGAAGCGCTGGACCACTGTGTTGAGCAGGTAGCGAAAGCGGTTGAATCCGTTGGCGGCCAGCTGCTGATCACCGCTGACCACGGTAACGCTGAACAGATGCGCGACCCGGCGACCGGCCAGGCGCACACGGCCCATACCAACCTGCCTGTTCCGCTGATTTATGTGGGTGATAAATCACTGAAAGCAGTGGAAGGCGGCAAGCTTTCTGACATCGCGCCAACCATGCTGTCGCTGATGGGTATGCCGATCCCTGAAGAGATGACTGGTAAGCCGCTGTTCATCGTGGAATAATCGCTCCCCATGAGGGGAAAGGCGATTTTTTCAATCACATGGGTCGTGAAGCCGCTTAGGTTATCAGTCAGACCTCTGTTTTACGCCAGCGCACTCAGCGCTGGCGTATTGCTGTGCGCCGCATCCGCCCACGCGGATGACCGCGACCAGCTGAAATCCATTCAGGCCGATATCGCCGCCAAAGAGCGTGCGGTACGCCAGCAGCAGCAGCAGCGCTCCGCCCTGCTCGCCCAGCTTAAGCAGCAGGAAGAGGCGATCTCCGCCGCAACGCGTAAACTCCGTGAAACGCAAAACACCCTCGCCCAGTTGAATAAACAGATCGACGAGATGAACGCGTCGATTGCCAAACTCGAGCGCCAGCGCGATGCGCAGGAGCGCAATCTTGCCGCACAGCTTGATGCCGCATTCCGTCAGGGTGAACATACCGGACTCCAGCTGATCCTCAGCGGCGAAGAGAGCCAGCGCGGTCAGCGCCTGCAGGCCTACTTTGGCTATCTCAACCAGGCGCGTCAGGAGACGATCGCGCAGCTGAAGCAGACGCGCGAAGAGGTCTCAACGCAAAAAGCCGAGCTGGAAGAGAAGCAGAGCCAGCAGCAGACGCTGCTCTACGATCAGCAGGCCCAGCAGGCGAAGCTCGAGCAGGCGCGCAACGAGCGTAAGAAAACCCTTTCCGGCCTTGAATCCTCCATTCAGGAAGGTCAGAGCCAGCTCAGCGAAATGCGCGCCAACGAATCAAAACTGCGTAACAGCATCGCCCGTGCGGAAGCGGCGGCGAAAGCTCGCGCCGAAAAAGAGGCGCGCGAGGCGCAGGCCGTTCGCGACAAGCAGCAGGAAGCGTCCCGCAAAGGGACCACCTACAAGCCAAGCGAGAGCGAACGCTCTCTGATGTCGCGTACCGGCGGTTTGGGCTCTCCTCGCGGTCAGGCTTTCTGGCCCGTTCGCGGTTCAATTCTGCATCGCTATGGCGAACAGCTGCAGGGTGAGCTACGTTGGAAAGGGATCGTTATCGGTGCGTCTGAAGGTAGCGAAGTGAAAGCCATCGCCGATGGCCGCGTAATTCTGGCCGACTGGCTGCAAGGTTACGGGCTGGTGGTGGTGGTCGAACACGGTAAAGGCGACATGAGCCTTTACGGCTACAACCAGAGCGCGCTGGTCAGCGTTGGCACGCAGGTGCGCGCAGGCCAACCCATCGCCCTTGTGGGCAGCAGTGGCGGTCAGGGCCGCCCGTCACTCTATTTCGAAATTCGTCGCCAGGGTCAGGCGGTCAATCCACAGCCGTGGTTGGGAAGATAAGTTTTGCTTCAATTTCGTCGAATGGTTTTCTCCGTCGTCAGCGCGCTGGCGCTGGCTGCACCGGTATACGCAGGTAAACTCGCTATCGTGATTGATGACTTCGGTTATCGTCCACACTATGAAAATCAGGTGCTGGCGATGCCGTCGGCCATCTCTGTCGCCGTTCTTCCAAATGCGCCCCACGCGCGCGAAATGGCGACCAAAGCCCACAGCAGCGGTCATCAGGTGCTGATCCACCTGCCGATGGCCCCGCTCAGCAAGCAGCCGCTGGAAAAAGATACCCTGCGCCCGGATATGAGCAGCGAGGAGATCGAGCGCATCATCCGCGACGCCTACAACAAAGTGCCGTATGCCGTAGGGCTGAACAACCATATGGGCAGCGCGATGACATCAAGCCTGTTCGGGATGCTCAAAGTGATGCAGGCGCTGGAGCGTTACAACCTCTACTTCCTCGACAGCATGACCATCGGCAACAGCCAGGCAATGCGTGCCGCTCAGGGAACGGGCGTAAAGGTGATTAAGCGCAAGGTGTTCCTGGATGATACCCAGAACGAAGCCGATATTCGCATGCAGTTTAATCGCGCGGTACAGCTGGCCCGCCGCAATGGCTCAGCCATCGCCATCGGTCACCCGCACCCGTCTACCGTTCGCGTTCTGCAGCAGATGCTGCCGACCTTGCCTGACGATATCACGCTGGTGCGTCCGAGCGATCTGCTGAACGAGCCGCAGGTGGATTCCTCTAAACCAAATTCTGCGCAGCCTGTCCCGACAGCGCCGCGCAATCCGTTCCGCGGCGTGAAGCGCTGTGTACCTAAGCAACCGCTTGAACCGGTCTATGCAACCCGCTTCTTCTCCGTCATCGGAGACAGCATCAGTAACAGTACGCTGGTGAATTACGTCCAGCAGCAGTGGCAGGGATGGGGTAAGAAAGCCTGACGCTTATTTCGCAATCTGAGAGTCCGTCTGCTCGCTAGCAACGGGCTCTTTTTTTTCCTGATGCTGATACCAGGATTTGAAATACTTCAAAAAGCTATAGGCTGTGGCGTACAGTCCCGTCGCCACCCCCACTTTGCCCTTACGCCAGGCGCCGCTAAACAGATACCATTTGAAAAAAGCCCCGATGGCGCTGATTACGCCGCGCCCGATAGAGGGCCGTATTTTTTGATGTTGAACCAGGCGGGTTGTATAACAATTTAATTTGTTAAAAAGCTCATGCAGCGTGGGAAACGTATCATGTTTTACATAACCCGGAATACGTTCACAACGGAGAAAACCTTCGACCTGATCGTCTACCGGTCGGTTATTAAACCGGGACTGGTTACGGTTAAAAAGACGCACAGGATAATCAGGGGATGAAACAGGATAAATCGTCCGGACTTCCTCACCCAGAACAAACCAGTGGCGGCATATTTGCCATGCCATTCCCGGGTCTGGCTCATCGCCTGCTTTTAACGTTAAAACGGCATTAACCGTTTCCTGATCAAGAATTTCGTCGCTGTCGATGCACAGGACCCAGTCATGGCTGGCTAAGGATATGGCATAGTTCATCTGCTCGCCATGCCAGCCAAATTTTTTATAGACGGGTTGAAGGCCAAAGCTTTCACAAATATATCGTGTTTTGTCCGTACTGCCAGAATCGACTACGACAATTTCATCCGCTATTTTCAAAAGAGGCGGGATAACATCGTGCAATAATCTTTCAGAATTAAACGTTAATAAGCAGACCGTTATTTTAAACATTTCCCCACTCTCAATAGCAGTCTAAATTAATATTATTAATACTATATAAATGAGTAGAGACGATTAAAGTCCTGAATCACACTTTTCAAATAAGCACGCTTGAAATTTTGTCTAATCCTGAAGCGCAATAAAATAGAAAAATCTATTTTATTTCAATAGATTCTTTATAATGCAGTCAGTTGAAGGGTAGCACACGGATTCAGACATGCCGCACAAAAGTAAAATTCTCCTCCTGGATACGGGTAAAGAATGGGGGGGAGGCACCAACAGTATGCTTGAGCTACTGAAGCGAATCAATCGCGATAAATTCGATATTACCTGTTGTTTTTACAGTGATTATAGTCGTGCTGAAGGTGAGACGATTGGCCAGGTGCTCAACGGCATCGGGATCCCATTCATCGTTATCCCTCAACGCCAGCAGCCGGTCTGGGCCAAATTGCTGAAGGAAGCGGGACGTAGCCTGCTGTTTTTCTCACGCGGCGCCCGCAAGGCATTTACACGTCATGTGGATATCATGTGGCGCATCAGGCCTAACGTCAGCAAAATCGAAACCCTTTTCACGCAAGGCGGTTTCGATACGCTCTATATGAATAACCAGCCGGGCTCAAATGAGGAAGGCTATCTCGCGGCGGCAAAGCTGCAGGCGCGGTTGATTCAGCACTGCCGCATTGAACCTGTTTTAACCCCGCCGCTGGTGAAGCTGGTTAATGCCCATGCCACAAAAATCATCGCCGTCTCGCACGGCGTTGAACGCGTGTTGCTTGAGCATGGCGTCCGGCCCGAACTGTGTACGACGGTCAATAATGCCATCGACATCCACCAGCCTTTACCTGACCGACGCGCGATGCGCCAGCGCCTGAACATCGATGACGACACGTTTGTGTTCGGCAGTATCGGGTCGTTAATCCCTCGCAAAGCCAACCACCACACGCTGGATGCGATGGCACTGTTCAGCCAGAAGCATCCCGAGGCGAAATGGAAAATGGTGCTGGTCGGAGAAGGTGGCGAACGCAGCGCTTTAGCGGAACAGGCCCGAGCGCTGGGAATTGAACACAACGTCATCTTCACCGGTTTTCAGAATACCCCCTTTGATTACCTCGCTACGTTTGACGCCTTTATTCTGGCCTCAAAAAGCGAGGGGCTGCCGCGCGTGGTGCTGGAAGCGATGCTTCTCAATATCCCCGTGATTGGCTCTCAGGTGACCGGCACGGCGGAGTTGATTGATCATGATTCGACAGGGCTGCTCTTCCCCTGGAGCGATGTTTCACAGCTTGCACAGCATCTGGACAATATCTGGTCAGATGCGGACCTGCGGGCTCGACTGGCTGCGGCTGCATACCAGAACGTCTGTCATACCTATGCCATCGAAAACTATGTCAGCGGTGTCGAAGCCGTGCTTGGCGCGCACTAACCAAACGAGATAACTATGTTTAAATTTCTTAATGCTCGCTATCGTCATATCACCGGGCGACACAACATTCCTTACAGCTCTCTGCCCGTGACGGGCGCGCTTGCTGCGGTGGACTCTATTGTGATTCCGTGTACCGGCGCAGATTTCGTCGAAGAAGCATTACTCTCTGCCACCTTCGCGGAACGTTATGCCACCGGGGTGAGTGAAATAGTCATCGTCAGCGATCAACCCGAATCCGCCTTTGGGATACTGCCGCCTAAAACCCGCGTAGTGACGCTTAACCTTCCGGTGCGTGAGGAAGGTTACCGCTATAAGCAGATTTACCTTAGCCGTCTGGTGAAGCTTAACGCTCCATTGCAGGCTCGTGGTGAAGGTATTCTGATGATCGATTCCGATCTCAACCTGCTCAAAATGCCCGAGATTAAAATTGCGGATATGCATCTTTACTCCAGCTTCCGCCAGGGGAAAATGATTGCCAAGCTAGACGGTGCGCCAATGGAGAAAGTACCAGCATATTACAAAGATATGGTACGTCCGTATCTGGTCGATCATGTTAATAGTGCCTTCCTTGCTGCTACCCAAAAGACATGGCGTCGTATCTGCCCACTATGGCTGTCACTGTTTCAGGATACCTGGGAACTGATGGATGACAGTCAGCCCCCGACCGATCAATTGCCGCTCACTGCCCTGCTGGACATGCTGGATTTAAAAACGATTAACCTTGGAGACTGGGTAAACTGGCCTGTATCCAAGAAGATCGGCGGTCAGGAAGCCGTTGTGCCGAAAGAGGTGATTGGCGCGCACGGCGGTTTCCCTCTCTCAGAATGGCAAAAGTATCTTGAATCGCCGGATAACAAACTGCTGTTCAAAGGTCAGGACTACACCCGCAAGGTGCGCTACCTGACGGACGAAGAGAAAAAGAATCAATAAAAAAAGGGGCCTCAGGCCCCTTTTTGATTACTTATCCCAGCTCAGGATCACTTTCCCTGACTGGCCGGAACGCATCGCGTCAAAGCCCTGCTGGAACTCATCGATGGAGAAACGGTGAGTGATAATCGGGGACAGATCCAGACCGGACTGGATCAGCGCCGCCATCTTGTACCAGGTCTCGAACATTTCGCGGCCATAGATGCCCTTAATGAACAGCCCCTTGAAGATGACCTTGTTCCAGTCGATAGACATATCCGACGGCGGAATACCCAGCATCGCAATACGACCGCCGTGGTTCATGGTGTCGAGCATGGTGCGAAACGCCGGTGGCGCGCCGGACATCTCCAGACCCACGTCAAAGCCCTCGGTCATGCCCAGCTCTTCCATCACGTCGCTCAGGCTCTCTTTCGAGATATCCACCGCACGGGTGACGCCCATTTTGCGCGCCAGCGACAGACGGTATTCGTTCACATCGGTGATCACAACGTTGCGCGCACCCACGTGCTTCGCCACGGCTGCCGCCATAATGCCAATTGGGCCCGCGCCGGAGACCAGCACGTCTTCACCGACCAGGTCGAAGGAGAGCGCCGTGTGCACCGCGTTGCCGAACGGGTCGAAGATGGAGGCCAGATCGTCAGAGATATTGTCCGGGATTTTGAAGGCGTTAAAGGCCGGGATCACCAGGTATTCCGCGAAGCAGCCCGGACGGTTTACGCCCACGCCAATGGTATTACGGCACAGGTGCGTACGCCCGCCGCGGCAGTTACGGCAGTGGCCGCAGGTAATATGGCCTTCACCGGAGACGCGATCGCCAATTTGGAAGCCTTTCACTTCCTGGCCGATACCCACCACTTCACCGACATATTCGTGACCGACAACCATCGGTACCGGAATGGTTTTCTGCGACCACTGGTCCCAGTTGTAGATGTGCACGTCAGTACCGCAGATGGCGGTTTTACGAATTTTGATCAGCAGATCGTTATGACCGACTTCCGGCTCCGGCACGTCGGTCATCCAAATCCCTTCTTCCGCTTTCAGTTTGGATAACGCTTTCATCACACGTCCTCAGGCAATTACGCCCAGCTGTTTGCCGATGCGGGTAAAGGCTTCCACCGCACGTTCAATTTGTTCAGGCGTATGCGCCGCAGACATCTGGGTGCGGATACGCGCCTGACCTTTTGGCACCACCGGGAAGAAGAACCCGGTGACGTAAATCCCTTCTTTCTGCAGCTCGCGGGCAAATTTCTGCGCGACGACCGCATCGCCCAGCATCACCGGAATGATCGCGTGGTCAGCACCGGCCAGGGTAAACCCTGCGGCGCTCATTTTTTCACGGAACAGACGGGCGTTGGACCACAGGCGGTCGCGCAGCTCAGCGCCGGACTCCACCATCTCCAGCACTTTGATGGAGGCAGCAACAATGGCCGGCGCCAGGGAGTTGGAGAACAGATACGGGCGGGAGCGCTGGCGCAGCCACTCGACCACCTCTTTACGCGCGGCGGTATAGCCGCCGGACGCGCCGCCGAGCGCTTTGCCCAGCGTACCGGTGATGATGTCCACGCGGCCCATCACGTCACAGTATTCGTGGGAACCGCGGCCGTTTTCGCCGACAAAACCGACCGCGTGAGAGTCATCGACCATCACCAGCGCGTCGTATTTATCCGCCAGGTCGCACACGCCCTTCAGGTTGGCGATCACGCCGTCCATGGAGAACACGCCGTCGGTGGCGATCAGCACGTGGCGAGCGCCCGCTTCACGCGCCTCTTTCAGGCGCGCTTCCAGCTCGACCATGTCGTTGTTGGCGTAGCGGAAACGCTTCGCTTTGCACAGGCGTACGCCGTCGATGATGGAGGCGTGGTTCAGGGCGTCGGAGATAATCGCATCTTCTGCGCCAAGCAGGGTCTCAAACAGACCGCCGTTGGCGTCAAAGCAGGAGGAGTACAGAATCGCGTCTTCCATTCCGAGGAAGCTCGCCAGCTTTTGCTCAAGCTGCTTGTGGCTGTCCTGCGTACCGCAGATAAAGCGTACGGAGGCCATGCCGAAACCGTGGGTGTCCATGCCGTTTTTTGCAGCGGCAATCAGCTCAGGGTGATTCGCAAGACCTAAATAGTTGTTCGCGCAAAAGTTGATCACATGGCTGCCGTCGGCAACGGTGATGTCCGCCTGCTGGGCAGACGTGATAATACGCTCTTCCTTGAACAACCCTTCCGCACGTGCGGTGTCGAGGTCACTGTTTAACTGTTTGTAAAAATCACCACGCATTGCAATTCTCCAGACTCGGCAAATTTCGGGACATATTACCCAAACCTATAGTTCATGACGAGATGACACGTCATCTCTTGTCGTTTTTGCAGCATAAATCACGCGTACCCCTGCGCTGTGAAGGTGAATGGCTGAAGGGCAGCCATACTAATGATATGATAGAGACATTAGCGTCCGGGATTGTCCCCGGGCTCCACACTTCAAAGGTTACAGTTATGATCATCGTTACCGGCGGCGCGGGCTTTATCGGCAGCAATATTGTTAAGGCTCTCAATGACAAAGGCATCACCGACATCCTGGTGGTTGACAACCTGAAAGACGGCACCAAGTTCGTCAACCTGGTGGATCTGAACATCGCTGACTACATGGATAAAGAAGACTTCCTTATCCAGATTATGGCAGGCGAAGAGTTCGGCGAGATCGAAGCCATCTTCCACGAAGGTGCGTGTTCTTCCACCACCGAGTGGGACGGCAAGTACATGATGGACAATAACTATCAGTACTCCAAAGAGATCCTGCATTACTGCCTGGAGCGTGAAATTCCGTTCCTGTATGCCTCTTCCGCGGCAACCTACGGCGGTCGCACCTCTGACTTCATCGAATCTCGCGAGTATGAGCAGCCGCTGAACGTCTACGGTTACTCCAAATTCCTGTTCGACGAGTACGTGCGTCAGGTGCTGCCTGAAGCGAACTCGCAGATCGTTGGCTTCCGCTACTTCAACGTCTACGGACCGCGCGAAGGCCACAAAGGCAGCATGGCGAGCGTGGCGTTCCACCTGAACACCCAGCTGAATAACGGCGAAAGCCCGAAACTGTTCGAAGGCAGCGATGGCTTTAAGCGCGACTTCGTTTACGTGGGCGACGTTGCCGCAGTGAACCTGTGGTTCTGGGAAAACGGCGTATCCGGCATCTTCAACCTGGGTACAGGCCGCGCGGAGTCCTTCCAGGCCGTGGCTGACGCAACGCTGGCGTATCACAAAAAAGGCAGCATCGAGTACATTCCGTTCCCTGACAAGCTGAAAGGCCGTTATCAGGCGTTCACCCAGGCTGACCTGACCAACCTGCGCGCCGCAGGCTACGACAAGCCGTTCAAGACCGTTGCCGAAGGCGTAACGGAATATATGGCCTGGCTGAACCGCGACGCATAAGTATGAAGATTCTGGTGATCGGCCCGTCATGGGTGGGCGACATGATGATGTCGCAAAGTCTCTATCGCACGCTCAAGGCGCGTTATCCCCAGGCGATAATCGACGTGATGGCACCCGCGTGGTGCCGTCCGCTGTTGTCGCGTATGCCGGAAGTGAACGAGGCGATCCCGATGCCGCTTGGCCACGGGGCGCTGGAAATTGGCGAACGCCGTAAACTCGGCCATAGCCTGCGCGAGAAGCGCTACGATCGGGCGTATGTCCTGCCAAACTCCTTTAAATCCGCCCTGATGCCCTTTTTTGCGGGTATTCCACATCGCACCGGCTGGCGCGGTGAAATGCGCTACGGCCTGCTGAACGATGCGCGGGTGCTGGATAAAGAGGCCTGGCCGCTGATGGTGGAGCGCTATGTGGCGCTGGCCTACGACAAAGGCGTGATGCGCAGCGCGAAAGACCTGCCGCAGCCTCTGCTATGGCCACAGCTTCAGGTCAACGACGGTGAAAAATCCCAGACCTGTAACGCGTTTGGCCTTTCGTCTGAACGCCCGATGATTGGCTTCTGCCCCGGCGCCGAGTTCGGCCCGGCAAAACGCTGGCCGCACTACCACTATGCGGAGCTGGCGAAACAGCTGATTGACGAAGGCTACCAGATTGTCCTGTTCGGTTCGGCAAAGGACCACGAGGCAGGCAACGAAATTCTCGCGACGCTCAGTAATGAACAGCAGGCCTGGTGCCGCAACCTGGCGGGAGAAACGCAGCTTGAACAGGCGGTTATTCTGATCGCCGCCTGTAAGGCTGTGGTCAGCAACGATTCGGGCCTGATGCACGTCGCTGCCGCGCTCAACCGCCCGCTGGTGGCGCTGTATGGCCCAAGTAGCCCGGACTTCACGCCCCCGCTTTCTCATAAAGCGCGCGTCATCCGCCTGATCACGGGCTACCATAAAGTTCGCAAGGGCGATGCCGCAGAAGGCTACCATCAGAGCCTGATCGACATTACGCCAGAGCGCGTTCTCGAAGAGCTTAACGAACTGCTGTTGAGTGAAGAAGGATAACGAATGCGGGTACTGATCGTTAAAACTTCTTCGATGGGCGATGTGCTGCATACGCTCCCGTCACTGACGGACGCCATGCGGGCCGTTCCCGGCATTCGTTTTGACTGGGTGGTGGAAGAAGGCTTCGCGCAGATCCCCACCTGGCATGAAGCGGTTGACCGCGTGATACCGGTGGCGATTCGCCGCTGGCGCAAAGCGTGGTTCTCCGCGCCGATTAAAGCCGAACGCAAGGCCTTCCGTGAGGCGGTGCAGGTACAGCATTACGACGCTATCATCGACGCCCAGGGGCTGGTGAAAAGCGCCGCGCTGGTGACGCGTCTGGCACATGGCGTAAAGCACGGCATGGACTGGCACACCGCCCGCGAACCGCTGGCGAGCCTGTTCTATAATCGTCGCCACCACATCGCAAAGCAACAGCATGCCGTCGAACGTACCCGCGAGCTGTTTGCAAAAAGCCTGGGCTACGCGAAACCGGAAACCCAGGGCGACTACGCCATTGCGCAGCACTTTTTGCGCAATACAGATCCCTGTGCTCAGCCTTATCTTGTCTTCCTGCATGCCACAACGCGCGACGATAAACACTGGCCGGAATCGCACTGGCGAAGCCTGATTGAACTAACGCAACCCACCGGCATCCATATTAAACTCCCGTGGGGTGCCGAACATGAGCGGCAGCGTGCAGAGCGTCTGGCAGACGGCTTTTCACACGTCGAGGTATTGCCAAAACTCACGCTGGCACAGGTTGCAGCGCAGCTGGCGGGAGCGAATGCTGTTGTTTCCGTTGATACAGGTTTAAGCCATTTAACCGCGGCGCTGGATCGTCCGAATATTACGATTTTTGGTCCGACCGATCCTGGATTGATCGGGGGTTACGGCAAAAACCAGCATCAGATGGTCAGCCCGACCCAGCAAACGAAGGATATCAGCGCAGATGCTATTTTTTCATTTTTACAGGGCAGCCGTTGGCTTTCCAACAGGGATATCTAACGCATGAGTTACGTATTTCTGCTGATTTTACTCTTTCCGGTGAAGCTTATCCGGAAGCTGTTCCGCAAAGAGACGGGTAAAAATCTGGTCATTCAGACAGCAAAAATCGGCGATTTTGTTAATGCAACGCCCCTTCTGGCGTACCTGCAAAAAAGCGACGTGCTCATCAGCCGTAGCGTAGGTGCGCTGGCGAAGCATGATGAGACGATCGACAAGATTTTTTTTATCGAGCAGCATAAGCGTAACCTGTGGCGAAAGCTGGTCTTTGCCTGCCGGATCATGAACCGCTATGACAATGTCTATCTCCTGCAACCCAACAGCGTGAACCTCTTTTTCGCCTCCGTATGTAACGCTAAAAACAAACAGTTTTTAAGCACTTACACGCGCAGATGGTATCACGGCATTTTCTATGCAACGGCAGACGGTACTGTTGAACACGGTAAGAAGACGCTTTCGGTCACGAACTATCTCAGGCTGGCCGATCGCGCCTTATCCTGGCAAGACTCGCCAAAGCACGCCACAAAACCCCTTTTCAAACCCGCGACCTATCCGGCAATCCTCGATAAACCCGGCGTGATCCGCATTGGCATCAGCGTAGCCGCCGGGAATAAAGCGAAAACCGTTCCGCCGGTCATCTGGAAGCAAATTGCCGATCGTCTCGTCGACCTGCCCTGCGAGTTTTATGTCTTTGGCGCGCCGAATGAACAATCGTGGATGGATGACATCACCCGCGCTTATGGTGAACTGCCCAACTTTATTAATCTGATTGGCAAAATCTCGCTTGAAGAACTGCCGTGGGCCATTTCTAAAATGGATTGCTATATCGCGTCTGACTCGGGGAATGTCTACATTGCCGATGCTGTCGGCGTGCCGGTAATCTTACTCTTTGGGCCTTGTTGCCACTATGAACAGCGTCCGCTGGGCAACGTATTGCTAATTGGTAATGATGACAATATTTGCTCATATGTTTTTGAAACACGATATTACTTCTCACAGGGCCGGGAAGAACTCTTCGCTGTAACAGACGAATCGCTGCGTGAACTTAAACATTTCATCTGTGAGCTACCAACAATTAACGCAACCGCATACTCCTTTGATGCTCAGGGAAACTAATTTTTATGGCCTTTCTAAGCATCATTATTGCCGCGCATAACGCCAAAGAGACGCTTCACACAACGCTAGAAAGCCTGCAAAACGCGATTGAGGGTGCGGGCGATGATGTAGAGATCATTATCTTTAACGACAGTTCCAATGACTCAACGCAGGATATTATCGAGGCGTGGCTGCCAGCGTTTCCGAATGCGCAATCCCGATACGTTGAGTACCGTAACGTCGGTCTTGTTCGAAGCAGTGCCCTCTCGCTGGCCTCAGGCGAATACATTACCATGCTGGATAGCGATGACCGATTGAAACCAGGCAGCATCAGGGACGCCGTGGCGTTTCTCAAAACAGAGCGCCCTGATATGCTCCTGACGCGCCTGCTGGAAATTCGCGACACCAAAAAAATGACAGCCGAGTGGCAGGGGTTCTCTCCTGTTGCTTTGTCACAGCATGAGGCAATAAAGCGATTCCTGCAGCACAAAGATTTTCAGGCACATCTCATCGGGCAATTTATTCATCGGAAATTGTACGAGAGCAATCCCATTCCATCGATGGTCTGTTACGAAGACTTTGCTGTATTTCCTGCCATGCTCATGCAGGCAGAAAAAATCTGCTACCAACGCCAGGGCCATTACTATTACATCAAACGTAGCGAAAGTTTATCGAGCCGTCTCGACGCCACTAAAATCGCTACGCTGGTTGAATGCACATTACAGATGGAAAAAACATTCCCTCGTTCTTTTCAGCATCTTGTTAATTGTCACTGGTTTGATATCTACCGTAACCACCGGCAGCATCTGACCGACCTGCAACTCAAACTGGTTAAACAGCGGGTCAATGCACTTTATTCTCTCTCTTTCTTCTTCTCAAGAGATGTACGTTTCAGCTACAAAAAAAGGGTTATTGAGGCATTATGGAAAAAGTAAAACTGCGACTTTATCAGCTTACGCTGATTATGAGCCTTATTTCGCTCGCGCTGGCGCTGCTGAGTTCTGGTAAGCAGCGAGAGTTTTTCTATATTGCGATTTATGCCAGCATTATCGGCTTAGCGTGCGAATATAAAAAAATCACAGTGCGTCCTTTTTCTATCGCATTGCCGATCTTGCTAATTGGACTGCTCAATCTTGGCTGGTATCTGGTGTATGAATATCATAGCGAAGGTCTGAACGTTTATAGCGATTATCTCGGTGCAAGTAAAAAGTTGATTCTGGCAAGTATTCTCATTTTTTACCTTGACCGGTTTAAGTCTTATATTGATAAAGCTTCCTTCCAGAAATATTTTTTATACGCCTCTGGTGCAGGGTTTATACTTGCCACTGGCTATGGCTTATGGCAGGCATCACAGGGTATGGGACGTATTGAGATGGCCATAAACCGTGCGACCGTGTCGGCCTATGTTTACTCTGTACTGTCGCTGGCGTTTGTATACAGCCTTTATCTACAGAAAAATATAAAACTGTATATCACCGCAGGACTCATCATCTTAATATCTTATTTTGTTATTATTCTAACGGGCACGCGTGCCGCAATGGGATTATATTTGATCCTGGCGATTGTACTCACGCTTTATAACTTCAAAAGAATACACCTTAAATCAACGCTGATTTTCTTATGTATTGTGGCGGGTATTGTTATCGTTAGCTACAAGCCATTAATTTTACCCAAGTTACAACAAACACAAACTGAAGTTGAAAGTTATCAAAAAGGCAATGATGCAACTTCACTCGGCGCACGTTTTTCTATGTGGAGTGTTGGTATTCAAAATGGCCTTGCCCATCCTTTAGGGCAGTCAGTTGAAGACCGTGAAGTATGGACACAGCAATATGTGAAAAATGGACATCCACATCTTGCATCCGCACTCGATTATATCAGGGTGCATCTACATAATGAGTTTATTGAAAAATATTCGCTGCAGGGGATCCCCGGGCTGGTGATATTATTCTTTTTCTATATATCGATGATCGTTTACGCACTTAAAAACAGGAATGGCCTGCTGCTGACGACCATGCTTCTTTTATTACTCTATGGCCTGACGGACGTCATACTGTTGAGTTCAGAAGCCTTAATCTTCTTTGTCACCGTGTTTGCGCTGAGTACACCTTTTTCGCAAACCAGGCAACGCTAATGATAATGCCCGCGTCGCGGGCATTATTTTTTCTTGTATTGATAAAACTCCGCCAGCGTCATCCCTACCGTCTTATCGGATAACCAGCCAAAGAGCGTTTCTAAATCCTGATATAATACTTCGATCGCCGCCTCATCTTTAAACGTGGGGCTTCCGCCAGGCATAAATTCCGACGAATGAAGCATAAACTCCACGTACTCACTTCCCTGAGACAGGCATTGCTGTGCAACCTGAATCATCTGCGCCGCATTCCCACCGGACGGTCTTAGCCAGTTAACCGAGGGTGAGCGGTATTTACCGCGAAGCCTGTCGTAACCCTGTTTGATCGTGTTCAACCACGCCGGGTGTTTATACTGAATGCTCATCGGCACTTCGAGTAATGGGCTATTGCCCGCCCGGGAAATATTGTCTAAATCCATGAAATAGGCGTGGTCGGGGAAATGCTGGTAATTCGTTCCGCCATTACCCTGCGGCGCACCTTTCGCATTGCGCCAGTTCACGCGTGGCGTCACGGAGCAATCAACCTGGTACCCTAGTTCAACGAGCAATTTTGCATAGCGACTGTCAAATGCCCAACGTCCGGCACGGTGGCTTAACATTTTGGTCTGGAAGGTGTCTTCCAGCAGTCGGGTCATAAACAGCACTTTCTCGCGCATCACCTCATCCGAAAACTCAATCAGATAAGGCTGCCAGCGCCAGTCATCTCCCGTGAGATCGTGTTCCGGCGGGCTATTCCATGCGTGAAGGTGCATTCCCACCTCGCCCTGACCGCGGGCGATCGCGTCCCTGGCGAATTCGATGAAAACGGGCTCGATCGCCATCTCGTAATTGGTCAGCCACACGGGCTTGAAGCCGAAACGCTCACAAAGCGCCTGGAACCGCGCCAGATAGCGCGCGTTTTCCGTTTTAATGACGCGGTGATTTTGCCAGAGATTATCGCCCTCAGTATCAATTGTGATGATAAACGCTGGTTTGTTCATAATGAGTCCGCAAGACAGGAAAGTTAGCGCTATGTTACGCACTCTCCAAAGCGTGAGTAAACCCTTCCTGGGAAATTACTGAGATTATGGAGAAAGAGTGCAAGTCGCTATCAGGTCTATTAGAATTGCCATCAGTACAACGCCGATAAGATGATGATGAATAACTTACCTGACACACCTGATTTGCGCATTTTACTTATCAAACTCCGCCATCATGGCGACATGTTGCTGACCACTCCCGTCGTTGATTCATTACGTCAAAAATGGCCGCAGGCGCAAATTGATGTCCTGCTGTATGAAGAAACGCGCGATATGCTCGCCGCGCATCCGGCGATCGGTACAATTTATGGAATCGATCGTAAATGGAAGCAGCTGGGCACGCTGAAGCATCTTCAAAAAGAGTGGCAGTTACTGTGTGCGTTAAGAAATCAGCATTATCATCTGGTCATTAACCTGGCCGATCAATGGCGTAGCGCAATTGTCACCCGCTTCACCGGCGCACCCGTTCGCCTCGGATTTGCATTTAACAAACGCAATAGTGCCTTCTGGCGTTTTTGTCACACCGATCTGGTCTCTGTCGACGGCCACAAATCCCTGCATACGGTCGAGCAGAATCTCTCCATTCTGGGGCCATTACCTGTCGCGCCGCAGCCTGCCGTCACCATGGCCTACGCCGCAGAAGACTGGGATCATGCCCGTCAAAGACTGACGCAGACGGGTGTTGGCGACAGCTACATCGTGATCCAGCCGACGTCCCGCTGGTTCTTTAAATGCTGGAGCGAAGACAAAATGGCGCAAACCATTTCTGCACTGCAGCAGGAGGGCCATACGGTTGTGCTCACCGCGGGGCCGGATAAAAAAGAGCTGGCGATGATCGATCGCATTCTCGCCGCCTCGCCGAAGACGGGGGTCGTCTCTCTGGCGGGCCAGCTAACGTTGCGCCAGCTGGCCTCACTCATCGATCATGCGTGTCTTTTTATTGGCGTTGACTCCGTTCCAATGCATATGGCCGCCGCGCTTCAAACGCCCTGCGTGGCATTGTTTGGTCCATCAAAACTGACGTTCTGGTCACCGTGGCAGGTTAAAGGGGAAGTGATCTGGGCCGGCGATTACGGCCCGCTACCCGATCCGGATGCCATTGATACCAAAACGAAAGAACGCTATCTCGACGCCATTCCCGTTGATGCTGTCGTCTCCGCCGCAAGGAGATATCTGTCATGAAACACCATCGTCTGGTCATTGTTCGCCAAAAATATCGCCCTGATGGCGGGGCGGAACGCTTCGTTTCGCGCGCTCTCACCGCGCTGAGCAATCAGAACCTTGAGCTCAACGTCATCACGCGCGAGTGGCAGGGAGAGAAGCAAGACGACTGGCATATCCACATTTGCAACCCTCAGAAATGGGGCCGTATCAGTCGAGAACGCGGATTTGCACAGGCCGCGCGCGCGCTGTGGCAGCAACAGCAGTTTGATATTGTTCAAAGCCATGAGCGCATCCCGGGGTGTGATATTTATCGCGCGGGTGATGGGGTGCATCGTCGCTGGCTGCTGCAGCGCGCGCGCATTTTACCTGCCTGGCGCGCGCAAATGCTGATGTATGACCGCTATCACCGCTATGTGATGCGTGCGGAACGGGAAATGTATCAGGCGCCTGAGTTAAAAGCCGTAATCTGTAATGCGGAGATGATCAAACGCGAAATCGTTGAAGACTTTGATATTGACGCAAAGAAAATTCATGTGATTTATAATTCTATTGATTCCAGCCGCTTCGTTCCGGCCCAGGAGGCACAGCGTGCGATTTTGCGCCAACAATTTGGTTTGCCAGCCGATGCCGTTGTGTTCTGTTTTGTAGGCTCAGGGTTTGAACGAAAAGGATTGGCCAGCGCCATACGCGCTATTGCTGGAACATCTGCCTGGCTGATTGTGGTTGGGCAAGATAAAGCAGAACGTCGTTACCGCGACCTCGCCCGTTCGTTAGGCTGCGAGGGGCAAATCCGTTTCCTGGGGATGCAAAAAGAAACTCTGCCTTTTTATCAGCTATCCGATGGTTTACTGTTGCCAACGCTGTATGATCCCTTTCCTAACGTCATTCTTGAAGCGATGGCCTGCGGCTTGCCCGTCATTACTTCAGAGAGTTGCGGTGGTGCAGAATTTATTCAACAAGGCCAGAACGGATTTTATTGTGACGCACTTGATATCAGTACATTGAAGGAAGCGGTAGCCGCTATCCCTTCACTGGAAAAAAATAACAATATGGGACGAGCGGCACGTGAACGTGTAAAAGACGCCACTCCCGAAAAACTATCAAGTCAGCTTATTACGCTTTATCAAAAATTACTGGATTAAAAATGCGCATCCTAATGATTATTGATGGTTTACCCGGTGGAGGAGCCGAAAAAACGGTTCTTACACTCTCCCGCGGGTTAATAGAAATGGGGCATCAGGTCTCTCTATTCTCTCTGCGGAAAGTGTGCGACTACGCCATCCCGGAAGGCATCGATTATCAGGTTGTTCAGGACACATGTAAAAAACCGTGGCGAAAGCTGACGGAGATCCCACGCCGCGCCCAACTGCTTGATCAGGCGATTGAGCGAGCTGAGCGCAGCGGCAAATTTGATGTGGTGTTCTCTCACCTGCACAAGACAGACCGCATTGTGGCGCACTGCCGCGCGCTGGAACGTGACAAAGTCTGGTTCTGCGTGCACGGCATGTTCTCGTTTTCCTATCTTCGTCATCGCAGCGGACTTTCGCGCTGGTTTAAACATCTTAAAATTCGTCATACCTACGAAAACCGCAACGTTGTCGCCGTCTCAGGCGCCGTGTTGAAAGATCTTTCCGAGACGCTGGCGCTCAATCTTCGACGCAAAGCGGTTATCCATAATCCTTTTGATATTCCTGAAATTCAGCGTCTGGCGGATGCGCCTTTCGAAATGCAGGGAAAGGATTACATTATTCATGTTGGCCGCTTCCATGAGCACAAACGCCACGACCGACTCTTACGTGCGTTTGCCCTGAGCAAAATTGACACCACGCTGGTCATGATGGGCAATGGCTCTGACGCTCAAATTCGCAAACTCAAGCAGCTTGCAGCCGAGCTGGGTATTGAAAACAAAACGGTTTTCCGCCCGTTCGACTCCAATCCCTATCCCTGGATTAAAGGGGCACGCCTTTTAGTGTTAAGTTCTGACTGCGAAGGTTTTGGTAATGTGCTGGTCGAAGCCATTATCTGCCAGACGCCACCGGTCAGTACAAATTGCCCCGGAGGCCCTGCTGAAATCCTCACCGGAGCCTTAGCGCGCGGGCTGGCAGAGTTAAATGACGCGTCACTGGCAAAAACGCTGGCGGATATTTATACCACCCCGCCGGTCGTTGGCGATGCAACCATCGCGTCGTTCGGTATCAGTGCCATTTGCCAGCAATATATTGCTCTGGTCGACAATCAAAAATAATCAGGTTTCTTATGCAAAATTCTGCCCCATTGTTAAGCGTGGTGGTTGCCGTTTATAACGGTGAAGCTTTCCTGGATCAGTTCTTTACCTGCCTTGTCAATCAACGCATCGACAGCATGGAAGTCATTATTGTCAATGACGGCTCTACTGACCGCTCGATGGAGATCGTCGAAAAATGGCGAGAAAAACTACCGCAGATGCAGGTTATAGAACAGCAAAACCAGGGCGTATCCATCGCGCGTAACACCGGTCTGGCCGTTGCGACGGGTCAATATCTCTCTTTCCCGGATATTGATGATGTCTTTAAACCCGGCATGTACCAGCGGCTGCTGGATATGGCCGTCACGCAGGATCTGGATGTCGCCACCTGTAACGGGAACTACGTCTGGGAGAACAACAAGAAACCCTCACGCCCGATTTTCCCTGAAGACAAACTGGCTTCGACAGGGGTCATGGCTGGCCCTGCGTGGTTAAAAATGGCGCTGGATTCTCGTAAATTCCTTCACGTCACCTGGCTGAACATCTATCGCCACGACTTTATCCGTAAACACAGTTTCCATTTCGAACCCGGCCTGCGCCATCAGGATATTCCGTGGACCACCGAAGTGCTGCTTGCGGCAGAGCGGGTTCAGTACACCAGTGAACGTTATTACGACTACTACATTCACTCTGCATCGGTGTCCCATATGCCGGACAATGACGACACGCTAATTCGCTCCGCGCGTCACTACATGAAAATCCTGCAGATGCTCGACGCCATCAATCAGCGCTACCCGGATAAAGTGAAAGGGATCCCTGCCTGCCACTGGCAAATTGCCAAAGAGGGGTTGGGCATTATTCACACCTTCGACAACATGAAGGATGAGAAGAAGAAATCAATGATTATTAAAGAGTTCTTCGAAACAGGCATCTGGAAACTCATCTGGAAAAGTGCAAAAAGTCCGCGTCTGCGCTGGCGGCTGGGTCGACGTTATTTCCGTTTGAAACGGTATCTGGCATAAGAGATAGCTTTACCTGGCCTAAATGCTTAGAATTTGCCCGCCGAAACTAAAAAAACGGATAATCGCTTGGAATTGTTGTATACCGCTCTGCTCTACATCATTCAGCCACTGGTGTGGCTGAGACTGTTGCTTCGTAGCCGGAAAGCGCCTGCGTATCGTAAACGCTGGGCTGAACGCTATGGCTTCTGCCGCAATAAAGTCGTACCGGACGGTATTTTGCTGCATTCCGTTTCTGTCGGTGAAACGCTGGCGGCGATCCCGCTGGTTCGCGCCCTGCGTCACCGCTACCCTTCGCTGCCAATCACCGTCACGACGATGACGCCAACCGGCTCGGAGCGCGCGTTATCCGCTTTCGGCAAAGACGTGCAGCACGTCTATCTGCCTTACGATCTGCCCTGCGCCATGAATCGTTTCCTCAACACCGTTCGCCCGAAGCTGGTGATCGTGATGGAAACCGAACTGTGGCCGAACATGATTTCCGCTCTGCATGCCCGTAAAATCCCGCTGGTCATTGCCAACGCGCGCCTGTCAGAGCGCTCGGCGAAAGGTTACGGCAAGCTGGGTAAATTTATGCGCCGCCTGCTGGGCAAAATCACGCTGATTGCCGCGCAGAACGAAGAGGACGCGGCGCGCTTTATCTCTCTGGGCCTGAAACGCAACCAGCTTGCGGTAACGGGCAGCCTGAAGTTCGATATTTCCGTTACCCCTGAACTCGCCGCCCGTGCGATCACGCTGCGTCGCCAGTGGGCCCCGCGTCGTCAGGTCTGGATTGCGACCAGTACCCATGATGGCGAAGAAGAGATCATCCTGCAGGCTCACCGCAAGCTGCTGGAAAAATTCCCTGATTTACTGCTGATCCTCGTGCCTCGCCATCCGGAGCGTTTTAAAGATGCCCGTGATATGGTCCAGAAAGGCGGCTTTAGCTTCACGCTGCGCAGCAGCGGTGAAATCCCTTCCGGCAGCACCCAGGTGGTGATTGGCGATACGATGGGCGAGCTGATGCTGCTGTACGGCATTGCTGATCTCGCGTTTGTCGGTGGCAGCCTGGTGGAGCGCGGCGGTCATAACCCGCTGGAGCCGGCAGCCCACGCCATTCCGGTACTGATGGGGCCGCACACGTTTAACTTCAAAGATATCTGCGCAAAATTACAGCAGGCCGATGGTTTAATTACCGTGACCGATGCGGATTCGGTGGTTAAAGAGGTATCGACCCTTCTGACTGACGAAGATTATCGCCTGTGGTACGGGCGTCATGCCGTCGAAGTGCTGCACCAGAACCAGGGCGCACTGACCCGACTGCTGCAGCTTCTGCAACCTTATCTGCCCCAGCGGAGCCACTGATGTCAACGCGTCTGTCGGTCGTCATGATCGCCAAAAACGCCGCCGACCTGCTTCCGGATTGCCTGGCGTCGGTTGCCTGGGCTGACGAGATAGTCATTCTTGACTCCGGAAGTACGGATAACACGGTGGATGTTGCCCGGGCAGCGGGCGCAAACGTCTTTGTCGACGCTGACTGGCAAGGCTATGGCATCCAGCGCCAGCGCGCACAGGGGTATGCCACAGGTGATTATGTCCTGATGCTCGACACCGACGAACGCATCACGCCTGAGCTTCAGCAGGCCATTCAGGCTGTGCTTTCCTCGCCCCAGCCTGGCGCCGTGTACAGCATTGCCCGCCGCAACTACTTCCTTGGCCGTTTTATGCGCCACAGCGGCTGGTATCCTGACCGCGTGATGCGCCTCTACGAGCGCGAGCGGTATCAGTACAACGACAATCTGGTACATGAATCCCTGAGCTGCGATAGCGCCCAGGTTATTCCCCTTACGGGCGATTTGCTGCACCTGACCTGCCGTGATTTCGCAAGCTTTCAGCGTAAACAGCTCAACTATGCCACCGCATGGGCGCAGGAGCGTCACCAGCGCGGCAAGAAGGCCTCGCTGACGGGAATCTTCACCCACACGCTGGGCGCGTTTCTGAAAACGCTGCTGCTGCGTGGTGGCGTCCTGGACGGTAAGCAGGGCTGGTTACTCGCGGTAGTGAATGCCCAGTATACTTTCAACAAATACACCGAGCTGTGGGCGCTCTGCCGCGGCTACTCAGAGAAAACGTGAGCCATGAGCACAAAAGCGATTTATCCGGGTACCTTCGATCCTATCACCAACGGTCATCTTGATATCATCACCCGTGCGGCGTGCATGTTCGACAAGGTGATTCTGGCCATTGCCGCCAGCCCCAGCAAAAAGCCGATGTTTGACCTCAACGAGCGCGTACAGCTCGCCACCGATGCCATTTCGCACCTGCCGAATGTTGAGGTGGTCGGGTTTAGCGACCTGATGGCTAACTTCGCCCGCGCTCAGCAGGCAAACATTCTTATCCGTGGTTTACGCGCGGTGGCAGACTTCGAGTATGAAATGCAGCTGGCGCACATGAACCGCCACCTGATGCCGGAGCTGGAGAGCGTTTTCCTGATGCCCTCCAAAGAGTGGTCGTTTATCTCTTCTACTCTGGTAAAAGAGGTGGCGCGTCATCACGGCGACGTCACACATTTCCTGCCGACTAACGTCCACCAGGCATTGATGGAAAAGCTAAAGTAACCTTATTTCTGGCACTGACGGCAGTAGAACGTGGCGCGCTGGGCGTGCTTCGTGGCAATCACTGGCGTGCCGCAGACTCTGCACGGTTCGCCTTTACGGCCATACACCTGCAGCTCCTGGGCAAAATAGCCCGGCTTGCCGTCACTTTGCAGGAAGTCCTTCAACGTTGTCCCGCCCTGCTCAATCGAGCGAAGTAATACGGCTTTAATAACCCGGACCAGCAGCTCGCACTCCTGCGCCGACAGCGAAGAGGCCAGCCGATCGGGATGGATCCCGGCCGCAAACAGGGATTCGCTGGCGTAGATATTCCCCACGCCGACCACCAGCTTGTTATCCATCAGCCAGGGCTTAATCGGGCTTTTCTTCTTCGCACACTTCGCCTTGAGGTATTCCGCGTTAAACGCGTCTGAGAGCGGCTCCGGGCCCAGATGCGCGAGCACGTTATGCCCTTCCAGCTCCTTCGTCCACAGCCACGCGCCAAAGCGCCGTGGGTCGGTGTAACGGAGCACTTTGCCATTGCTCATCACCAGATCGACGTGGTCGTGCTTTTCCGCAGGCAGTTCTTCGGTAAGAATGCGCAGGCTCCCGGACATCCCCAGGTGGATAATAATCCAGCCGTCGGGCAGCTCCAGCAGCAGGTATTTAGCGCGGCGCTGTACGCTAAGGACGGGTTTATCGCTTAACGCGTGGATCTCATCGGACACCGGCCAGCGCAGACGTCCATTGCGGACCACCGCGTGAAGTATCGTTGCGCCGACCAGATGGGGCTCAATGCCGCGACGGCTGGTTTCTACCTCAGGTAATTCAGGCATGGTTCCTCCGTTGAGATTCAGAATGCAAAAAACCCCGCAGTTGCGGGGTTTTTCGATACAAGGAGACTAAAATTATTTGATTTTAGCTTCTTTGTACAGTACGTGCTGGCGTACAACTGGATCGAATTTTTTCAGTTCCAGTTTTTCCGGCTTAGTACGTTTGTTCTTCGTGGTGGTGTAGAAGTGACCTGTACCAGCAGAAGAAACCAGCTTGATTTTCTCGCGAATACCTTTAGCCATGATTTATTTCCTCTTTAAGTACTTAGTACTTTTCGCCACGGGCACGCAGTTCGGACAGAACTGTATCGATGCCTTTCTTATCGATTACACGCATACCTTTAGCAGATACGCGCAGGGTGACAAAACGCTTCTCGCTCTCAACCCAGAAACGGTGAGAGTGCAGGTTCGGCAGGAAACGGCGTTTAGTCGCGTTCAGTGCGTGGGAACGGTTGTTACCGGTCACCGGACGCTTGCCAGTAACTTGGCAGACTCGGGACATGTCTATTCTCCAAAAATCAAATTAGCTCGAGCTTCGTATGGGGTATCGGCGCCTCGTCAGGCTTTACAGCCCGGTCATCGCATAGTTCTAAGTGAACTCTCGATTGCCAGGCCCAAATGCCAAACCCGAGATTCTCAAAGGTGGCGTAGTATACGCTGACTCGGCGGTGTGCTCAAGTCCCGAACAGACAAAGATCCCGACGGATCGCGAGAAATAGCCTAAATCCAGCCATGTTCTGCGAAAGAAATGTACTCACCGCGGCCAATTATCAGATGGTCCAGCACACGAATGTCCATGAATTGACAGCATTTGATAATGCGTTCGGTGATTTCTTTGTCCGCTCTGCTCGGTTCTGCACAGCCAGAGGGGTGATTATGCGCGAGGATCACGCCCGCTGCATTCACTTTTATCGCTTCCCGCACAATTTCACGCGGATGCACCTCAACGTGGCTCAACGTGCCCGCAAAGAGACAGCTATGTTTCAGCACCCGATTTCTGTTATCGACAAAGATCACCATAAAGATCTCGCGTTCAATATCGGTTAACTGGCTCTGCAGGAATTCACGCGTCATTTCTGGCGTCAGGATCGGATCTTCCTTCTCCATGCGGACATTGTAAAAACGGCGGGCAAGTTCAGCAATGCCCCTCAGCTGGGCATATTTCGCCACGCCAATTCCCTCAACGTGCTTAAACTGCGCCAGGTCGGCGGTCAATAAACCGTACAGTGAACCGAAATGTGCTATCAGCTCTTTTGCCAGCGTAAATACCGTTTTTCCGGGCGTTCCGGTACGTAAAAAGAGCGCCAATAGTTCATCGTCTTTTAACAGGGTGACGCCATAGCGCAGCAGTTTTTCGCGCGGCAGCAGCTCCTCATCCTCTTCTTCCATGCTCTTTCTCCTTTTTAACCTCATGCTGCCACAGGCCAATCCGTCGCTCGACGGCCACATTGCGTTCTTGCGTAGCGCCTCGCAAAGTGGACGAAGTACAAAATCACTCCGCTTTGGGGATTGTGATAAAATGCCCGCTCTCTGGTGAAACCCAACAGGAAAGAATCATGATGAGCCTGGCCGGTAAAAAAATCGTTCTTGGCGTGAGCGGCGGCATTGCTGCTTATAAAGCGCCGGAGCTGGTGCGTCGTCTGCGCGAGCGCGGAGCTGACGTGCGGGTCGCGATAACCGAAGGCGGTAAAGCCTTTATCACTCCTCTGAGCCTGCAGGCCGTTTCAGGATACCCGGTATCTGACAGCCTGCTCGATCCGGCCGCCGAAGCCGCCATGGGCCATATTGAGCTGGGTAAATGGGCAGACCTGGTTATCCTCGCCCCCGCCACGGCTGATTTAATCGCTCGGGTGGCGGCCGGTATGGCAAACGATCTGGTCTCCACCATTTGTCTGGCCACGCCAGCTCCA
>OBYC01000214.1_pt1 | contig 64442 bp, 70 predicted proteins | sample 1550651 | NCBI WGS metagenome assembly OBYC01 (sample SAMEA2580181, study PRJEB22360) | human gut metagenome | biome: human gut; feature: human-associated habitat; material: faeces | place: Denmark | collected 2008/2010
GCGGATTATGGAACGCACCTCCAATCCCATTGATTGTGTCCAACACCTTCTGTAAGGTGTTATCACCTGCCTGCTGTCCATACAGCCATGAAACCTTATTCAGAACATACCCAAAGATCACATAGGGAGCACATTTCAGGGCAAGCTGCTTTTTATTTACCCCTTTTGTTTTTTCTTTGAGAGTTTTCGGAATTGACTGCAAATCTTTCACAATCCCGTCAATGACCTTGCTTATAAGCTCTGTCCCTTGTCCTTTTTTTTCTCTCTGCTGCGCTCCTTATTTTTATTCTGTGCAACAATCTTCTGAAGTCCTTTCAGTTTCTGTCTGAGTGACGGACGCTGCTGTTTTTTCTCATTAACTTTGACAAATTCCTTGAATGCCTGTGCAATCACATCGGCATCCTTGCCCTTGAAAAATACAAGATACTTGGGTGGTTCCATGGTCTTATCCTTTTTTACTGCGAAATCGACATTGTATTTCCTTGCAACACGCTCAAAGGATTTAATATTGCTATCCGTAACCTCAATGGACTTTGCACCCTCTCCCTGACCGACCAGCTTTTTTACCGGGATTTTCCCATGGGAAGGCTCCTTATGCTTCTGGTGTTCCAGATACATCTTCATCGCCTTCTGTAACACGCTTGCGGTCAGTTTGGAAGTCTTGATTGCAAGAGCAATGGTTTTCTGTGTTGTTTCCTCCTGCACGGTGTACCTCCTTCCTTATCTGCACCAACTTGATTTAGGGTGGAACCAACAGCCTGTGAAGCTGTGTTTTCATTGCCATACTTACTGCTCCTCCCCTTCCTCAAGGTCTTTATCCCACCAGTTCATTTCTTCCTCATAAAAATCCTCGAATATATCAGCAGGAATATTTTCTTTCTGCTTTCTCGCTTTCATAATGTCTCTTGCTATTTTTGCCACAATTACCACAGCAATAACAGCAAGCAATAATTTCTTCATATTTTTTCTGTTCATTTCTTTTCCTTTCCACTTCTGGACGCTGTGACCAGAAGTTGTTGCAATAAAAAAGCAGATACGAAACCTTTCGATCTCATATCTGCCTTAACGCTGTAAATTCTTCTATATCCTTTTTTGATTAGTAGAGCTTTGCACCTGCCGGAATTGCATCATCCAACATAACCAAGTTGAGCTTTTCCTCTCCATTTACTGTATGAACAGCGGATAAAAGCATACCACAGGAATCAATTCCCATCATACTTCTAGGTGGTAAATTTGTAATTGCAAGTAATGTCTTTCCGACCAGTTCCTCCGGTTCATAATATGCATGGATTCCAGAGAGAATAATTCTGTCTGTTCCTGTGCCATCATCTAAAACAAAATGTAACAGCTTTTTGCTTTTCTTCACAGCACTACATTCTTTTACTTTTACAACACGGAAATCTGACTTGCTGAATGTATCAAAATCCACCATTTCCTCAAATAATGGTTCTGTTTCCACCTTTGGCTCAACAGGCTCAGTAACCTGTTCTTCTAAATTCATATTTTCATCGCACATATTCATTTCCTCCAGACATAATAAGCTAATGCCCATTATAGCAGAAAAGCTGTGCTTTGAGAAGAAATTCCTAACTTGAAAATCGTGTACATCTTTGCACCGATCAGATTATCTTCTATCCATACATCATCGAGCAGCAGACAATGTGATAACACTTCCAGATTTTCCATGTTTATCAGCCGTTGAACAACAGTATTTGTATTCTCCGGTATTTCATGAGCTTCCATTGCAATATCCCGCCTTGCTTCCCTGCAATACTTATACAATCCCAAGATATACTTATTCGACAGGATAAAACCATACGCATCATTATTCAGATATATCATTTTATGCTTTTCCCATTCCTCCGGCAATGAAAAATAGCACTTTGCTGTTTCGATATAGCAGTCTCCCTCATAAGTAGGCTTCATCTTCCTTTCCTGCCGGAGCATCTGATGATATATCTTTTCCCGGTCAAATATACTTCTTGCTCTGCTAAAATCAGGTGTCCTTCCACGCATAAAAGTGTAAACATTATTGATCACCGTTTTTCCCGCTAAAGACTTGTAATTGCCTACCCTGTGAAGGTACTGCAATACCTGTGTCAGCTTCTCCACAGAAGTAATCTCTTGATAATTATTTGTATCAATCTCCATTTGTTCAAAAGATAATGGTGTGCTTCCTTTTTTGATTTCACGCTCCATGATACGCTTGGTGTCTCTCATTGATTCCATATCAGTTCCTTTCCACTTCTGGACGCTGTGACCAGAAGTTATAAAATAAGCAGGTATAAAAACTTTCATTTCATACCTGCTCCTGTTCAGCAAGAAATTCTCTTTCCTGCAAGTTCCATTATGATATTGATTACTTCCCTAATGATTGCAATAATTTTTATTGCAAGGACAATCACTCCGATCATGCCACCTATGACTGCGTCAAGTGCCAACACTCCTATGCTCCCGGCTATTCCCAAATTACGAGGTATCAGCAGTACGAGCATCTTTTGTATGCCGAAAGGAAAGCCACTCATAATCCAGAATTGAAACCAGTTCATACCGTTATCTCCCAGACATATCCAGTAACACATATCCAGCCATACTACAATAAATGCCAGCGGCAAAATCACCTTAAATAATACCCTTTTCATGCCATCCACCTCCATACATATCATGCTGCACTTCCTGCTGATAGAAATGATTTATCGTAGTTGGTGCATTATAAAGTGCTGTTATCATATACGCTTTGATATTTGTAATCTTCGTCGTTGTCTCTTTCATGCAACCAATCACATATTCCAGATGACTGCTGTTCAGTTTCAAGAATCTGGATTTTACAAGCTCATACGGATAATCCTCACCTGCAACTCGGATTGATTTTCTCTTTACGCACACTACTTCGCAGATTATCCCAAATAATTCGTCATAAAGTTCTTTTTCACCATAACCATCATACTTCATGTGATGATCATAATTGATATTTTCTTTAATTAGTTCTATGTATGCCTGTGCATCATCCATCGAATCAATCACATCATCTTGTGGCTTTTCTGTTGCAGATTGATTGATAGGATTGTTATAACTCTCCTCAGTATGGTTATAATTAGTTTGATTCATATAAGTCTGATTATAGTTAGTATAATTAGGGGCAAATTCTTTTACCTCTTGAAGTTCAGTTTCTTTACTTCCGGAGGTAAAATTCTTTTCCTTCTTGAAGTCAGATTTTTTTACCTCCTGAAGTTCAGTTTCTTTACTTGCAGAAGTAAAATCCTTTTCCTTCTTGAAGTAAAGATTTTTTACTTCTGTGGATTTATCAGCATTTTCAGGCTTTTTTTCCTCTTGTGTTTCTGCTATTGTCGAAAAGTTTTTCACATAAATAATATCCGGCTTTCCTAATCCTCTGCGTACTTTCTCAATCAGACCAATTCCAGAATCCGAATCCAGTTCCTTTATGATTTTTATGCATGTAGGCTTGGAACAACCCAAGTCATCCATGATATTGTCTATCGTATAAATAATATATGCCCTGTTCTTATCATCCAGCCAGCCATTCTTCATAGAAAGAGACATTCTATCAAGCATTAAGCCATAGAGGAGCTTAGCATCACTGCTAAGTCCCCTATAACGCTCGTCCTTTATCAGCAGGCGTGGAACACGATAGAATGAGAACTGTTCCGCTTCTATTCCGTAATAATAATCTAGCTGCAAAATTTCTCCCATTCTCGTCTCCTCCTTCCTACTGTGTATTCTTCCAGTTATCTAATAGCTGAAATATTATTTTTTCTATATCATCTGTGCTGTATGTATCCGGAAAATAACTGTTAATGCGTTCCGTTTTTATAACAACCTTACGCTCTACTGGCTTTTCTTTCTCCAGAAGCATACGCACCATTGGAAAAGTCAGTTCTCCCTTTTTGTCACTCTCCTTTAGCATGGCACTCTGCTGTTTGCTTATGACAGCATTGGTGTCCTGTATGGCAACCAATACCCATTGCTGTGCATCCTCGGATAAAAATGAAAGGTCAACAGCCTGCATAATGCCTATTTTCCCTGCATCAACCATATCAAGCAATGGTTCCGATAAGCGTGAAATCCATATATATCTTTGAACTGTTTTTGCACTTTCTCCTGCGGCTTCTCCAAGTTCTTCCAAAGTAAGTCCGCCTGTTCTGCTTCCCTGATGCTTCATAGCATCATATTTCATGCGGTATGCCTTTGCTTTTTCGCTTGGAAGAATATCTTCTCTTTGGATATTGCTGTCCACCATAATAATCGTGGCTTCATCATCCGTATAATTACGGATAAACATCGGCATTGTTTCAAGTCCTACCAGTTCACACGCATGTCTCCTGCGATGTCCTGCAATAATTTCATAGCCGCCCTCAGCTCTTGGTCTTGCAATACCCGGCATCAGCACGCCATGCTCTCTGACACTCTCCACCGTCTCCTGCATCTTTTCATCGTCCAGTACCTTAAATGGGTGACCTTTGAACTCATGCAGTTCTGATAATGCAATTTCCTGTACCTGTTCTGTTCCTGCTTGTGGCTGTCCATCTCCGAATAAATCATCGAAGCTGTTCAGTTTTACCTTTGCGGCACTTCCTGTTTTATTCATCTGCAAGCACCTCCTCTGTCAATGACTGATAGGCACTCGCTACTTTTCCATTTGGATCATGCTCATAAATGCTGACACCTTCAGCAGAAATCTCCGCAGCTCTTACCGACATCGGAATACTGTTTTCAAATATTCTTACCTTGCTACCATAATTCTCCACAACCAATGCACTGATGTCTTTTGCATAATTCGTTCTGTTATCAACCATAGTAAGCAGAATACCTTCAATCTCCAATTTTGGATTGATCTGCCTTTTTACCTTTCCTATGGTCTTTATAAGCTGTTCCAGACCTTTTACCGGCAGATATGCTGCCTGCACCGGAATAAGGATGCTGTCGGCACTTGCAAAGGCATTTATGGTAATCATGCCAAGGGAAGGCATACAATCAATCAGAATGTAATCATACCTTTCTTTCTGCTGTTCTATATAAGTCCGAAGCACAAGCTCCCTGCTCATGACATTTACCAGTGATACTTCCAATCCCGACAACTCTATATTGCCGGGCATAAGGTCTACACCCTCGTCGTGCTTTAGGATGCCATAATCCGGCTCCATATCTTCTTCATTGATGATATTCGCCATAATGGTTGCAAGAGATACATCCAGTTTATCCGGCTCCTGAAAGCCTAAACTTGCTGTCAGGCTTCCCTGTGCATCCGCATCTATCAGAAGCACCTTTTTCCCCTTTTTTGCAAGTCCAATACCTAGATTACTTGTTGTGGTGGTCTTTCCAACTCCACCTTTCTGGTTTCCGATTACTATAACTTTACACATGATGAAATTCCTCCAAATTCTACTATTATTCTTTTACATTGCTCTTTTTTACTTCTACATACGATCTGTAATATTTATCTGTTCCCTTGTTGGGATAGAGGTCTGACATTTCCAGAACCTCTACCTTTGGGTGTCTCTGCATGATTTTTTTGAACCATGTAATATCATTCTTTGTTCCCATCAATCGAATCTTTAACATCAATCATTTCCTCCAAACATTGCATACAAATTTTTATTGTATGTGGCATACTCCGGATAGCGAATCTGTATTGCCTGCCAGAAATATGGTGCATAGCAACAGCAGAACAAATCCTCTACTGAATATCTCCGGCACTCATCCACCTGCTCCTCTGTGTCCTGTTCATCATCCACGCTCGGTGTACCATTGCAATACAGATTAAATGCCATTCTGACAACCTTTGCACTTCCACTGGTCTGCCAGCCTTCATGCAGGCACTCCGGTTTTACACATCCAGTCTTGAAATTATAAATTCTATCCACATTTCTTCGTGTATCTTCGTTCATTCCAATGCAATAGCAAAGTGCCTTGTGATATACATCTGCTTCTCTAACTTTCTGAATTTTTTCATAGTAGAATTTCTCATGTGCTTCACTGATAAAGTTAATATTTTCTTTTTCTGCTCCTAACGCTGTACTGTTCATACTGACTTCCTCCATTTTCTTATTTTGTTCCGTTGACCATAACAAAAAAGGACATTCCTCTAAAATTTCTTTTAGAAAAATGTCCTTATAGTACAAAATATGAACTTGAACTGACTCGATTTTAATTTAAAATCGTTTGTTTTAACCCTTTAAGATAGGTTATTTTGTCGTACTCCTGTCGTACCATACAAGTTGGAAGTCCGCAAACCCTTGATTTTATTGGTCTTTTTTATCCAATGACTTCATCGTCGGGAACAATAATACATCCCTGATAGCCTGGGAGTCAGTTAACAGCATAACCAGTCTGTCGATACCGTAACCGATACCGCCTGTAGGTGGCATACCAATCTCCAGTGCATTCAGGAAATCTTCATCAGTATGCTCTGCTTCGTCATCACCTGCTGCCGCATTGGCATCCTGCTGTGCGAAACGTTCTCTCTGGTCGATAGGATCGTTCAGCTCAGAGTAAGCATTACACATTTCCCATGTATTGATAAATAACTCGAAACGTTCTACCTTGGATGAGTCGCTTGGCTTTTTCTTGGTTAATGGTGAAATAGCCAGAGGATGATCCATGATAAATGTAGGCTGTACCAGATTCTCTTCGCAGAATTCTTCAAAGAATAAGTTTACGATATCACCCTTTGTATGACGCTCTTCATATTCTACATGATGTTCCTTTGCAATTGCCTTCGCTTCTTCATCTGTAGCAACTGCATCAAAATCAACACCTGCATATTTCTTAATGGCATCGATCATAGTCAGACGCTCAAATGGCTTGCCAAGGTCAATCTCTACACCATTGTAGGAAATCTTAGTAGAACCACATACTGTCTCTGCCAGATAACGGAACATGCTCTCTGTCAGTTCCATCATGCCTTCATAATCTGTATATGCCTGATATAACTCCATCAGTGTAAATTCAGGGTTATGACGTGTATCAACACCTTCATTACGGTATACACGACCAATCTCGTATACTCTCTCCAAACCACCAACGATCAGTCTCTTAAGATATAATTCCAGAGAGATACGAAGCTTCACATCTTCATTCAAAGCATTATAGTGTGTTTCAAAAGGTCTTGCTGCTGCACCACCGGCATTAGATACCAGAGTAGGTGTTTCAACCTCCATGAAGTCTCTGCCTGCAAGGAAGTTACGGATTTCCTTTAAGATCTTGGAACGCTTGATAAATACTTCCTTACTCTCATCATTCATGATGAGATCTACATATCTTTGACGATAACGGGTATCTGTATCTGTCAGTCCATGGAACTTCTCAGGAAGAATCTGTAAGCTCTTGGATAACAGTGTCATTTCTACAGCATGAATGGAGATCTCACCTGTCTTTGTACGGAATACATATCCCTTCACACCGAAGATATCACCGATATCAGACTTCTTGAAATCTGCATATGCTTCTTCACCGATAGCATCTTTTGCTACATAGACCTGAATAGTTCCTTTCAGATCCTTGATATTACAGAAAGAAGCTTTACCCATAACGCGCTTGAACATCATACGACCTGCTATAGATACATTAATAGGGCTTGCATCCATGATAGCACGTCTTTCATTGTAGTCCTCGTTCAATACTTCTTTTGCCTGCTGCTCATCTAACCCTTCCACGCTTGGCTGCTTTCTTCCTGCAAGAAGTTCTGTTTCATGAGCTGTATATAATTCTTTTGCATCACTTGTATGATGTGTCTGATCATATTTTGTAATCTGGAACGGGTCTTTGCCTGCTGCCTGTAATGCTGCAAGTTTCTCTCTTCTTACCTTGAGAAGCTGGTTAACATCCTGTTCCTGGTTCTTCTGTGTTTGATTCTGTTCCTGTGACACTTTTCCCAATACTCCTTTCATCTATGCTGAGAGCGTGTATCTGTATTTCACACTTTCCACAGTATAAGCGAAACTCTGTGTGTAGCTTCTTCTATGCTTCTGGCTTGTAAATATCCAGGATAGTGTATTCGATCACACCTGCTGGTGCTTCAACAGATACAATATCACCCTTCTTAGCGCCAATGAGAGCTTTACCAAGTGGAGACTCGTTAGAAATCTTGCCCTTTAAGCTGTTAGCCTCTGTAGCACCAACGATCTTGAATTCCATCTCATCGCCGAATTCATTGTCTTTTACTTTAACAGCAAGACCAAAGCTTACCTTCTCCAGGTTCTCGCTGTCATCTTCCATATCTACAACTTCTACGTTCTTTAAGATCTTCTCCAGCTCTTCGATTCTTGCTTCGATATCACGCTGCTCGTCTTTAGCTGCATCATACTCTGCGTTCTCTGATAAGTCGCCCTGCTCTCTTGCTTCCTTAATCTTCTGTGCTACTTCTTTTCTTCTGATGACCTTGAGTTCATGCAGCTCATCTTCATATTTCTTTAAACCTTCACGTGTTAATAAGTTTTTCTTTGCTTCCATGGTTCTATACCCTTTCTTCTATATATAATCTCTATTGTGTTCATATTCATAAGACACCTAAGTATAGCCTTTTTTACTGTCGGTGTCAAGATTTCAGCGAGCCTGAAAGATTCTGTTTATGCCCTCTTCCAGCTGTTCGAAGGTCTCCATTTCATTTACCATATCACGCAATCTGGCTGAATTAGGATATCCCTTGGTATACCAGGCTACGTGCTTTCGCATTTCCCGGATTCCAATATACTCACCCTTATACTTCAACTGTAGTCTGGCATGCTCCAATATAGTGTCTCTCACTTCCTCCATGCCGGGTCTAGGTGGTATCACTCCTGTATCCAGATACTGTGTAATCTCTCTGAATATCCATGGATTGCCCTGACATGCTCTGCCTACCATAATGCCATCACAGCCAGTCTCATCCATCATTTTCTTAGCAGAAAGTGCATCCACAACGTCTCCGTTTCCTATCACAGGTATGGACACTGCTTCTTTTACCTGTCTTATGATGTCCCAGTCGGCTTTTCCAGAATAATACTGCTCTCTGGTTCTTCCATGTACTGCTATCGCCGCAGCTCCGTTTGCTTCTGCGATCTTAGCCATTTCCACTGCATTTACATGGGCATCATCAAATCCTTTGCGGATTTTGACGGTTACAGGTTTGTGGATTGCCTGCACCAGCGCATGTATGATCTGTCCAGCCAGTTGTGGGTCTTTCATCAGGGCGCTGCCTTCATGGTTATTTACGACTTTGGGCACCGGACATCCCATGTTGACATCCAGAATGGCAAAAGGTCTTTCTTCTATTCTGGCTGCTGTCTCTGCCATAATATCCGGCTCTGAACCAAATAATTGCAAGGACACAGGCTTTTCCTCCGGATGAATCTCCAGAAGCGCTTCCGTGTTCTTGTTATTATAGTGCACAGCCTTGGCACTGACCATTTCCATACACAAAAGCCCGGCTCCCTGTTCCTTGCATAACAGTCTAAAAGGCAGATCCGTTACTCCTGCCATAGGTGCTAATATGACATTATTCTCCAGGGTAACGTCACCTATTGTAAGTTTCATGCTTAGTTATTCCTTTTATTTTTCTCATATATAATGCGAAGACCTTCCAGTGTCAGGGAATTGTTGTACTCCTGAATCAGATCTGTCTCCTCTGCGATAATGCGTCCCAGTCCACCTGTTGCCACTACTTTAAGGTTATCATAACCGGACTCCTGTTTAACTCTGCGGATGATGTATTCTGTCTGTCCGATCTGTCCAAACACCAGTCCTGCCTGCATACTGGTTATTGTCTCTCTTGCCAGTATGGTATCCGGCTTCTTAATCTCGATTTCAGGTAATTTCGCCGTATCTTCCCAAAGTGCCTTGGCACAGATACGAATGCCTGGAGCTGTAATACCAACTGAGAAACAGCCATCCTCTGTTACCAGATCATACGTAGTCGCTGTACCAAAATCCAGCACCAGAACCGGTCCACCATAAAGCTCATAGGCAGCAACAACATCCACGATTCTGTCTGGTCCAATCTCCTTTGGATTCTCAGAAGTAATGCGGATACCTGTCTTAACTCCCGCACCGATAATGAGAACGTTCTGGTTTACATAACGTTTGATTCCTCCAATGAGAGAATGCATGATATTGGGAACCACGCTTGCCACTGCGATTCCTTCAATCTGATCAATTGCCAGATGATTCTTGCTCAACAGTTCCGTGATCAGTACTCCATATTCATCTGAAGTACGCGGAGTCTTACTCATCAGTCTGAATGTCGTCACAAGTTCCTTATCACGATACACACCAAAGGTTATGTTCGTATTACCTACATCGACTACTAATAACATATCTTTATCCTTTCTGTCAGTTATCATCCTCTTCTGCATCCAGAGCATCGCCTACACTTTCATGAAGGACAAATACACGGTAATACAGACTCAGGGATTCCAGAAGCTCCTGTCTCTGCACCTTGATTTCCTTCGCTAACAGACCACTACTGATCTCGTCATAAAGAATGTCATCTTCATATGCTTCGGTGTCAAAGCTTACACTTCCATCTTCTTCAAATACAATTGTGAATACACCGCCTACCTCTTCTGTAAAAAGTACACAGATGATATGCAGTTCATCCTGTATTGATTGAGGGATTCCCTTAAACTGCTCATTAAAATAATATTTCTGTTCATATGCGTTTGCACCACAAAGCACAACTCGCTTATCCTGATTTTCCATTGTTTACCAGCCTTTTCCTAATTATACATATCCATATATGCCTCTGACTGATACTTCACCGGCATACACGGCAACAATCTCTCCATCCTCTTTCTCAACCAGAAGTTCGCCCTTCTCATTGATACTGCGGGCGATTCCTTCGTACTCACCCTTAGGATCAAGTACTCGCACTTTCTTTTCTCTGTTCAATAGATATTTATTATACGTATCTACCAGCCCTGACAAGTCATATGTCTTCTGGAATATCTCATATTCCTGTTCAAAATAATGCATGACTCTTGCTATGAATCTGGAGCGGTTCACTTTATGTCCAAGCTCCATGTAAAGTGAAGTTGCTCTGTCAGCCAGCTCTCCCTCAAAAGACGGCTGGTTCACGTTGATGCCCACACCCACTACAACATAATGTATTGCATCCAGCTCGGCACTCATCTCTGTCAGAATGCCGCATACCTTTTTCCCGTTCATTACAACATCATTGGGCCACTTGATACCACAGCCGTCAGGGTCAATCTCTTCCAGTGCCTCCACAACTGCCAGTGCCATGACCAGCGTCAATGCAGATGCCTTATCCGGGTTGCAGTCCGGTCGAAGCAGCAAAGACATATAAATAGCTTCTCCTGAAGGAGATATCCAGGCTCTGCCTCTTCTGCCTCTTCCTGTTGTCTGCATGTCAGCCACTACCAGAGTACCCTCTGGTTTGCCCTCTTCTGCCAGTGCCTTTACATCCAGATTGGTGGAACCTGTCTCTTTATGGTAAACGAGATTTCTTGCTACCCATTTTGTATCTATATTGGCGCTGATCTCAATTGCAGACATCATATCATCACTTTCCATCAGACGATATCCTTTATTATTGACTGCTTCGATCTGATATCCATCCTTTTCCAGCTGTTTGATTGCCTTCCACACAGCAGTTCTGGATACGCCAAAATACTCACATAATTCCTGTCCGCTGACATAATCATCCTTCTCTTTCAAAAGACGGACAATCTCTTCCTTGTTCATATATCTTATGCCCCCAGAGTAGCTGCCATGACAGCTTTAATGGTATGCATACGATTCTCTGCCTCATCAAAGACAAGAGACTGTGCAGATTCAAATACTTCATCTGTTACTTCCAGATCTGTAAATCCATACTTTTCACCCTGTTCCTTACCGATCTTGGTCTTCAAATCATGGAAAGCAGGCAGACAATGCAGGAAGATTGCCTTTTCTCCGGCATTGCGCATTACATCGCTTGTAACCTTATAAGGGGAAAGGACTTTGATACGTTCTGCCCATACTTCCTCAGGCTCACCCATAGATACCCATACATCTGTGTAAATAACATCCACATTCTTAGTACCTGCATCCACATCCTCTGTAAGTGTAATGGTAGCACCTGATTCCTTGGCATATTCCTGACACTGTGCTACAAGCTCTGCAGCCGGGAAATATTCTTTCGCTGTACATGCAGTAAAATGCATACCTAACTTGGAGCATGCAATCATCAGGGAATTACCCATATTGTAGCGGGCGTCTCCCATATAAGTCAGTTTAATTCCCTTGAGTGTACCAAAATGCTCTTTGATCGTAAGCATATCTGCTAACATCTGTGTAGGGTGATATTCATTGGTCAGACCATTCCATACAGGTACACCTGCATATTTTGCCAGTTCCTCTACGATAGTCTGTTCAAAACCTCTATATTCAATACCTTCATACATTCTTCCCAATACTCTTGCTGTATCGGCAATACTTTCTTTCTTACCAATCTGAGATCCTGTAGGGTCAAGATAAGTTGTTCCCATTCCCAGATCATGTGCTGCCACTTCAAAGGAGCATCTGGTTCTTGTACTTGTCTTTTCAAAAATAAGTGCTACGTTCTTACCACGAAGTGTATCATGAGGGATTCCCTTCTTCTTCTTCTCCTTGTAGGAAGCAGCCAAATCCAAAAGATATACAATCTCTTCCGGTGTATAATCTTTAAGTGTTAAAAAATGACGTCCTTTTAAATCCATAACTTCTCCTCCTTCAAATGTTGGTAACTATTCAGAATAGCTCCATTGTACTACGTTTTATGTATCTGGGCAAGAAAAACAAAGAGTCCGCACAGGACTCCCATAACAAAAAGTGCAGATGTAAATATCTGCACTTTAAATCTGAATTACCAGAATACATGATTTCCAATAATAATGCCATCTTTGTTCCCTGCTCTTCTGAAATGCAGTGCATCTCCGATATTGCAGTTGCCGTTGATTGCTTCCTGTGCTGCCTGAAGACAGCTGGCTTTGATATTACCACTCAATGCCAGATTGCTCATCTTCGTTGAGTTAGCCGGCGAGAACTGACCTGATGCATAGATTACATCTGTAATCGTATTAGGATATGCCCCACATCTGACACGGTTCATAACAACAGATGCCACTGCAAGCTGTCCCTCATAGCTCTCTCCACCTGCTTCACACTGTACAAGGGCTGCAAGGATATTCAACTCAGATGCGGATGTCAGAACTGCTTCCTTCTGCTGCTTACGTGTTGCTTCTCTCTCTGCTGCTGCCTGCGCTCTGGCTGCTTCCTTCTCCGCTGCCTCTCTTGCCTGGATTGCTTCTACAGACTCTGCTGTATCCAGATCAAACTCTACCTTCACATATTCAGCAGCCACATAACCGGTCTCACCTTCATAATTGATGCTTACCCAGTCACCGTCTTCCTCTATTGCTTCTACAGCTTCGCCCATAGCCAGTAATCCAAGCACTCCTGAATCCAGGCTTGCTTCTTTTCTGACACGAAGTGTCTCTGTCTCTGAATAGGCTGTCAGAATACCGACTTCTTTTGCTTCCTTTTGTGCTTCTTCTCCAAAATACAGGTAATCATCGCTGACCCATCCTGTCACATCGCCGGACTGAATCTTGGTCCAGCTGTCCTGGCGCTGCAGAATGTCGCCACCGCAATCCTTGTATAATACTCCGACTTTCTCAGAATCCTGGTTCGGCTCTTTACGTATATTAACATACTGATTAACTTTTGCCATAACAAGTGTAGATTCCGTGTCCTTCTCATCCATTGCATGGATCGGAGCAATATCTGAGGTCTGCTTTCTGACCAATGTGGTAAGCTCTGCATCATTCATTGCCACATCCACATCTACCAGAACGGCAGCTCCTGCATTCAACTGCTCTATTGAAGTATCCTGTTGCTTCTTAGTAGATGTTGTCACTACCAAATCCCGTGTCTCAGCAGCATCTGTAGTAATAGGCATCATTGTCATTACCATTGCCAGACACAGTACATATAGCATGGAACTCCATTTTCTAAGATTTGTTTCCATAGTTTTCTCCAATTTTTCAAAGTCTTTTCGTTCTTAATACAATCTTATAACAAATGTTACGTTTTTGTTAACATCATTACGATTTTATATAATAGCAAAGAGTCCACCACTTGTCAAGTGAACGGACTCTTTGTCTGTCTTTTCTATGCACTTTTTACAAAAAATTACATGGATTTTGATTTGTTGACACAGGCTTCCATGGCATCCATAACAGCTGCACGGAATCCTTTCTCTTCCAGGACCTTCACCGCTTCAATGGTAGTTCCCGCAGGAGAGCATACCATATCTTTGAGTTCTGCCGGGTGCTTGCCGGTCTCCAATACCATCTTTGCACTTCCCATTACGGACTGCGCTGCGAACTCATATGCCTGGCTTCTTGGCATTCCCGCCTGTACAGCCGCATCTGCCATAGCTTCTATGAACATGAATACATACGCCGGCGAACTGCCACTGACACCGATTACTGCATCCATCAGCCTCTCCGGTATCAGGCTTGCCTTACCGAAACTCTCCATCAGTTCCAGGGCAAGCTTCTCATCGTCCTTTGTAACTGTATCATTGATGCATACTCCGGTACAGGCTTCCCCAACAAGCGCAGGTACATTCGGCATACATCTTACCAGACGGATTGACTTGCCGAATTCCTGCTCAATCCAGTCAAGGCTCTTACCTGCTGCAATAGAAATGACAAGTGTGTCATTTGTTACAAACTCCTTAATTTCCGCAATCACTTCCGGGAAAAAGACAGGCTTTACTGCCAATACAACAGCATCTGCCTCTTTGGCAATCGCCGCATTATCCGTGCATGTTTTAATACCGTATTTCTCATGTATACGTTCAGCAGTCGCTTCCGTTTTAGAAGAACCGATCAGCTCGTCTTTTGTATACAATCCTTTTGCAAGAATTCCACCGATCATGGCATTCGCCATATTTCCCAGACCTATAAAACCAATCTTCATTTTAATAACCCTGCCTTTCTCGCCTTTGTCTGGCTGCCTCATACATCAATATAGAGGTTGCCATTGCCGCATTAAGTGATTCCACCTGCCCTAACATGGGAATCTTAATATATCTCGTTGCCGCATCTGCTGTCTCTCTCTTCAATCCGTTTCCTTCATTACCAATAAGAAATGCTGTTCCAACACGATAGTCTGCCTCATCATAACATACACTGTCCTCAAGATGTGCTGCATAGACCTGGATTCCTTTATTTTTCAACGTGTAGATTGTGTCCTTCAGATCCGTTGTCTGATAAAAAGGCATTCTGTAGATTGATCCCATCGTGGCTCTGATTACCTTGGGGTTAAAGATATCTACCGTGTCTTTTGTCATAATGACACCATCTACTCCCGCGCCCTCTGCCGCTCTCAGAATCGTACCAAGATTGCCCGGGTCCTGCAGATCCTCCAATATAACCAGAAGTGGTGCCTTTTGCGTCAGCAGCTGTTCCAGTTCATAGTGCGGTGTCTTTAATACACTCAGAATTCCCTGTGGTGTTCTGGTATCTGCAACTCTTTTAAATACATCATCAGATACAATCTCATAGCCTGTCGTCTTGAGGCAATCCTTAAAGCTGCACTTTGCCAAGAAGCTCTCTGATACATAGACTTCCTTAATCCACGCCTGTGGCGCTTCCAGAAACATCTTAGATCCCTCTACAATAAAAGACTGCTGTGTGCGCCGCTCCTTGGATTTCTGGCATAACGCCATTAAATTCTTCATTTTCTGATTTGAAGCGCTTGTTATCATTCTAATCTCCCTGTGTTTATTTCTTATACTTATTTCCTATGCTTTTTCCTTGTGTCCAAAAGTCTGGCTGCCACATCATTGTGTGCCATGACCATGAGGTGTTCTTTATCCTGAATCACATAATCCGCTGAAGGCATGATATTCATTTCCTCATCCCCACTCCTGCGGATGCCAAGAATGGACACCTTGTATTTTGCAGCAATGTTAGACTCTCTGATGCTCTTGCCTACCCATTCCTGCAAAGGACTGATCTCATAGATTCCATAAGGGCCAGGGAGATCAATATAGTCAAATATATTATCCAGGCTGTAACGCTCTGCCCATTTCTCTGCAATGTCCTTATCCGGATAGATTACCTCATCTGCCCCGTTGCGCAGCAGGAACTTCGCCTGAATATCCCTGGTCACTTTACTGATGACCCGCTTAGCCCCCAGTTCCTTTACCAGACTGGTAATCTCCAGACTACTCTGGAAATTCGTACCTATGCAGACAAATACAGCATCAAAATTCCTCACACCTATTGTCTTTAATACTTCTTCCTTGGTGCAGTCACCAATCTTGGAGCTGGTAGCATATGGCACCATATCCTCAATAGCTTCTTCATTCTCATCTATAATCATGACGTCATGTCCATTTTCCAGAAAGTTCTTCGCCAGATGATGTCCAAAACATCCCATCCCAATAATCAATATTGATTTCATTGCGTTCTCCTATCCTACTATAATCTTTTCCTGCGGAAGCCTGATGGTATCTGATGTGTTTTTCTGGGCAAATACCAGTGCAAAAGACAAACTTCCCAATCGCCCACAATACATTAATACAATCAGAATCAACCGTGACACGGTGTTCAAATCTCTGGTTATACCCGTACTCATTCCCACTGTGTTGATTGCTGAGAATACTTCCAACAGCACATCTGCCATATCAAAAGGCTGCATCGCCATAATGATGACCGCTGCCAGCGCAGCCAGCATAAAATTCGTCACTACAACTGCATTTGCCTTCTTTACCACATCATCTGTCAGCCGTCTTCCAAACAGATTGATATCTTCGTGATTTCGTATCATTGCCACAGCATACAGAAGCAATACCACAATCGTTGTCGTCTTGGCACCACCTGCTGTAGAGCCTGGGCTTCCGCCTATAAACATCAGCAATATCGTCAACAGCTTACCTGCATTGGAAAGTCCTGCCACATCTGTGGTATTAAACCCTGCCGTTCTTGGTGTTACAGAGCAAAAGGCTGCACCCAATGCTTTTTCCACCGGAGTTAATCCAGCCAGTACTCCATGATTCTCAAGAACCAGAAAAACAATCGTTGCAATGACCGTCAACCCGATTGTAAACGTTAAAACAATCTTCGTATGAAGCAGATATTTCTTAAAATGCCATTTGTTACGCATCAGGTCATCCCATACAATAAAGCCGATACCTCCGGTCAGAATCAGGAACATGACCACCATATTGACCAGAACATCTCCTTCAAAGGACACCAATGACGCATAAGCCTCTTCATATCCCATCAGGTCAAATCCTGCATTGCAAAAAGCAGACACTGCATGAAAAATAGAAAAAGCAATTCCACGCTGTAATCCGAATCGTGGAATAAACCTGGTCGATAACAGCAGTGCTCCGATTCCTTCTATTAAAAAAGTTCCCTGCACAATCTTCCGTGCAAGTCTTACCACCCCTGCTATCTCCATAGAATTCACACTTTCCTGCAGATTCTCACGCTGTTTTAAGCCTATCTTCTTCTTCAGGATAATAGAGATATAGACACCTATCGTCATAAATCCCAGTCCGCCTATCTGAATCAACGTGAAAATCACGATAATTCCAAACGTAGTCCAGTTCTGATATGTGTCTGCTACGATCAGCCCTGTCACACAAGTCGCTGAAGTCGCTGTAAAAAGTGCATTCATGATATTGGGTTGCCCTGAGCGCACGGAAATTGGCAGACTCAACAGCATTGTACCAATCACTATAATCAAAGCAAATCCTAACGCAACCAGTCTGGTAGTTGAACGTTTAATTTTGTTTTTATTTTGTTTTTTCAACTCCCTGTTATCTCCTTTATACAGTGTACTAGGCTCATTATAGCAATCCACCCTAACAAAAACAATCCGAAAATAAGAATCTTATCTTCGGATTGTATCATTGCATTTTATTTATTAAACCAGATTATCTGGATAACTTTCTGCAGATATCGTACTGATATTCGTTAATTGTCTTCTCCATGTTCAATGCTTCTTCAATGTCGAAGTCTACAAATTCACCATGCTTGTATGCTACAACACGGTTGGACTTACCTGCACACAGAATATCTGCTGCATATGCACCCATGATAGAAGCATAGAAACGGTCTTTACATGTAGGGCTGCCGCCACGCTGTAAGTAGCCAAGAATTGTTGCACGAGTCTCAATACCTGTAGCTGCTTCAATTCTCTTAGCCATAGATGTGGAATGTCCAATACCCTCTGCATTTACAATGATATGGTGAGTCTTACCACGTTTTCTGCTGGCAATGATATTGTTAATCAGTTCCTGCTCGTTATAATCATATTTCTCAGGAAGAAGGATATCCTCTGCACCATTTGCTACGCCTGTCCACAGAGCAATGTAACCTGCGTTACGTCCCATAACTTCGATGATAGAACATCTCTCATGGGATGAAGAGGTATCTCTTACCTTATCAATGGCTTCCATCGCTGTGTTGATTGCTGTATCAAATCCAATGGTATATTCTGTACATGCAATATCAAGGTCGATTGTACCAGGAAGACCAATGGTATTGATTCCATTTCTTGCAAGTGCCTGCGCACCACGATAAGAACCGTCACCACCAATTACTACCAAGCCATCGATACCGTGCTTTCTACAGATGTCTGCTGCATGGGCCTGTACATCCGGCTCCTTGAATTCCAGACAACGAGCTGTACCAAGAATTGTACCACCACGCTGAATAATATCAGAAACGTTCTGCTTCTGCATGTCAACGATCTCTTCATTTAAAAGACCTGCGTAACCTCTCTTAATACCCTTTACCGTAACGCCATTAGAAATTGCTTTTCTAACAACTGCACGGATTGCTGCATTCATACCCGGTGCATCTCCACCACTTGTCAACACACCAATGCACTTAATCTCTTTGGACATGATAATACCTCCTATGCATATATAACATAAACATTGTTATTTTTTTCTCATTCACCTTCTTATTTTAATCTATTTTATTCCAGATTACAATATAATTTGATAAAAAATTATCAAGTCTGGGGAAATATCTTATTTATTCTGTAGCTCTGTCATACTGAGTCTGGACACTCATGAGTTTCAATACTGCGTCTATATACTTCATAACTTCTCGACTGGGATTATATTCCTTATTCGTTCTCATCTGTATAAAATAGTCTGCTACTAGCCTGAAATCACTCTGAAACATTGCCACCTGTTCAGACGATAAATCCCATATCCTATTATTGCGCCTGCTACATTCATGACAATATCCGTTGTCTCACTCTTCCCACAGCTCAGAGCATATTGTAGTTGGCTACCGTCAGGTTAACCTGGAAATGCAGGTAGTTAATTACCATGACTGGTCGGAGCGCTCTCTCAATTACCTGTGTAGGTTATTTAACAACCTCAACAAAGGCGATGATTACAGCACTACCCTTCCGGCAATCCAGATTGGTATTCTGGACTTCACACCTTTCCCGGAAAACCCCAGCTTTTATTCTAAAAATCTTATGATGGATACAGAAACCCACCACGTTTACAGTAGCAAATTTGCAATTCATGTGTTAGACTTAAAGCAGATAAATAATGCTTCCAGCGAAGATAAGCACTGGGGATTGGACAATTGGGCAAGGCTTTTTAAAGCTACTACTTGGGAGGATGTTAGTGTGAAAAAACCATATATGGTAGTTTTTTCACACAGCAAATTTGTGCCTGCGGCCCAAAGTTTGCAGGTTACGGAAAGGCATGGTAATTGAAATGATTGCTGCAAATAATAAATATCTTACAGAAGCCGCTAACACCATGCACGAACTCTACTCTGACCGTGAAATGCGCCGCAAGATGGAGAACCGTGAGGATTTCATCCGCCGCCAGAAACGTGACCAGCGGATGCTGAAGGATCAGGCTGATATCATTGCTGAACAGGCTGATGAAATTGCCGAAAAGGACTCTGCTTTAGCTGAACAGGCTGACGAAATTGCTAAACTTCAGGCACAAATTGAGTCTTTAAAAAAATCTCTGTAAACACACTTCACTATATTGTAAATGATATAAGGCAGCATTTGTAGTCGCTGCCTTATATGTATAACATTCCTTATATTACTTGCAAAATCTCTTCAGAACATTTCTGCTGCATCCTATATGGAATAGGATTAATATATTGCAGCTTAATTCACTTCCAGTATAATTCCAGTTTCTGCTGTGCTTCCTGCTCCGTCATAGAGAACTTCTTAACAAGCTGCATCTTTACTGCTTCTGCGGATACACCCAGTTCCTGACAGGACTCTACCATGGCTTGAATGCCCTCTGCTCTCCCTTCAATTCTTCCTTCGATTCTTCCCTCTGCCTTTCCTTCTTCTCTTCCTTCTATTCTCCCTTTACTGATCGCATTATCTAAAACCTCACACATCGTCTTCACCTCTCCCTGCGCACCATTCTGCATCTCTTCAAACCTGTCATCCTGAGTCAGGACACTCATGAGTTTCAATACTGCATCCACATGCTTCATGACTTCCTGGCTGGGATTATATTCCTTATTCGTTCTCATCTGTACAAAATAGTCTGCCACTATCCTGAAATCGCTCTGAAACATTGCCACCTGTTCAGGCAATAAATATGCTATCTCAAATACATGTATCTTATAATCATTCACATACTGACTTAATTCCTTAGGAATGTTCTTAAAACATTCCCTTAAACTTCTCGGTTTATCCCAATGTTCCATTCCAAAATACAGTACAATGGAAATCACCGGATATTTCTCTTCATTCTCATGTTCTTTAAGTATCTGGCTTCGGTAAGCTGCTCCATCATATCCTATCATTCTAAGTGGCATGTATGGGTGCGCATCCGTCTGGTTCTCCAGTCCAAGCAACGCTATCTTGATATACCCGTATTTCCAGAACTTGGCTATGTCCCTCTCCTGCTCATGAACTTTCTTATCAGCTTTATAAATAGTCTTGTTCCCATCCGCTTCCAGATGCTCCTGCAGAATGACCTGTTTACCATCACACAACAATACATTTATAATGTCAGCAAAAACATCATTGTATGCCTCCAGGTAATTCTCTGTCAGATCCTTTTCCCCCATATGTACCACTCCATCTTATATGCTTCAAATGTTATTCGTATAATACCATTCAATAGGTATAATACTATATATTTTGTACGAAGTCAATACATATGTTCGGAACTTTTGTTCTTGTTCAGATAAATAAAAACCGAACTTTATGATATTATATTATCACAAAAAGTCCGATTTTACTATGTATATTCATTCCTTTTCTATTTTATTATCTATCCATTTACCCCATTTAAAATTAATGCTCTAGCCATTTTGAAATCCTCATATGTTGTAATTTTAAAATTCATATTAGTACATCTTATTCCTACAAATTTAAATTGTTTTTTCACTTCTTGACTCTCGCTGATTGAAATTGCTGGCATTGATTCTCTTTCTTTTAATATTTTTCCGTATATATACTTTGCATTAGATAAAGACATTGCTTAGCTGTTGTTGTGCTTGCAGAACTGCTGCTGGATGAGCTGGAACTGCTTGAACTGCCCGACTGGTCAATACCCAGAAGCAGTATATTGATTGTGTTTTCATTGTACTCATATACCTTGCCTTCATAAGCCACCCAGTCATCCTGCCATTGCACAATACTTTCCAGTGCCTTCTTCTGCTGCTGAGTCTCCTGTGCACTTCTTTCTATGACCGGTGCTGTTGTTGAGGCTGCTGCTTTAAGTTCCATCTCACCCGACTTGTATAATATGACTACAGCCAATCCAACAGAAAGTACTAAAATAAGAACCGCTGACAACACTGCAACTGCGATTCTGCCTATTTTATTCTTCTTTCTTTATAGTAAATATGTTTACTTCTTAAATTCAGAAAACCACATGCGTCATTTTTTGAATTTTTTATTTTTTTGGAAATGGAGTCTTTTCCTTTGTAAGACCAAGGAAATAATCTGTTGAAACATTATAATACTGTGCAAGACGAATCAAATGTCTGATAGGCATTTCATTGGCTCCTCGCTCATATCTTGCATACATAGTCTGTGATGTTTCAAGGATTGTCGCAATTTCCTGCTGAGTTTTATCACTATCCTCCCGCAAATTACGCATACGTATTCTATAATCCATATATATACCTTCCTTTCCCTTAGAATAACAAATGGCATTCCTTATCGGATTTTCTAGTACATATTTTTCTTACAGCAAATACGAAATATGCAATATATGGTATAATTTATTATTTTATTGTTTTGTATGGACAATTTGATATTGATATGTTAGTATGACAATATGATGGAAAAGATACGATTAATTTTAATGACAGGTTGTAATTCTTCCAAAGGCGCAGCACCTTCAGAAGAAATCACATCTGTTGAAGCAGATAGTGGTAATGCCTTAGCTGACAGCATTCAGACTATTCTGGATGATAAAGAATATTATCCTGACATTACTTCTATTGAAGTAACATCTGATTACACACTGTTTACAATCACCCTGGAGTCTGATGTCATGAATACATATGAATCCATGTTAGTCATGTCATTCTACACAGCAGGCAATGAACAGCAGATTGCTGCCGGCGTGTCACCGGAAGATGCTAAAACCACTGTCCGGTATATTAACGGTTCCACGAATGAGATTATTAGTGAAACTGATTCCTCTACGATGATAACTGAGTAAATTCTCATTGGTTATTATATCTATCCTCAAAGAAGGCGCATGCAGGAATTGCATGCGCCTTTGTGTCGTAATAATTATAAAATAACATTTACAGGAACTGTGCATACACGCTTGCCAGCATTACTGTGATTAATCCTGATACAGCGATTGACAGGCTGCTCATTGCACCTTCAATATCTCCAAGCTCCATTGCCTTGGCAGTTCCGATGGCATGGGAGGCAGAACCGATGCCTATGCCCTTTGCAATAGGTTCCTCAATGCGGAATATCTTGCATACAGCTTCTGCGAACATGTTTCCAAGAACTCCCGTAATGATGATAACGGCAACTGTGATTGTCACGATTCCTCCCAGTTCTTCGGATACGCCCATTCCAATGGCTGTGGTAATGGACTTTGGCAACAATGTGACATACTGTTCATGGGTAAGTCCAAAGAATACTGCCAGAATCAGAACGCTGGTCACGCTGGTAAGTGCACCGGCAAGGATGCCCGCAAGGATTGCCTTTAGATTCTTCTTTAATATCTCCAACTGCTCATAAAGAGGCACTGCCAGGCAGACAGTAGCCGGAGTCAACAGATAGCTCAGATATTTGGCTCCATCATTATATGTATCATATTCGACACCTGTAATTGCCAGAATCACAATGATCACTGCAATGGCAATCAGCAGCGGATTAAAAATTGCCAGCTTGAATTTTCTCTTCAGCAGAACGCCCATCTCATAGGCAGCCACACTGATCATAACTCCAAAAAACAGGGAATTTCCCATTACCTCATTCATTCTTTATTCCTCTTTTCCATTCGTATTACCCACTGTGTCACTCTGCCTGCGGATGCCATGACAACGACTGTAGTTACTACCGTAATCACTGCAATAGGTATCAATATCGGTCTAAGCACATCCCAGGAACAGATCAATCCTACTCCTGCCGGAATAAACATGAGCGGCATAATCTCTATTAAGAATTTCGCTGCATCTTTCACCATGTCCAGCTTGATCATTCCTGTCATAAGTCCGGCAAACAAAAGAACAAATCCATATACACTGGCTGGTATGGGTAGTGGAAGCAGACATTTTAATAATTCACCGCAAAAAGAAATCATCAGAATCAACATAAACTGTCTGACATATTTCATAACTTTTATCCTCCTTTTTTATGCAAAATGCATGTATTACATAGCATATCATTTTTTATGGAATATGTGTTATAAGTATATACGCTTATTTTACTATGATTTTTGTTAAACATACGTTCTTTTTTATATCAAAAAAAGCCCCCGCAGGGGAAAATCTGCGGGGGATGAAATCCTTATCCTTATCCTTCAATGGAAATGTACTTATTCTCTTCTACCTTTGGTGCATCTACCTTAGGTACGGACAATTTCAAGATACCATTTTCAAATTTTGCATGAATATCTTCTTCCGTAACATACTTGCCAACATAGAAGCTTCTGCTGACAGAGCCGGTATACCGTTCCTTACGGATGTATTTGCCGTCTTCGTCTTTCTCTTCTTTCGTGTTATCATTGGATGCGCTGATTGTCAGATATCCATCCTTCAGTTCAGCCTTAACATCTTCTTTCTTATATCCCGGAAGATCAACATCAAGTTCATAACCTTTGTCATTTTCCTTGATATCTGTCTTCATTACATTGGCTGTGTTCTTCGCATAATTCCAATTAGCTGTCGGGAAAGCAAAACCATCCATAAAATCATCAAATAAATTTTCTCCAAAAATACTAGGCATCAACATAATCAATTCCTCCTTATATAAAACTCCGTAGGTTATGTCCTACACTGTTACGATACGTTTCTGTTAGAGCAGGGATTTGATTTTTATCTCTCTTCCCTTGTTCTGATTATGTTATAGCACCATTGTTAGCACTCGTCAATAGAGAGTGCTAACAATTTATATTTCTTTAAGAAAGTTTATTGTTCTATAATAATTAGAACATCATATCAGTACTGCGGCTATTCTCTTACTGCTTGTCTTTTTCATGATTCTCTTCCTTAATCTCCCAATGGATCAGGAATGTCAATGCGGCTCTCAGCGCAATGATTCCCGCAACCGTGACGATTTCTGTCCATTCTCTTACAATAACAGTCTTTAATATCTCACTGCACAGCTTGAATTCCAGACCGATTGCCAGTCCCTGTGCAAGCGTGATCTTCATATCCGGTGAACGGCGAACATACGCATAGACGCCCTTCAAGCCTGAGATAATAATGACAATAACACCTACGAACTCAAAAAACAGAATCGCCACTTCTACAATGTGCTTCAAAACCAATTCCATAATTTCAATCATGTTTTTCCCCCTTTTCTCATCCGACCTTAGTCGTTTTCCTCTCCCTCCATCAGTTTGAGGTAATCTCCTTTGTCAATATGCATCATGGATATCTGGTTATGATATCTTCTAAAGCCATATACGCAGTCTACATTGCGGATCAGTGACTGCAATCGCTCATCGGGTACACAGACAATCAACTGTAAATCCATCTTGCGCGCATACTGCAGGCAGACGGCACTTCTCTCCTGATCCATCTTGGAAAAGGCTTCATCCAGCAGCACCAGTTTAATCTTGGAATCCCTGTTACTCTGCTGCATATAAAGCATTGCAAAACCAGCCAGCAGTGCTACATACTTCGGGTTCTGACCTTCACCACCAGAATCACGTCCTGCCATCTCATCTACGAAATTCTCACGAATTACGTTGCCCTGTGCATCTGTTACCTGCTCATACATACTAAAGGACAGATAATTACGATAATCTGCATACTGCTCCATTTCTTTCAGACGCTGCTCTCTATGGGAGCCATCTTCATCCTTGATCGGCATGAATTTATCTGTCAGAAGCTTGATCTTATTCTCGTATTTCTGGTAAAATTCATCCTCACCAAGACTGATCTGTCCATCTATGACACCACTTCCCACATTCTTGCTGTCAAGCTCCGGTGCTGTCAGCATCTCATAGAACTGCCCATTCTCATTTTTTGCAGGTTCTATTTTGATCTGATAGGTGCTGTCTGCAAAATTGGTTTTACGAAGCAGACGGTTGATCTCATGCGTATGGCGTTTAGCAGCATTGATGTCACCATGTATGGTCGCAATGACATTTTCCCGAAGGCTCTTATAGATAATATTGCACTGCTTCTCAAATTCGCTTTCATACTTCGGTTCATAATCTGTCTCATACTCATTCAACAGATTCACATATGCATCATTGCTCTTCTCTGCGCCACTGAAGCCTACAGAAGGATATTCTCTGTTAAAGCGGTTTCTTGCAGCCTGTCTGTTCTCCAGCTCCTGCTGCTCCTTCTCTTCAAGCTCTGTGATTTCTCTGTTCTTCTGACTCTTGATAGCCTGACCTGAACGTGTCTTTAAAAGCTTCTCCACTTCTGCTTCCAGTTCCGCATTAGGAATATAGCCCATCAGACTTTCATCCAGTGCTTTTTTATTATTCTCGATTTCGCCCTCTAAATGACCTTTCCTGCGTTCAATACTGTTGATTACGCCCTGATTCTGGTCAATTTCAGTCTGTTTCTGTTCCTTCTTCTCTTCCAGTCTGCTGCTGCGCTCCTGCAATTCCTTATATTTTCCCTGCTCCAATACTTCTATATCCTTTTTCAGAGCATTGATCTTACCCATGACTTTATCCAGCTCCTTACCGGAAGCGGAGAGAGATATAATATAGGAATCTTCCTCTGTCAGTCTTTCAAAAGCTGAAGCCTGACTCAGCCTGTTGATCGCCTGCATCTGCTGTGCATTCTCACTTTCAAGACGCATGAGCTCTGCCTGATATTCCTCCAGTCTTGCCTTGGAGACTTTACTTCCGATACATGCGTACTTATCATAATCACGCTTACGCAGATGGCGGAAGATATAATTACTGTAGGAATAGCAGTCCGGTGTAACACCGTCTTTTACCTGTTCCAGTTCCTCCGTCGTATGACATTTGATAATTCTGCCCAGATAACGCTTGAGGCATGCATCAATATAAGGATATCCTGTCTCCACTGCTTCATAGAGGGAGCCTTGTTCTGCCTGTGGCTGACTCTTTTCGATTGCAGCCGTATTAATCAGGTCAACCTCTTCATATTTCTTCATCTCACGAAAAGCAACTGCTGCATCATGGGCATACCTGGGTTCTGTCACAAGAGAAAGCTTGAGTCTGCCCATTCTTCCCTCAATAGCGTTCTTCCATTCCTTGTCCCTGACATCGAACATATCTGCAAAGATATAGACCTTAATGGTACGTCCATAAAGGTCGCTGAGTCTGCGCTCCAATGCGCCTCTTGCTTCCTTTAATATAGCAGAATACGGCTTCCTGTCATTCTTCATGTCATCTACCAGAGTCCGCAGTTCCTTCAATTCCTTATCAGATTCGCGTTTCTGCTCCTTGTATTCTTCCAGCGTTTCCTCGATATCCACTAAGGTATTCTGGATATTACGTCTCAGGTCGTTACACTGCTGTTCTGTGATGCTGCCGCTGCAAAAGGCATGAATACGTTGCAGCATAGGGTTGCTGACATAGTCTGTAATTGCCTCATCCTCTTCCCACTTGCGCAGTCCTTCCAGCATTTTACGCCACTGCATACTCTTCTCTGTGAGCATTTTAGCCAACTGGTTCTGTGCTTCCAGCTGATTTTTCTTTGCGCCCAGATCGCTCGCCTGAAGATCCGCTTTTACCTGAATCAGTTCTTCGTCAATGTCTTTTAAAATGGCTCTGTCCTTCTCCATTTCCAGAGCAAGTCTGTCCAGTTCATCCTTGTGCTGTGCAATCTGTTGTTCTTCTGACATGATCTTATCCTGTAGTTCTACCACATCAATACAACGTATCATTGCATTGGCTTTGGCAATCCCTGTACTGACTTCAAGCATGCGGTTGCCGGCTTCACGCACCTCCTGCAGAAGCTCGATTCTATGGCGCATATCTTTGATCTTATCCTGAATATCTCTATAAGAACCCAGCTGGTCACTGATCTTCTCTATGACATTGCTCTCACTCTTAGGGAACATGTAATCTCTGATAAACTGGCCTGTACCATTAGTCATCTTTAACGCAATGGCACTTTTCTCCATAATCTGAAAACGGGTTCCGTCAATATAACCAAGAATCACATCATACAGCGCAGCCATATATGCCTCTCTGGAAGTATACGTACGGTTCACATCCCTGCCCTTGTTAGAATCTGACTGCGCCCTTACTTCCAGCAGCTTCTTAATCTCCTGATTGGTGTATACATATCCTTGGGAGTTGATATATTCAGACTCCGGTATCTGCCCTGAATGGCTGAAAAAGACATACTTCCTGATCTCACTGTCATTGTGTTTTACTTCAAAAGCCACACCTACACAGGTGTAATTATGCGTACCTGTATCCTCTATCTCCAGTACAATGTTGGAACAAAAGTCAGCATTCTCACGATTGGCTGTACCATCCTTCTGCTCCCCTCGCAGGTAACTGAGCACGCTTCTCCTGTTCTTGGCATCATCTGCCGCCTTATTGAGGAAACTAGGAGAGAAGCTTCCATATAAAAGAACCTGTATGGCATCCATTACTGTGGATTTACCTGAACCACTCTTGCCACTGAACAGATTTACATATTCATTAAATTCCAGTATCTTATGAGAAATGCCGCCCCAGTTATTCAGGCACATTCTGGTAAATATTTTCTTAGACTGTTTCACTTATTCTACTAACCGAACCTTTCTATATAATACGCTATTGTACAGTAATCCTATTCTGTCGTGCCGTCTATCGCTGCTTCTGTCCTGTCACGATACTTCTTCACAAGTTCTTCAATCGTAACCGAAGAACAGAAGATATTGACCGTACTGTATATATAGATTGGCGTATCATCTTCTACATTGCCTACTGCACCGGGTAATTCGATAATCTGATGTACTTTTAACAGCGTCAGTGCATCCTGCCACTCCTGACTGGTAAGCTTACGGATGATCAGCTTCGTACTGGCTCCGTACTCTCTGATCTCCCGAAGGCTTGTCACCGTAGCACGCAGACCATCCCCCATAATCCTGTCTCTGTATATGATCTTTAAAAGCAGCATAATACGTGTCGTCATCAGATTCATACGCTCTGTTGGCAGACCCTCGCCCTGAATTCTGAAAAGCTGTTCCTGTGGATCATGAATCAGCTCCAGATCCAGCAGGGAAAGATACGCCGCTATAAATTCTCTGTGATTGGCACAGGTTCTATATCTGGGATTATCCCTCTGTACCAGGGTTACAGGATCACATTTTACCTGCAATATACACGTCTGTTTAAACAGATCCTGTATTGTTTTTTTGATATTTGATGCCTCACCGGGAGACAATTCTTCCATATATTTTAACATCTGTTATTTCAAGCCTTTCTAAATTAATAACTATTCAGAACCCATGTGCAAAACTGCATCCTTGATGCTATTTGGGATAACAGGTTTACCTGTTATCTGCTCATTCTTCTGTCTCAGGATGCATATTTCGGATCATAAGCTCGGAAAAAGTATATCCATCCGGGCTGGTGAACTCTCCGCCTAAGTTTACAACATCCTCCCCGCCCTGATTCTCTGTAATCTCCTGCCACAAAAACATCATTTTCTCCAGATCTTCTATAGAGGATACTGTCTCCTTTGTTGTGACAAATGCACCATCCTTCATATTCCGGTCACGGAATGCGTGGAGCTGTCTCTTGGTATAAAGAGGTTTGGGCACAAAATCGGTAATCTCATCTTCTCTGTGCTGCTCCTGTTCTGCTGTTGTCAATGGATTGAACTGTGAATCGCTCTCTTCTCTGATGGTATACATACTGTCATCATCATATACTTTATACGGTGCTGACAGCCTGATATGGCTGCTCAGCTCATCCAGGATCTGCTCCTTGTCCTCACTGGCATCCATAATACGCAGCAGCTTGGGGATGTTGTCTTCGTCATGGGCTCCTTCCTGGAAAATGAAGCGGATTCTGGCAAGTGCGCGTCTGGCAAATACTGCCTTTTGCTCAATCAATCTGTTATACTTGCGCTCGATCATGTCAAATTCACGTTCAATGCGGTATACCATTACCGTAGCTTCTTCATAGTAATTAAGAGACTGTTCCAGTCTGAACTTCGCCATAGAATCCGGCGCTGCTTCATTCAGCTGTTCTATGATCTGTATCTTACGTTTCTCATTATCATTTAAAATCTGGCTGATGAGCTCTTTTACAGCCTCTTTATATCGGTAAAAGCTGTCTGTTGTGGTAAGAATCGCATATCTCTTACTGTCATTGTTATTGATCTCATCTACCAGCACCTGCTGAATCTCCATGAAATTCTTACTCTGGGATAATTCTTCAAAATATGTCCTCATACCATTCTGCATATTGGAAAGCAGCTGTTCCAGATTCTTGGATGTCCGCAGGGCGCTCTTTAGAATCTCACTGTTTTTCTCTTTATCAGAATGATAGGTGAACAATGCACTGTAAATGGCAAGGATGCTCTCTCTTTCTCCTGTCTCATCTTCCTTCTGCAATTTCTCGAAGAGTTCCACATACATCTGACTATACTCTGGAAAAGAAAGTATATAGGTATTGAGTTTCTCATCATAATCACTGCGCAGCCATCCCCAGCGGATGAGGCGCCTGAGTATTGCAGAAGGTGTTCCGGGGTACACAGCATCTGTCTCCATATCTGTATCCTGTGTCTCTTCTTCCTGACTTTCTTCATCTTCCTGCCAGTCTATCTGTCCACGACTCATGGTTTCCGCGATAATAGCCTGTCCTTCCTCAAGGGTCAGTCCAAGTGCTGTATACAATTCACTGTTTTCTTCATATATCGCTGCCAGAAACATCATATAAGCGTCCATATTTCTGGTGCGGAACAACTTATAGAAGTCCTCTGGGATCTGTTTCTTTAATATCATATATTCTCCTGGGGCAGGGAAACGGGAATGAAGCTGGGGATTGTGAGGATGTTACCATGCATAAGCAGGTAACATCCTCACAATCAGCCCCGTGCCGGGCGTTTCGCTGGATTATTAAAAATACCTGTCTGCAAGTCTTAGAATGCAGACAGGTATAGTTTAACATAAATTTTAGACTATGTGAAAGATTTAAAGTTCTATTTTTTATATCGGGTGTGGCATATTACGGAAATATTCTGCCTGAATTATAAATAAAATAGACTGACTTTAACAAATGATATCTTAAAATATCCCGCGAAACGCTCAGCCATTCTCCATTCCTTCCCTGCGTTTCGCCCCTCGCCCTTATTTTTCTTTCTCAATATAGCGGATGCAGACGCCGCCGGGGGCAAGTTTGGTGGTGTGCAGGTTACGGGAAAAGAGTATCTCGCCCTGCTGTGGGTGTAGAAGTTCTACTGAAGTATCGCTGGCATTGACCAGTACTTCCAGCTTCTCGCTCCAGCCAATCTTCTCGAACTGAATGACTCTCGGATTCTCATATTCAGCCGGGAAGTGGAAGTTACGCTCTCTCATAAGAGGCTGTGTCTTTCTAAGATTAATCAGCTCTTTCATAAAGGAGATCTGTGATGCATAGTCTCCCCGCTCTATCTCATTCCATGGCATACAATGTCTGCAGTCAGGGTCATATCCACCTTCCATGGCAATCTCGGTTCCATAGTAGATGCACACGCTGCCCGGCATGGTGAACAATAATGTCAGCAGCGCATCATATTCATCCATTCCCGACACAATACTGCGAAGTCTCTGTGTATCGTGAGAGTCCAGCATATTGAAAAGCACATCATTTGTCTGCTGCATATAATTGGTATAGCAACGGTTGATCATGCACTCAAAGTCCTCATCTGTCAGGCTTTTATCAATAAAGAAGTCCTTCATGCTGCCAGCCAGAGGATAATTCATAACTGCATCATATTCATCCCCGCGAAGCCAGTTAATTGCATCATGCCATATTTCTCCCAATATATAGATATCAGGTTTTATGGCTTTGAGCGCACTTCTGAGTTCCTTACAGAAGGTATGGGACACTTCATTGGCTACATCAATACGGATACCATCTACATCGTATTTACGCACCCAGCCGCACACGACGTCCACCAGGTACCTTCTGACCTTTGGGTTATTGGTATTGAGCTTTGGCATTCCATCGAAAAAGGCAAAGGTATACAGCTGCCCTTTCTTCGCTGCCTGCCATTTATCATCCAGAGGCCACAGGTTAATCATGAACCAGTCATAATACTGTGATTGCGTTCCTTTCTCCAATACATCCTGCCACGGCTTGAAATAATAGCCTGCATGATTGAGCACCGCATCCAGCATAATCTTAATTCCCCGCCCATGCGCCTGTGCAACCAGCTCTTTCATGACTTCATCGTCGCCAAAATGCGGATCGATACACTCATAATCCGTTGTATCATATTTGTGATTGGAAGGTGACTCGTTAATTGGTGTCAGATACAGCCCTGTCACTCCCAGGTCCTGTAAATAATCCAGTTTCTGCGTGATGCCTTCCAGATCTCCACCATAATTATCTCTGTGTCCTTTGATTGGTTCATATTTCCATGGCCTTGTGCCATCTGGGTCATTTGCCGGATTACCATTGCAGAATCTGTCCGGAAAAATCTGATACCAGACAGTCTCATTGACCCAGTAAGGGGTTCTGTTCACATCTGCCGGATTCAGCCAGGGCATTGTAAAGCACTGACGGCTTCTGCCTTTTAACTGCATCTGCTCTTCACTGACGAAACCATCCTCGAAATAATACCACTTCTCTGTATCTGTAATCAGTTCAAAGTAATATTTCAATCTCTTAAAAGGTGGAATAATCGTAGTCGTCCACCATATCTGATTCTTCAGCTTTTTCTTAAAAGGAATACCCGCCTTCTCTCCCGTCCATTCCTCGCCTCCACCTAAGATACCATTGGCAAAGGGATCTCCATAAATGATATTTACGATCTTCACATCATATCCGGTCTTCAGGTTAATGATGAGCTGATTATCGTCCAGTGCATAGCAATAATTATCTGTTGATCTGTGAAAAACTGCTGCAAACTCCATATTAATCCATACCTCTCTTTTGCTCTCTGTCCATATCTATACAAGATAAAAATACAGCCTGCATAGTTTTGAACAATTTTTTACCCCATTTTTCTATGGAAAACGTTTTCCATACGTGTTATAGATATTGTACACGTAATATTCTGAGAAATCAAGTCTTTTATAATTTGCCAAAGCATAACAATGGTTGCTAAAAATCTAACAAACTTTTATAATAGACTTGTTATAAAAGTTTCAGGTTATTGAGAGGAGTCGTTATAAAGATGGCAAAAATAAACAGCAGTCACATTGCAATTCCCACGATATTAAAAGTTGAAGACGGAGCTTTGAGTAAGATAGGCCCTTATCTGCAGGAAAGTAATTTACAGAAAGTCGTTATTTATTTTGGAAATGGTCTGATTGACATGTTCGGTCAGAAGGTTCTCTCTTCCCTGCACAATGCAGGAATTGAAGTTCTGGAATATTGTGAACTGGATACAGTCGATATAGATGATATCATCCGCATTGCCTTTGCGCTGCCCAATTCCACACAGGCGGTCATTGGTCTGGGCGGTGGCAAAGTCATTGATGCCGCCAAATATATGGGATTTCTGCGTAAGCTTCCCTTCATCAGCGTGCCGACTTCTGCTTCCAGTGATGGCTTTTCCAGCGCCAGCGCTTCCCTGCTTATTAATAAAAGGCGCAGCTCTGTTCCCGCACGTATGGCTTATGGCATTATTGTAGACACAGACGTAATCAAAAGTGCACCTGAGAAATTCCTCTACTCTGGTATCGGAGATATGGTTTCCAAGATCACATCCCTCTATGACTGGCAGTTTGAAGCAGAGCATGGCGCTGCACAAGTCAATGATTTTGCCATGATGATTGCGAAAAAGGCAGTAAACAGCTTCGTGCGTACACCTTTTGAGACGATTCATGACCGCCTGTTCCTGAAAGAATTACTGGACTCCCTTGCCATGAGCGGTATCGCAAATGAAATTGCAGGAAGCAGCGCCCCCACCAGTGGCAGTGAGCATCTGATCTCACATGCTCTGGATAAAATGCTGGAGACACCTCAGCTTCATGGTATTCAGGTCGGTATTGCCACATACCTGATGAGTCGTGTGCATGACCATCGTTATCAGAGAGTCAATACCATCTTTACCCAGACTGGCTTCTGGGATTATGTGTGCACCCTGAACCTGAACGTGGAAGACTATAAACAGGCAATAGATCTTGCACCTTCTATCAAGCCTTTCCGCCACACCTATCTTCATGAAGAACAGTATCGTGAACTGGCTAAGCAGATTCTGGTAGAAGATGAAGTTCTACGCAGAGTTTTCCACCTAGCATAACAGTCTTATTGTAATTATCAGTTCGCCCACCTGATCTGCTCACCCTGAATTAATGGGTAATGTGCGAGTTCACTGCCATCCAGATTCTCCCTATGCATGTCTACTGCTGTGATCTGGTGGTTTTCATAGGTCGTATAATAGTAGATTCCCTTATCTGCATTGCAGCATGAGGTATACAGTGTAATCTCATATTTGCCCTCAGCCACTTCACAGCAGCCTCTCTGCTGGTCTACAGATCCTAAGATATGGAAGAACTGGCTCACACTTTCATTCTCTGATTCTCCTGAAATGGCATGTATCTTAGTAAATGCCACCTTTGCAAAGCGGGATGCAGAAGAAAGATCTCCCGGCAGTCCCAAGGCTCCCATACCTCTGCTGTAGGCGTTAAGCGGCAGCTTGTCTGAGAACTGGTTCTGTGGCTGTCTGGGGGATAATCCCATATAATTATTCAAAAGGAACATCTGCGTAGGAAATGGCGGATTGTTGGTCATAACTCCCACCGGATTATCATAGACATGTAATCCATCTTCCATACATTCTACTGTAATGGCGCTTTCTTTATCTGCAATCAGCCAGTGAAGCTGTGCTGCCGGGAAATACTCATTGAATGTAGTTCCTACCAGATTCATCCTGCCAAGTTTTTCTTTTGCTTCTTCTACTGAGGAACACTGTGACAAGATCCATGGAATAAATTCAAACTGTGCCACATTCTCTCTGCCCTGCTCTACCTCCTGATATTTTGCGTTGCCAACAAAGTTAAGTCCTGCCATTCCAAGGCCTTTTTCATTAATGGCATCATAATAAAGCGGGTAATCTGCTGCCACATGTGCCATACCAATAATTGCATAGTGTGTCTTCACCTCTCCCATATGTCTGAAAGCAAATGGATAATTGCGGGGAGTGATCGTTACTTCCTCTCCATAATTACATTCATAATCCAGTGTTCTTCCAAAATAAAAATCTTTCGTTCTATAAGTTGCCGCTGTACACATACTGTCCACCGTACCTTTCCATATATTTGTGAAATGTATTTATAGTATAACATAAAAAAGCCCATCACAGTCGCGTGATGGGTAAATATTTAATATATATGAGTAACAGTTCAGCCATGGCTTAAAAAACGAGGACATCATGCTTGCATGAATGGAATCGTTTTATAAGTCATGAGATGAGCGCCAGGTTATGAGCAAAGTTAACTGCGCAGCAGTGGAAAAACGCCGTCAGGCGTCTTTGCGAATGGCGCGGCTGAACTGTTACATATATGATGCCAAAGACCTTGGAACAATCCGCAGGCATCATAGCGTCCACTTGGCAAACTCGTCATCAGTACATTTTACATAGTGTGTACCATCTACGAGGTGCTGTGTTCCCTGCTTATAGTCAATACCTGATGTCTTATAATCATAGGCAAGTGCTGTTCTGTTCTTCTCTACAACCGGGTTCGGTGCAGGAATGGCAGATAACAGACTCTTGGTATATGGATGAATCGGGTTGCTGAATATCTCATCTGTAGTACCTGTCTCCAGTAAATGTCCCAGATGCAGTACGCCAATTCTGTCTGATATATATTTAACCATAGACAGATCATGGGCGATAAACAGATATGCTGTACCTGTTTCCTGCTGAATGTCCTTCATCAGATTGACAACCTGTGCCTGAATAGATACATCCAATGCAGAGATACACTCATCTGCAATAATAAGCTTGGGATTCATGATCAATGCTCTGGCTATTCCAACACGCTGTCTCTGACCACCGGAGAACTGATGAGGATAACGGGTTGCATGCTCTGGTGAAAGTCCTACCTTTGCCAGAATCGCCTTGATCTTCTCCTCACGTTCTGCTTTTGTCTTATACATATGATGGATATCCAGACCTTCTCCAATGATATCACCTATCTTTTTACGTGGATTCAGGGAAGCCATCGGGTCCTGAAAAATCATCTGCATCTGTGTACGAAGCATCTGACTTGTAGACCTGCCAAGCTTACCACTGATATCCACATCATTGAATACAATCTTACCTGCTGTTGGGTCATATAATCTGATGATACTTCTGCCAATGGTAGATTTACCGGAACCGGATTCTCCTACCAATCCATAAGTCTCACCCGGATAGATTTCAAAAGACACATTTTCTACAGCATGTACTGTAAAAGAACTGCTCACTTTGAAATACTGTTTCAAGCCATCTACCGTAAGAAGCGGCTTTGCATTATAATTCACTGCCATAATCCTTAGCCTCCTTCTTCATACGTTCTAATCGAGCTTTCAGCTCCTGCGGCATTTCTACCTTAGGTGCTCTCGGATCTAACAGCCATGTAGCTGCATAATGTGTATCTGATACCTTGAACATAGGAGGATCTGCCTTATCATCTACTTCCAGCGCATATTTATTACGTGCTGCGAAAGCATCACCCTGTGTCTCATGCAGCAGGTTTGGCGGTGAACCTGGAATCGTATAAAGTCTTTCATCATCCGTATCCAGATCAGGCATTGCTGACAAGAGTCCCCAGGTATAAGGATGCTTCGGATCATAGAATATCTCATTGATCGTGCCTTTTTCTACAATCTTACCTGCATACATAACGTTAACATAGTCTGCAACCTTTGCTACAACACCAAGGTCATGTGTAATATAAATAACAGAAATGCCTCTTTCCTTCTGCACTCTGCGAATCAGCTCTATGATCTTTGCCTGAATGGTTACATCCAGCGCAGTTGTAGGTTCATCACAGATCAACAGATCAGGATTACAGGAAAGTGCAATCGCAATAACGACTCTCTGTCTCATACCACCGGACAACTGATGAGGATAATTCTTCATTCTCTTCTCTGCATCTTCAATACCTACCTCTTTGAGAAGCCCTACGGCTTTTGCCCAGGCTTCTTTCTTCGGAGTCTTGAAATGCCAGATCATACCTTCCATGATCTGTTTACCAATTGTCATAGTAGGATCAAGACTTGTCATCGGGTCCTGAAATACCATGGCAATTCTCTTGCCATTGATATGTCTACGTATCCATTTCTTATCTTTGCTGAGAATATCTACCGTCTCCGGTGTTCCATCAGCATGATGATAGGAGAATTCAATACTGCCGTTTGTTACTGTTGCATTAGATGCAAGAATACCCATGGCAGCTTTCATCGTAACAGATTTACCGGAACCGGATTCTCCTACGATGGCAACCGTTTCTCCTTTTTGCAGGTCTATATTAACACCTCGTATTGCATGGACTGGTCCAGCAGTAGTACGAAAGGTGATATCCAAATCTTTGATTTGAAGAATTGTGTTCTTATCTTCTGACATCTTATTTCTCCTTTCGTCCTTACATTTCTTTCATCTTAGGATCAAGTGCTTCTCTTAATCCATCTGCTACAAGGTTGAAGCTCAACATCAATAATGCCATTACCACGATAGGTGGAATAATCTGGTACGGATGTGTTGTAAAGCTGTTGAAGCCCTCTGAAATCAGGGAACCTAAGGAACACTGTGGTACAGGAATACCCAGACCTACGAAGCTTAGGAATGCTTCTGTAAAAATCGCAGTAGGAATGGAGAACATAACCTGTGTAATGATCGGTCCAATGATATTAGGCAGCACTTCTTTAAAGATGATGAAGAAGTTACCTGCCCCCAGGGTTCTGGAAGCCAGAACAAATTCCTGCTCCTTTAACTTCAACATCTCTGCACGGGCAATACGGCTCATACCTACCCATTCAGTCAGCATCAATGCAAAAATAATGGTCAGCATACCAGGCTGAAGAACCAGCAGAAGCAGTGTAACAATAACCAGTCTGGGGATACCATTGGCAATCTCCAGGATTCTCTGCATGATAATATCGACTTTACCACCAAAATATCCGGATATCAGACCATAGCTCATACCAATGACCATATCAATGATTGCTGCCGCAATGGCAATAATCAGAGATACTCTTGCGCCTTCCCAGGTACGTGTCCAGATGTCACGTCCAAAATTATCACTTCCGAACCAGTATTCTACATCGTCCAGCCCTTTTTCCACATAATAATTGATGGTCTTGGAGCCTGTCGTGGTCCGCATTGACTCATCACCGTTAAAGATACCGAACTTCTCCAGTGCCTTCACACGTGGGGCGAAGTTCTTCTGGCTCAATTCCTGTCCTGAATATGTATACTCATTCATACCCGGTCCGATTGCTGCAAATAAAGTAATCAATATAATCAGTACAAGACCAATAACTGCACTTACTTTACGGAAATAACGGATCAATACGTCTTTCCAGAAGTTCTGTGCGGCATAGTTCTCATCAATTGTAATCGCACCTGCATTGTCTTTTAATACAAAATCCGCATCTACAGGTACATAGGGTGTGTTTATCTCGCTCATCATCATTCCCCTTTCCCTGCAAGTCGGATTCTCGGATCAATGATACCGTAGAGAATATCCACTACCAGCATGATACCGATATACATTGCAGAATAAATAAAACTCAATGCAATAACTACGTTATAATCATTGGACTGAATTGCTGTTACAAGCAGACTTCCTACGCCGGGAATCGCAAAGATCTTCTCTACTACCAGAGAACCTGTCATCAGATCTACAATCAACGGTGCAAGTACTGTGATAATAGGAATCAGCGCATTTCGCAATGCATGACGTAATATCAATGCAGAACCTGAGATACCCTTACTCTCTGCCAATAACATATATTCGCTTCCCAATACTTCAAGCATCTCACTCCTCGTAAACCGGGCAATGGATGCCATGGTAAACATGGACAATGAAATACTGGGCAATACACTGGAACCAAAGATATCCTGCTGGGAGAATAACATAGGAAACCAGCCAAGCTTAAATCCAAAATTATAACTCAGTGCCAGCGCAAATACATAGGATGGAACAGATACGCCAATAACGGAGATAATCGTTGCCAGAGTATCCCATATCGTATCATGCTTGAGAGCTGCGATCAGTCCAAGGATCAATCCTACCACTGCACCTACTGTAACTGCAAATCCACCGATTCTGATAGAGATCGGTAATCTGCTCTGAATCAACTGTGAAATCGGGGTATTCTTGGAAATGTTATAACTAACGCCCAGATCACCCTTTAACATATTGCCTACATATTTAAAAAACTGTACGATAATTGGCTGGTCCAGACCATATTTTGCATAAAGGGCTGCCTTCTGGTCTGCATTTAATTTCTCATCATTAAATGGAGAACCCGGCATAAGCTGCATCAGTATAAACAAAACCAATAAAATCGCCAAAAGTGTAAAGAGCGAAGTAATCACTCGCTTTATCGTATATTTCTTCACCTTCTGCCTCCCCGTCTGTGTTCAAACTCTTTTAAGCCTTATCAGGCACAAAAACCGCACCAAGGTATAGACTTCCTTAGTGCGGTTCCAATTAACAAATTTCTATTATTCTGCCTTTACCGCATTCTTATATACACGGTTCAAAGCAACCGGGTGGAACTCAACGCCTGTAACCTTAGAAGACATCATTTCTGCATTACACTGTGTGTAGAGAGGGAAGATAACTGCTTCGTCCATTACGATCTTCTCAGCATCGTAAAGTCTAGCCCAGCGTCCTTCTGCATCTGTACACAGATCACCAGTTGTACACTCATCAATGATAGCATCATATTCTGCATTGCTCCAGAAACCATAGTTGTTAGAATTATCTGTTACCCACATTCCAAGGTAAGTCATAGGATCAGCGTAGTCAGGTCCCCAACGTGTAAGTCCTAACTGGAAATTACCATCCTGCATATCCTGTACTCTCTGTTTCTTAGGCTCAATTGTCAGAGTAACTGTAAGTCCCGGAAGAGTTGTCTCCCACTGCTCCTTTAATACCTGAGCAACCTTCTGAGGTGCATCATCAGCATCTACAACCATGTTAAGTGCAAGCTCTGTTACACCAAGTTCATCCAGACCTGCCTGCCAGTACTCTGCTGCCTTATCTGCATCAAATGCGCATACATCAGAGAACTTGGACTGATCTCCGGAGAAGTCAGATCCGTCAGGACCTGCTGCAAATTCAATGGGAACTGCTGTATATGTAGGTGTGGAACCATCCTTTAATACATCTGTTGTGATAGCTTCACGATTGATAGCCATTGTCAGTGCCATACGGATATTTAAGTTGGCAAGTTCAGGAACATTCTTGATGTTAGGTGATACATACCATAAGTAACCTGCACCGATTGCCTGGAATTCAGGATCATCCTTAACCTGGTCAACCTGCTCACCATTTACAAGAGTAGTATCCAGAGCACCTGTCTGATAGCTCATCAATGCCTGCTGTGAATCCTGAATTACCTGATAATTCAGACCTGCAAGCTGTACGCTGTCTGCATTATAGTAATCAGCATTCTTGGTTAAATGGAAAGCTGTTGCAGCCGGCTCGTAGCTGTCAAGAACGAATGCACCATTGGAAAGTACTGTCTCAGGGCTTGTTGCAAATGTATCACCGCATGAAGTAAAGAACTCTTCATTTACAGGATAGAATGTAGGGAAATACATCAGTGACAGGAAGTAGCTGACAGGAACATTTAATTCTACCTGTAATGTCTTATCATCTACTGCTGTAACACCAAGTTCGCTCTTATCTTTGTTGCCTGCGATAATATCTGCAGCATTCTTGATCTGACCGATATCACTTAACATATAGGAATATTCGGAAGCAACTTCAGGATCTGCTGCTCTCTGCCATGCAAATACGAAATCTGCTGCAGTAACAGGAGTACCGTTGCTCCAGTTAGCATCATCACGAATGTGGAATGTATAGGTAAGTCCGTCATCAGAAAGGTCATAAGATTCTGCCAGGGCAGGTACTGCCTGTCCGTCTGCATCCATCTGCATCAGACCATCTGTATAGTCTGCGATAACTTCAAATGAAGTACCATCTGTTGCCTGCTGTGGGTCAAGTGACTCAACAGGTGTCTCTAACATAATGTTCAGGTCAGAACCGCTTGCTGTAGTTGTTGCCTCAGCTGAAGCTGTCGTATCTGTGCCTGCTGCAGCACTTGTCTGCTCTGTAGCAGCCGGTGCTGAACTGCTGCCGCATCCAACGAGACCAATCGTCAGAACGGAAGCCATTGCGATCGCTAATGTAGCTTTCATCTTTTTCATAACATTTCCTCCTTAGAGTTATTCTGTGTCTGAACTGTTCAGACCTCCCACCCCCGCAATTATGGGTGTTTATAAAATGAGCGCACTGAAACTGTATTCGTGTATACCGCTCCCTTGCGCTGATTAATATGCTACCACATCACTGCGCTAAAATCAAGTATATTTATACAAAAAAATTCACTAAAATGCATTATATTGTCTTTTCCTATACATTTTAGTGGATTTTCAAGTATAAGAAAACGGTGGGACTATAGTCCCACCGTAAATTTCCTAGTATAGCGTTTTCTAAATAACTGAACCATTTACGCAGAATATTTTTCAGAAAGTGCATGTCAAAAAACGTAGGCGTAGCGGGCTACGCTGAGGATTTTTGGCATGTGCTATCGGGAAAATAGGCAAGTAATATGGTTTAGTTAATTTAAAAACGCTATACTAGGCATCTGATCTGGAATATGCATTCTTCATCAAATTACTTAATTCATATAATACTTTATCCAATGTAGACGCAGTCTCGGCTTTAAGCATATCAGCCAGCGCCTGGTTCGTCTCCTGCTTCAACGCAAGTCTCTTAGCTGTATCTGTCTCTTGTTCAAGGGCTGCATCACACCTTGCGATCAGCTCATGTGCCCTGGACATCACATGCTCCTGATAACGCTCAATATGGAAGATGGATTTTCTGTAGGAAGCATCTGCCATTGCCGCAATCAGTCTGCTTGACCAGTAGAAATTATCCGTAGATACCTCTCCTGTGGTATTGCCAAGATATTCTGGTATCTCATTCACATCTGCATAGAATGGAACCAGTACATTGAATGCATTGGATGCAAAAGCCACCCATTCAATAATACTGCTGTCTTTTGGCTGATCCGGTCTGATCTGGATCACTGCCACGAAATCATTTCGGTTAATACCAATAGAGCGGAAAGCTCCACTCATGGACTTATCACCATATGGCGCATAGGGATCGTAGGGTGTTCCTTGGTAATGGGAAGACAATACATATTTTACATCCTCTACCGTAATCTTTTTCTCAGGTGTCATGCACCACGGAAGATCATCAGAATAAGGTGTATACTCGGATACAGGTCCATCCCATTTCTTCGTATGAGGGTTCAGATACCGCAGCATGAACCATGCGCGGGGTGTATTGTATACATGATCTGAATCATCATGACTGCCAAATGCATCTCTTGGATTCAGTTTACCATCCATTGACAGATCCAGATGGTTCTTTGCAATAAATTCCTTCATATCGGCAGAACACATATAGTCCTTCTGTGTAGTAAGTGCATCCTCCAGATCAAAGGCATCAATTCCAAGCTGGTTTGGCATAACCACATAGACATCATCCGGTACTCTTCTGGCGATCCAGTGATGACCACCTATTGTCTCCAGCCACCAGATCTCATCTGCATCCTGAAAAGCAATACCATTCATTTCATATGTACCATACTGCTCCAGAAGGCTTCCCAGTCTCTTCACACCTTCTCTGGCACTGTGAATATAAGGAAGTACGATGTATACGATATCTTCCTCACCAATTCCTCCTGCAACTTCCTCTTTGCCATCTGCTGCAGGCTGATATACCACTAACGGGTCTGCGCCCAGCACTCGTGGATTAGAAGTAATGGTTTCTGTTGCTGTCATGGCAACATTGGCTGCGTTTACGCCGCTTGCAGCCCATACCCCCTCACCTTTCACGGCATTGGGTACACATGTATATTTCATAGGATCTGATGGCAGCTCAATCTCTACATGAGAAAGCTCTGATCTGTATTTGATGGGCTGCTCCTGTGGCTGCACGACAACCACCTTCTTCGCTGTAAAATGTCCTGATGCTGAATCATCATTACGTGCAATCATGGTAGAACCGTCATAGGACGCCTTCTTACCAACCAAAATCGTTGTACAAGCCATTACTTACTCCTCCTTTATGTACACTCTATTCCTTATCCTGCAGTAACTATTCCGCATAGCTACTAATATAATTTCAGTCCGCTTCTTACCGGTTCACAGGTAAGATCCACACCCAGTCTCCTGAAAGTCTTGGAATCTGCCTCAGAAAGCATGACTGAGGTGTGTACCTGACAGCCTCTCAGTCTTGGAATCTGCTCCATGGCACGTTTCGCATTCTCGCTGGTAACAGAAGTCAGTGCCAGCGCGATCAACACCTCATCACTGTGCAGTCTTGGATTCCTTCCACCCAGGAAATTAACCTTCAATGCCTGAATCGGTTCGATTGCTTCCGGCTTGATCAGCTTCTCATCATGCTCGATTCCAGCCAGATATTTTAATGCATTCAACAGAAGTGCTGCTGATGCTCCCAGAAAATCCGTTGTCTTAGACGTGATGATTGTACCGTCTTCCAGTTCAATGGCTGCACATGCCACACCAAGCTCTTCTGCCCTTTTCTTCGCTGCTACTGTAACCTTACGATCATCTGTCGAGATCTTTGCCTGTTTCATCAGAAGCTCTATCTTATAGACTTCATTCTCAGAAGCCTCTTCTTTGGCAACTTTGTTTATAGCGGTGTAATATCTGCGGATAATCTCCATCTTGGAGGCTTCACAGCAGGCTTCATCATCAAAAATACAGTTACCAGCCATATTGACACCCATGTCAGTTGGTGATTTGTAGTATGTGTTCTCACCATAGATGCCTTCAAAGATGGCATTTAACACAGGGTAAATCTCGATATCTCTGTTATAATTAACAGTAGTCTCACCATAGGCTTCCAAATGGAACGGGTCGATCATATTGATATCATTCAGATCTGCTGTTGCTGCTTCATAAGCCAGATTTACAGGATGTTTCAGAGGAATATTCCAGATAGGGAATGTCTCGAACTTCGCATATCCAGCCTTAATACCTCGCAGATTCTCATGATATAACTGTGACAGACAGGTCGCCATCTTACCGCTGCCCGGTCCCGGTGCCGTAATGACTACCAATGGCCTGGTCGTCTCAATATAATCATTCTTGCCAAAGCCGCTCTCACTTACGATCAATGGAATATTGGAAGGATATCCCTCAATAATATAATGCTGATATACCTTAATATTCTTCTTCTCCAGTCTTTCCCTGAACTGGACTGCACCACTCTGTCCTGCAAACTGCGTAATGACAACGCTGCCTACATAGAGTCCTTTCTTCTCAAACTCACTGATCAGACGCAATACATCCACATCATATGTGATGCCAAGGTCTCCCCTGACTTTGTTCTTTTCAATATCTGCCGCACTGATTACAATGACAATCTCTGCTACATCAGAAAGCTGCATCAGCATCTGTAATTTACTGTCCGGCTGAAATCCCGGCAAAACTCTGGATGCATGGTAATCATCAAACAGTTTACCACCAAATTCCAGATATAACTTATCACCAAACTGACTGATCCGCTCCTTAATATGCTCTGACTGAATCTTCAGATACTTGTCATTATCAAAACCTATTCTCATGTGTGTTTCCTCTCACTTACCACTACTATATTGGTTAAAATTCTACGTTATATTGTAGCATAAGAAGCACCACATGGTAAAATAGATTTATAAAATTTTTTTACCATTGTTCTCCAGGGTATTTCATGCCCCAGTCCTTGCGAAGCTTTGTCATAATATCCATAACATCTTTGGAATACTGTAGCTGCATATTGGAAGCATCCCCGCTTCTTACCGCCTGCTCCATGTCCATCATTTCATAATAAAGGGCATTGGCGGTCTCACCGCTCTCTATCTCGGTTCTTTCTCCACTCTCAGCATCTACAATCACTGCCTTATCAGCTCTTGGATATTCCATGATCTCGATATAGCCCTTCTCACAGCTTATCATTGCTCTCTTTGGCTGTTTGGAATGCATGGAAAGGGCAACCGTTGCCATCTGTTCCTGTTTATTCTTTAACAGGATGGTCGCCTGCTCGTCAGAACCTGTAGGAGATGCTTTCCACTGACTGACAATATCTTCCGGCTTCTCTTCCATGAAGCTTCTGACGATAGAAAGGGCATACACCCCGATATCAAGCATGGCTCCTCCTGCCAGATTCATATTAAAGAAACGGTTCGACATATTATATTCCTTAAAGCTGCCAAAATTCATGGTTATGATCTGCACTTTACCTAATTGCCCACTCTGTACGATCTCCCAGAGCTTTTTATAAATTGGCATATGCCATATAGTCATGGCTTCAGCAAGGACCAGCTTCTTCTCTGCGGCAAGTGCTATCATCTCATCCAGCTCCCTGCTGTTTAGTGTAATGGATTTTTCCACCAGGATATGCTTGCCATGCTCCAGAGCCTTTTTCATAAATTCATAATGGGTATTATGCGGGCTTGTAATATAAATAATATCTACCGCCTCATCTTCAAATACCTCATCAATCTGATCATATACCTTCTGCACACCATATCTTTCGGCAAAATCCAAAGCTTTTTGATGTGTACGATTGGCTACTGCATACAGCCTTTTATTCATTTTAACAAGTGCCTGTGCCATTTCATTGGCAATCACGCCGGTTCCAAGCACTGCCCAGTTTAAATCTCTGTTCTTATCCATACTCATTACCTGCCTTTCCAGTAATTTTCACACACCATTACTATAACGGATTTTAAACAAAATTCCTATAGTGTTTCTTTTTAGCACTTGTAATATTCCTGTATTTCATGTCATAATAAGAGCAATAAACTTTAGCATTGCAATGAGATAAAGTGCTGTATGCAAAACAGCCAGCAGAAAGGTACGGTAAAAATGGTAGAAAAAATCGCAAGCATCAACCAGGTGGTCAACGGCTTCATCTGGGGTGCCCCCGCTATGATATGTATTATCGGCGTAGGTCTTCTCTTGTCTGTCCGCACAAGATTCATTCAGATTCGCAAATTTGGCATCGCCATGAAAAATACAGTTGGCAAAATTTTTGATAAAACGCAGGCAAAAGACGGCTCCATGAGTCCTTTTCAGGCGGTCTGTACTGCCCTTGCCGGAACAGTAGGAACCGGTAATATCGCAGGTGTTGCCGGTGCGATTGCCCTTGGTGGACCGGGTGCAATCTTCTGGATGTGGTGCTCCGCATTCCTTGGCATGTGTACGAAATTCTCAGAAGTCACACTGGCAATCCATTTCCGCGAGAAGAACTCCAATGGAGAGTATGTAGGCGGTCCCATGTACTACATCAAAAACGGACTATCTAAAAAGTGGTATTTTCTGGCGGTTCTCTATGCAGTATTCGGTGTGCTGACTGTATTCGGTACAGGCAACGCCACACAGGTAAACACCATCGTTGCTTCCATCAATTCTGCCCTGATGAGCTTCCATATCATTGATGGAACCAATGACAAAGCGAACCTGATCTTCGGCATCTTTATTGCCGCGCTTGTAGCAATGGTACTGTTAGGTGGTATCAAACGAATCGGTCAGGTTACAGAGAAGCTGGTTCCTTTCATGGCGGTATTATATGTAATTCTGGCTCTGGGCGTTATTATCATGAACATTGAACATGTACCCGCTGTATTCAGCGAAATATTCAGCGGTGCTTTCTCCCCAAGAGCAGCCACCGGCGGCGTGATCGGCTCCATGTTCCTGAGTATGAAGAAGGGTGTCTCCCGCGGTATCTTCTCCAATGAAGCCGGACTCGGTACAGGCTCCATTGCCCATGCATGTGCGGATACTGATAACGCTGTACATCAGGGAATGTTCGGTATCTTTGAAGTATTCATGGATACTATTATCATCTGTACTTTGACCGGTCTGGTCATTCTCCTGGCTGCACCAGGTATTACTTACGGACAGGCTGCCGGTGCTGAACTGACCATCTCCGGCTTTACTTCTACTTATGGAAGCTGGGTATCTATCTTTACCGCTGTCGCCATGTGCTGCTTTGCTTTCAGTACGATTATTGGCTGGGGCTTATACGGCTCCCGTTGTATTGAATTTCTGGGCGGTGAGAAATTAGTCAGACCATTCCTTGTAATCTATTCCTTTGTCTCCATAGTAGGTGCTACAATCAATCTCGGACTCCTGTGGGATATTGCAGACACCTTCAATGGCTTGATGGCTGTTCCCAACCTGATTGCCCTGCTTATGCTCTCCGGTCAGGTCAAGAAACTTGCCATTGAAGTAGATCAGGCGCAAAAAGATGGAACAATATAGTTCATAGCAAAAAGACCGCATTGCAGTATATCACTGACAATGCGGTTCTGTTTTTAGTATATGTCTACCAGCATTTCTTACATCTTCCGTATCCCTGACGTTCTGCTTCTGCAATCGTCACCTGTCTTGCATTATTCGGATTCATTCTGCCACAGTTATTAATACTGTGATACTTGGAACCTGTAGCCGACAGCCAGCACATAGCTGTACTGCTGCTGTTATTGGAAGCCTGTGCGCTTGTATCTGCCTGTCTCGATGAAGTATCTTCACTTATGACATCCAACCCGTCATCCAGAGAAATATCAGTAGAATAAAGGATCGGCTGTCCCGAATAGAACAGACTGTACATAGACAGATATGCCATATTCGTCGTATCTTCATCTGTTCCTGCAAACCCTATATAGGTTCCGTCCGATGCTGACAGAAAACCATACACAATCTTGCTGACTGCCTCGTTCGCACTGGAAATATAACTATAATGGATCATCAGTGCATACTGCATTGCAGCAATCAATGTATCCCCATCTTCACTTGCTGCCACTTCTGTCAACAATGATGTGAAAGGTGCTGTCATTTCCGCATATGCCAATGTGCTGCTAAAAGGCGCTATATACATTTCATCTATTGAAATGTATTCGTAATTAATATAATTGCCCGATGCCCATGAGGCAAAAGCCTGTGTAGCCAGCGCATTCAACACACCGCCTGTTGCTTCATCATAGGCTCCCAGATTCATGACAACAGGATACTGTGCCTGCGCAGACAGCTGATCTAATACAGCAATATCACTCGCGGCAGCCTTAGCCTGAATAGGACTTCCAAAAACAGAGCAGACAGCAACTGCCATGATGGTCAACAAAGTTACCAAACGATTCTTTCTCTTACTATTCATATTCTACCTCCTGCAAAAAAGCAAAAAGGGACACCTTCTCAGTGTCCCTTACCCCTTACAAACATTGTACTACGCTACAGTCTGCCCTGTCAATTGCCAGTTATCCCAACTCTGCTGCCAGCTTATCCAGCTCTGCCCTGTTCTGTGCATTCATTGCTGATTTGATCGTTATATTCGTATCTGTGAAAGCAATACCCTTACTCTTTTCAAACATTCCCCTGATTAATTTGGCTGCCATAGGCGCCCAGGTTCCATTCTCTATCACTGCCACCCTTCGGTTCTGATAACTACGCTCTGTCAACCCCTCAATGTAAGCCCGCATACATGGGAATAAATCTCCATTATATGTGATTCCTGCCAGTACCAGCTTATCATAACGGAAAGCATCTGCAATCGCAGCAGCTTTATCACATCTTGCCAGATCATACAATACTGTCTTTTGACCACTCTTGGATAATTTATCTGCCAGATACTGTGCTGCCTTTTTCGTATTGCCATAGACAGACGCATAAGCAATCACAACACCTGACTCTTCGGGCTGATAAGACGACCATTTATCGTATTTCTCCAGATAGAATCCAAGATTGTCCTTTAATACAGGACCATGAAGAGAACAAATCGTCTGAATATCCAGTGTTGACGCCTTTTTCAGAACAGCCTGCACCTGCGTTCCATACTTACCAACGATGCCGATATAATAACGTCTGGCTTCATCCACCCAGTCTTCCTCAACATCCAGCGCACCGAATTTACCAAAGCCATCTGCTGCAAAAAGAATCTTCTCTGACGCTTCATATGTCATCATAACCTCCGGCCAGTGTACCATAGGTGCATATACAAAATGTAACGTATGACTTCCAAGCTCCAGTGTTCCACTGTTTGCTGCTATGATTCTCTTCTCAGCAGCAATTTCTATCTCCGGAAAAAACTGCTCCATATACTTAAAGCCCATTGCAGTCGAGACAACTACCGTCTCAGGATATCTCTGCAAGAAAGCAGGAATGCTTGCTGAATGGTCTGGCTCCATATGCTGAATTACCAGATAATCCGGCTTTCTTCCTGCAAGCACCTGCTCCACATTTTGCAGCCATTCTTCCGCAAAAGCACCATCCACAGTATCCATGACTGCTATTTTCTCATCCAGAATTATGTAGGAATTGTATGCCATTCCATTCGGAACCTGATACTGCCCCTCGAATAAATCCACCTGATGATCGTTAACACCTACGTATTTTATATTGTTCGTGATTTCCATATGTATCCCCTTCCATTCTGATTGTTTTATATTTATTGCACTTCTTTCCATATTAAATATCGGATAACTCAGGCATATCTATAACAGCCTCTCCTGCTCAATTGTCATACCAGTCCTAAGAATCTCAGCTTTCAATTCTGTCAACACCCCTGCTTCTTTTCTCTCGTAGAATCCTTCATTGGTATTCCTGCTCCATTTGCCAAGGCTTCCTCAAAATCTTTTACATCCATTCTGTATGGTTTAAGGTCTGGAAATACCTTTTTCCTTTATAAACTGAAAAATACTGATCCCTCCAAAATCCATATCTCCCCAATGATAAAATTCACAATCTTTTGGCACAATCATGCACAATTGCTTTAGAAACCTTACTTCTTTGGGCGTCAGATAACCGTGGCAAAAAATATAAAGCACATCTTCCTCATATGGCATACTCTCGTAATTTGCCTTATTCTCAATGGTCATAATTCTTCTACAACCGGATATTGCAAACGGTCTGGAATGTTCCAATGTTTGTGTATTGATTACTGTTCCATAAGTGCAGTGTACTTTAGAATCACGGAGAACTCTCGCACTGAATACCCGCTCCCAAATAGGCTCTTTAATTTTAGCGATTTCATTAATACACCGGAAATAGCGTTCATCTTCTTCATCCCGAAAACGACTTCCTTTCAACAATTTGTTCAGAATATCATCATAATATCTGCAAAGCCACGGATACTCTTGAATATCAGCCCTCCAATGTTCAACTATAGCTATCAATTCCAACTGATGCTGCCTTGTATCTTCTACCCTTTCAAGTTTACATAATTCAGGAATGCTGCTAATTTCATAATGAATTGTCTTAATATCACTTTTTACCTGACACCAGTCAATCTTTAATTTACCGCTCCTGCCAGCCTCAGTACTCTCCTCCAAAAAGTGCGCCTGCTCCAACAGTCTGTTTCGTCCTCCGACAGATTCCCTTAACTCCGTTGACACATTCAAATGTTTCCATCCAACAAGGTTACCTGCGCGATATGTATTGGTATCCGTTTTGTCAATGATATATCTTGCTAATGATTTGAATTCCTGCTGCTTTGATTTTGCCATATGCGCTCCTCACTAAACACTGTCACAGATTTCCTTAATAATAGTCTGTATATCTTTTTCAGCTGTAATGATCTGTTCATTTAATACATCTGAAAAGTCCTTATCACGCCACCATCTGCGCATTGCTTCCTCACCAAATTCATTACAATTTGGCTTTGTCTGATACCGATATAGTAGTTTCATCGCCTGCAAATACAAATGCGCCAACATCCCAATACCAAAAAGAATCTGCCCCTAACTATAAGTTTTAGAATCAGCGATGCTGAACGTAAACAAATCGAAGCACGTATCCTTGCCAGCGGCATGATGAAGAAGGATTACTTTGTCCGTTCCTGCATCTATAACCGCATCTGCGTTGTCGGTAAGAAAGAAACCATATATCCTCTTGTACAGACTGTTAATGCACTATATCTGCAATTACTTGAAATGCAGAAAGCATTTATTGAATGCTGTGAGCACCAAACTTTAAACAATCTCCCTACAAGCAATGAAATAAAGGAACTACAGACCGACTATAACAATATGCTTACAGCCATCATTGATCTGCTTGATGGTGCTAAGTATCTGTGGGAAGGAGAACACCATGAAACAAAATAAGCCTTGTTACCTGTTTGGTATGTATGAACCTGATACAAATTCCGTTATTGTTAATGCCCTCAATAATACATATACGGGCACGCCTCTTACTATCAGTTGCAAAAAATGTAATTCATCTGTCTTGCTTGATACACCGGGTGATATTGCATATCTATATCGGCTGGCACAGGAAAGCCCTCTGCTTTATGCTGAATTGGCTTGCAAACCTAATGGATTACAGGAATATGTGGATGCTATGAATGAGTTTAATTGATTTTCCCAAAATTAAAAGAGCATTTTATTGGGGTTAGTCTCATCTACGTCTCACCAGTCTCAAGAATATTTTGAGACTGGTGAGACTATGTTAAAATCCCAGTATTTTATTTGAATTACAATTTCTTCTCCACCTTCTCCAATTCATCCAACAATGCTGGTTTTCTTGGATATCTCTGCATCAATTCCTCAATTAAAGATTTAGCAGTATCATTACCCTTCCATTTTATAAGCTGTGCAATATTCTTTGTTATCTTTTTATATTCTCGTCTATCCTTTGCCAGAGCACAACTCTCACTTATTTCCTTATAACATAACTCATATACCTGCTCCGGATAATCCTTTACCAAATATTTTCCATAATAAAACAAATCATACGGATTCTCCATTACATCATCAAGCAATCTCTTCTTTTCATTTTCAGAAATAAGAACAGTACGATAGCAAACAGTTCGCTTGCTATTCTTTAATTCATCTAATAAGCTTTCGTAATTCTCATTCCATGCACCGTGCTCTTTATAAATCTGTTTCAAAACATCCCAGAACTTCTCATTTCCCATTAATAGCAGTTTTTTTGCCTGTGCGATTTGCTTTTCCGTGTTGTTTGCTGTCTTGTATATGTCATATAGCACGTTATTCCAATCTTTCGGATCGCTACTATGATAATGCCATGTCTCTTCTGCGTTTGCTTTCTCTAAACAAAGTTTCTCTGCTTCATCATAATTCTTATCTTCCATAGCATCCTTGATAGCAATAATACGGAGTTCATTTATTGCAATATTCTGATATAGTTCCTTCTGCGTATTCTTTTTGCCATATAAATGTCTATGTAAAAGGTATCTTACAATCAAATCTTCTTTTTTCGTATATTCCGGGTAATAATCCTCCCGTGAAATTTCCAAAAGGGTATCCAAAACCTTTTCAAGCTTCTTTGCACTCTTTTCGTCGCATAGGCAAATCCCACATTTCAGCAAATCATAACGCCAGTCAGTCCAACCATCAAAAACGCTCTTTTTTGCCTCTTTTATAATCAATGCAAGTGCTTGATCTCGCATCTGTTTATCCTGTTTTTCGACTTCTTTTGCGCATTTTTCTATTAATTCGTATGTACACATGATAACGTCTGTAAGCATTCCCGAACTACTATCTGCATGAGATGCTAACTTAACACCAGATACCAAAATATATGTAGCCGACTCAAGTGCAACCATATAACCACTTATTGCTAAAGTCTCAGCACACATATCAAGACAGTCATGCATATCCATACAAATATTATCGCAACTGCTCCAACCAATGTATCCGCGATGGGTGTTACATTTAATTGATGCAGCGATTGTATTTTTCACTATTGGCATAATATCTTCTGTGGGTATCATAGCAGCACCTCTTTCTTTCATTCAACAATATCAATCTTATGTCTTTCAGACCATTGCCTTGCGATTTTTTCATAAGCTTCATCACGATATTGGTACCAATGTTTCTCCAGATTTAAGTCATACAATTTATCCTTAAATCTTCTAAAAGCACCTCTACCCTGGATTTCCCCTGCCAATACATCCTGATTCTTTCCCGCCGGAAGCTCGTATATGAACTCTTCCATTATTCGATACTCGTTGATATCGTATTGTCCCGGTAACGGTATATAATCCTCAACAAATCCCTCTTTAATATCTTCAAAGAGTTGCGGATTGTCCTCACCATCCACCATTCCATCAAACAACATCAGAACTTTTTCATTGTGGGTATCATAATAATATTCTGTTTCCATATTGGCAAATTCCATTGCCTCGATTATGTCTTCTAATTTTACTTTCATCTTTTATCCTTTTCCGACTTCTTTATTTCCACTTTCAATAATTTTGCAGCAATAGAGCTATTTATTTCTTTATTTGTATCGAAATAATCTGTTTTCTTGTTCTTTCCAATTCGGACCTTATCTCATTTTCTTCAAAATCTTGAGGAACATCATAGTTCAGGTTCGGCATTACTATAATAAACTCCCTGAATTCTCTGATGCAGACTTTAATCCTACTTCCAAAATTACACATGCTCTACTGAGACATTCTATATAATTTTCCTGCCAATCCGATAATCTCTCAAAAGGATTTCTAATTCTCATTACTTATTATTTTCTTTGTCTATGATTTTGCATTCAATTATATATCAATTAAATTAAGCTTATTATTTATAACACTTTCTACATCTTCCTGATTCATCAACCACCTAGAAACATCCTCTATCTTCTTAGTTTCAAACCCCGTAAGATACTTTATCTCACTTAGAGTCAGCCCTTTCTGAATAAGTTTTGAAACGCCCTTTAATGCAAGTGTTGTTGTATTTATGTTATTAACTTCTTCTAATTTTTCTTGTATCGTAGCCAGTGCCGAACTGGAGGTAATCTTCTTTCCCTTTGTATTCAAAAAGAAATATTCTCTATTAGAATATCTATGTACCATATTATATTGTCTAATATCAGATACCATTGACTTATCCAAACTTAGATGGATTACACTATCTTTATTTCTAATTGTAATAATTCCATCAATGTCATTTACATCAGCCTTTTTTAAGTTTACTAATAAGTTTAGTTTAAATCCATATTTTAAGAGAAGGTTGCATAATATCTTCTGACCGAATTTATAAAAATCACTCTTTTTTAGATTATTACAAATTTTTATTATCTCAATTTCAATCTTATCATCTATCGGACAATATATTTCTTGCTTTAATTTTGTATTGAGACATTTTTCAATATCTTCAATCATTTCATTGTTCCTGCATCCGCCTTCAAGTGCACTACATTCTATCCCACCCATCTTTTTTATATAGTTTTTATAGAACAAATCGATTGCAGACAAAAATCGATTAACTGCCTCTTTTCTGTGTGCCTTTGCGCTAGAATTATAATATAACACACATGCGCGCACTATATCCTGCCTTAATAATTTGTTATTAAACAAATCCTTAAGATCACAATCTCCATATATATCACAGTAATTTAAAAAAGATTGATAACATTGCCAATAATTTTCTCCCTTGCCGCTAACCTTCAGACTTTCAAAATGTGTTTTTAAAGCTATAGATAGAAATTGATTCATTTTATCTTCTCCAATCGATAAATCATATAAATTCATTAATCATTTTTAGTCTCAACTGAGTCTCATAATCTCATCTTAAAAATGAGACTCAGTTGAGACTGACTTGAGACTAAGTTTTTCCGACACGCTAAAAGTCCCTATTTTATCACGTTTTTAGATTTTTCTTCAGTCTCATAAAGTGTCAAAATTTATGAGACTTTGTTGAGACTAACTTGAGACTGTCTCATTACAATGTCCATGTTGAAGTCTTTTTATCGTAAACGGCACCTGTTACTTTCTTAATTTTCGCATAATCTCTAAACACCGTTGATCTTGATATATCCAATTCTGCCATTACCTGTTCAACTGATAAATGCTGATTCTCGCAAATCATATTATAAATTTTCTGTTCTCTTTCAGATAATGTTTTCTGTTCTGTTGCTTCATCTGCAGCTATTCTGTCTAATGGTATATTAATTCTAAATACATCATCTTCAATTAGCTCTGGCTTACCGCCATCTGAATACATTGGTGTATACTTGTAAAGATTTCTTACTCCCGAACCTATAATGAGTACTGTATTTAGTAAGACAGATTTTCTTTTGGTACTATATGTTGTATAGTTATTCCAATTATTCCATAGATTATTTGGTTTTTTGAGGATTTTTGCAACCATGATGCAACCGAAACGTGATTGAAAACAATATTATTATCTTCACCATACTTTGATTTTTTGTGGCATTAAAAACCCTATAAATTTGGGCTAATTTCTTCCTTTTCTATATCTACACATTCGTCTTGCTCAACTGTTTCCTCTCTTTCATGCGTTTGTAAATACTTCATATCATTAAGTTGCAAAATCACTGGTTGTTTTAGCCCGATACCCTTTCCAATAGCAATTGCGTGTCTCTCTTCTAATGTCGGCAAAGTATCCGAATAATCTTTACCAATATAGTTTTCCAAGAAAGATTTTCCTGTATCATCAAATACTCTTAATGCAAAAATTGTATTGCATTGGTTCAATATACTCTTTGTTACATTTGCCGTACGCTGAGTAACAATAATGCAACCAAGTCCATACTTTCTACCTTGCAAAATAACTTTTGCAGTGCCATTCGCATGCGAATTATCATCTTTCACCACAACCGAATTAAACTCTGGAGTCAATGAATGTGCTTCTTCATAAACGACACAACACCGTGCCTTATCTATTTGTCCCAAATCCATACATTTTTTGAGGACTGTTTCAGAAATAATTTGAACCTTTTCAACCAAAGAAACATCCTTCAGCTCTGCAATTTTATAATCAGTTGCCGCTTGTCTAACAATGTACTTTTCAGGATTAAGTACCATCACAGATTTATTGTTAGAATCCATAAATCCAGACACTGCTGATTCCATCAACTTTTTAAAATCTTCCACATTTCCCCACGAAGATTTTGAATCACTTGTTCCTGTACGCCTTGATTGTGTCTCAAGTTCATCTATTTTACATTGCAACAAATCACTGACTATTTTTGTCTCAGGAATATACCTATACAAGCCATTATTACTTGCATACTGGTTTGTAATATCTAAACATATAACTTTTATTCCCGCAGCAACAACTTTTTTAATCAACTCAAAAGTTAAGCAAGATTTTCCAACACCCAATATTCCTAATACCGCAGTATTATGAGTAACAAGAGCATTAATATTCTTTATGGGTATACTCATATCAGAACCCGGTAACCGGCCGATAGACGTTGTTGCTATTTCTTGCAAATCAACATTTCGTTTTACTTTGCAAAGATATACAGGCTCATAAACTTTCGGTGTCCAATTTACATGTTTTATCTCATGATGTTCGACATCATAGTGTCCCAATTTTCTTGCCACCGCACACATATATCCATACTCGCTATCTGCACTGTTACTAGCTATCTTTGTAATGCCATTGATTACTTGGTAAAGAACTTCGTTTCCTGCAATACGTGTCTTAACTATTGTCCCTTCCGTTATTCGCATTTCGTCTGTTTTGCAAGTGCTGAACCTGATAGCACTAACATTCGATTCAGGAAGAACAAATCCTATAAAATCATCACGTTCCATAAAGGTGGTTGATGATTTCAACTGTTCAAGAATTGATTGTTCTATTTTTCCCTCATTCAAAACATGCGCTGTCCCTAATGCCTCCGTATAATTAATATTAATTCCTATATCTTTTAACTTACTTAGCGCAATTCCCATCCCTGCATAATCCAATAACATTATGCTAATCCATGTTGAATCAATTAAGTTCTTTCTTTGTGTCTCTATCCCTAAACAATATGAATCAGAGTCTACCTTTACAGCATACACAGAGTTTCTACTTGAAGATATAAGTTTTTCCTTTTCATCTGTTTTAGAAACTGAAATTGTATACAAGTTTGACTCTGAATTTTTTACAGCTATCCCAATACACGAATCAGTATCCTTTTCTTTTATTATACCCATCAGCTGACTAAGTATGGCAATAATTTTTTCTATAAGTCCAATAGGTACCATGCATATCCATAACGCAATCGCTGCGAATAACATAGGCATATTATCCCTAAAAAACGAAAATCCAGAGACAAGATATACCACAGAGAACATAGTTTTAGAACTTCCTAAATGCTTTAAGCACCAAAAACTAATCCTTTTTGCCTTTTCGTTATGATTTTTGATAATCATATGAAAAATACTCAACATAAACATGCAGACCGCATAAACAAGTAATCCAACATACCCCTTCAGTTCCTGCCTATTAGTTAGGGATGTCAAAACCAATATCAATGAAATACTATTAGATAATGTATCTGTGGGTGATGAAAAATATGGTTCAGTTACATACATTCCCATTATTATTAACAGAATTCCCGAGAAGAACCAAACCGATGTAGGTTCCGACTGATTCAATAAATCCGCGATTCCTCCATTCAGCAATCCATATATCATAACAATTATAACAATATATATTCCCGCCACAAGTAATCTCTGTAATTGCGACAATTGTCTCTTCATTTCTCATCCCCCTCGTAAAAGCGCATATCTATCATTTTATCCAAACATTCCTCTCATATTAGACTCATATGATTACAAACACACGAAACGCACGCGTGCGTTTATTGTGTGCTTATTTAACCAATTCATAATATGCTGATCGCCCATTTCCAACAAGCTTAATCCGGCCTTTATCAGACATTTTTTTTAATAAACGATAAGCTTGCGGTGGAGTAACATTTAATAACTCTACAACATTATCTCTGGTAATTTTTCCGCCTTGTTTCTGTATTAATTCCATAATCCATGCTTCATATTTCACCGCATCAATTCCCGTCTGTCGAACATATCCCACGATATTATCCTGTTCTTTATACACCTTGGAACTAAGTATATAAAAGCGTGCTTTATTATTACCACTAGCATCAACCAAACCGGCTTCAACTAACTTTTCGACAACTGCTTTAGCACGTATTTCCCCAATATTTGTTACCTCTGCAATTTCAGCTATTGTTAACCTACGCTGGCTTTGCAAGGCTGAGAGAATCAATAAAGAGTTAATCGGCAAGGACCTTCCCAATCGATTCTCTTCATTGGAAATCATTTTTGTAAACGCCAAATCAGGTTCTGCCCTCTGAATAAACAACTTTACATAAGTTGATGTTGTTTCTGAATAGTCTGGTAACGGTCTACCAAATACAATAGAACCCTCAAAAATTCTATCTATTCCTCTGCCTGTTTTTTCAGCAAGACCTATTCTCTTTAATGCATCCGCTAATACCGGATTACGCCCATGAGACTCTACTGTTAGCAAATTTTTCAAATTTACTCCCTCAATAAATCCTCCCGGGCTACTAATTGTTAATCCCTCATCTTCTATAGCAACTCTCACAGCTTGAATTACAGTATAATCTCTATGACAGAAAGCATTAACTAAACCTTCACGATATGCAGCTTCTGAGAACTCAGGAATTGGCACTCTAAATAAGCCATATTCCATTTCTCTTTCCGGATTCCACGCTTTCATATATTCTTCAAACATTTCAAAAGTAGCAAGCAAAGGCTTTGATGTTTGCTCGTTTTTTCTAACTTTTGTACCTTCAAGAACCTGAAATACAGCTTTCGCTGTAGGTAATAATTCGGCGATTCTATCCTCTTTTCCCAGCAACAACATTCCCGTAACTGTTGGATATAAAACTCCCGCTTCTTCCTTTACAAGTTGCAATGCCTTATCAAGTTCTTCATCCGTAAGCTCTAATAGCGTCTTATCACCTTTGCGATATTTGATGATATTACGAAGCCTATCTCTCTCATTTCCATCCAAATCATCCATAGTCGCGCCTAAAAGAATTTGTGCTGAATAATCAAGCTGGCTGAGACTTGATAATCTTCCCGGAATTTCATAAGGGTACATCGGAACATTTTCCGGACTTCCATCCGGTTTCAAACGTCTTCTTTGTATTTTCCCATCCGATGTCGCAATAATCGTCTTGCTCATAGGAATTTGGATTTGCAGGACCTCAATTCCCTCTTCTTCGATAATTTCAGCACGCACGGATAGCGAAGGCACTGTTTTATTAGCAATCAAAGCCATAGCTCCATTCGGATCTCTGTGCTTTTTGTGTACACCTGTTATATCACCGTTGTCCTCGACTCCAAGATACAATACTCCTCCTTCAGTATTTGTCATACCAACAATTTCTGAAACAAGTTCTTTCTCGTCAAGACAATCAATATCACTTTTAAATTCAATTGTAAGCGTTTCTTTTTTTGGTATCATTCTCATCGTCCATACCTCCAATAACAATCCTATCACTTCCCGTGCGTTTTTGCAATAAAATAAACGCACGCGTGTGTTTTGCGTGCGTTTTGAAGTCATACATTGTATCCTTCAACCAAATAAATCCCCTCTTTTGCACAATAAAGCTTTACCAGAAAATATCGTCTTCTTCCGCCACTTGTTCCACCAATTGTTCTTGTTCCTGTTCTGGCTCTATTCTCATGCTTTTAAAAAAATCATGAAAGTGATTGCTATCATAAAAGCTACTATAATTCTTCCCATCTTTAACTTAAATCAACATCAACGGAAGACACCATTTAGAAAACATAATGCTCCGCATCCAATACGAATTCTCTCCTTCTCTATTTTCTACAGCCATATAAACACGCTTAATATAATCAAAAAGCTTCTTATTATTTCCAAATCCTTCTTTAATAAAACCAGCTATGATTATCGGATTAACCTCGTCCGAAGCAAACGCATCGATCACACTCTCTATATTTATATTGGAGTCATATTTACTTAATACATAATAATATATTCGATATCTTCTCCTATAACAGCATTAATATCGTAATCAACACAAAGCATAAGTAGCTCCGCCGACACAGTTGAAGAAAAGACACCTGCACGAATGATTTTGTAAGCATATCCTCTTGATACTCCAAGAATCTTTGCTGCTTCATCTGCTGTTACATACATCTTCATCGTATTCTCCATATTGCATTCTCCTTTCGTGTTTTATACTGGTACACATTTGTGTCTGTCAAGTAATTCATCAAACTTTTCATACACAAATGTGTCCTATTGTGATAGAATAGATCTAACAAATCATAAAGGAGCTGTTTTATGACTACTGGAGAAAAGATTAAATATTTTCGTAATATGCGTGGAATATCGCAAGAAACGCTCGGTCAGTTGTCCGGCATAAACTCCGCAACCATAAAGAAATATGAATATGGGATTCGTAATCCCAAGCCAGACCAGCTTTTAAAGATTGCTAATGCATTGGGCATCAGCATTAACATTTTCATGGATTTTGATATAGAAACAGTTTCTGATGTATTATCATTGCTGTTTAAACTGGATGATCAGATTGATATGAAATTTGAGGCAGATAAGGATAATGATGGCAATTTCAAACCTGCTACTGTTAAACTGTCCTTTAAGAACAACCTCATCAATAAAAAACTCTGTACCTATATGAAAGCTCTGGAAATTCGTGAAAATATGATAAATGCGAAAGATAATTATTCTGAAGAAGAATATAACGCCAGTTTACAACGTATTAATGAGAACATTGAAGAAATCAAGCAGCATCTGCTTGATGACAACATGGTTGTGTCAAAAGGAACTGACAGGCTTACCGTAAAAATTTTTCCAAATTAGTGAAACCTCTTGAATTATCAGACATAAGATGATAATATCTAATTAAACAGAAAGCACCCACTCCAAAGGTGGATGCTCCGAGTTTAGGTTAATGAATGTCCTTAAGGACACCGCCTATCCTGTTGGCAGACAGGATAGGCATTTTTATTTTCGCCTGCTCTTCCTCGAAGAGCTTTTCTCTTTATCGAGAAAGGCAAGCAACGCTACAATCAAGCTACCAAAGGACATCAACAATGCTAATATCCCAATGAAAATCGAAATGATTTCATAAGCCGTCATCGGCGCCACGTCTACACTCCGTTTCGGTCGGTGCTAAGCAGGTGCCACTGGCACCTAGCACCCCTTCCTATGTATTCCGGTAAACCGGTATCATAAACTCGGGAGGCTACCTCTACGCTACGCTCCGGTCGGCGCTAAACAAGCGTCCCCCGGACGCTTAACGCCCTGTCATGGGTACTTTCCTTAGATAGTATCCTAACATAAGAACTAATGCTTCTGCAAGGAAAAAATTATTGGTTATCAAGAATAATGTCTATCATATCTTGCTTTCCATTAGTGTATGCTATCCTATCATCTGCATACTTACTTTCCAGTTCTTCCTTTAACTTCTGATACTGCAAAGCCATATTCTCATTAGCATTTAGATAATCTCTAAAATGAATATAATTTTTCCACTCAGTTCCATTCCATTTCACAACGTGAATATGGTGTGTCCTGATATTCTTTTCCATATCACCCATTACATAAAGAACCTGATGTTCGACATCTGAACCACGATAAAATATTCCCACTTGTCGTAATTGCTCATTACATAACATTACTTTATCAAAATCAGTTACACCAACGACAATATCAATAATTGGTTTTGCTTTAATTGCCGGTATTGCTGTACTTCCAATATGCTGTATATCAATAGCATCATCTCCTAATATAGATTTAAGTATTTTGATTGTTTGAATGGCAGCCTCATCCCACTGTTTATCATGTGGTTCAAGCTGCACTGTTCCTCTTTTTAATCCTAATGACATAGCAATCTCCTTAATATTACATCACAATTTCACTGTCGAAATATTGTTCCTGAAAATGAATCTGTCTCCTGATTTCTTCCTTTGAAAAAGTTACTCCTTCAGGCACAACTACCCACTTTTCTTCTATATCATCTTTTCTATAAACAATGGCAATAATTTTACCTGTAAACTTACCTACTGACTCATTTACACCTAATATATAGGCATCCTGCTCCTCTCCATCTGGTGCCATAACTCCTTCAATGTAACCATAATTTATCGGGTAATACATATCTTTATATTCTGGATGATAACTTCCTAATGGTCTATCGACTGTGACAGTTACTGTTGTTCCAACTATAGAATTATTTTTTACCTGTAAATACTTTTCTATCAATTTCGTCTGTATCAACGGATATGTCCAGTTCTCAGGCAGTTCATCCATAAGCACAACTTTCTCCATTTCGCTATGTAATTCTTTAGCAAATTCAGTTATCTCCGCAAAATAAAGCATTCCAAAGGTTTCCTCGCCTGTATTATTTACTCTTGTCTTGCCTATCACTGAATATACACAGATTGGCTTTATCTCATATTTTACTGCTCCTGTTTCTTCCTGGAGTTCCCTTTTAGCGGCTTCAAGAATATTCTCGCCTGCTTCTCGATGCCCTCCCGGCACTTCATAGGTATCTCTTTCTTTGTGCTTGCAAAACACCCACTTGCCGTTGCTCTGTGAGATTATTACTGCAAACTTGAGTAATGAATCGTCTACTGTATCATAAAATTTAACTTCTAACATATTTCTTCTCCATCAACACCTATAATCTCATCTTTTAAATTTGCTTTGAAACAAAATGTACAATTTCTTTCTTCTGTTCAAGAATATAAGATACCAGCTCCTGCGGATATACCTTTACGCTATTCTTTAAATCCTCTAGCGGAACCCAACAGAAATCTAAATCAATTCTCTCATTATCCAGCTCATCATATCCATGAAATACTCCATCCAAAGGAATACCATCATCTACTAAGTGAACATTATAATAAAGGCAAATCTGATGGCATGGTCTCTTACCCCATGGAAAATATATTTCACCAATTGCCAGTAAATTATCTACCTCAATCTTAGCATGAATCTCTTCTTCAAATTCTCTTTTTAGCGTTTCCATACTTGTTTCCATCACTACTACATGTCCGCCAATAATTGCATAATCATCATTTTTCGGACGCTGTAATAAAATTTTTTCATTGCGTATCAATATTCCACCAACTCTGTATGAAAACACAAAATCATCATTCTTAAATAAAATATCCACTTCAAACTCCTTTGCATTTATTTAAACTATTTCAACTCTTCTATCCATTTTTCATTTTCTTCAAAAAAGAAATACTCACTAATATTGTCATTTAAAAATACTTCCAACATCTTATCCATTCCATAAGCAAGTTTTCTCTGCTTCATTTCATCTAATGTCAGCCAGAATACATCCCCTTCTTCAGACGAAGTAACTATTCCTTCAAACTTATCTGTCTTATATAATAACACTATATATCTTGTTTCTTCATCCTTCATCCAGTCTTTTATCCCACAAAGCTTTGGTTCTGAAATTTTCAATCCAGTTTCTTCCCACACTTCACGTATCACAGCATCTGTAAATGATTCTCCTCTTTCCACATGTCCTCCCGGAAATGTTATTCCAGAGTAATCGTCATCAGTCTTATCTTGGACAAGTACCCTGTTTTCACTAAACACCATACACATATTTGTCATTATCACTTTTTCTGTTCTTGCCATACGTAATACCCTTATCCTTCATTTGCTGAATCTATATATATCATTTCAACAATACTGTCTGCATCAATGTCAGATGTAATAATTTTTTCATTAAAAACTGATGAAAAATCCTTTTCTCTCCACCATCTACGCATATCTTCTTCACCAAATTCCTGTTTTTTATCTCTTGTATTATGCCGCCTGACCGTCTCTTCAAATGGTATATCAAAATAGTACGCATATATATCCATTCCATACAATTCATTTGCCGTTTTGAACAAAGGTCTATACCACTCATCATACATGATGCCCTCTAAAATAACCACATCACAATGCTCATACCCATATTTCATAAGTTCTATCATAAGTGGTAATGCCTTAGTATCAACGCCATCTTTAACCCACAAGATATTTCTCCTAATCTCATCTTGTGAAATCATCATTGTATTGTATCCAAATTTCTTTTGCAACGCTCTAGCTACTGTTGTTTTCCACTTCCAGAGTTACCTCTTAATATAATTATCTTTTTCATAATTTCTCCTTAATCTTGCTATTACTCTCCCCACAAATAGAGCCAAACTAGAGCCATTCGATAAAACAAATGCCGGAAACCCGCATAAATACAGGCTTTCGGCATTTTAATCCGTTATTCAAACTCAGCAAGTTTATCCCTTGCATCAAACTATTTTGTTTTAGTTTTGTTCTGAAAGCGCCGTTTTTCACTTCAATTACATAATTTATTTTAGCTTACTGATTTTCTGTTGCCAAAGTGTTGCCATGCATACTCTAAAACTATGTACTATCTTTCAGAAATTAAATATCTTTTATTATTAGCATAATCATAAAGCAACCTGGTTACTCCTGACAACATTTCAGAAACTTTAAATTCCCAGTTAGAGAATTCCGTGTTTTTCACTCCTGCTTTAAAGTTTCCATGAGCTATCGAATTTCTGCGATTTACTAGTACAGCATTAAATAAATAACTAGTCAAATATCATGTATGGTGCTATACTTA
>OBYC01000233.1_pt1 | contig 59603 bp, 78 predicted proteins | sample 1550651 | NCBI WGS metagenome assembly OBYC01 (sample SAMEA2580181, study PRJEB22360) | human gut metagenome | biome: human gut; feature: human-associated habitat; material: faeces | place: Denmark | collected 2008/2010
CCTCCGCCTTTCCATTAATACCTATTACACTAATCGGCTTTGCATCTCCACCTGAGAAACACTGCCACTATACCGCCCACGGCATGATTAAATATACTCTTCTGCCAAATCGATATCTTTTGTCATGTCCAAATTAGGAAATTTATCATCCAACTTCCTTAAACATTCAATATATTCTTTACTTTGCAACTGTTCAGACACATCTTCAAAAACTTCACTAATAAAATAAATATCTTCTTCAGAACAATTTTCTAAATATGCAACTGTTTCATTAATATCTTTAGATAAAATATCTATCATTTTATTCCAACAGTTCTGAATACCATAATCATCTTCAATATTTTTACTCTTTCTTTCTGAAATTATATCATCCATTATATTCTTAATCATTATATGCCTCCTTATATTTTATGGTTGCGACGCAGCATCGGGAAATATTGTACTAATACGTCCATTTGTACGAATTACACCAACTCTGACACCATTATCATATACTTTTACAATATTGTATTCAAGTCCATTAGCTTCTAAAAACTCAATATTGGCTTGTCCATGTCCTCCGCCCTTCATTTTAGATACAGCACCTGTCTTGGGATTATATGTAAAATCCCCTACAGATGAATGAGTTATTGTTGTATTATCAATAGACTTTAAACCACTCTCTGTAATTTTTTTGATTTCACTGCCTGCCTTAAGGTCATTCCTTAAATTATTCAGCCAGTAGTTATGCTCCTTTGACAGCTTTGGGACTATGACAAGCTGTATTGGGATGGCATCCCCGATGAGGTAGTATATGCCGCTGTCTTCCTGTTCCACTGCCATCTTCCGGTGATTTGTACTCTATGATATTGTACTGCCGGAAGACCCTCCTGATATTCTTTTTGAGCTTTACATGTTTTTCATTTTTGACCAGCACATCGATCTGCATTGGCTTTTTTGAGATGAGATGCTCCCTGCATTGAATTGTTCATCAAAATGGAATCTCCTGCCGAACCCAATATAGACACTCATCCCATAACCGTGAGTTCCATAACGTAAATGGCAGATCCTGTGGTGCAATTCACAGTGTAAATTGGGCAAATATAAGCGTCCTCTCACAAGTCATTCACAGCGTAAATGAAAGAAAAACGGTACAGACAAATATGATTTCCTTCGTGAGCCATGGAGCTGGGATTCTAAAAATTTCGTGAAGCTCTGCTTCACAAAATTTTTGCTCAGAAGCCCAGCGGAATGCCCGGCGAACAGGAACATCATATTTCGTCTGTACCGTTTTTCTTTTCATAAACCGATAAAATCACGACTTGCGAGAGGACGCTTATATCTGCCCCCTCACATCCTATAAAAGCACCACAAAATCTGCTGCTCTATGGTAAGTTAAACTCCGGTTTACATCTTCTTAATGCGCTCCAGCGCAGCCAGTGTATTCTCATAACTTCCAAATGCAGTCAGTCTGAAGTATCCCTCACCGCTTGGTCCAAATCCGGAACCCGGAGTACCAACAACATTTGCATTCTCTAACAGATAATCAAAGAACTCCCAGGATGTCATCTCACGCGGTGTCTTTAACCAGATATATGGTGCATTAACACCGCCGAATACGGTATAACCGGCATCTTTTAACCCCTGTTTGATGGTCTTTGCATTATTCATATAATAAGCAACCTGCTCTTTTAACTGTGCTTTTCCGGCTTCTGAATAAACTGCCTCTCCAGCACGCTGCTGGATATATGGTGCACCGTTGAACTTCGTTCCATGACGTCTTGCCCACATTGCATTCAAGGAAACGTCACCACATTTCAATTCCTTTGGAACAACCGTATAGCCCAAACGTACTCCGGTAAATCCAGCGTTTTTCGAAAAGCTCTTCAACTCGATCGCACATGTTTTGGCGCCCTCACACTCATAAATCGTGTGCGCTACATTGTCCTCTGAAATATATGCTTCATATGCTGCATCATAAATGATCACAGCTCCATTTTTGTTTGCATAATCTACCCACACCTGAAGCTCGTCTTTTGTGATGGTGGTTCCGGTCGGGTTGTTTGGCAGACAGAGATAAATAATGTCTGGTGTCTCCTTTGGAAGTTCCGGCACAAAATTATTTTCCATTGTGCAAGGCATATAAATGACATTGCTCCATGTCTCTGTCTTTGCATCGTATTCGCCTGTTCTTCCTGCCATAACATTGGAATCTACATAAACCGGATATACAGGATCACACACCGCAATGCGGTTATCCACAGAAAAAATCTCCTGAATATTTCCGGAATCACTCTTTGCTCCATCGGAAACAAAAATCTCATCCGTAGAGATATCGCATCCTCTTGCCTGATAATCATTTTTTGCAATCGCACTTCTCAGAAACTCATAACCCAGATCTGGTGCATATCCGTGAAAAGTAGCAGCATTTCCCATTTCATCTACTGCCTTGTGCATTGCATCGATAATCGCTGGTGCGATTGGCTGTGTCACGTCACCAATTCCAAGACGGATAATATTTTTATCTGGGTTTGCCTGGCTGAATGCACTTACTTTCTTTGCAATCGTGCTGAACAGATAGCTTCCCGGAAGCTTCTGATAATTGTCATTTACTTTGAACATAATCTCTTCCTCCATCATAATAGCTGCTGTTTTTCTTTTTGCAGCATAACAATTTTCCTTTAAACTTTGCTTTAGTATAGCATTGATGTATGACAGTTGCAAGTATTTTTGTTTACCAGGAATCAATTATTTTTCTCAAAAATACCGTTTTTTTCAGCTATACTTAAAATTTTTTCACAGCGTTTTTTCAGACAACAAAACCCCCGGCAAAGATTTTATCTTATGTCAGGGGTATTCTGTTTCATTGGATAAAAAGTTTATGCGAGCAGCAAACTTAGAATCATCTGAGCTGTTTCTGTCAGACCGGTTCCATTATCCATGCTCCGCTTTTGAATATAGCGATGTGCTTCCTCTTCTGTCATATTATTTCGCTCCATCAAAAGTGCCTTTGCCTCAGCGATCATTTCCTGTTCATCTTTTGAGCGCTGCTTTGGTTTTTCCCTCTGCTTTTTCCGACGTCTCGTGATTGTGTAATCCATCATTTCAACAGTCTGCAGTAATTCGTGAACCTTCAGCGGTGTCGACAGACAGACAATATTTTCCAGATCACGCTCCCCGCAATTTGCAGGCGACGCAACTAACAGCATTTCAAATTGATCCGGCAGATACTCATGCAGTTCTGTGTACATCATATCCACAAATCGGTAGCCACAAATGACAATGCCCCCACCCAATTCATTGGCACTCTGCAGTGCCTGGGAACCTGTAGAGCAGACTGCATCCACATGAAATCCATTCTGCAGCAAAATTTTCTTCAGGTTTTGGGCTGTCTCCTGTTTGGGAAATGCAACAATAATATTGTTCAAAATCTAATCCGGCTTCAGCTTAAATTTTATAAAGATATTTTTCGATTTCCCATTCGGTTACCTGCGCACGATAATCTGCCCATTCTGCTTTCTTTGCTTCCAGATATTTTTCTGTGATATGCCCGCCTAAAACATTCTTGATATAATCATCTTTTTCCAATTCTTCCACTGCCTGTTCGAGATCACCCGGCAGAGATTCGATTCCAAGCTTTGCTCTCTGTGGCAGCTGCATCTCAAATACATTTTCTGTCACGGCATCCGGTGGTGTGATCTGATTGCGGATTCCGTCGAGTCCGGCCTCCAGACACACTGCTAAAACCAGATATGGATTGGCTGCCGGATCAGGACAACGAAGTTCCACTCTTGTCCCGGCTCCTCTGGTAACCGGAATACGGATCAGCGGACTACGGTTCGTTGCTGACCACGCAACGTAAATTGGTGCTTCATACCCAGGAACAAGTCTCTTGTAGGAATTGACCAGCGGATTAGTGATCACTGTCATCCCCTTCATATGTTTCATGATTCCACCGATAAACCAGAATGCCTCTTTGCTGAGTCCCATCTCTCCCTCCGGGTCGGCAAAAATATTTTTACCATCCTTAGCCAATGACATATTGACATGCATGCCGGAGCCATTGATCCCATATTTTGGTTTTGGCATAAAACTTGCAAACATTCCATGCCTCTTTGCGATCGTCTTTACCGCAAGTTTAAATGTCATAATGTTATCTGCTGTTTTCAATGCCTCATCATAACGAAAATCAATTTCATGTTGTGCCGGTGACATTTCATGATGCGAAGCTTCAATCTCAAATCCCATATCTTCCAGCGTAAGCACCATGTCTCGTCTGGCATTTTCCCCAAGATCGACCGGTCCCAGATCAAAATACCCTGCACGCTCATTACTTTCTGTTGTCGGCTGCCCCTCATTATTCTGATCAAACAGGAAAAATTCGCACTCAGGTCCAACATCAAACTGGTATCCCATCTGTGCTGCATCTGCGACCGCCCTCTTTAAAACATATCTCGGATCACCGGAAAAAGGCTGTCTGTCTGCCGTATAAATATCACAGATAATTCTGGCTACCTTTCCCTGTTGTGGTCTCCATGGAAAAATGCAGAATGTATCAAGATCCGGATACAGATACATATCAGACTCCTCAATTCTCACAAATCCCTCAATAGAAGATCCATCAAACATACATTCATTATTCAAAGCCTTCTCTAACTGGCTTGAAGTGATTGCCACATTTTTTAATGTGCCAAACATATCCGTAAACTGCAGACGGATAAATTCTACATCCTCATCTTCTACCATCTGGATAATATCCTGCTTTGTGTACTTGCTCATAATCCAATCCTCCAACATTTATATTTATTTACTTTGTCATTCCCGGCAGAATTCTTTTACCTTTTCATAGGACATTGTCCCACCAAAAAGATCCAGTGCACTGCCGATTGTAACATTTAACCTGTTTTTTCCCAGTTTTCTTAGCTTTGCAAGATCATCAAAATCTCCAACGCCTCCGGCATAAGTCACAGGAATTTTTCCCCAGTTTCCTAACAAACAGACAAGTTCCTCTTCAATACCACTTGCCTTTCCCTCCACATCAACTGCATGTATTAAAAATTCATCACAGTAACCGGCAAGCTGCTCTAACAGATCTTCTGTGATGCTCTGCTCTGTGAACCTCTGCCAGCGGTCTGTCACAATATAATACTTTCCATCTTTTTTCCTGCAGCTTAAATCTAAGACCAGATGCTCTTTTCCAACTGTATCCCGAAGCTTTTTTAATCGGTCCATCTGGATCTGTCCATCACAGAATACATAAGATGTGACAATGACATGGCTTGCTCCTGCTGCAAGAAATTCTTCTGCATTTTCAGCCGTGATGCCGCCGCCAACCTGCAGACCTCCCGGATACGCCTGTAACGCACTCACCGCCTGTTTCTTTGTCGCCTCGTAATATTCGCTGTCTCTTGCATTTAACAAAATAATATGGCCTCCGCAGAAGCCTTCTTTTTTATAAAGATTTGCATAAAAAACTGCATCCTGTCCAGAAACAAAATTTTCGTCTGCCATATTCCCTTCATCTTTTAAGCTGCCACCGACAATCTGCTTTACCTTTCCGTTATGAATGTCAATGCATGGTCGAAATTCCATTTTCTCACTCCAATTTTTACCTTATTATAAGTGTGTGTTTTTCTTCTGACAAACACACCTTTTGCATAAAATAGAACAAAGTTTCCTAATTTACATAAAAAAGGCAGCGTGACCCCTTTTGTAGCCCCGTTGCCTTTTTCATCATATCACACCGAAAATCATTTGTGAATACCTTTATCATGATTCTTCCTATTAGCCTTTGTTTTCTGTTTTATAAGTTTTACTAATTTGTTTATTTATTTTATAAATCTATACTTATATATTATTGACATTATGTATTTTTTTTGCTATGATACAGAACAATTACCTTAATATATAATTATTTTAAAATAACACATCAAGATGAAGAAAGAGAGGATCTAAAAAATGGGTACAATTATTGGTGATGGAATTACTTTTGATGACGTATTATTAGTTCCGCAGTATTCAGAAGTAACACCTAATATGATCGAATTAACAACACATCTTACAAAAAAAATCGTTTTAAATATTCCAATGATGAGTGCAGCAATGGATACTGTAACAGAGCACCGCATGGCGATCGCCATGGCTCGACAGGGCGGTATCGGTATCATCCACAAGAACATGTCCATTCAGGCACAGGCAGAGGAAGTTGACAAAGTAAAACGTTCAGAGAATGGTGTTATCACAGATCCATTTTTCCTTTCTCCGGAACACACTTTACAGGATGCTGAAGATCTCATGAGAAAGTTCCGTATCTCCGGCGTTCCGATCTGTGAAGGTGGCAAATTAGTTGGTATTATCACAAACCGCGACTTAAAATTCGAGACAGATTTCACAAAAAAAATCAGTGAGAGCATGACCTCTGAAGGTCTTATCACAGCTCCGGAAGGAATCACTTTAGACGAAGCAAAGAAAATTCTTGCAAAAGCCAGAAAAGAAAAACTTCCGATCGTAGACAAGGACTTCCATCTAAAGGGACTTATCACCATTAAGGATATTGAGAAACAGATCAAATACCCACTCTCAGCCAAAGATGATCTCGGCCGTCTTCTCTGTGGCGCCGGCGTTGGTATCACTGGAAATATGATGGAACGTGTCGATGCTTTGGTAAAAGCCCACGTTGATGTGATCGTGGTTGACTCTGCACATGGTCATTCCCGCAATATCTTAGAGGCAGTCAAGAAAATCAAAGCTGCCTACCCTGACTTACAGGTGATTGCAGGAAACGTTGCCACCGGTGCTGCTACCCGTGACCTGATCAAGGCCGGAGCTGACGCAGTGAAAGTTGGTATCGGACCTGGTTCTATCTGTACCACACGAGTTGTTGCCGGTATTGGTGTTCCTCAGATCACAGCTATCATGGACTGCTACGCTGCTGCAAAAGAGTACGGTATCCCGGTTATCGCCGATGGCGGTATCAAATACTCCGGTGATATGACAAAAGCTCTTGCTGCCGGTGCTAACGTATGTATGATGGGAAGTCTCTTTGCAGGATGTGATGAAGCTCCTGGTACTTTCGAATTATATCAGGGAAGAAAATACAAAGTTTACCGTGGTATGGGCTCTCTCGCCGCTATGGAAAACGGCAGCAAAGACCGTTACTTCCAGGAAGGTGCTAAAAAATTAGTACCAGAAGGTGTCGAAGGACGTGTTGCTTACAAGGGAACACTTGAGGACACTGTTTTCCAGATGATCGGTGGTATCCGTTCCGGTATGGGCTACTGCGGCTGCCCAACGATCGAAGACCTGAAAGAAAAAGGTCAGTTTGTCAAGATCTCTGCTGCAGCATTACGTGAAAGTCATCCACATGACATTCACATTACAAAGGAAGCGCCAAACTACAGTATCGAAGAATAGTTTCCGCTTCTTAATCATAGTTTATTAGATGAGGTGAATATTTTTGGACTCGGGTTCCATATTTCAGATTATTATTTTAATCATTCTGCTTTTACTTTCCGCATTTTTTTCTTCTGCGGAGACTGCACTTACGACCGTAAACCGGATCCGTATGCGCTCTCTCGCAGAAGACGGGAATTCCCGTGCGGCATGCGTACTTAAAGTTACCGATGACTCCGGTAAAATGTTAAGTGCAATCTTAATCGGAAACAATATTGTCAATCTTTCTGCATCTTCCATTGCAACTTCTCTTGCTCTGGATTTGTGGGGAAGTGTTGGTGCCGGAATCGCAACCGGTATTCTGACACTGTTGATTTTGATTTTCGGGGAAATTTCTCCAAAAACAATTGCAGCCATTAATGCAGAAAAAATATCTCTTTCCTATTGCAACATCATTTACTGGCTGATGAAACTTCTCACTCCGGTCATTTTTATTTTAAATAAACTTTCCATTGCATTCTTATTCCTTCTGCGTGTTGATCCGAATGCAAAAGACAAAGCCATGACCGAAGAAGAACTGCGAACCATTGTTGATGTCGGAAAAGAAACCGGCGTTATTGAATCAGAGGAACATGAGATGATCAATAACGTATTCGATTTCGGTGATGCCCAGGCAAAAGAGGTCATGGTACCTCGAATTGATATGACATTTGCAAATATCGACTGCACTTACGATGAACTGATTGAAATATTCAAAGAAGACAAATTTACACGTCTTCCGGTTTACAAAGACACTACCGATAATGTCATCGGTATCATCAACATGAAGGATCTGCTGCTTTATAAAGACCGGGAACATTTCTCTATCCAGGACATTATGCGGGAACCATATTTTACATATGAGCATAAAAATACCGCAGAGCTTTTTATGGAAATGCGTAAATCTTCCATTTCCCTTGCCATCGTCCTTGATGAGTATGGTGCTACTGCCGGGCTTATCACTCTCGAAGATCTCTTAGAAGAGATCGTGGGTGAAATCCGTGATGAGTACGATACCGATGAGGAAGATCCGATCGTAAAACTAAGCGACCGGGAATATCTTGTCCTCGGTTCTACAAATCTGGAAGATTTGTGTGAAAAGCTTGATCTTGATTTTGAATCCGACGATTATGACACCATCGGCGGTTACCTGATCGGCTTATTAGATCATCTTCCGGAAAAAAATGAGATCATTATTACAGATGATGATGTACTGCTCCGTGTGGAACAGATGGATAAAAACCGTATTGAAAAAATATACATCAAAAAACCTGAACCAAAGGAAGAGGCTTAGTCCTCTTCCTTTTTTACAAGTTCTGCCCCACTAAGCGCATAACGTATCTCATCGAGATCAAACATTTTCGTCCATGGATACCGCTCGGTATCCGGCATTTCCAGAAAAGTGTAAAATCCATGATTTTTCAGATTCTGTGCCCATTCCTCATGTTCCGCTTCCGGGAACAGCATCAGATATGCCATATCAGTAAGCTTTGACCTTTGATTTGTGATGTTCTCCATCTGCATTTGAATCTTCCTGCTCTCCTCCACGGATAAACTTTTCCCCTTCTCATTTACCAATTTTTGCAAAAGAACAAGTTCCTTTAAGTTTTCCTTTTCTGTCTCTCCTGTCAGATCCAGCACATAGGCAGTCTGCTCAAAAAATCGGTTCTGTACTTTCTCCTCATCTATTTTCAGGCTGCCATCCCAGTACTCCTCCTGCAGCTGATCAGTCAGCGCATCCTCTGCTGCCCGGTCAAAAATCCGGTTGTACTCCTCCATGGTATACTGTGCCTCCATCGTGTAGCGGAACCGCAGATCTGTATACAATATCATACTACAGAAAAGTACCGAAAATAAGATACACCAGTTAGAAATCTTCATACCGTACTGTGCCTCCATATAAAACATTAACCGAAGAATCCCTGTTTCCCACGAAATCCATCCATCCCTTCTTCTTTATGATCGCCACTTTCAGATAATCCCCACGTTCAAATTCATACACACGATTTTTCTCCAGTTCGGCTAACATATCTTTTTCATCAAAGAAAATACTCTCATAGGAATAATCTCCCTGCTCCAGTACAATGTCTTTCTGCTCCCGATACATATGCACCTCATAAATACCTGAAGCGGCAGATATTTCTTTATAAAACTGCTGATACATTTCCATCGTCAAAAAACCGGTATTGCAAATGCTGTCCACAAACTCTGTATTGACCGTCAAAAGATACATCTGTTCTGCTGATTTTGCCCGCTCACTCATGTACAAAAGCGGCATCCCCATAAACACCGCTGCTGCAAATAAAATCGCAGTCACTCTTCCAAATATTTCATCCATCCAAACACATCACTCTCTTTTTCTGAAATTCTCTGTACCGTAATGGTTCTCTGCTCCATCATCCGCTCTTCCACCGTCTGTTCCAACGCTTCACTGCTGTCCACCACCTGCAAGGCTGACTCCATTGCGATCAGAAACATCACAAGCACAGCTCCCATCAACAACCCCTGCAATCCTTCTTCCATTGCTGGCCTCCTATCTTTTTGTACTCTCCGGATACACTGCGTACTATACCTGTGCGAACACGATCCCGATGATCGTGCCATTCACATCCTTTACGATACTGCCCTGAAAGCGTGCAGTCGGATTGATATACTTGTCACTTGCCACATCCTGCGCATTTTTGTAGCTGTTATCTAACGCTTTTCCCAGCTCCCCCTTATCCACGTCAAAATTATAATTGTAGTACGTTTTATTTTTATTCGTCTGTACAAGAATTCCCATTGTCTCATCACTGAATTTCCTGATGACATTCAGCACTTCGCTTCCTGACACTTCCGTGCCGTCATACATTGTTTTGGACGCATCCGTAAACTCCGCCTGCAGCTGATTGATCTGCCCAGTTCCCTCCGAGGCAGTATCTCTCGCCTCTCTTGCAATATAAAATCCGAGACTGATAATAATGCAGGTAATGATAATTCCTGCTGCAAGCATTAATCCTTTTAAACTATTTTCCATGATTGATACCTTCCTTTTTCATTTTAATTTCATTTATTTTCGTATAACACTTTTCCCTAAAAAAATCCCGTCATGCTCTGGCTGTATGCATGAAGTTCGCTTAATCCCTCCGCCACAAACGGCACGACCAGCTTTAATATAATGAGTAAAAACATCGGCAGATACGCTGCCATTTTTGCCAGTGCAATGCATTCTCCCTGATAATTCTTCCGCTCTTCCATATTCTTCTTCAAAAAATATTCGCGTTCGTCTTCAAGGTTTAAAAACGCTTCCTCCACAGGCAGTTCCTCGCAAAACTCCAGTGCATCACAGATTCTCTGTACCGGTTCATCCGGGATCTCCTGTTTTAATTTTTGAAGTGATCTGATCCGGTCATAAGAAAAATGATCCACTGCTTCTGCCATCTGGCTTTGAAAGAGAACCGCAAAATTCTCCATCTGGGATAAAATTTCTTCCACCGTTGTCTTCTCATAATGAATGAGCAAAAGCACTACCGTCTGCAGTCTCAGACATTCACTCATCCTTTTTTCCTTAGACTTCCACTGTTCTGCCACCAAAAAAAGTTCCGGAATCTGAAACGCCAGAATTGATACCACAACAATAAATAAAATGTGATACCAGGCAATCCGAATTCCCTGATATGCCCTCACCTGTAGAAAAAGTGCCTTCACAAATTCTTCTGCCCCCTGCACACTTTCTGTTAAAGAAAGCTCCTGCTTTAACTCCTCCCAGACTACTAACTGCTCCAGATGCTCTTTAAATGCCTCCTGGTCCATTTTAAACGTTTCAGGCACCACTTGTGCGACCAGCTCCTGATATTGTTTCTTTACCTGCTCCTGCGCTCTCTCCGGCAGCATCATAAGCTGATAAGACGGAATTTTTATCTGTGTCAGGATCTGGGAACGCTCTGCATTCTGATACACCGTGAGAAACAATACGCTTCCAAGCAATGCCGCTGCAAAAAAGCAGACCTTTTTCATCAGAAAAGCCCTGACATTTCCAAATCCCTGCAACTGTTTGATCTGTTCATTTTTCTTCAGACATTTTGTATAATGCCGACTGACATAGACATCCAGTAAATATGCCATCCATGGAAACTGTAACAGCCACTTTTCCAGCCGGTACCGGTCTTTTTGTTCCTCATCCGGCAGAAACAGCCATAGGATAAGTCCATAAATTCCAATCGTTGCCACGAACAGGAGCACTGTTGTCAACATTCCATAGCTGCCATAATAATAAGCGGACAGTCCCTCTGAAACCCGGATTGCCCAGAGCCTCACAACCGGCAGGAAGCAGACCGGAAGGACGGAAAGAACATCAAGCCCTGTAAAACCATGCATTTTCGACTTGCAGAGCAGGAGATTTTCGCGTATTTCCTCTTTCAGATACTGCAGATTTCTCTGAAAGACAGAATATCCATCCGAAAGCATATCTCCATCCTCCCGGATGACCGCACACATTGCGCCATAGATACGCACATAGGAATGTTCTGTGGGAAGTGTGACCGTATGTGACTCCTCCACTTCTGCCACTGCCTCCTCAATATTTTTCTGTTTTCCGTAAGTGGCCGATAACTCTGACAGATAATGTTCAAACTTCTCCTCCTGTGAGACCGTCTTTATCCAAAGCCGCTTTTTTCGGTCATACCGGATAAATACAAGCAGAAGAATGACATACAAAATGCCCTCAAATATCCACATTGAAAAATGCCTCCTTCTCTTCCTTCGTCAGCCATTTCACCATTTCTGCCCGTGTCGTCTCGCTGATGGTATGCAGCTTCACGTACCGTTCCCCGTCAAAACGTACAAGTTCCACGATCCGGTATCCCTCCGGACTTTCCGTGTCAGGCACGATCTCACTGATCCTCTCGATATAGCGCTGTCCCTCTCTGCTCATGTGCAGGTGCACATCAAAACGTACCACTTCCGTCACCTGTTCTAATGCAACTCTCTCCGACTGAAAACTGCCCTCCTTCAACAGACTGTTCCGAAGCGATAATAAAAGACTTCTTGTACTCTTCGCATGGTGCGTAAAAATCGTAAACAGAGAACCTGTCTGTCCGCTCTCGATCATCCATGACGCCACTTTTGCACTGACAACCTCTCCGATAATGCTCACGGCTCCGTCTGTTTTTTTCTGTACTTCCAGAGCCTCCTGTCCGCCAATTCCACCGTGTTCCATCATCCCCGCTGTTTCGCGGAACGTCACAATATTTCTGTTTTGATAGCGCTCCCTCAAATGCAGTTCAAATGCCAGTTCTAACACACGAATGGTATATTCCTCCGGGATCTCTCCGACCATCGCAGTGAGCAATGTTGTCTTACCACAGCCCTGCATTCCGGTGACCGCCGTCACCTGACAGCCCTTCATGAGCCATTTTAAAAGTTCGACCGGGATTTCTGCATGTCCGCCTGTCACAAGCTGCTGTAACGAGACTTCCGGGATATTGTCGAGTTTACGGATAAAAAACATCCAGTTCTCCGCAAAATCCGGTCTGGCAACTACAACTCTGGCATGATCTGCCATCTCATGAACGAGATATCCTTTCTTTCGTGAAATTTCTCCCGGCTGATGATATCTGCAAAGATTTCTGGAAATCCGCTCCATCTCTTCCTCCCGCTCAAAATCCAGAAACGGCAGCCAGACACTTCTTCCATGATAAAAAATCCATGCACTGTGATACGTCCCCTCTTTTCCGGACACACCGCCGGAAACACCGTCGATCTTCATGTCGCGTAGCTCATCGATTGCACCAAGCCCTTTATAGTAAGCATAAATCTTCCTGCTCAAAAGCTCGATCTGCTCAATGAACTTCAATTTTCTTCCGCAGACTCCATAAACATGCTCAATCTGCTCCTCCGTGATCACATTTTCCGTTCCTGACAATAAGCCGTGTTCCTCGATCAGTTTTTCCATTGCTCCGCTGCCATACTGTTCTTTATACAGAAACAGCAGAATATCAAATCTGACCGCCGCCTGCCTGCTGCCTTTTTCCGAAAAGAAAAATGTATGCTTTATCATCTCTTCATCCATCTTCATTCCGTTTAACAGAAATTCCTGAATAAAAGAAATCAAATACTCTTTTACCTGTAAATTTCCGGTTCCGGCTTCTTTTAAATATCTGCGGAGTTCTTCCTTCTGCCTTAAAAGCCGGAAGGTCTGTTTTTCGTCCAGTTTTAATTCATAAAGATTTCTCCGCAGGATACGGTTCACATGTTCACTCACCCGCTCCACAAGTTCCTGTCTTGTGATCTCCTGCTGTTTTCCTTCAAACAATTCCAGACTGCCTGTCTCTTCCACTGACAACCTGCCCGCCTCCCCTCTTATCAGACCGCTCCAGGATCATCTGCACGGTATGCTCTAACTCTGTGAAAAAATTTTCCCTCATATCTGTCGGAAGTAACAGTCTCCTGCCACGGATATACCTGTCTAATTTTCCCTCCCGGCATGCCATCTCAAACTCAGGATTATAGGGAACTACACCAAGTTTCTCCGGTGCAATCCGATAGATTCTGTGGATATTTTTCTTATTATAGACAGCATCTTTCTGATAACTTCCGATCAGATACACCACCTTCTCCGAAACATCTGCATGCTCTGAAAAAAAATGATCTAACCCCTGGGATGTCTGACTGAAATTGACAACAATAAGATCTGCCTGCTTCATCTGCTCTTTTGTCCAGTCATTTCTTTCACTTCCACAGTCAATAAACGAAAAATCCATACTTTCATCCAGCAAACGGATCACCTGGTTTAAAACGTTTCTTGTCTCCTTCGGATAAAAATCGCAGAGCATCCGTTTCCCTTGCGGAAGGCAGAAAAGTTTTCCATCTACAACAGACTGTAAAGCCTCCTCTAAATGATGTTCCGTAAGATTACCGTATTTTCCAGCCATCAACAGATAATCCAACCCTTCTAATGCGTAGTAAGCACAGTCTTCATTCACAGTCACAGAATCCGGTCTGGAAAAATTTCCGGCAAGATCATGCGCATTCTTTTCCGCTGAAAGCATCGCTACGCGGCAGTCATGTCTCGCAACGATCATGCTTGCCGTTGCGATCATATTCGATGTTGTTCCACACGCCGCTTCCTCACTCCAGAATACGATTTTCAAAAGCATTCCCCCCTTTTTGCACGGCGGACGCCCATCAAAACCTCTTTATAATCCTGCTCTGAAATATTCCTGCACAAATGGAATAATACCTTTTCAAACTCCTTTGATAAATTTGCAAAATTCCGATATCCCTCAAACTGCATCATCAGCCTGCTGCACTCGTCAGCCTCAGAAAATGGCAAAAACAACTGTTCTAATACAAAACAGTTTTCATCCACAAAAAGTTTTCTGATTCCTCCTGCACTCATATAACTTTTGCAAAAATCCCGGAATAAAACACTGACCGGATGTTCGATATGTAAAATAAATTCCCGGTACTTTTCAATCTCGCACTTCTCACAATTCAGCGCACAGATCAATTCATCACAATCCGTGACACTTTTCTCGTCCGGCCAACTGCCTAAATTTACAATGACATAGTCATAACCTTCTGTTTTCCACAGACTGCGCTCACAAAGCGCTGTGTAATCCACATTTTTATAAGTGATCATATTCATTTTTTCATTTGGTCTTGGGATGCAAAATCGCATTTTCTGCTCAAATGAATTGTCAATGACGAGAACACTATTCTTCATATTCTCTAAGATGCTGGCCAGATAGATACATAAATCCGTCTGTTCACAGCCAAAAATGCCAATTATCTTCTGCTTGCTCAAAATTCCTGCCTCCAAAAAATCTGCAGGGATATTCCTCGATAACTAACACTGATTTGATAAAAAAGATGTGATTATCATACTTTGTTTTTTTCAAAAAGTAAACTATCTTTTGGAAATTTATAAATATTTTAGAATTTGCATGATTTTCTTTTCTTTCTCCATAGAATCTTATATAATGGTATCAGATAATCGCAAAACAAGGAGGTCAAAATCCTCTCCTCGTTCAATGGAACTCGGATTTTGCTTCGCAAAACAAGGAGGTTTTATGAAAGACTTTATTATAACAACAGACACCACGACGGATCTTCCTGCAAGTTATGTCAACGAACATCATCTCGGCATGATGTCTCTTCCATATACGATTGAAAACCAGACTTACACCTGGGAACATTCCCTTCCAGAAAAAGAATTCTATGCCATGATGCGCAATGGTTCTCTTCCAACGACCTCACAGGCAAATCCTGAGGAAGCAGAAAATCTTTTTGAAAATATTATCAAAACACAGGATGTCGACATCCTGCACATTGCATTTTCTTCCGGTCTGAGCGGTACTTATAACAGCTGCCGTCTGGCTGCTATGAACCTTGCCGAAAAGTATCCCGACAACAAAATCATCGTGATCGACTCTCTCTGTGCCAGCATGGGAGAGGGACTTTTTGTACACAAGGCAGTCATGATGAAAGAAGAAGGAAAAAGTATTGACGCGATTGCTGCATGGTTAGAAGAAAATAAACTGCATGTCGTACATAACTTTACCGTAGATGATCTTTTCCATCTCTATCGCGGCGGACGTGTATCCAAAACCGCTGCTGTAGTCGGAAGCATGATCAACTTAAAACCGATCCTCCATGTGGATAACGAAGGACACCTCATCCCGCTTTCCAAAGTCCGCGGACGCAAGAAATCATTGATTGCCCTCGTTGACAGTATGGAAAAACAGATTGGTGCATGGCGTGACAAAAACGACATCGTGTTCATTTCGCACGGAGATTCCTTAGAGGATGCCCAGTTTGTCGCAGAACTTATTAAAAAGAGACTTGGCATTGAAAACTTTTTGATCAATCATATCGGACCAACCATCGGTGCACATTCCGGTCCTGGTACCATTGCATTGTTCTACATGGGTGATTACCGCTAAAACACTATATCAATTCTGTCTGAAATAAAACAAAAAGGCATATCAATATCCATGCTGTTTTTCGGAACCTGATATTGATATGCCCTTTTAAATTCTATTGTTTTTCTTCCCAGAATTTTTCCAAATAAGAATCTACACTGTCAACCGTACACACCAGACGTTTCTCCCACTCTTTTGGGAAAAGATTCCGGTAATCGCTCTGTAAAAAACGCTCATCCAAAAGTTCGATCACACCCACGTCATCTATCGTCCGGATCACGCGCCCTGCAGCCTGCAATACCTTATTCATACCCGGATAACGGTAGGCATAATCGAAGCCTTCGCCCATTCTTTTTTCATAATAATCCATCAGTATTTCCCGCTCGTTACTGATCTGTGGAAGTCCTGTTCCGACAATGACCGCACCGATCAGCTGTTCCTTTTTCAGATCGATCCCCTCACCAAAAATTCCACCCATCACACAAAATGCGATCAGTGTTTTTTCCCTCTCTGCCGAAAATTCAGCCAGAAATGCCTCTCTTTTTTCCTCATTCATTCCCGGCTCCTGAATGATAGCCTCCACGTTGCCTCCGTCCAGCTCCTGAAATACCTCATAGACCTGCTGCATCATTTTATAAGATGGGAAGAAAACCATATAATTTCCTTTTTTTGCAAGCCCGGTCTTTTGGATATACTGTGCAATCCGTTCAAACTCACTTTGGTTTCTCCTTGTATACCGGCTGCTGACGTCGCTTCCCATAAGTAACAGACTCTGCTCCTCCGAAAAGGCTGTCTCCGCATAGACCGCATAATTATCTTTCTTCGTGGATAACAGATTTTTATAATATTGGATCGGCAAAAAAGTAGCCGAAAAAAAGATGGCCGAATTGCCTCTGTCGATGCATTCCTGCAGATTCAGCGAAGGATCAACGCAATAAAGTTTCATCTTAAAGCGCTCATCTTCCATATGCTCTGTGTAAATCACATAATGCTCATCCACACGCTCATAAATATTAATAAAATTGCGCAAACCAAAATAAAACTCACTGACTTCTTTCCGCTCCGGGAACTCTGTGCTGCGCTGTAAAAACTCATCCAGTTCTGACGCAAGCTTCATTAGGTAAAACATCAGATTTCCAATGTTGTCATAAACCTTATACTTTTCGCACTCTCTTTTATATTCCAGCAAAATACGGTTACAGTGGTTAAATTGCTGCTCAAGTCCCGGTCGGTAACGCTTTACAATCTTCTTTACCGCCAGAAAATCTTCCTTATAAATCTCCGCACTGTACATCTCTCTGCTGCGCTCCACCAGATTATGAGCCTCATCCACAAGGAAAATATAATCTCCCCGGATTCCCTCTGCAAAAAAACGTTTCAGGTACACATTCGGGTCAAACACATAATTATAATCACAGATAATATCATCCACCCAGGATGCCACGTCCAGACTCATTTCAAACGGACAGACCTGATACTTTTCTGCCTGCTCTAACAACACTTCCCTGGAAAAGACATCTTCCTGCAAAAGCAACTGAAAAACAGCATCGTTTACCCTGTCATAATGTCCTTTTGCATATGGACAGTGTACCGGATTACACTCCATCTCATCACACATACAAAGTTTTTCTTTTGCCGTGATCTGGATAATCTTTGCCTGATATCCGCCCTTGCGCAATAATTCAAACGCTTCCCGTGCCACCGTTCCTGTGATCGTCTTTGCCGTCAGATAAAAGATGCGGTCTCCAAGATTTTCTCCCACCGCTTTCACCGCCGGAAAAACAGTGGAAATCGTCTTTCCAACTCCGGTCGGCGCCTGGATAAACAGATTCTTCTTCCGTTTTATCGTGCGGTACACTCCGGCAGCGAGCTCCTTCTGCCCTTTCCGGTAAGGAAATGGAAACTGCAGTTTCTGTATGGATTCCTGCCGCAGGATCCGCCATGCATACTGAAAATCTGACCATTTCTTATAAGCCCTGATCAGCTCATCAAACCATTCTTCTAAAGCTGAAAATGCAAAATCTTCGTGAAAATATTTGATCTCCTCCGTATCAAGATTTACATAGGTCATCTGAATGCCGATATGTTCTATTCCATGCTGCAATGCAAAAATATACGCATAACACATTGCCTGTGCCTTATGGACCCTGACCGGTTCTGCTAACTGCTCTAGCTTCAGATATACCCCCTTGATCTCATCAATGACAACCTTCATATCCTCCTCAATTGTCATGGAATTGAAATTACTGGAATAATCAATCTCGCGTTCTGATTCCGAAGTGATCTGGATTCCATCCGCTCTTCCCTCTAATACAAGGTCATAATTTTCTTCCCCGATCACTAATTTCAGCGGCACTTCTGCATGATAATCGCTGCCCATCCGCTTCTGGATCCTGCGGTGCATTCTGCTTCCTGCTAACATTGCTTCCGGTGAAACAGACTGACCATGCCGGTTGTCAATATCTCCCTCCCGGAAAATAAATTCCACAAGATTACGCACTGAGATCTTGATCTGGCTTCTTTTTTCTTCTATTTGATTTTCTGTCTCTTTCCCTTTTTTCTCTTTGCTCATACTGTCCATTATAACTGATTTTCTGATAGAAAAAAAGAAAAAGACCATGCAGACAAAGATTTCAAATATACCTTTGTCCACATAGTCCTTTTCTTATTCCGGAACACATCACTTATGAACGAAATTTAATAACAGTGGAAATTTATGCAACCGCATATTTATTCATTACATGTTCAAAACGTTCATCCTGTTCACCATATTTTACAATAAGATCTTTGCAGATTCCCAGATACAGCATGCCAAGTAACGACTTTGCATCAATTACTGCTCTATTATAACAGACATCAATATCAAAATCACATTTTCCGGCAGCTCTTACGAAATCCTTAACCTCTTCTGTGTCAGTCAATCTGATTTTTCTTTCAATCATTTTAAACATCCTTTCTTATCAAAAACAATTACTTCCTATTTCAGAAACGCATTATGACATCATTTTCTTCATTTGTCAATTTTCCGTCATTGTTTCAAATTCCGCCATTTTCCGTCATTTTTCATCATTTTTTTTGTAAAATTCCGGAGATAAGGAACTAATTTTTCCGGTTTCACGTCTCTTAAAAAACTACACTATCTATTTTTACTACTATTATTTTCCATTATCGATTTTTTTATTCAATTTGCACATATTTTAAAGAAACTAATTTTGTTCATTTAGTTTCCCGATGTATAAAATCACATACAATTTTGCCTTAAATATCCATTCATGTTATATTTATGATAGGAAGGTCAAGAGGTATTTTGCCCCTCATTTATGATGAACCAGATTACTACTTATAATTTGTCTATCGTTTTTTATATTTTGGAGATCATATGTTCATTTTAAAAGGAATTAAAAATTTTTTATCCGATCTATACCATAATCGCATTGCAATCCTTTGTATTATTATATACATGAGCGTTACTCAATATCTCTTTCACTCTGTCTGTCCAATTGCTATTTTATTTGGCTTTCCATGTCCTGCCTGTGGTCTCACGCGGGCTGGGATTAGTTTTCTCACAGCCCATTTTTCAACTGCTTTTCAGATGAACCCCTGCATCTTTCTTCTGATTCCATACTTTCTTTATCTTTGGTTTTATAAATATATATTCGAAAAAAAGCCGCCTTATCTGACGTTCATCACTTGTCTGCTCGGTATCATTGTCTTTGGCATTTACATTTTACGCCTGCTCACACATACGCTCCCTGAACTTCCATCAAACGGCATAATAATAAATCCCTGACAATCTGACGTTCTGCCAGACTATCAGGGATTTATTATTTTTCTAACCCTTATGCAAGGCTATTCAATTCATTCTGCATTAATGCTTCTGCAACAATTCCTAATCCAACAAAGCATAAAATTAAATATATAACTCCGCTATTGCTTGATGGGATGCCTCTGTCAGTTTTTGCCTTGTCGATCTTCTCTCCCTGCTTGTAAGCCCAGTATAAACCGTAAATGTTACAGGTAATCAGGCTTAAAACAAAAGCAACTCCTCCGGATGTGGCATTCTCCGCATTGGATACTGTATTGGTATCATTAGAAAGAACGATAAACCAATAAATACCATATATACCACATGTAACGATGGATAAAATAATACATACTGCAATGTTTCTCTGTTGAATCATAACTCTAAACTCTCCTTTGTTTTATTATTCTATTTTATTGTAGATATTTTGTATAATAATGTCAATTCATATGAGAGATTTTTATTAAAAAATCTAAATTATATAAATAATTTCTAAATAGTTTTCATGGATTACACAAAAAAATATGATACGTAAAAAATGAAGCCTTGAAAAATCAAGGCTTCATCAGCAGGGGATGAGAGAATCGAACTATAATGAATGCATTCTTATCAAACCTAGGTTTTACTGTAACCATTGATTTTACTGTGTTTTGAGCATTTTTTTATTTGCTTATAAAGTGGCAAATTTGCCATAGAAGTATATAAAATGCAACACGATGCAACACGAAATGCAACACGAAATTGAACATGTTTCTTTTTACTTTAAAAACAGCCGGCAGATAAACTCTACCGGCTATGGTTTTATAATGATTCAAGACCTACTTTCCATGTGTTCTTTCCAACGATTCCATCTGCTGTCAATCCGTGGCTCCTCTGCCATGTCTTGGTCGATGCTTCCGTACCTCTGCCGAAATTGCCATCTGCTGTCGCACCAATGATGATCTGCCATACCTTAACCACATTTCCTTTACTACCTTTTCTGATCGTAGTCATATTGTAATCCTCGCTTTCTGATTTTGATGTATTTGCTGCTGCCGCTGCTTTATTAAATAAAGCCTGCTCTGCCGACCTACGTCTTTTAAGTCCTGCAAGCACTTTCCCGTTTGCTTTACAGTACTGTGCCATCGCTGTAGAAATCTGCGATGTTGATCTGCCTGCACAAAGCTTTTTAAGATTACCAACTCCACAATTAAACGCAAATGACACCAGAGCGTCAAACTGATTCTGGTTGAGATTTGCGGTGATTGGCACATACACGGAATTATTAACGTATCCCTCAAACTTCTTAATATCCTGCTTTAAATATGCATCTGCCTGTTCCTGCGTGATTGTCATACCTTTTTTTACTCCGGCGGTATGTCCATAACCTATGGTCCATACTCCGGCAGCACACTGATAAGCAGATAAGCGGCAGCCCTCGAACTGCTTGATCAGATTAAGACCTGCCTGTCCAATTTTTCTATTTGCCATAAAAATTACTCCTCCTCTACTTCTGGAATTCCTGCCAAAGATGTAAGCCATGATACGATACCGGCTACAATTGCGGATGATACTACCATCTTCCAATCCACTGCTGAAATCACTGCCCCTGTACCGATTACTGCTACCGCTGTCTGCGCCATCGTCTTAATCGATCTGATTCCTGCGGCTTTCGCCCATTTCTGTGTGCTTACTGATGGTTTAAATACCGAATTTTTCAACATATTATTTTTCTCCTTCCAAATCTGCGATTCTGTGATTAATTACCTTGATTTGCTCTTCCATGACCGGGACGCGCTGCGCAAAATTATTATGTAAGCGCACCTCGCGCGTTAACTCGTCAATTTTGCAGTCTGTGACCGCCTGCGCGGTCTGAAGCTTCTGCTCTGTTTTTTTCTGCCCAGAACTGACTGTAAGCACTGTTCCAATTAAAGTCAGTCCTCCTGCCACTAAAGCAGATATAATCGATTCCAAACGACCAACCTCCCTCTTTCTTTATAAAACCATTATAAATCTGCCAAGCCTTGTATTTGTGCCATTTTGCAACGCAAAAAGCGCCGGACAATTAATCTGATAGACTAATCATTCGGCGCTACGGCACTGCTTTATTTTGTTAACATTATTATACACCACAATTCATATAAATCAAATATTTTAAATCGCAATTCTGTGATTTTAAGAAAATGTACTGATTATCTAAATTTACATTTGCAAATTATTACCTTATAATTTTTTTGAGAGAGTCATCTACGAAATTGATTTAAAAAATACCTTCCCAGATGACTTTTCTCCTCTCATCGTGTTATACGAGCCGGAATTATCCGGCTCTTTTTATTTTACCATGTTGCATCACTGGAACCAGAGTTTAACTTGGAAACAAGTAAAAACAGAAGGTAAGTATTTTGATTTCAGCAATATAAATTATAAAGAAATACACATTATAGCCTATTATAATAATTATCGAGTGTCTTGCTCTTTCACACAAGACGATAATGGGAATTATTATTTTGGATCAAATGAACCTGGTTGGGTTGGTGCAGTAATTATAAAGGATAATACGAATAAAGATATAAGCCTTCAAAATTTTCTTTTATCAGGAAGTGATGTTACAATCGATGCTAATATAGCAGTCTATTATCGATAAATGAGGTTCTTCAGTGGTAATGGTGGGTTAAAAACCGCCACAACCTCAGTGTTACTATTTGATTTTTAAGCAATGGCGATTTTGCTTATATAATATTCCCACGTATTATCAGCCTTCTGACCACCTGTAATAATAAGATTTTTTAATTAAGAACAATGAAACCTGCTCCGAGACTTCCACCACCGCTATCGTTGGTTTTAAAACCGCATTGTGTTCCTGCGTAAAAGTTCATTCGCACGCCGTCTAAGCTGGTACCGTTGTCTCGATGTCCCATTGCACCGTTAGAAAAAAAGTCTATGTCACGTTTGTTGTAGCCTTGCCAATATACTGTAGCAGTAAAATTTTTTACAGGAATTATACCGGCACTATTTACTGTGAAAAAATTGGGATTTACACCAACCCATCCTGTTACCCACTGTCCATTGGAATAGCTGTCTATTGATCGCCATCCTGCTATACAACTGCCACTAGGAACACCTGCTGATTGACCAGCAGCATAGCCAGTATTATAGCCATCCTCATATCTTTTAAAAGGGGATACTGTACCGGCACCTCCTGTTCCACTTCCAAAGTATTTATATAAAGTGCTATTTTCTGCTGATGAAGTTCTCTGTTGTACAATACCCCAGACAGTCCTTCCGGGGGATAATGTAGTGGTATCCGTGGACAAAGTACCAGAAAACCAATCTGCATTTGATGCAACTACATCAAATTCGACTGTATATGCAGGAGATAACTGCCCTAGTAAATAATTTTTATTTATATAATCGCAGACAGCTTTCGCGTCAGCAGTAACATTTGGCAGTGCTAAATTGATATACGTTTTTTTTGAATTATTTAAACTCTGGGAGACATCCTCTATCGCTTCTTTATTATTGACTATCGCTCCGGTCACGGTACCGTCCCCGATTTTTGATATATCCGCACTTCCAAGCTTCGCAATAACACCGGACGTTTTATCAACAACCCAATTCAAAGCATTGACAAGATTATTTTTCACTTCTGTTTTTAAAGATTCCAACGTTCCGATCTGCTTTTGTAAATTTCCGGCTGCATCCTCAGATAACTGACCTTTTATATCATTGAACCATGTTATAAAATCTGCCTGCTCCGATGCTTTAAATCCGGCAAGATCAGCTTGTACTTGCTGATATAATGTTGTTGTATCAAATTCGCTGATTGCCGATATAATGCCGCATCTTGCAGTTTCATAACGTGTGTCCGTAATTCTCTGATTGGAAATAGCGGAAGAATTTTTATTTACAAATAAATCTGCTAATCCTAATTCCCAAATAGATTCTGTTCTTGTAAGCTCTGGTCTTAAAGGACTTGCTGCAGGTATGCCCTCTACAATATATAAATCACAGATTCTCTCCGAATCATTATCGTTCCATCTTAAGACTACAGTATCAATTCGATCATAATTAGAATCTGCTGCCTGAATTGCAAGCGTCCGCTGATTTTCTTCCAGTTTCAACCCTCCTGCACAAATTGCAAAACCAGGATTAACAACAACATTCATTCCACTACCTGCTTCGACCTGCAGATTGGTAGATGGGTTTGGTAAAATGCCATCCGTTAATAATTTGGCTATCAGTTTTCTGAGTGGTGCGGACGTAATCGCACGATCATACACCGGTGTTCCATCACTCTCAAATGTGACATGTGAATCAAAAGGAAATCCTATCATAATTTTTGTCCTCCTCTATCTTTTTAAAATTATTGGTGTACCAAATTCCATTGTCATGCTCCACTGTCCGGACTTCATGACTTCATAGCAGCCAATTAATCTGGCTTGGGCAGACAAATCCATTTCTGGAATTTCTATACTGCACAAATCTCCCAAATCAAAATCTGTTCCATATTCGTAACTACTCTCCATTGCGTCAAATTCAACATTAATAATTTTGGGATATCCAGTTAATGCATTTAGTGCTTCATTATCCATAGCAACAGCCAAATCGCTGCTTGTATACTCATTTCTATTTAATGTAGAACTATTTGATAAAAACCAATACTCATCATCGCCAGACGCAGCGTTAAAAGTAGCTCTCGAAACATACGTAGTGACATCATTATCTGTTTGCTCATTCGTATTCAGGCAAGCATTTTTATATTCTGTATCATCAATCAAAATATTTGGGTTCTTTATATTTCCGTATTTTGTCGAAAAAATAATTGGATTATTTCCATCTGCATTATTTTCCGTCCGGTCAGATCCACTCCATACTTCAAATTTCTTATTACTTTCCACGAAATCATAAAGTACTCTATAAGACATACCGGATGGTTTTAAGATGTCATAGATTTTCCATCCGAGCAGTTCTCCGTTACGATAATGCACAGAATCTTTTCCTCTTCCAAGCGATATTCCGGAAATAATATTTAGATCAGAACTTGCACTTGCTGTAGTTAACGTTTTAAAGGCATTGAAAAAAGCATATGCCACATCCTCTGCTTTTCCACTCTGGAATGACCATGAAGGGGCATTTGTCACATTTGATGCACCGTTCTGAAATATAACATGTCTGTCTAATGTTTTTTCCATGAAATACCCGCTCAACTGAATATATTTATACTGCTGTTGCCGGACGTAATTTATTTGTGTTATCTTTCCAAGTTCCGGTCTATCTTTTGTGTAAATATACCTCATTGACGAATTATACTGCTCTATCGGAATCTGTATGGAGAACGTTCCAGCTTCGTGGAATTTCCTGCTCCATTGTAAATTTGTTGACCGTATTAATGACACTATCTGATAATTTTTATCTAGTGCGATCGTATTAAATCCTTTCATGATTTCTCCTAAATTGCCCCATAAAGTTTATTATAATAAATCGAAACATTCATAAGATTGCTTCCAGTGTCTGCATCAAAAGAAACTTCCGAACTACCAACTGGAAGCTGCATATCATCAAATGCAGATGTTCTATCGCAGTGTCCTATAAAATTAACACCATTCTTTTTTACCGTTGGTGGATTCTGTGTGAAATCAATAATAATAACATCATTTGCTTTCATATTATCCAGAACCCTGACATAATTATCATTAATAATGATTTTAGGATTCACGACATCTCCGTTTGCTGATATTACTGCTTTGCAATAGGTATCTACATCTCCATCATTGTCGAGCAACACTTTTTTAGCAAAATTGAATTTGCCACCAGTGATTCCCTTTGGCGTGCCACTTGTTATACTGCACAAATATGGAAATCCACACATTCCGACAACAGAAGCAATGTTTTTGCCAAAATTATCATAACTTTTAAAAAATGGGTTTGGACTTAACAATGTAATGTTCATTTCCATCACCCGGTTTACATTTTGAGCCGGAATGCTAAATTTATAAATTTTACCTTTCACCCATCTAGTGATGCCCATGTACGTTATATACATTTTGTAATCGAATTTCGGGTTAAAAAATGATATTGCACTCTTCCTCAAAACATCATTCAGATATGGATTTCGTGAAATAGCAGTCACAGTCCTATCTTTCGGAGCAATTCTGTCAGAGACAATGATCCCGCCATCTCCCACGGCATTATCTACCGTGGTGATGTCGTTTTCATATGAACCAAATCCATCTAAACCTTTTGATGGAATTTTCCAATCTGTTCCATCTATTAAAAATTCTCTCTCATCACTTCTCACGAAGCGAATACACACTTTAGTATCCATACGCGCCCCTCATTAATCCCTGTTTACTTTCAACTCTTACTGCTCTTGCAAGTTCGTCTGGTGTTGAAATCTGCTGATTAACATTAATTGTCTGATTGAAGCTTCCTAATCCAGTACTAGTACCATTACCAGATATTCCAGCACTTACCGTTGAAATGCTAGCATTAATGTTCTTTGTAATACCGTCTGTGCTCATAAGATCCTGTATACCATCATCAAAACCAGCAACACACATCTCACCCAGATATTTAAACTTACGCGATGGTGAATGGATTCCAAGGGCATCTTTTGCAGCATTAAACAGATTTGTCGCAAGATTTTTTACATTTCCGGTCAACCAATCCCAGCCCGCTTGTATTCCGCTCCAAATTCCATCAATAATATTCTTACCGATACTTCCCCAATCCATCTCTTTAAAATTGTTTACAAGGCTAGTAAACAATTTCGGTACGGCTGCCAACAATTTTGCTGTGTTTGAAATCATAAATTCCGCCAATTTTACAAGGATATGAACAGCAGCCTTTAATAACTGCGGTGCATTTGAAATTAATGCCGATACCAACCGTGCAATGATAATTGGTGCAGCCTCTAACAATTTTGGAAGTGCATTTAAAATTCCATCCACCAACGAAACCAGCAAATTAATACCAGCCGTGATTATATTTGTCAGTGTACCAGGTTCTGTTATTGCCATTGCTAATGATATCACAGCATCAACCCCAGAAGATAATAAATCTGGCAGTTTTTCTGCTATACCATTCACAAGATTAAGCAATATCTCACTACCACTACTGAATACAGAATCCGCATTATCGGTGATTCCTGATATTAATGTTGTGATTATGTTATAAGCAGCCTCTCCAAGCATTGGAAGCAGTGATAAAATTCCCTCTGAAAGCGTATTAAGAATTTCTGCCCCACCACTCAAAAGTTCCGGTAAATTTTCGTTCAAGCCAGTTACAATAGATGAAATCATGTTTACACCAGACTGTATTAAATCTGGCAGAACATCATTCGCCAATTCTGGGATTCGATCAATAATAATCGGAACTAATTCCTCAACCAGATTTCCGACACCATCCAGAGCGATTTCTACTCGTGGTAATATATTTTCTGCTACAGTTCCAACAGAATTAACAAAATCTTCTACAAGTTGGTCGAAATTCTGATTGTCATCAGCAACACCGATAAGCAAATTCTGCCATGATGCTTTCATGGCTCCGACACTACCTTGAATTGTCGTGCTTGCTTCTTTCGCAGTCGTACCTGTGATACCTAATTCATCCTGAATCACATGGATTGCTGAATATACATCACTCAAGCTGTCCAGATCATACTCAACGCCTGATAAGGCTGTTGCATCTGCAAGAAGTCGTTCCATCTCTGACTTCGTACCACCGTATCCCAGCTTCAAGTTGTCCAGCATCGTGTAATTCTGTTTTGCAAATCCTTGATAAGCATTCTGGATGGATTCCATTGACGTTCCCATCTTATTTGCATTATCTGCCATATCAATAACGGCTTGATCTGCAATTTGAGCCGCTTCTAGTTCACTAGATGTACTCTGTTTTAAAGATGCGGCAAACCCGGAAACTGTTTCCATGTACTCATTAGCAGACAGACCGGCTGTTTTATATGCCTTGGAAGCGTTATCCATGACCTCGTTTTGTGCGATCATAAGTTTTCCATATTCTTCTCGCACTTCATTTACACTTTTTCCAACGCTATCGGCATAATCCCATACGCTCTGGCCGCCAGCTCCAAATAAAGTCTCGACACCGCCTACAAGCTGTTCATAATCTGCATAGGCACTGACCGCTGCCGTTCCGATTGCAGCAATCCCTCCGGCTGCCGCCGTAACTCCGGCAGTTATTCCGGCAGTAATTGTTTTCATGCCATTGACTGTTATGCCCCCCAGTGCACTGACGCCCTTTTTAAATCCATCTGTTAATAATTTTGTATCAAAAACTAAAGATCCATCAGACCTTCACTGGTTCACCTCGCATTCCTAGTTGAAAAGATTGCTGAATTTTTCATCTTCTTCCAACTCAGTTTCTGTTTTCCTATCAATTTCCCATGCTCTACGCATTTCAGAATATATATCTCTATCTTTATCCTGATTCTTCTCATAACAGCGATACCCCATGACTTCACGAAGTCTCGTGCTGTCGTTAAGTCCTCGCATCAAAGCCAAAAACTTATGCCAGTGTAATTCGTCCACTTCAAATAAATCAATGCCGTATTGTCCTAAAACTGCACTGTATATGAGATCACTATCAAGCTCATAATCCAATGTGATTATGTTTCGATGATAAATATCTCTTGGTAATGGTGTTTCCGGTCTTGAAAAAATAAATAATTCATTCAAATTACAATGTGCCGGCATTTCATTTTTAAATAAATACGAAACATCGATATTTTCTCCACGCTTAAGCTTTGTAACTTCGATTTCAAATCGCATCCAGACACGATAATCTGTATATATAGAAAAATCACTACCGCCCACTCTGACGGTGTTTGGTAGTGATTTTCTTGTTAGATCAAGCATTGGCTGCACCCGGAAGATTAGCCATTGCTGTTGCGCTGTTTACCAGATTATTAATTTTATCAATCTGCGCCGAGTTCAACGTTGCTCTCATTTTCTCCATCTTATAATCGTTTAAAGGTTTATTATAAGCATCATTGATTTTCAGCACTCCGATGGATAAATCTGACAGATCGATTTCATCCAGATTGTCCGATCCTAAAATTTCTTTTGCATTCGCCTCACCAAGAATATCTTTTACAAATTCATGTAATTTTTCAAATTTCTGTCTTGCCTTAATATTAAGATTGTCCACCTTCAAAACATCATCCAGCTTATTCATAACTGAAACTGTCTTTTTCGGTAAATCATAACTTCTGTTGTTAATAATTACTGTGTAATCCATAAATCCTCCTAAGTCGCACTATCTGCGGTATATGTAGGTACTCCATCACTAACCGTAACAGTACCTCGATCAATGTGGTTAATTGAAAAACTAAAATAAATCTTCTCTGCAACGGAATCAAAATGATCCAGTGTTAAAGTTGCTTTTGTTTTCCATGCCTTAAATTTAGGCGTTCCCTCTGATCCAATATTTCCATCAAATACAATCAGTAGATCTTTCTTTACATCTTCGCCTGTAGGCAAATTGAAAAACATATCATACAGATAATCAAATGCCGCATCTCCCTTGTTTGCCTGTAACTCCTGCGCAAGTGATGGTTTGTAGTATTTAATATCTGTTGTTGGGATTTCATCCTCAATAAAATCGTTATCCTCGGTCTGTGCGTTCAAAACCAAGTCAAATACTGTGGATTTTCCAATTCTCGCCCACGAAGGTGTTAATGCCGATGTCTCGGCGGTGTTCAAAAATGGAATAGTTCTATGTTTTTTTAATCTTGTTAATCCTGACCTTATGATACCTCTCTTTCTCGTAAATAAGTGATGGACAATGACATCTGATATAATGTATCTTTGTCACTTGCTTCCATCGGATATGGATTCCCGGTAATGGAAAATCCGGTCACCGTTCTATTTTTATCAAGTGCTGGAAATGCATATGTGTAAGCGAAATCATCTGCCCAATATGTTAGATCTTCTAACCATTCATCAGATTCTTTCCTCTCTGATCTTGATCCGGTTGACTGGCGTGCGATAAAATTATAATATTCTGTAATCTCGCAACTTCCGTCTGTCATTTCCTTTAAGTTTCTTGATGGTGACTTAAAAAGACCATACTGATCGGAGCCGTCTGCTACATGGTTCATATCAATTGATAAACCATCATAATTGCTAAGCAATTTTACAATATATTGTGAAACAGTCATATTAACCTCCACTTGCAATTTTCTTTGCACCAGAAAGAATTTTTTCTTTATACTGTTGCTTCATGCGGTCAAACCAATAATTCCCACGTTCTGGAGCTTCGTGGAAAGCAGCCGGCATATAATACCATCGTCTAGCGTATGGTGTACGGTACTTGATTTGCCCACTACCGATCGCAGTGTTCAAGTGACCGGATTCAATCAGAATATTCTCTCTTTTTGGCACTTTAGGTTCACTCAATCGGAGACATTCAGAATCAACAAACTCCTGCACCGTATTAAACGTGCTTTCCATTTTGGGACCAAATCCCGGATTCCACTTGATTTCGAATGACACTTTTCCATTTGGAAGTCTTACCTCGTGGAACTCGCCTTTTGGTGTACTGTAATCATGGATTCCAGCCATTACGCCACCACCGCCTTAATATTTTTGCAAAAATCCCGATTGGAATTATCGTTTACAGACTGTATCGTTCCTGATTTTGGATATCTCTTCATCAAATCAGAAATTCTTTTCCCTTTGACATCCTCTACAACGTCCTCGACTGCTCCATACACAATGCAATCCTCCTCATTAGCAGAATTGAGCGTCAGTCCTTCATAAGTGCCATTCGGGAATGTTACGGACGCGTACCGGGCAATGCTGATTTTTCCGTTTTCATTTTTCTTTTCGGTTTTATCAGACCACTGTACGCCTTTTACAACTGTTCTTTTCCATTCTGAATCATAAATTTTGTTGTAAATCGTAACTGTATCGGTAAATAATCCACTCATAACGCACCTGCCAATCCCGTACCAGAAAGACCACCTCTCGTAATCGATATAAGCTGTGATTCTTTCTCTGCAACTGTAGTAATCTTATATGATTCGGAATATCCATCATTGCTGACAGATGAAACTCCTGTTCCCATTCCAGTAGACTCTTGCATATAAAGTGCATTTATCAGATCACAGACGGTATTCTGTATCTGCACATGCACCTGCTTCTGAAAGTACGTTGCCGATGCTTCGTCATAAGTATCTTCAAACTTTCTCGCCCTCATATGGGTATGTACATCCAGTTTAACAGATGCTTTTTGCAGAAATGCTGGAAAATCATCTTCCGGAACATTCGTATAAAGGGAGCTGTAATGCTCCCAATCAATATAAGGCATATCAAGCTCCCTCTCTTTCCTTAGGCAGTCTTGCCTAATAATTTAATTCCTTTCAGCACACCAGCCATCTTGCTGTTTTTAAGTACTGCTCCAGCAATCAACTCGACTTCTCCTGTTTTTACAGCTCCAGGTGCCTGTAAATCTGGAAGGTATGTCTTAAGCATCTTGCTGCCATCTACGGAAATTCCGTGGAATGCATCAAGTCCAAGTTTTGCTGCATAAATATCAGTTGTACCATACGTATCTGAACCAGGTGTTGATGTTGAAACAACATCTTCTGTAGTAGAACCGTTGTAATACTGTCCTGCATCCATAAGAATAATTCCATTGTATGTCTCTACAGTTCTACCGAAATCATCCTTATTTCTGTCATAATATCCTGCTCTACGTGCCGCGGACTTCACCTTTGTAAGCATCTTACTATTCATCATTAACACATCTGGTTTTGCAGCCAATAATGCAATGAATGTATCTAATTCATCAAGCAATGCGTTGTAATTGCTGTCTAATAATGTAGATGTTGAAATGTCAATATCAGTTGTCATCTCGGTTGATTTTCCAGTTAAAATCTTTTTAAGTCCGTCAAAGGTATTAGGTACATATCCTGTACCAGAAGCCGCAGATGTTCCATTAATGACCAAATTGTGGAAGTAATTCGCTCCCGCCTTTGTTTTCTCTTTAATCTGGAAATCCATCTCATTAATAGCACCAGATGTCTGTGCAATCACACGGTCAATCTGGAATGAGCCACCAAGGATTACCGGGCTTGCTGTGCATTTGGTTCTCTTTGCTTCGTTTGGTGAGTACTCAGCATTAATCTGACGTACTGATGCGGTAGATGGTGTCTCTAATCTCTGATATCCATATACCAGATTGCTACCGCCTGTTGGTGAAATGGTATCATCAAATGTCAGTTTATCGAGCAGGATAGACGATCTTCTAAATTCATCGATCACATTCTGTTCTACTTTGTCTGCATAACCGACTTTTGCTTCTTCTAATGTTAATGCCATGATTCATTCTCCTTTACTGTTTATACTTTTCTTTTAATGCGTCCATCAGAGAAGAAACTCCTTCATCAGGTGTCTTTTTCACTCCCCCGATAAGATCAACTTTTCCTGCAGGTTTCGGTTCCGGCTCACCGAACAGCATTTTGCTGTCCTCTGCTTCCGTCAATGTCTTGATTGCTGCTGCAATGTCCTCTTTCTGATTTTTTGATGCTTTCAAGACATCAACATCCAAAAGAGCAGTGATCGCCTTAGCATTCTTACCATTTGCAGATGCAATACTCTCTTTGAGAAGATCATTGAAATCACGATCCGCAATCTCCTGCTGATACGTTGCATCTTTTGTCTTAATGTCTTTCTCAAGATCTTCGATTTTCTGCTTCATTCCGCTCACATCGGCATCCTTAAACTCCTCAAGATCCTTTTTCAGATCTTTGATGGTTGTTTCCTGTGTCGCGGTTATAGTCTTCTCAGCAGTCAGATCTGCCTGTGCTGTTTCCAGATCTTTATGAACCGGATCAAGCTCCGCATGATGCATGTCCAATACTTTATCGATCTGTTCTTTTGCCATTCCAAGTGCTTCTAATTCTTCTCTTTTCATTTTTTCATATCTCCTTTAACGATGATTTGTTTAACGTGGGAGAATCACCCACAGATAATTGCGGACAGTGGATTTGAACCACCACTATTGGCTAAGGAAACCAGTATGCTGCCATTACATCAATCCGCGGCATTAAAAAGAGCCAATCAATCAAGTCCTAATTTAAGACTTGACTAATCGGCTCTAATCATCGGCACTATCGTTATTAAACTTTCTCGTTTGCAGTGCTTGCATTTGCACGGCAAATTTTTAACTTCGGTATCTTTATTGATTGCCAAAAGGTGGCTTCCACACTTTGGACAAGGATACCAGATAAATCTACTAGGATTCAATATATCACCCCTAGTGATATTATATAACACTTTTTGCATGTTAGCAATGAAAAATAGTCATTCTATTGTAAATAGTGTTTTATATTCCTCTTATTCCTCCATAAATACAATCTTTTGTAGCACATTCTACAGCAATAGAATTTCCTCTTTTATCATAATTAATTATATTGCCACAACGAGGACATCGTACATCTTTTTGGGGATTATTAAGTTTTTCGTTTAATGCTTTCCGTTCTATATCATTCATCATAACCATAAATTATCCTCCTTGCATTCTTATTATACTTAACAGGAACTCCCGCTTCTTTTGCTCTGTCGTATGCATCAAGCATTAACATTCTTCTATCCATATCCGTTAATCCGGGCGCATTGATTGATGCAGAATAACTCGCCCTAAATTCATCTCTCCAATCACCAATCCTAAACTGTGATGGATCATTCATATAATGTCCGTAATATTCATGCGCCAAAACTGCTTTTTCTGACAATAAATCTCTATTGTTTGTTGATTCCTTATCAGGTATGATATCTCCCCTTATATGGATAATTTTAGTTCCATCAACAAAACCTGTCTGCGTTCCTGTATTAAAACTAAGAATATCTACTGGAATATCCAATTCATTTGCATATTGCTGTATTTTTTCAATTTGTTCATCTTCTAATACAACAAATGGACTCTGTCGCATTCCGTTTGCCATATTCCTACTATTAATTATACCACGATTTTTACTTCTTACAAATTTATTTTCACGCTGATATGTAACAGTTTTGACGAGATTACTCGTTCCAGTAACCAATCTAAGTCGGTTATCACGCTCTTTCAGCCCGGCAGCCTTTGAAAAGCTTTTATAATCTGCCATCTGTCCACGCAATTTATTCTGCAAATCCTGTGCATCGCCGCCAATACTTTTTATTGCTTCAATTTCTCTCTTGGTTGCTCTGATCTGCCGCTCCATCTGACGCTGTTTCTGCGTGGATTCATAATAAGTATAGGTCTTTCCACCGATTGTCCTTGGATCAGGTTCTTTTATATCCTCTGGGATTATAGATGCACCTTCCCAATATGGATAAAAATCATGCGTACAATTTGCTCCCTTTAATCCTGTGACAGTTCCATACCCTGTTTCTTTGACAAAATCCGGATATTTCTTGCTTTTTCCAGAATAAGAAAACACTTTATTCTGCCATACCGCATGATCCGGTCTGCTACCCATGTGCTGAGTTGTGATTACAAGGTCATGGTTGGAGTTTTTCAGATTTTCCTCCGTAATTTTTCCAGATAGCTGTGACATTCCAGTTCTGACAGCCATTCTGGCAGCAACGTCAAGTTGGTACGATCTTCCACTTTCATAGTCAATACTTCTCAATCCGCTCTGTGCCAAACGATGTACACAATCCTTGACTGCCTGGTCAAAAGAAAATGCTCCGGTAGATACCTTAATCAGTGCGAGATCCATCTCTCGCTGATACATATCCATTACGCCAGTTGTGCCAAGTGCTGTATTCTTAAATCCCATCGTTTTTGTCAGATTCCTAAGTGCTCCGGATGTCTGCAAAGAAGATGCCTTTATAAATTTACTTAAGCTGTTCGGCTTTGTCAGATCTTCCCCCTGTTGTTCCCACATAGAAAGATCATTATTCCATGCCATATCACCGGCTTCTGCTATCAAAGTTTTTCCTGCTTCCTTTGCAGATTCTATGGTATTATTAATAATCTGCTGCACCTCTCGCTTATATGCCATAGTGTTTTCTGCAACCGCCATCTGAAAATCTTTATCAGCACGAAGCATTTTCATGACTTCTACACGGATTTTATCCGCAGAAAATCCATTTTCTACCATTGATTTTGCCATAAGTTCCGCTGTTTCAGTATATCGTCCGGTTTTCTGCACTCTCCGGGCAATATCAGCTATGACCTCATCCTCTAAATCTTGGTAAAGTCCAATTATGTATTTATCCGATAAAACATCTATCTGCTGTTCTGATAATGCCCTTTAAATCCCTCCTAATCATCAACATCGTCAATTGGTTCGTCTGTATATTGCATATATTTCTTAGCTTCATCCTCTGGAATATTATATTTTTCCATCATATACCAAACCTTTAAAATTGGCACTTCCGGGAACGATAATGCATCCGCTCTCATCGCTTCGAGTTTCGCCTGCTTATCTTCCACATAAGAGTCATCAAAACCAATTGTGATCTCTGCGTCTAAATTATATGCTGTATCATGGTATTTATTTGAAAACCACATGACAGCTCTGCAGATATCCTGTATATATTCAGTGGCTACTTGTCGCTGCTTTCCAAGCTCCTGCATGGCATCCTGCCTTTCACCGAAATACTCAGTAGCCGTCTTAATCTGTCCATTTTCAAAGCTGTATTTTTTTGTTCCGTATCCAAAAGACATAGATAATAATGATAGTGCCAGTTCAATTGCTTTTGTAATCTGTTCTACTCGGATTTCAGGATTATATTCTTGAATAAGCCCCTTCTCTTCAGGAAGTTTTTCCCCTGTAAATACAAATAATTTTTTTTGTTCAGGAGTTAATATTGGATTTCCATCATCATCAAAAGCACAAAGTAATTCATTTATCAGTATAATTTTTTCAGACTTGTCCAAATCGCTAAACAATGCGTTATAGCATAAATCTACAACCTTAAGTGCTGGAATTGCATTCCATAATTTAGGCAGTCCGTAGCCTTCCATATTATCCAGATTATTCACTTCAGCAACACGCATAACAGCAAACGGTTTCACATCACCAAGCTGCACAATCGTCTGTTTTCCAACTTCCTCATCTCCACGATCATTAAAAATATGTGTCTCCGCAGTATATAGATTATTCTCGCCAAGCAAGAATAACACGAGTGTTGTCTGCTTCTTTCCCTTGACCAGTGTACTTCCAGAAAATGCCGCCTCAACCACAATATCATTCTCCACAGTGAGTGGCGTAAACGCATCTGCTTCCACATAATTAAGCTTAATATCTCCACCTCTCACAGAAGAATCATCCATAATCGTTGCATTGTCCAAGCGGATATAACAGGCTACTGTTCCATCCGCAGAGGTTTTTTCTAACTGTTTACGGTATTGCGTGTTGAAATTACTGCCAGCAAGCACCTTTGCTACAAAATCCGCTTGTTCCCCTTCTCCTGCATTGATCTCAAGCACCTCACAGAGATTAGCGTCATCAGAACAGCATCTTTTTGCAAAATTCAGTCTTGTAAGCTCATATGGTATCCCATTGATTGTTTTTCGCTTATGGAAATCACTTATCAATCGGTTCGCGTACCAGTCATCACATGCATGAATGATCGTTAATGCCTTATCATTTACATCGTATCCTTTTTTATTCAAAAATGCTTTTACACAATCCTCCATCTCTTCCTCCTATCTTCTGTCAAGATCAACATATTCAATAAAATCCAAAATTGTATAGTTCTCCGCATCCCACCAGTCATTGCAGTTTCCGATGTTTTTATCCTCTGGTATGTCCGGGTGGTCTGGATCCCATTTCAACTTACCGATCGCACTTCGTAGCTTTGTGCAATTCCGGTTTATCTTCCACCTTCCGGTATTCATCAGCATGTCATACGTCCGTGGTCTGTCTGATACTTCATTCTTCCTACAACCTTTAATATTCCGGTATGGCAGTCCTGCTTTTCTCGCAGCACTCCGCAGGCTGTTTATCATCGTTGTGCTTGCGCTGTCTGGAAATACCCAGTCAATAAATCCGTACTTTCCCTGGCAGTATTTGAAAAACTCTATAAACTTACTGCATATCGCTTCCGCATCAATGTCTGGTGACAGTTCCAAGTTTGCCTCCTCTGCCGTCCTCAGATCATGATATCCGTGGAAGTAAAGCTTCAGCACAAAGGTTGTCATGGATCCGTTTCCACCGAAGTCTATACCCATCGTAATTTTTGATGGGCGGTGTAGCAGTTTGCCCTCTATATCACGTTCAAACAGTGGATCTGTATCCTCATCATACAGATATGGTTCATTGTTCTCTGCAAACTTCCGAAAAATGATTCCTTCTGCAACAGCACGCTCACCTTTAATGTCTCGCCTGTACCATACTGTGCCTTTCTGATAGGTGCTAAGAACTTTTCTGATCTGCTCATCCGTCATGCTCATATTGTCCACCAGAGTGAAGTGTCCGTAGTTATATCCGTAATCTGGATTTTTCTCCTGCTGTTTCTCGTGGAATTTAAGTATCTCTGTGTAATACCAATGCTCTTCCTCTTTCGGGTTCAGATCATGAAATATCTTACGGTCGGAACTTGACATCGTTCGGTCAAAGACTTCTTTCAAAAACTTCGGATGACACTCATTTGCTTCCGTGACATACGCCATGCCATAGGTGTTACCTTTAATAAGCTTCTCATCTCCGTCCTTACCTCCACCGGATATAAGCACAATCTTTTCCCCAGTCTTGGTCTGAACATAAACGCAGTCACGATCCTTATACTTTCCCTCGCGGTGTCTGCCCTCAAAGTAATTGAGCAATCCATATCCGTCACAGTCCAGGATATTAAGCTTTGCGGTCGCATTCGATACGCCTGCTACCAGATGTATCTTGTTTTTGTGCGTTTCAAGCAGGGAACAGAAGATCATCGTTGCAAGCACGTTCTTACCGCCTCGCTTTCCACCTTCCGCCACATTGAACCAGCTAATCATGCATCGCTGCATATACTCATACTGTCTCTGGCTTAATGGTGCCGGTTTATTCATCCGCATCACCTTCTTCCAGATCAGATATACTCCGGTTTGCTACCGGGTGTTGCAAGATGTCCGCTATCGTCTGCATATTCTGTAAAATCTGTGCTCCAGAATTGTCGCTGACTTCGGCACGCTTTTTATCAAATTCTGCTTTATATTTATCATCTGGATGTACGAGGAAATACTTCGACAGCCAGTCAATAGCCTTTTGCTTATCTGCCAGTTTCACCGAAACTCCATCTTTTCCACGCTTAACTTCTTGGATGAGCTGTGTATCCGTGTTTTGAGATTCTTTCAAATCGACCGTGCTGACCATATATGTTTCTTCTGTTTCTGGATCAGTGATTTCTTTCTGTCCGAATGACATATAATTACCGATATCTGCAAAAGCAATCCTCATCTGTAATTCCACAATATCATCTGCACCGGCTACTATTTGCTGGCGTTTGATTTCTTTCAGACGTTTAATTTCCGCTCGAACCTTATCATTTGTTAGCAATCGTGAACCGTTTGCAATCGCTGATTCATAACTACATCCATACGCTTTCTGATAGCTCTGCGCCGCATTAAATGTCCTACTGTAATATATACAAAACATCTGCTGTTCCGGCGTCAGATCATCATTCTGTAATGTTGCTTTCGTGCCATCATCTATAGGTGCTTCCTTCTTTGGTGCACCCTTGCTTTTTTGTGTGCACACCTTTTCTTCTTTGTGTGCACCCTCTCCTCTACTCCATGCATACCGTTTTTTCCAACTCTTGACAGTGTTGATAGTGGTTCCGTACTTCTCCGCTATATCCTTATATTTCATTCCTGCCATATAATCCTGTTCTGCTTTCTCGTAATTCTCCACTATCTCACTTCCTCTCCTATCACACAAATAAAAAGAGCCGGACATCAATCAAATTAATGACTAATATTCGGCTCAATGGCGCTAACTTATATAACTATTATATCATACATAGTCTTACTTTTCATCTTTTAATAGTTTTGATACATTTTCTCCTACTAAGGAAATTTTATTTCTTATCTCTTTTTGAAATGCTGTTGTGCTACTATTTATCTTTTTTACCTGCTGTCCTTCCTGTTCCCCGCAGCTCTCTTTGCATGTTTCACGCAGATTGCTCATAAATTTCCCGGTTAAATGTCTAATCTCTTCTGGGTCAAATTCTATACATAATGCTTTTGACACGCTACTATATGTCCCTATTCCTGCTAAACATTTTTCCATCATTGCATTTGCTTCCCGGTTAAATTCCCTATGATTTGTAATAAACTTCTCTGTATCGAATGTGTATACGCACTCAGCAGCTTTATCTGAAACAATATACGCTAACATTTCTAATTCGCTCAGCCAACTAATACATTCTTTCAAATATTGCAACTTTATCTCCTGCCTCTTATATTTGGCAGTTTGTTTTCTCTCATCATGTAACGTTATTATTAAAATTAAAAATGGTGCTAAAAATTCAACAATATGCCATACAACACTATCTTCACTAAAGAATTGGGTGATATCCATTTTACAATCTTTATTCCTTCCTCTAAAACAACCTATATATATCTATAAAATTTACCAACCATCGAATATTGACGGTTGGTATCGAACAATTATTTAACATCTATTTTAATTTGATAACTCGAATACTGTGGATTTCTTTTCATAAAATCATTGAATTCATCTTTAATCCAAATGTACTTCTCTCTCACATTCAGCGGTAACTTAATATTAAGTAAATTTTTTTCTAATAATTCTTTTATTTTTTTTATTCTGTATATGAGTTCCTTTTGGGAAATATCATGTAAATACATTAATGCAGTATCTATATAATAGATATCTTGTGTATCCTTCTCAAGTAAATTGAATAATTCAAAATATACATCTGTATCTTTCATTTTACTCTTATATTCTATGATTGAGGAGGTATCGACTACAATTCTTGGATATTTCGATATATTGTTTTCCAATTCATACGCAGAAACTAGTCCTTTGCCATACATAATCGCTTCATTATAGTAGAATTTTCCATGTGACACTCCACCCCTTAATAAAATACCATTTGCCAACAATAGTTCCTGTATCTTCCCACAGCAATATAATACAACTGTCAATGCGGGAGGGATTGAATCATCACAGGCAACAACTATACTATCTGACATAATTCTATAGAAAATAGGAACTATGTCAAATTCTTTTTTCAAATTATCAATAATACACTGAATCTGCTCAAATATATTTAAAATATCTTTTTCTTCTTTTTCGCATACAATTTTTTTGAATCCAAGAATATCTAAAAATCCTACATAGTACATTTGCAAACTGTTCCTCCATGACAAGATATCGAGATTATACCACTCCAACCGCCAATATTCAATTATCAATGTACTACAGTTTTTACCGGCATATTTCAGCCGGCAAAAATCTCAATATTCAGTTTTTATCGCATTCACGGAATAAGTCAGCGTCTATATATTTCCATCCACCATCATAGATCATGAAATATGTATAATGCTGTGTTCTGACAATGTCATATACCGTAAACTTCTTATTGTCACTGTTTCTGATTACCTCAAACGTAATTCCACCTCTTCGCTCATTTTCTCTCCGCCGCTCTCTGTCGGTCTTAATTTCCTCACAATAGCAGCAACCTTCACAGTCACCATCGCAATCTGCGTTCGAAATGTCGTCTTCCTCCATATCTTTACGCCACATCTCCATACAATTACAGAATCTCATAGTTTTTACCTCCGTCAAATTCAACTTTCCTCAATTTTTTGCATTTCCTGATTGCAATAATATTCAAAATCATCAGCAATCTGATCTTTTATAAACTGTAATCTTTTTCTTTTCTCATTTGAATACCATTCTATAAAACACAGGGCATCATCTTTGGGAAGATTAATTTTCGTTTCGTTGCAACCTTTATCTGTTGTAATATAAATTGTAATCCTGGAATCTATGCATCTCGTTAAATCCGCCTCTGTTTCAGATAATATTTTTATACTTTTGATGATATTATCCACCTCAGACATTTTTTTCTGCATTTTTTCAGCAACAGTCATTTCATCACCTTCTTTCATCCGTTAAAGTTCAGTTTAAATACTTATTAATTGCTTCTTCTACATCTGATAAACGCACCCATTGGTCAACTTCCTTATCTCCTTCATAAATTGGTGCATCTTCCTGTTTAGCACGTTCCGCAACCTCTGCCATTACGGCAACGGAATAATTTATAAGAGTTTCTTTTTTTATTTTATCAATTGTATCCTGTTTATTAATTAATTTTCCCATATCTTCTCCTGCTATAAATTCTAAATATGTTCAGTTTACATCTTAAAAATCATGCTCTCTTGATACTCTTCACTTTGACATATGGTATAAATAACATCTTCCTCCCAGCATCCTTCGTCATGGTCAAATCTGTAGTAGCATACGTCTCCGCTTTCATCAATAAAAGGAGCAGTGTAAGAATAATAGCAAGGCGTACCTTTTGGGTAATACGTCATTACCCATTCATTTCCTAGCATCGGGCATTCTATCTTGCCCCATTCTTCAACATTTCCACTCCATTCCAGCCATTTTATTTTTTCTTTTTCCATATACAATCTTCTCCTAAATTCTAATTTAACTCACATATCTTGTATTAATTCTTGTTTTAACTCAATTCCAACTCTGAATTAAGCAAATCTAAGTTGACCGGTCTGATCTGCTTCGATCTGCATATTCGGCATCCGTTCAGAAACGCACAATTCCGGTAAATTTGCTCTGACCAGTGCAGCAGGAATCGGCGGACACACTGCATTGCCGCATCTTCGTACCTGTTCGCTCCGCGGGTAGGTCTTTCCGGTATAATCATGGTCGATGATGTAATCATCCGGGAATCCCTGGCATCCATACAATTCTTTCGGTTCCAACATCCGCAGTCCGATGTCTACAATCTGATAATCTACACCCTCGATCGTCACCAATCCAAATCTATCCTTGGTTGTAACTGTATCAAGTGGCTTTTCGATGTCTTGCCCTGTGGCATCTCCATAATATTTGATTAGAAACGCTCTAACCTCGCCAAAGTGACCGGCAGATGTTGTGATCGTGTGTAACGGCTCTCTCTCGTCTTGTCCTATTCCCGATTTATAGAACTTGCTCAAAAATGATGTAACCAATCCGTATCGGTTCGAACCATCCACGGTCATAATCGGATCTTTAATCGTCTGTCCTCTGACTTCTCCCTGTGCCGTCTCGGAATGATATTGAATCAGAGTTGGACTGATAAGGCAATGTTCATTCTTGCTCACAATCGTTGTAAGGGGTTCCCGTACATCCTTACTCCGATCCTTTGTGAACCCGGTCTGCCCGATCTGTACCATATATGGCTCAACTAACAAGTGGCTGCCAACTGTCGTAAGAGTCCCTATTGGCTTCTGAACGTCCTGCGCCTCATTATTGTATTTGCACTGTACCATGTATGGCTCCACAATCCCGTAACCATGCTTTCCGGTGATTGTAGGCATCGGCTCTCGGATGTCGTTCGGTCTGCGTTCGCCACCGTGGTTGCACTGGATAATAAATGGTTCCGGGTTCTCAAGCACAAACTTTTTCAGTCCTCTTGCAATCCTGTCCATCGTCTTTTGTGCCAGTGGTCTTACTGCCCGGATTCCGTATTTTTCTTTTATTTCTTCTGAAGTATCAAAGATACTTGGACAGGGCAAGGAAAAATCCAACTGCGTATATGCTCCAACATATGGCTTTAATAGTCCTTTCTTGACTTCTTCACTGTCTGCCGGTGCGTGTGTCGGCTCTGGCCAGACAATCGTCTTGCCGTCACACCTGGCGATCATGAAAAATCTCTTTCGCATGGTAGGTGCTCCGTAGTCAGCGGCAATCAGCTCCCGAAATTCCACTTTGTATCCCAGATCAGTAAGCTGCTGCACAAATTTTTCAAAAGTCTTACCCTGCTTGCTCTTAATTGGATGATGCCGCCTGTTTAACGGTCCCCATGTCTTAAATTCCTCTACATTCTCAAGCATGATAACCCTTGGTCTTACAAGCCCCGCCCATCTTAAGGCTACCCATGCAAGGCCTCTGATGTTTTTATCTTTTGGTTTTCCGCCTTTTGCCTTGCTGAAATGCTTACAGTCTGGTGAGAACCAGGCAAGTCCAACCGGATGCCCATTGCAAGCCTTTACAGGATCAACCGCCCACACGTTTTCACAGTAATGCTTGGTGTTCGGGTGATTCGCCTTGTGCATCTTAATGGCTTCTGGATCATGGTTGATGGCAATATCAACACTGTATCCGGTTGCTAATTCGATTCCAGTGGAAGCACCGCCACCTCCGGCAAAATTATCAACTATCAATTCTCCGTTAATCATGGCATCACCTCTAGGAAATCTTCTAACCTCATTTGTCCTTTACAATTGCCACCGATCGTGGATGGATCCCAGCCAACTCCAATGTAGTCCAGAACCTTCGCCCATCCGTAGTCGTTCCCGTCAGCATCCTTGCACATGTGGAACATCAGATAATCCCACTCTTTTTGGTTACTCTCATATAGTAAATCGAATCGATGTGGTCGTTTCTCCATGTGAATCCCAAATCCACACATACTGCATCCGGTACGTTGTGCCTTAGTTGTGTAAAGCGTCCCATCTGGCTTTTTCTCAATCGCTCCGTAGATCTCCGGTATAATGCTGTCTGGCATTTCAAAACTTTCAGATAATTTTCCATCTCTCAAAAGTTTCTCATGATATTTTTCTTTCAGTCCGGCTTTCCACAGTTCGTCCATTTCCAGTGCGAGTTTTAAAATGTCCTGCCTATGGAAGATTGCAAATGGTGCCGATCTGATCGTAGATGCTCCAAAATAATTACATCCGTTCATCCGCAGGCTCTTGGCACGTCTGCCGCCCTCGGATGCCATCAGTCCCAGATACGGCACACTGTTATGCTCTTTTCCCCAGTCATCACAGTTTTTCTCTTTAAGGTAATAACAACACTTGGACGATACGAGAAAATCTGGCTTCTGATAATCACACCCTTCATTTTCGTTTTCATATCCACCGAACAGCTTTAACCATCTCTGTTTTAGCTGCATTTTAGAGTTTTTCTGCCATCCGCCATATTCTCCAGTCTCCCCAGTAATAATCGCATGGCGGACAGTTTTATTTTTCTCTGACGGATTTTGTAACAATTCTATCTTGGCAGCCACTTCCTTTGAAATGACAGGAAATCCAAATTCCTGTATGACCTTTGGTTTCGTCCAATAAGTACCATCATCCCTTTTCAGCGGTGGCACATTGATAATTCCAAGAGCTTTATGTACTCTCTGTATACTCTTGTCTTCCAGTGTAGATGCACTGACTCCTGGTGCGTCAATTCCGCATACCTCATGTAAAAACAGGTATAAGATTATACTGTCAAGTCCACCGACCGAAACATGGTAATTGAGCAATCTTCCATCACATTCACTTGCGAACTCTTCTGCTCTGATCTGTGCATATTTTCTTTTATATTCATATGGCTGCTTTTCTTTCTGCATAAATGATGCTATCTTCTCATATGCTCCGATCCGCTCCATTCTTTCCTGTACTGATTCCATTATCTTTTGGAGTAAAGAGCTCTTTCACGCTGGCCAGCAAACCTCTCACTCCTTTCGATTTAGTTTAAAATTTCATCTAAACAAGCATTCCATCCTGCTTTGTATGATGGTTCAATCCTGTCCGGCTGTGGATATTTTCCACACACTTCCATTTTCTTCGGCAGTTCCCGAAGCGGGCACCAATCTGGTCTTTCGTATGTTTCAGAATCAACAATTCTTGATACTTCCATAGCCTGGCAACTGTCAATACTTGCATCCGCGTTACAATACAAAAAGTTGCAACCAAAACATGATTCTGGCATATCCATAACTAATACTGCTTTAGACATCACCCCCACCTCCTATTTTTTATACACTCTCCATGCTTCAAAGCTATTTCCTTTAGGTACATCGCAAAGCCAATACGTTGTACGTGTTTCTCCATCTTCATCAGTTCCAAAACCATAATAAATATAGGCTTCTTCTACCGTTAATTCGTTTACGTTACACCCATATTCTTCCGCGCCAATTTTTAAAGCTTCTTCCTTGTTGTATTTACTCGCATTGAAACCAAGTGAATCGTCGTCTCCGCAAAAACAGTCATAATCAAATTTACTCATATTCTCACACTCCTTCCGGCTTCTCGCATCGTTCAAATTCAATCACCCACACCCAAGGTGAGGCATTCCAACCGTAGCGGTCAAGATCGGACTTCTTGATGGTAGAATCCCAGAGTCTTGAAAAAGCATATCTTTTTTCTTCTCCATTCAACACATGAGGATATTCCACCTCTACACCCTCTCTGCAAATCTGCTCCGATGTGATTTCCTGCAACCGCTCCACCCTCACATCCGTAACCTTAAGCCAGATACGTGCCGCTTCTTTCGGCATGTAGATAGATGGTTTCCACTTTGTAACATCGGCAATGTCATTTCTTTGCCAATCTTCGTAGTAATAGTATCCCTTCGGCGCCTTTTTCCATGTCTCCCGAACATATAGGATATCTCCAGGTGCATACCTATACGGCGGCTTAACGTATTGAATAGAGCCACCATATTCATTAGCGGCAAATCCAAAGCATCCTACCTCTTTCTTCTCTGTACTGTCGGTAACAAAACCAAATGGATATGTATGCTTTTCATCCGGCTGTGGCTTTATCACTCGACGGGTACAGGTCTTTCTCCCGTCCAGAATCGCCCGAACCATTTCTGTGTTGAATAAAATCGGTTTAATCGCCATCCGCTCCACCTCTCTTTATCTTTCTGCCGCAGTAAGGGCAATACTTATAGCCGTTTTCTTCTGGCGTGCCTTCAAATATCAACTGCCGATTTTCACACCCTGTTACATAAAGGTTTGATTCTAAATCTTCAAGTTTCCACTCGCATGACTGTTCTGTGGCACACTCGCCTTTCACAATCTCGATTGCTCTATTCATACCTTGTGCATACCAAAAGCATCTTTCTTTCTGTGCTTCGTCTAATGCTATTTCGGTATCTTTCTCTTTTGCTTTTTCCAACTGTTCCACAACCTTTTCCGGGTCGTATATCTTACTCTCTGCAAATGCCTTTTCCATCATCTCTGCGGTTTCAAACTCATAGTTACCACAGCAGGTACCCATATCCGCAAGACATCGCTGGAAGAACTCTGCGAATCGGTCTGTGTTATAGTCCACTTCAAATGCCTTGGGAATATCAATCAGTATTTTCATCGTTCGCCCTCTTGTTCCAATCTGTAGTTGCTTTCGCACGCTCGTCTCTCCCTGTTCTGATTCCTCCTTCCTGATCCATGTACATCTCACATTCATAGCTTTTTGGAAGTTCTGTTCCGCATTTCATACATTTGATTTTGAACATTACCCCAACATCCGAATGTAATGGCTTATTTCTAATGGTTAAGAACATTGCTTTTCCACCGCAGAACGGACATGGCTTAAGGCTTTCATTCATTCTTCATCACTCCAATCAATTTTTCTTAAACAATTTGGACATCCATAAGGTTCTTCTACTTGATGCCCACAATCTGGACAATAACCAACATGTTCTTTATGTTTCTGATATCCAAAATAACTATTCGTTACATGCATTGGTTTCTTTGCTGTCTGTTTCTCCATAGCCGCACGGCATTCTTCCGGTGTACCGATTGCCTTGTACTCTTCCCATGCTTCTTTATCCTCATTTGTCAGAATGCAAAAGCCCTCATGCTTTTCCCCTTTGAACACTGTTTCAATAAAATGCTTCATTAACAAGGGGATGTCTACATTTGCATGATAATTTTCCTTCAAATCTTTTTCGATTTTCCGGTATTTCTGGATTTCTTTCAGTGCCTTGATTGCAATATCACAAGCCTTTTCTCCAATAGTGCTTTGATACGCTCCATCTGCTTTCACTGACACCTGCTTGCCAAAATCTTTTAAAACTTCAATTGCTTCATTCTCTGTCATTTCACACCTCCAACAGCTCCGGGTTGTCAATTATGTTGCCGATCACTTCAAAATTCTCTGAATCAAAATCATCCAGTTCCTCGTAGTAATCACAGCCCGGCTCATTCGTACACCATCCGTTTTCATGCCACACGACACACTTTCTCGTCTCATCTTCTGGAAACTCAACGTCGATATGCCCTGAAAGAATATCATTCTCAAAAATCCGTCTGCCGCTTTTATCATTAAGTCCTGTGCACTGGCAAATAGTTGATGGGTCTATCTCGTAAACAGCTTTTTTACTTGCGAAAACCGGTTTAAAAATAAGCGGTCTTCCTGCAAGTTCATAATAACTACCAGACATCCATTCTCCGTCATCAATGCACTTTCCGCGGAATAAATATCTATCTTCCATCCTTTTCCTCCATTTCTTTCAGCTTGGCTTCGGCTTCCTCACGAGTAAAGAATACCGATTTATTAATTTCGCAAATGCTGCAGTGTTTAGCTACGCTTTCACGTATGTAGTACGCCTTATCACTACAATTCTCGCAAAATCCTCTAAAACACATTCCAGACCGATTACTTTTGTTTTTTCCGCAACAATACTCGATGGAATACACTGGTGCATCTTCACTGATTGGCAGCCGCAGAAGTAATCCCTGTTTCTCGGCATTTTCATAGGTAGCAAGTTTTTCAATTGCTTTTATGGTGCTATCTATGATTCCATTTGCCATACAAGTTTTTGTGATATCGCCAAAATGCATTCTTAGCAGTTCAAGGTTCTGTATCATTTCTTCTATGCGGTCCATGCTATCCCTCTCTTTCTACATTCAGCCTTGGCTCTGTCTAAAATCTGCTGAAAATACCACTCTAATTGTTCCTTGTCCCTCTCTTTTTCGATCAAAACAGCGGCATCGTTCCAAGTCGAATCCGTCAAATTGATTCCTCCGGTAATATAGATATCATCGATCCTGTAAAATTTAAAATGCGACTCTTCTACCGGATAGACATTTATACGATAAGTGCCCATGATATCTTCCATTTCTTCTAATCTTTTTTTTCTATCGATTGACGTCTCTCCATAATATGAATTGTTATATTTTTTCATTGGAGGCATTCCTACAACCATATCTGTATTGGTATCCATTAAGGTGTTCAGAAAATTCAATACCATAGATTCTCGCGTTTTAAGCTCTCCTAAACAATTTTTAAATTTTTTATCAGAAAATGATAAACCATATGTAGCGATCTCTACTCTTATATCTTCTGGCGGTTTTTCTCTGAGTTTGTCATATAACACGTCATTTAAAAAACTCATCAAGTCTACTGAATTTAAAAAAATCATATTTCTACCTCACTAAATCCATTGTTTTAACAGATATCCCTTTAAATTTCCCGGTGCGACAATACTCTGCGGTATCAAAAAACATAATGCATCCATCGTCTTTTCCGGTATCGTCACTTCCTGCAAGTGCTATGCTTACACCATTTCTTATCAGTGTATTTTTTAACAACATCAGTACCGCTTCTATCTCCTGCTTGGTTTCATCCGTCATTTCAACTTCACCTTTCTCTTTCTGCCTCTTGCCTTAAACTTATCGCACATCCCAACCGGGCATCCACGCCTTGATCTGGTCTGTAAATAATATCCACACATGATCTCTGTCTGGTTGTGCTTGTACGAATATTTATATTTCCGGCAGTATTTTACGCTTGTCTTTGTCATTTCTCCCATGTTAATAATCCTTATTTCGCCGCTTTTCCTGTTACAATATCCCAATTTTCATCCTCAATAAACTGATTCCGAATAATCTCATCCGTCAGATAGTGTTCCTTACTCTTCGGTTGCTTACGCCAATAGGAATCAATATAATAGGCAACCCAATTCATAAATTCCTCAATTTTGGCATTCGAGAAACGGTAAGAATCTTTTAATGTCGGAATTGTCAGATACATTGTGGAGGCAAGCGCGCTCTCGATATTCCGATCTGCGCCAAGCACTGCCCGTCCATTTTTTATATCTGCCATATACAATTTTTTTGACATTGGGATTGATTTTACCCACTTGACCACATCAATTTTCTTTTTACGGCAATATGCCATCATGCTCTCGCTCGTTACCGCTTCGTCATCATCGTCCTGCCAAGATTTCCGACGCTCAACGGTTTTGCTATAAAAATTCGTGACCTGCTTAAACGTCATATCAAACTTGTCATACAAAATGGCTGTAAAAATATATCCCATGTGATTCGCGATATTATCTCCTAACTGGCATTTTGCTAATTCCTGCTTATAAACACTCAATGGAATCACCCTTTTTCTCTGCTGTACGCTATGCATTTGCCCACCTTCCTTTTAATTTTTTATTTTATATTTCCACTCGCTATCACTTTTTCAATGATTTCCTCCTGCATCCGCTCTGCGATATGATCCCGGACTGATTCTTCTGGAAATGCGATCTGATATGTCCGCTCCTTGATCCGGTTCGTGATCCGGTCATCATACTGTAGTGTCTCCAACGGATCATTGCTCGTAAAAATAGTCACTTTCCGGTTTATGTAACGTTCATTGATGATCTGATACATCTTATCGTTGATCCAGTCCGCTGGTCTCTCCACTCCGAAATCATCAATCACAAGGATGTCTGTGGTGTAGAGCGCGTCCAAAAGCTGATTCTCACTGTATTTTGTATCTCTCTGCCATGTATTCTTGATCTCTTGCAGGATAGTCAGCGACACCGCAAATTTCACTGCATAGTTTTTCATCAGCTCATTTGCGATTCCGGCAGCAATCCTCGTCTTGCCGCTTCCCTTTGTCCTTGACCAGATATACAATCCCATGCCTCTTTCCTTCTGGCTCTCAAAATCATCCAGATAGGTTTTTATGATTTTACAGGCATCTGACACCATCTTTTTACTTTCCTGCTTCCTGTACACATCCATTCGAAACGATCTTAGATCCATCCCACGGAATGCCTCCGGTATATCTGCGAATCGCAACCGCCTTGACATGACCGCTTTCTCACGGCATTTACACGGTACTGCTATTTCAACTCCGTCTTTTATTTTCAAGATCCACTCCCGACCTTCGCAAATTGGACACACATCAGAATCCTTGGAAGTCTCCGGTGTCTCCGCATTCCTGCATAAGTTCGTTGAGTGATTTTTCATGCGTTCCAGTATCTCTTCCAACTGATCCATCGTTCTCTCCTTTCAGGTACTGTAAAAACAAGTTCTCTCGTAAAAAGTTCTCCGGCTTTTTAATATACCGCTCTGCTGTTTTCTCCCGTCTGCATATATCTGCATAATTCTGTGCGGCCAATACCAGATCATCTTCCGGTACACCAGCCAGTACCGCATTGCAGTATTCTGTTTCAGCAAGACAACCAGTACACCGTTTCGGATAGGCCGCGGCAAACTCTCCAAATTTTCCCACGGGGGATATAGGGGGTGTGTTTCTTCCCTTCTTTCCTTCTTTCTTTTCTTCTATTGTTGTCGTTAGTTTGTCGTTAGTTTGTCGCTTGCTTGTCGCTTGCTTGTCGTTCTGTTTGTCGGTTGTCTGGTATAAATCGTACTTAACTACCGTAAATACGCTAAATTTGCTTGTCGTTTTGCTTGTCACTTCGCCTGTCGTTTTCAAATGCGAAATTGCTGTTCGAATTTCACGGTCTGAAAGCCCTGTTTCGTCCGACAATTTCCTGATAGATGTTACAAACGATCCACGTGGTATCGTTGTTCCTTTAAAATTTCCATCCTTCCAATTGGCTTTCAGCAACATATGGATAAACAGCCGGGTTGTATTAATGTCTGTGTACCACTCCCACTCCAGAAGTCCACGGCTCAGTTTTATGTAGTTGCCATCCACCAGATCACCCCGTTTCCAAGTCATTAAGCAAGTCTCTCAATTTCATTTTTGCCTGTTCCGGCGTAAGTTCTGTGATTGTGACCTCAATTCTCGGATTATCCTTATCTACAGAAACATCATGATAAAAATGAGGGATGCATCTGCGGTTATCTTCTTGCAGCACCTTTGTTTTTGTGAGACTGTCCTGAATGAACTTTGTTGCGCAGGAGAGAATGTTGTCCCCATCTCTCCTGTTGTCTTTTTCAAAACAGTGGTAATAGATCAGTACCGGCTTTTCGATATGTACACCACGGAGCTGCTGTCTGATACACCACATGATGTGATTCTCATTATCATTTTTTACCTTTCCGCCCTTATATGGGTTGGTGCGATTGGCTGCGGTGTAATTGTTCAAGCCTTCTAAACGCCCCGGAACTGTAAATTTATACTCCATCGGCACCGTCCTCCATTCTGATCTGCGCATTGCAATCATTAATCTGCTCTGCTAAATATGCCGGAAGAGTGTAACAATCAACAAATTCATGTGCATCGGCAAGATTCTTGCGTTTCAGTGCCTTGTAGCTTTTCATTTTTCCTTCATCATCGTAGATACCAAACTCACGTTTTAACTGATTATAAATATCACTGAACACTTTTTTATGTACTTTACTATCCCTGTAAGCTTCTGATTTCTTACCACCGAGCATTTCCACCGCCTTACGTCTGACGTGTGCGGAAAGTTCGTCTGATTCTGCTCCGAACAGCGGCATATCATTTTCAATGGAATATACTTTTTGCTCTACGGTTTCAACTTTCTGTTCCAACTCCACAGTTCCCTGTGCCAGCAATGCAATCTGTTCCAAGGCTGTGAGAGGTTTCTTAATTGCATCTTCCAACTCATGAAAACGATTGATATATTTTGCAGTGAACTCTGTACCTTTCACACCAGTGAGCTTGTGAGCAATAAATTCACAGCCTTTCTTTGTAACCAGATAGCAAGGTCTGCTCTGATTGTTATTATCTTTATATGTACTTTCCTCAAAAAAATCGCCCAGCGCAATCTTGCTCTCGGCAAATTGCTTTGCATATCTTCTGATATCTCTTAATAATTCTTTATGTTCTTTTCCGACCATATCAGCAACTTCTACTGATGTAATTGTTTTCTGTTCTAAATTCAAAACTTCTCCTTTCTCCCGGCACCATGGAAAGCACCGGGAAACCATGGCTTTCAAAATACGTGATATATTATTTTCTGCATGAATAGGTTTCTTTCTGCCATTTGGCAAGGTGTTTCAACCCTATAAATCCTTTACAACAATTCCATAGACCTTATACATCTCTCTGAACCGGATCACTCCAAGGCTGTGTGCCAGTGTGTGGTGTTCTCTGCACAAACAGATTTTTTTATAACTGGAATCATCTACTTTTGTCCTGTCATTACCCATTCCGATTGCATCCTCATGATGAATCTCTCCATCTTTTCCGCAGATTGCACATTTTTTGTGTAACAGGCAGTAGTAAAGATATCTTCCTATGTCATCTGTACGTTCTATTGCATTGTCAGAAAGCGGTATTCCGTTCTCTAGGGCAAATTCCAGTATCGTGTTGATAAATTCCCTCGCTGTGTCCATAGAACAGTTGGAAAGACTGAAATACGCATCACCGGTACGCATCATATGCTGATACTTCAATATCTCTTTCATTTCTTCCGGAAGATATCCTGTCCAATCTGAAATGTCTCTGATAGTTGCATATGCTTTTTTTCTCTGCTCTGCTGATATGTGCCTGCCATCATCAAACCTGATCTCGGCATTTCTAATTTTCTTTCTTTGGAACATGTCCCCAAGCTTCAGATCTGGAACAGATACAACCAAGTCTGTTCCGTCTTTCTGCTCTCGGTATTGGTTAATCTTTACAAGTGCGTGCATTAGTTATCAACATCCTTTTTTCTGACATCATAAAGAAATACTCTGCGTTTCAACGATTCATTTCTAATGGATAATGCAACGATCTCACCATCTTTAATAATAATTTGTTCAACCTTGAACTTATCGTATGTGCTCCACTTATTATTTTTTTGTATAAGTGCAACATCCTTTGCAGGAATCCATATATATGGTGCAGTGTAAAGTTCTCTTCCAATTCCCCAGTTAAAGCAAGCACGCTTGAAAGAATCCGATGCCTGTCCTTTTTCTTTTTCCGTATATGATTCAGTTCCTACATCCTGCTTCCATACCCAATGATCGCCGTCTTCTGCCGGAAAATTAATACCTACATTGCAAAAGAGATTTCCATTAATTAACTCATGTTTTCTCTGCCATCTCTCTGATCCTACAGATTCGTCCAGAATGCGCATATCACATCTGGCATCTTTATAAAGTAAAAGGCTGCAACCTTTCTCATTTACGGTCGCCACTCTGGCATCAATCTCTTTTTCTGTTAAAGCTCTAAATTCCATTATTTCTCCTCCACAATTCTGCTTGCCCACATGTCAGAAAAATGTAACAACAGATACAACGGCGTTTCTTTACCGGAAATATCATATTTAAACGATCCATACAGTCCATTATGCCAAAGGATAGCCTGCTCTTCTTCCTCTGTAAGCTTGATGAATCTTTCAGCAATCGCAATACTTCTCACTTCATGCGGAATATACAGAAGTTCTTTATTTATCTCATATGGTTTTGCTTCTGACTGTACCAATGGATATTCTCCATTTTCATCCTTTTTCCGGCTCTTGATCATATTAGGTACATAGTTTGGTTTTCCATAATCTCCCATCTTTCCAAGATCATGCAGCAAAGCACAAATGATAATGGCATTCTGTGTTTCATCCGGTAAAACTTCCGATCCTTCCGCCAATAAAAATGACATATCCTGCATGATTCCGAGGACATTCCAACTATGTTCTGCTAAACCGCCCTCTTTTGCCAAATGGTTAGAACCCGAACACGGAGCCGCAAAAAATCCATCATTTTTCATGGCTGCAATTAAATCTTTCATTCCATCTCTTTCAGTGGACATAAGTTTTTCCACAATTAAATTTTCAAATTCTTCCATCTTTCTTTTATCCTCTCTTCCTCTGATTCAATATCTTCCAGCTCTTCACGTCTGGCTTGTTTCTCATATAATCTGTGGCGGCGTTCTCTGTCCCTCTCGTACTCTTCGAGCATATCAAGGCTGTCCGGTATGTAATCACTGTACATTTCCCACCTCCACAGATTTAATCACGATAACTGACCGTTTCCTTTTTCTGGTCGTCTCCAATAATGATTTCAAGAACATTTGTGTCTAAGGTAAATATTCCATAAATATCTCCGTCTGCCGTAAGTCTTACACATCCTTCTTCCAGACCAAGGTTTTCAAGTAATGCCGATAAATCCTTAAGTCCGTCAATTAACTTTCCGGCATCCGTTCTGCATAATCTAGTTGCTGGCATTTAAAAATTCCTCCATTTCCATCTGTCTGAAATCTGTAGATAAAACCATGTATCTGACAGCTTTCTCTTGCTGTTGCTTCATGTACTGCTCGTCCCGGCATTCTTCACACATGTTTCCTTCGCCGGGATCTAAACTACATCCACAGATTCTGCATTTCCTGTAAATCATAAAATCACGCTTTCCAAAAATTTAACTACGTGTTACAATAAACGCAGAAGTACTTTTGTATTCCTACGGTAAATAGCACCAGTTCTCGCCAAAGAATGTTATGGTGCTATTTTTCTTTTTCACTGAGTAACCATCCTTTCATTTGATGGTAAAGCGGTATGTATCCTTCAGCGTCAACCTCAATATGAAAATCCGTTGCCACCTTTGTAATAATCATGCCGACCGCTATATCCTCGACATTCGGATTTTCCTCACCGCTTACGCATTGAGCATTTGTCACTTTGCCACCTCCTCAAATTCCCCAAGGAACTCAACATCAGCGTCAAGCTTGTCCCTCCGGCGGATCATGTAAAAGTATGCTTTCCGCTTTTCTTCCCGGCGTTTCTCCACATCCATGATCGCAACTCCCATAAGTGCAACCAAAGCTCCGAGTGCCATAGCGATCAGCAGAAAAACATAATACGTTCCATCCGCATCGAGCATTCCGCCAATAAACATAATTCCAAGCCCTACCGCTATAAATACTTTACTGATCTGCTTCATTCTCCACCTCCTACTCTGGTACATCCTTATTTTCAAATGTGATTTTTACTCCTGCGATATCCGCCAGCTTAAATAAATCCTTTAATCGGATTTTTTCTGGATGTAAAAGTCTGTCTGTGACTGTTCGTGTTGGAATACCACTTTTTGCACTCACATCCGCTGTTGATAGATTATTCTGCCGAAAACCTCCTCTTAACAAACCAGCGACATAATCAACTCTCTTTTTCATTTTATCCTCGCATAAATTTGTTTTTGGCATAATTTCTCACTCTCCTTTCTAAAAATGGTACAAATCTTTTCGAGTTGCATGTTAATATGTGTATATCAAAAATAGAAAGGAGGAAATACACATGACACATACTGCTGAAAAGTCCTTAAAATTTCTTCAAGCCAAAGCTATAACTGGCATAAAAGACTTTAAAGACTTAGATTTAATGACTGAGCTTGGTCTTTCTTATGAAATTGCCTTTAATGTCATTGCTGAGCTTGAAAAATACGGTTATATAGAAGTTGATCGTCAATATGTCAATTCACATTTCACACTGATTTAACTTCTATAGATAGTCCTGAGTAATTTTACTTGGGGCTATTTTTCTGTCCTGCTTATTGGACTGATGTTGTGGTATCTTCTAGTCAAGAAGTTTGTCAATTTTAACTTTTAGGATTTTTGCAACAGAATTAAGGTTTTCTGCGGATGGTGTTGAATTGTTCCATTTAGAAATTGCTCCGTGGCTCAATCCTGCTTTTTTTTCAACAGCAGCAACACTCATGCCTTTTTCCTTGCAAATATCCCTGATTTTGTTGTAAATCAATACTATGCCTCCTTTGAATATTTTCTACTTTTTATTGACATATAGTAGAATTTATTCTATAATTGTTTTAACGACAAAACAAAAAGAAATTATTCTACTATATGTCGTGAAGTAGATTTTTTTCTACTTCATGTTTGTATTGTATAGCTTTTTTTCTACGTTGTCAATACTTTTTGTAGAATTTTTTCTACTTTTATTTTAGGAGGAAAGCTATGTCTACATATGAAGTTATTAAACAACTATGTGATGAACATGGAATTGCTCTAACAGCGCTCGAAAAAGAATTGGGATTTGGCAGAGGTTCACTTGGAAAATTAAAAAGTGGCGGAACATCTGCAAAAAGATTACAAAAGATTGCTGATTATTTCTGTGTATCCATTAATTATTTAATGAATGGAGAAACTACGGAGAAAATCAACAACACTTCTCAACTTTCCACTAAAGATGAACGCGATATAGCAAAAGACATGGAAAACATTCGACAGAAATTAATGAATGGCGCAGATGGTCCTCTCTCTTACGATGGAGAACCTGTCACTGCAGAAGACGCTGAATTGCTACTCGGTCAAATCGAGTTGATGATGCGCAGATTAAAACCTATTAATAAAGAGAAGTACAATCCTAATAAGAATAAAAAGTAGGTGCTACATAATTGAGAAAAGACATAAAGCAGTTAGTAAATTATTACGTAAAAAAATTCAATACGAGAAATCCATACAAGCTTGCAGAGTGTCTGAATGTAGAAGTCCAGATCGGCGAGCTTGGAAGTCAAGCCGGATGCTACATGTTTCTTAAGAACCACAAATGCATCTTTCTGAATGAGGATTTGGAAGAAAATGAGATGCGCCTTGTTATGGCTCATGAGCTTGGACATGCTATCATGCATCGAAAAGAAAATTGTTATTTTATCCGGAATAAAACTCTCATGCTCACGTCAAAATTAGAAATTGAAGCAAACACATTTGCAGCAGAGCTTCTGATCCCGGATGAAATCATTTTTGAGAACCGACAAACTACTACCGAGCAGCTTTCCAGGTTGCTTGGATATGAACAGGCTCTTATAGAGCTTCGATTAAAAACTTTTTGAAAAATAGGAGGATTTTTGTTATGCCATTATTAGTCATTATTATCTTATTAATCTTAGCTTGGTTTTTGTATAAATTAATATACTATAGAAGCAATTCATTTATTGAATTGAAAAACAAAATTGAAAAATATACAAAAGACTGCAATGACCTTAATGATCATATTTATGAATTAAAAAGAACCCACATAGGAATAGATCAGCTAGATTATGGAAAAGCATCTTATCAAGATGCAAGTAATTACAATTACAAGCGTCCGGAATTGAAAAAACAGGTGTTTGCACCAAATATTTGTAACTGTTCAAGAAGCGTTTGCGATTCAGCTCGAAAGCAACCCTTTAAATATGTATGCAAATATTTTAATATTAAGAGCACCGAGGAAAACCTTGAACAATTTGAAAATATGCTGAATAATTTTGAAGCTGCTGAAAATGGTAAAAACTTATTGGTAAATGAAAAAAACAACATTATCAATGGAATCAGTTCCGAAATCCCATTTTTAATTAAAACATTTGACAAAAAAAATTTAGAGAAAAAACTCGGTTTTAAACCTATTGATTTAAGTACAATTTATTTTCCAAAGTACATATTCAAATACACAAGTTCTGGTGGTAATGCCGCAACACAATGTGATGTCGTTTTCAACCTTGATAATTTAAACCGGTTTGTGGTTTATCTGTCAGAATTAGTAAAATTCAAAAAAAGTGCTGCTGGACAAAGAGCTTTAATGACAAGTAAATTAAGAAAAAGTATTTTGGAACGTGATGGATACACCTGTCAGAAATGTGGTGCTTCACAAAAAAATGAACCAAACCTATTACTTGAAGTCGATCATATTATTCCGATTTCAAAAGGTGGTATCACATCTGTTGAAAATTTACAAACATTATGTTGGAGATGTAATAGATCCAAAGGAAGTAAATTAGATTTTTAAATATAAAATTGCCCCTAGTACCGTAATACCAAGGGCAATCCTTCTGAATGATACAGAAGCTCTCACAAAGCATATTGTATCATTCGGAGCAGCCAAATGCAAGCGGAACACCAGTTCTCTGCTGGCTGTTATTTTTATACCTATTTTTAAGGAGGATGATACTATGGCAACTGCAAAAAAATTACCTTCTGGATCTTGGAGATGTTTAGTGTTTAGTCACTATGAATATGTTACTGAGAAAGACGGAAACATAAAAAAGAAACGTATTTATGAATCATTTACATGCGATGATCCAAGCCCAGCCGGGAAAAGAAGATGCGAGGCTATGGCTGCAGAATATGCCAACAAGAAAGAGCAAAGCAATCTTTCAAGCTACAAATTGACCTTTGGAGAAGCAATGGACGCATATATATCTGAACGCTCTCAAATTCTGTCTCCTGCATCAATAAGGAAATATAGAAGCATGCAAAAAGAGTTTTCTATGCTTAATAATTACAAACTAAAGGATATCAATCAAAAAATCGTCCAACAATATATCAATTCTATCTCTGGAACATTATCACCAAAAACTGTACGTGATCGCCACGGGCTCATTACAGCAGTACTAAAAAGATATGACCAGAATGTTATTTTAAATACTACTCTTCCGAAAAAGAAACGGGTTGAAAGAAACATACCATCAGAGTGCGATATTAAATTATTAATAGAAGCTGCAAAGGGTACAGAAATGGAAGTCCCAATTTATTTAGGAGCATTTGGCATGATGCGGCGTGGGGAAATATCAGCATTAAGGAAGTCAGACTTTGAAAACAATGTAGTTCATATAAGTAAAACAATGGTTCTATCTCCTGATAATAAATGGATTGTAAAAGCACCAAAATCATACGCTGGTGATCGTTTTGTCCCAGTTCCGCAGTTTGTTGTAGATGCATTTATGGCACTGCCGAAGAATGGGGTAAATATGACACCAAACATTATTACATCACGTTTTGAACATGTGCTAAATAGTGCCGGTATTGAGCATTTCCGCTTCCATGATTTGCGTCACTACTCTGCAAGCATACAGCATGCGTTGGGAATACCTGATGCTTATATCATGCAGGCTGGCGGTTGGGGAAACGACAGAGTATTGAAAGATGTGTATCGGCATACCTTAGAAGATTCAAAAAAGAAAATGAGTAATATAGCTATTAACTATTTTGAAAATATGCAACACGAAATGCAACACGGCACAAAAAAAACACCGTAAATTCGGTGTTTTTAGAACAGGGGATGAGAGAATCGAACTCCCACCAAAAGTTTTGGAGACTCCTATCATACCATTTGACCAATCCCCTATATATTATAGTTTTATTTCAAACCATTAATATCATAACTTATCTTATCCATTTTTGCAAGTGTACATTCAAAACTTCATACAAAGTCCAAGAATCAAACGTTTTTGGTCAAGCCCTCGATCGATTAGTAACAGTCAGCTCCATGTGTTGCCACACTTCCACCTCTGCCCTATCTACCTTGTAGTCTTCAAGGGATCTTACCCACTTATGTGAGGGATATCTCATCTTGAGGGGGGCTTCACGCTTAGATGCCTTCAGCGTTTATCCCTTCCAGACTTGGCTACTCTGCCATGCCGTTGGTCGACAACAGATACACCAGTGGTCCGTCCATCCCGGTCCTCTCGTACTAAGGACAGCTC